>Ga0307509_10005509_pt1 | contig 17579 bp, 18 predicted proteins | sample 10_EM_MG_FD_202245 | JGI IMG/M metagenome (GOLD analysis project Ga0307509, IMG submission 202245) | Populus trichocarpa ectomycorrhiza microbial communities from riparian zone in the Pacific Northwest, United States - 10_EM | ecosystem: Host-associated > Plants > Roots > Unclassified | place...
ACCGGAGTGGTGGCCTCACCTTCCTTCATGGTCACGCTGTCGAAGGTCATCGTGGGCGCCGAGTCGTCGTCGGTGATGGTGATCGGGACGGCGTCGTCGGGGACGGCGGCGGTCTTGTCCGGGGTCGAGAGTGCGATGTTGAATGTCTCGTCGCCCTCATGAGCCGTGTCGCCGATGATATCGACGGTGAAGGTCTCGCTGGTGACTCCCGCTGGGAAGACCAACGTTCCCTTGTTCGCGACATAGTCCTTGCCCTGTGTGGCGGTGGCGTCATCGGTGCTGTTCGTCGCCCAGCCGACCGTGACAGTGCGGCCCGACTTCTGGGACAGCTTCGCGGTGAAGGTCTTGGTGGTCTTGCCGGCATTGCCCTCGGTCACCGAGGCCGGCGAAAGGCTGACCTCGGGCGCATCAGTGTTCTTGTCTTCGATCGTCGAGGTGACCATCGACTTCTTCGAGTCGAGGGTCGCGTTCGTCGGGGCGGCAAGTTGCACCCCGAATTGCTCATCGTTCTCGTTGAGTCCGTCATCCTTGAAGGGGATCGTGAAGGTGCCCGATTCGACGCCGTCACTGCGCGTGAGTGTGACGGTGCGCGAGGACGGATAGGTGAAGTCCTGGCCTGGGGTCGCCGCGTCATCACCCTTCTCCGGCGTCACGGGCACCGCATCCCACCGGACGGTGACCGGAAGCTCGGACTCGACGGACGACGTGACGGTATAGGTAATCCCAGCTGTGTCTTCGGTCGCAGCGTCGTCGTCTTGCGTCAGCACGAGGACGGGCGTGGTCTGGGCGTCGGCGATACTGACGGTGGCCGACGCGTCCGATGGCGTGGCGTTGTCCGCCGACCCGTTCACCTTGAACGTCTCGATATCGGCCGTGTCCTTCACGCCGTCGCCCTTCACTTCGACGGTCGTGGAATTAGACAGAGTGTTCGGATCGATGGTGATCGTCTTGTCCTCGAGCGGGGTGTAGTCGTAGCCGCTCTTCGCGGTGCCATCGGCGGTATTCAGCTTGATCGTCGTGGGCACCCCTGACTTCGCGCTGAGCGTGGCCTTGATCGTCGATGTGGTGTCGCCGAGCTTGGGCTCCGTCACGGTCGCCGGGGTCGCAGTCAGGGTGTATGACGGCTCGGGGTCGTTGTCATAGATGGTGCCTCCTAGCACCCTGGGATCCGACCCACCACCCTCCTTGGACACGGTGATCTGGAACGTCTCGGTGGTCTCGTAGAGCGAGTCGTCCGTGGTTTTGACCGTGATGTACTTCGTCTCTTTTGCGGCTAGTTGCAGCGTGGTCGGCGGAGCGGTGAAGTCGGTGCCGGGCTTTGCCTGATGATCGCCGCTGCCAGCGGCCGCGACTCCGAGATTGACTTTCTCGTCGAGCAGGTTCGTGACGCTGTAGGTCAGGGTGTCGCCCTCGGTTCCGGACGCGTTCGACGGCGTGATGTTGACGATGCCGGTGAGGTCGTCGCCGGCGAACGCGGGCGTGCTCACCGCGACCGCCGGGACCAGGCCGATGGCGCCGGCCACGGCAGTCGCCAGAACCATCCGGACCGATTTGGGGCCGCGCAGCGCGAACGGAACCGAGCCGCTCTTGGCCGCATGGGCTTCTGAATAGCGCATGTCCTTCTTTCTCCTTCGGCGGCTGGGCTGCCTCGTCTGGGAGGCCCCTGGCTTTGCGTCCCCGCCTGACGACGGGTTTGCCTGTTCGGGTACCGCACTCGAGGGCGGAACGGGGCGCCGGGCAACCCGGCTGAGCTGCGCAGACCGGATGTGAAAGATCCGGCGGATGCTGCGCCTTCCGTAATCTAACCGGGCTATTGCCCCTTTACCGGCAGAATGCGTTTTTCCGTGCGAATCCGGCCAAGTAGCGTGAAGGTCATCACTTTTGACCCCGCCCAGCGGGCCTCGCGGACGGTCGGCACTCCGCCGCCGCGCCGTCCGTAATCTAGTCGCCTAAATTCTGATTTAATCCGAAACGCGATTTTCTACCGGCAAACCCTGCTACGTCGCCGGAACAGCATCGGCGCGGCCCGCTGGGCCGCGCCGATCGGGAGAAAGACGGTGAACGGTCAGCGCTGCACCAGTCGCAGCGCGAGCAGCGGGCAGCGATCGACCGCCCGCTTCGCGGCGTCCGCCAGGGACGGCGGCACCACCGGTTCGGCCTGGCCGTCGCGGGCCACCGGAAAGCCCCAATCGTCCTCGACCAGGATCTCCTCGAGCAGTTCGGTGCACAGGCCGCGCCCGTCGCAGGCCGTCCAGTCGATGTGCAAGCGGGTCACAGCCGTCCTCCGGTAGCCAGGCAGCGCCCGTTCAGGTGCGCCGCGACGTCCGCTTCGAAGGCCCGCATCGCGCTGAGCACCAGGCGGGCCGTGCCGTCCGGGTGCCGGCAGGCGCCGCGCCCGTTGACCAGTGCCGCCAGCCGGGCGGCCTCCCCCGACAGCCCGGGCCGGGGCCGGCCCGCGGCCAGGTCGGCGAGCGTGCCGGCCATCCGGGGCAGGCCGTTCACGCACGGCCCGCACTGCCCGGCCACCTGACCGGCCAGGTACTCGGCGATCTTGGCGGTCTCGGCCAGCCCGCAGGCGTGCGCGGGCAGCGCGATCACCACCCCGGCGCCGGGCGACGCCCCGAACGGCGCCAGCGCCTCCCGGCTCACCGGCAGCGCCGGGTCGGCCGGCACCCAGCCGCCGTGATAGCCGCCGACCAGCACCGCCTGCAACTGCTCGGTTGAGCCGCCGGCCGCCCCGATCAGGTCGCCGAGCGGCACGCCGTAGCGGGCCTCGACCACGCTCGGCCGGACCACCGCGCCGCTGACCGTGGCGAGGAAGGTGCCGGCGGAGAGGAACCAGCCGGGGCCGTACCGGGCGATCAGCGCGAGGTGGGCCAGCGTCTCCACGTTCTGCACCAGCGTGCCGGTCTCCACCACCCGGATCCGCTTGTCGGCCGGCGCCGCGCCGCGCCCGGCGATCGCGGAGGCCACCGCCGACTCCTCGCCGGCGACGAACGCGTCCGGGGCGGCGGTCAGGGTGACCGGCAGCTTGTCGAGGCCGGCGCCGCGCCGGGCGGCCAGCGCCTCGCGCAGGCGGGGCAGCAGCGCGGCCGGCGCGTACAGGTGGGCGGCGCGGGCGCCGGTCGCGAGCGCGACCAGGTGCAGGCCGTCGAGCACCAGGTGCGGCCGGCGGGTGAGCAGCGTGCGGTCCTTGCCGCTGACCGGCTCCCCCTCGGCGCCGTTCGCGATCACCACGGCCGGGGCGCCCGCGGCGGCTACCGCGCTGAGCTTGCGCCACATCGGGAAACCGGCGCCGCCCCGGCCGGTCAGCGCCGCGTCCCGGGCCAGCCCGACGATCTGGCTGCCGTCCAGCAGCGGCAGCCGGCCGTGCCGGGCGAGATGATCGTCGAGGCCGCCGTCGCCGCCGGTCAGCAGGGTCGGCCGGGTCAAGGTCGGCTCGGTCAGCACGCTGGTCATCGGGAAACCTCCTCGAGCAGTCGGGGTGCGACCCGGCGCTCGGCCCGGGCCGGGAAGCGGGCGAAGGCCGGCGAGACGCGCCAGCCGACGGCGGCGACCACGGCCGCCGCGCAGGTCAGCGAGATCGCCCAGAGCCACCAGACGCCACGGTCGGTGCCGGTGCCCAGGCCGTGCATCAGGGCCACCGGCCAGCACAGATAGGCCAGCCAGTGCACGGCCCGCCAGACTCGGGCGCCCAGCCGGTTCCGCAGCAGGCTGGTCACCACGATCGCGATCAGCAGGTCGAAGCCGAGCGTCCCGAGCCCCTCCCAGAGCTGCCGATAGTTCCCCACGAACGGAACTACAAGATCAAAAAGACGCAATTGGGCGTACGGGTCGAAGAGCAGGCTGATCACGTGCCCGGCCAGAAAAACGACCGCGAGCAGGGCCGCATTGCGGTGCACCAGGGACACGGCGAACCGGGGGAGGTTGAAGACCGGCTTGCCCGAGCGAGCGCCGACGCCGAGCACCACCACGATCGTGAGCAGCACGAGCGCGATGACTCCCGAGCCGCGGGCGAAATACCAGAGCGCGTCGGTCATGACGGCCACCCGCCCAGGCGCAGCACGTCGAGGCTCGGGGTGATCAGCCGGCTGGGCACGTGGCCGAGCAGGTCGGGCGCCGCGTGGCCGCGGACGATCGCCGCGGTGCTGAGCGTGTTCGCTCGCAGGCAGGTGTACGCCGCGACGGAGACGGTCCGCCACACCGGCGGCGCCGGGCGGCCGGTGCGGGGATCGACGATGTGGTGCAGGAGTTCGCCCGGGCGTCCCCAGGTGCGACCGGCCGTGCTCGACGTGGCGAGGGCGGCGCCCGACGGAAGGCGTACGCAATCTTCGGGGTCGCCGGGACGGTCCCGCACCAAGATCTGCCACCCAGCCGCCGGCCCCCGGCCGGCGGTCGCGATGTCGCCGCCCAGCGCGACCAGCACGCCGACGCCGAGCCGCTCGGCGACCCGGGCCGCGGCCCGGTCGGCCGCCACCGCCTTCGCGGTCGCACCCAGATCGAGCAGAACGCCGTCGGGGACGGTCAGCTCGAGGTCGCGCAGGTGGACCGCCCGCCAATCCGGAGTCGCGAAGACCCGGACCGCGGGGGCGACCTGACGGCCGGTGATCGCGGCGAAGTCCCGGTCGTAGCCGAGGCCGCACAGCGCGGCGCCCACGGTCGGGTCGACGGCGCCGCCGGTTTCCCGGGCCGCGGTCAGGGCGGCCTTGATCAGGTGCGCCAGCAGCGGGCTGACGGTCACCGTGCGACCGCCCGCCCGGCACGCCTCGCGCAGTTCGGAGTCGGCGCGGAAGCGGCTGCAGGCCCGGTCGACGGCGGCCAACTCGGCCTTGACCAGGTCGGCTGCCTCTTCACGGCGGGCCGGGTCGGTGACGACGACGCGGGCTACGGTGCCCCAGACCGACCATTGGGCGGTGTCGGCGCCGATCGGAAGAGTCTCCAGCAACGGCATGTCAGCTCCCTCCCGACGTGGCCTGGCTGGTGCTGCTGTCGCTGCTGCCCGACGACACTGTTGGGGAATTGTCGGTAGTTGTGGATGATGTCGAGCTCTGGTCGGTCGACGTCGATGTCGATGTCGACGTGCTCGTCGATGTGGCCGAGTCGGCCGCGTGTGCCGCGACGCCGACCGCCACCGTCCCGGCCACGCTCGCCGCGACCAACGCGCCGGTGATCAGCGACGTGCGCCGCAATCCGGTCTCCCGCTTCATCTGCGTGGCACCCCTTTCCTTGACGACACAACGAATCGTGCCCAGCGGGTCTCGCTCTGGCCTGTGCGGATCCTGCGCGGGAGCTGTGAAGGTTTTTAACCTTGCCGCGGTCGAATGGCGGTATCGGAGGGGGCGTCCGCCTCATAGCGTGGAGATCGACGACGGCACGACGAAGGAGCATCCACTTATGTCCGACATTCCGCAGCACACGCTGGACGACGTCGATCGGGTCAACGCGAGCGGGCGCACGCCCGTCGTCTTCATCCACGGCCTGTGGCTGCTGCCGAGCAGCTGGGACCGGTGGGTCGAGGTGTTCGACGCGGCCGGGTACGCGGCGATCTCCCCGGGCTGGCCGGACGACCCGACGACGGTCGCGGAGGCCGCGGAACACCCGGAGGTTTTTGCCGGCAAGACGGTTGGCCAGGTAGCGAACCACTACGCCGACGTGATCGGCAAGCTCGACAAGCAGCCCGCAGTGGTCGGGCACTCGTTCGGGGGCCTGCTCGCCCAGATCATCGCCGGCCGCGGACTCTCCAACGTGACGGTGGCGATCGACGCGGCGCCGTACCAGGGCGTGCTGCCGCTGCCGATCTCGGCGTTGCGGGCGGCGTCCCCGGTGCTGGCCAACCCGACGAACTACAAGAAGGCGATTCCGCTGACGTACGAGCAGTTCCGGTACGCGTTCGCCAACGAGGTCTCCGAGGAGGAGGCCCACCAGTTGTACTCGGAGTTCGCGGTGCCGGCGCCGGGTGCGCCGCTGTTCCAGGCGGCGGTGGCCAACTTCAACCCGTGGAGCGAGGTGAAGGTGGACCACGAGAACGCGTACCGGGGGCCGATGCTCATCATCTCCGGGGAGAAGGACCACACGGTGCCGCCGGCCATCTCGGAGTACGCGTACAAGCTGCAGCAGAAGAACAGCGGGGTCACGGAGTTCGCGTCGATTCCGGGGCGGGGGCACTCGCTGACGATTGACAGTGGGTGGCTTGAGGTGGCCAATACGGCGCTGGGGTTTGTGCAGCGCTTCGCTGAGCGGTAAAGCGGCCGGTCGGTGGGCCGTGCCGTGTCGCGGATGTCCCTTTTAGGTTGTCGGCGGCGCGTCACGGCTCCGGCGTGGGGGTGCGCCCGGTGGTCACGGTGGGTGCCTGGGCGTCGTGGTCGCTTCGTGGTCAGGCTGGGCTGCCATGGCCCGCACTTGTCCCGCCCGGCGTTTTTCCTACTCCCGGCTCGAAATTCCTATCGAGAAGCTGGCGTTAATTCTCGCAGGCCTCTATTTGGCACCGGGGAAGATTGGCATGATCGAACGCCTGTTCGGGCTTACCGTCGCTTTCTCGTTGGTGCGATAATTTTGAGGTGCGACAGCTGGAGTTGTTCCCCAAAGCCCAATTGGCCGAAATGCGCGACCGCACGAGGTCGCGCCGCCATTCGCTCGAAGCGGTGCAGTTTCGCCGCGAGCACGCCCGCCACCGCGATGGGGGCCTCGCACAACGGCACGCCCTAAAACTGTGTGGCGCCTACACCGCGAGCGCGCCGCCGCAGCCACAGCCACAGCCACAGCCACAGCCACAGCCACAGCCACAGCCACAGCCACAGCCACAGCCACAGCCACCAACCCAGCGCCGACCGCGACCTCCAGCACGACGCCGACCGCAGCGAACGTCCAGCTGGCAGCTCGCAGCTCGCCTTTCGACGTCGCCCGCCCGAAACGTCGCTCGGGCGGCATTTCGCCGGTCGGCACATCGTTCCGATTTCGCTTCGGGCGGCGTCTCCATCGCCGGCCTGTCGCGGGCCTTGCGTGCGTCTCCGGGAATTCGCACCATTCCGAAGCCGTCCCGGAAACCCTACCACGCCCCCATTTCCCCCGGGTGCCGGTCGATGCGTTTTGGTCGCATCCGCCTTGAGTCGGTGAAATTCCTATTTCGCTGCTGGGGAAATGTCGCTAGAGCAAGCCGTGTCGCATTGCCGTGGTTACCGCGGCGGTGCGGTCGGCTACGTCCAGCTTGTTGAAGACTCGCAGCAGGTGGGTCTTTACCGTTGCCTCGGAGATGAAGAGTTGCTTGCCTATCTCGGCGTTGGTCAGGCCGCTCGCTACCAGTCGCAGCACCTCGGACTCGCGGGCCGACAGGGCCGGTGGTGCGGGCTGACGCACCTGGCGCACCAGGGTGGAGGCGACGCTCGGGGCCAGCACCGTTTCGCCTCGGGCGGCGGCTCGGACGGCGTCGGCCAGTTCGGCGGGGGAGGCGTCCTTGAGCAGATAACCGCACGCGCCGGCTTCGATGGCTCGGAGGATGTCGCGGTCCGACTCGTAGGTGGTCAGCACGATCACTCGCACGCCGGGGACGGTCTTCAGGATGCGTTCGGTGGCCGATACGCCGTCGCCGTCGGGCATACGTAGGTCCATCAGGACTATGTCGGGGCGTTCGGCGGCGGCCAGCGTGACGCCGGCGTCGCCGGAGCCGGCCTCGCCGACCACCGACAGGTCTGGCTCGGCGTCCAGCATGCCGCGGAGGCCGTGCCGCACTACGGGGTGATCGTCGACCAGCAGGATGCGGATCACGCCGGCACCTCCAGCGCGCCGGGCCACGCAACCGGGCGGCCGCCCACCGGCAGAGCGAGCCGCGCCGCCGGGCCGCCGACCAGCAGGGCCGGCCACGCAACCGGGCGGCCACCCACCGGCAGGGCCGGCCACGCCGCCGGGCCGTTGACCAGCAGGGCCGGCCGCACCACCAGGCCGTCCACCGGCAGGGTGGGCTGGGCAGTCGGGTGGTTGGCTGACGGCTGGGTCATCCGGGCACCTCCAGCTCGATCGTGGTGCCGGTGTCGGGGTCGCTGTGGACTGTCAGCCAGCCGTTTACCTGGTCCGCTCGGGCGCGCATGCCGTTCAGGCCGAAGCCGTCCGCGTGGGCCGGGTCGAAGCCTCGGCCGTCGTCGCGGATCACCAGGCGCACCGAGGACGGGGCGTAGGCGATCAGCACCGCCGCTTCCTGGGCCGAGGCGTGGCGGCGCACGTTGGTCAGCGCCTCCTGAGCGGTCCGCAGCAGGACCACCTCGACCTTTGTCGGCAGGACTCGTTCCTGGCCGGTTACCCGGACGGTGGCCTTCGTGCCGGTCTCCTCGGCGAAGCGGGCCGCTTGACGGCGTACCGAATCCGGCAGTGAGCCCTCGGACAACGCAGCCGGCGCCAACGCGGCCACCAAGGCACGAGATTCGGCCAGGTTTTCCTTTGCCGTGCTGACGGCCAGCGCCAGCCGCTCGTCCCGCAGCGCCGGGTCGGCCGCCTGCAACAGCGTGATGATGCTGGTGAAGCCCTGCGCGAGGGTGTCGTGGATCTCGCCGGCCAGACGGGCCCGCTCGGCCGCCACCCCGGCCTCGTGCGACAGCCGCGACACCTCGGCCCGGCTCGCCTCCAGCTCGGCGATCAAGACGCCACGCTCGATGTTCTGCTCGATCAACCGGTTGATCCAGAAGCCGAGCCAGACGCCGGCGGCCGCCGAGATGACCGCGATGACCAGGTCGGCGCGCACCTCCCGGGGCGACAGGAACAGGTCGCGGATCGGCGCCACCAGGTTGATCACGATGACCAGCACGATGGCGCCGCGCATCGTCGTCAGCCGGAAGATCATCGGGATCATCGCGAAGAGCAGCCAGGTCGCGAAGGGGATGAGTGCGACCGCGACGGCGAACAGGGCAATTTGCACAACTGCGAAAAGCACCGACGAAGCGTTGCGCTCGATCAGCCGCCGGCCGATCACCAGGTGCAGGATCACCATCACGGCGATGACGCCGGCCGCGAGCAGCCGGCGCCACAACGGGTGATTGTCCGCGAGGAGGATCGCGATGGCCACCGGCGCCGCGACCACGCCGAAGTACACGTCCCACCACTGCGAGTAGCGATGATGGGCCTCTACCAAAACCGAGGGAGAGGTCACCGATCCCTCTCGGTCCAGCGGAACGTCACCAGGCACAGCACCAATCCGATCACACACCAGGCGCCCAGCACCAAGGCGGTGCGGCCCAGCTCCCACTGCCCGGCCGCCTCGTACTGCTTCATGCTGTCCGGCAGGAACACGTACCGGAAGCCCTGGCTCATCCACTTGACCGGGAAGAACGAGGCGACCGTGATCAGCCAGCTCGGCAGCTGGGTGATCGGGTGGATGAAGACGCCGGAGATGAACTGCAGCGCCACCACCGGCACGTTCAGGATCGCGCCGGCCGTGCGGGCGTGCTTGACGATCGAGCTGACCGCGATGCCGCAGGCCGTGCAGGCGAACGTCGACAGCAGGAACAGCCAGGCGAACGTCAGCCAGTGCGCCGCGTCCGGCACCGGCATGTCGAAGACCAGCACGCCGACCAGGATGAGCACCGCCGCCTCGCCCACGCTCAGGACCAAGACCAAAATCAACTTCCCCATCACGTACGCCGTGGGCGTGATCGGCGTGCCGTGCAGGCGCTTCAGCGTGCCCTCCTCCCGGTCGAGCGCCACGCCGGAACCCATGGTCACGAAGGCGGTGGAGAGGATCCCGTACGCGATCATGCTGGCCGAATAGACCTGGCTCGCGCTGACGCCCGTGTCGTCGTACGAGTCCCCGAAGATCGTGCCGAACAGCAGGAGCAGCATCGCCGGGAACGCAAGAGTGAAAATCACCGCGGTGCGGTCGCGGAGGAACTGGAGGATCTCGACCCGGCCTCGGGCCAGTCCGTTCGCCGCCGTCGAGGGCAGGGTCATCGTCGCGGCGGTCATCGGTTGGCTCCGATCAGGTTGAGGTAGATGTCCTCGAGGGTCGGCCGGGTGATCGTCAGCGTGGAGAGATCGGCGTCCTCCTTGACCAGGCGCCGGATGAGGTCGCTGGGATCTGGCAGGGTTTCCGACCGATTGACACCATCGGAACGCCAGCTGACCTTGGCGCCCGCGCTCGCCCGGCCGCCGAGCGTGGCCGGCGTGCCCTCGGCGACGATCTGACCGCCGACCAGCACCGCGAGGCGGTCGGCGAGCGCCTCTGCCTCCTCCAGGTAGTGCGTGGTGAGCAGGATCGTGGTGCCCTCGACGGCCAGCGCCCGGATCAGGTCCCAGAACTGGCGGCGCGCCGCCGGGTCGAAGCCGGTGGTCGGTTCGTCGAGGAAGAGCAACTCGGGGCGGCCGACGATGCCGAGCGCCACGTCAACCCGGCGGCGCTGGCCACCGGAGAGCGCCCGGATCTTGCTGCGGCTCTTCTCGGTGAGGCCGGCCAGGTCGATCACCTCGGCGACCGGCCGCGGGTCGGCGTAGAGGCCGGCGATGTGCTTGACCATCTCGGTGACGGTCAGGTCGGCGGCGTCGTCCGCGTTCTGCAGCACCACGCCGATGCGGGCCCGCCAGGTGCGGCCGGCCGTGCCCGGGTCGTCGCCGAGCACCGTCACCGTCCCGCCGGTGCGCCGGCGGTGGCCCTCGAGGATCTCCACGGTGGTGGTCTTGCCGGCGCCGTTCGGGCCGAGCAACGCGAACACCTCGCCGCGCGCGACGGTGAGATCGATACCGCGGACGGCTTCCTGCCCCTGGTAGGTCTTGCGAAGTCCTCTGACTTCAATGGCGTCCATGGGTGTCATCGTGCGCGCCGAGCATGGCCGGCCGGAACGACCGGGCGGCCGTCAGCGGTTGTCCACCGATCGATGGACAGTCACGCGGCAACTCGCTCGCGGCGGCGCGGCGCGGCCGCCGATCATTTCCCGGCGAGGCCGGTCATTCCCAGCGGAACTTCCGGGCGGCCGCCACCACGCAGACCGCCGCCCACACCGCGAGGCTGGCCCACGAGCCGAGCGGCACAGGCTGGTCGTGCGAGAGCGTCGCCCGCAGCGCCTCGGCGTGCGCGGCCAACGGCAGGAACTCGGACAACCCGCCCGGCGCGGCGAACATGATGCCGCCGGCGGCCAGCATCAACACGTAGATCAGGGTCGCCAAGCCGGTCGTCGTCTCCGGCTTGAGCACGCTCGCCAAGACCAAAGCCAGGCCGGTGTACGCCGCGGTCGCGAGCACGGTGACGCCCAGGGCGGGCAGCAACTGGCCCGCGTGCGGACGCCAGCCGACCGCCACGCCGACCGCGGCGAGCACCAGCAGCTGCACCACGATCAACGCCAGGACCGCGGCGGTCTTCGCGAACAGCAGGCCCGGGCGCGACAACGGCGAGGCGCCCAATCGCTTGAGGACGCCGTAACTCCGTTCGTACCCGGTGGTGATCGCCTGCCCGGTGAACGCCGTCGACATGACGGTCAGCGCGAGAACACCGGGCACCACGTACGCCAGGCGGTCGCCGCCCGGGACGTTGGTGACGTGGGTCAGCCCGGCCCCCAGCAGCACCAGCAGCGGGACGCCCATGGCCAGCACCACGGCCTCGCCGCGCCGGGCGGTGAGGATCAGTTCCATCCGGATCTGGCTGCGCAGGATCGCCTTGGTCGAGTTGCGCGCCGGGGCGGGGGCGAAGGTGGTCATCGGTGGGCTCCCGCCTTTCCCGCGGTCAACGCCAAGTAGACGTCCTCCAGGGTGCGCCGGCGCGTGTTCACGGCCGTCACCTGGGCGCCCGCGCGGGCGAACCAGGCCAGCACGCCGGCGATCGCGGCCGCGTCGAGCGCGCCGGAGATCGCGTACTCCCCCGGGGTCGACTCGGTGACCTTGAACGGCACGTCGGGCCGGAGGCCGGCCTCGGCGCGTACCTCCAAAAGGTCTATGCCCGCCGCGGCGGTGAGCTCCGCGGGCGCGCCGGTCGCCGCGACCTTGCCCTCCCGCATGATCACCACGTCGTCGGCGAGGCGCTCGGCCTCGTCGAGCAGGTGGGTGGTGAGCAGGACCGAGACGCCGTCGGCACGCAGCTCCTCGATCAGCTGCCAGGTGGTGTGCCGGGCCTCGGTGTCCATGCCGGCCGTCGGCTCGTCGAGGAAGACCAACTCGGGGCGCCCCACCAAGGCCACCGCGAGCGAGAGCCGCTGTTGCTCGCCGCCGGACAGGCGGCGAAAGCGCGTCTTGGCGATCTTTTGCAGCCCGAGCCGCTCGATCAGCATCGCCGGGCTCAGCGGGTTGGCCGAGAAGGACGCGAACAGCTGCAGCAGCTCGCCGGCGGTGGCCCACGGATACATACCGCCGGACTGCAGCATGATGCCCAGGCGCGGCATCAGCGCGTCGTGCTCGTCGATCGGGTCGAGGCCGAGCACCCGGCACTCGCCGCCGTCGGCCGCCCGGAACCCCTCGCAGACCTGCAGCAGGCTGGTCTTGCCGGCGCCGTTGTGCCCGAGCAGAGCCAGCACCCGGCCGCGCGGCATGGTCAGCGACACCCCGTCGACGGCGGTCGTGGCGCCGTAGCGCACGACGACGTCCCGTACCTCGACCGCGTCGTCACTCACTCGAGACCCCTTCCGCCACGGCCACCTTACGTGCCGGTCTCTGTCACCCGGCTGAGGGCGGCCCCGGCATGGCCGACCTCACTCTGCCGCCTCGGTAGGGTGCTCACATGACCGTGGTGGAGATCTACACCGATGGGGCGTGCGTGCCCAACCCCGGCCCGGGCGGCTGGGGCGCCGTGCTGCGTTACGGCGGCAAGGAGAAGGACATGTGCGGCGGCACCGCCGACTCCACCACCAACAACCGCATGGAGCTGCTGGCGCCGATCAGCGCGCTCGAGGCGCTGACCCGGGCGCCGATGACGGTCCAGCTCTACACCGACAGCATCTACGTGCGCGACGGCATCACGAAGTGGCTGCCCAAATGGAAGTCGAACGGCTGGCTGACCTCCGCCAAGCAGCCGGTCAAGAACGTGGACCTGTGGCAGCGGCTGGAGGCCGCCGTGCGGCGGCACGATGTGCAGTGGCACTGGGTCAAGGGCCACGCCGGCCACCCGGAGAACGAGCGGGCCGATCGGCTGGCCGCGCGCGGTCTGCAGGAGGCGTTAGGCCGATAACTCGCCCAGCGCCCGTACGAAAGCGGCCTGATCTTTGATCTTGGAAAGCATGATCTCCTCGGCCGCTCTGATCTCGGCCTGAACCGCCTGTTGCAGCCGCCGCCCCTCGGGAGTGAGGCCGAGCAGGCGCACACGACGGTCGGCCGGGTCCGGATCGCGCTCGATGAGGCCGCGTTTCTGCAGGTCGTCGAGGACCGGGATGAGGCGCGTCTTGTCCGCGTTGATCGCGGCGGCCAGCGACGCCTGGGCGCGCGCGGGCCCGTCGCGCAGTGCGGTCAGCACGACATACCCCCACATGGTCACGCCGTGCTGCTCCAGGATCGGCTGCTCCATGGCCAGCAGCCGGCGCCCCAGCCGCATCACCATCGCCCCGAGATCGGGCCGCTCGTTCTCCGCCACATCCGGCATCCTCCTACCCTTGCGGAACCGTAAGCACATGTAGATGATATGCATATGCCTACTGATTTGCTCGAAGCCGACGCCATCGCCGTCCGCGAGACCGTGCGACTGGTCGCCGGGCTCGCTCCGGCCGACTTCGCCCGGCCGACCCCGTGCGAGGGGTGGGATCTGGGCACGCTGCTCACGCACATGACCGTGCAACATCGCGGCTTTGCCGCGGCCGGCGCCGACCCGAGCCTGTGGGAGATGCCGCCGGGTGGTCGATTTCCCGATCTCGTACGCGCGTACGCCGCCTCGGCCGAGCTGGTGTTGGCCACCTTCGCCGCGCCGGGGGCGCTCGACCGCGAGTTCACGCTGCCCGAGATCAGCACGTCAAGCGCCTTCCCGGGCCGGGTCGCGATCGGCTTCCACCTGGTCGACTACGTGGTGCACGGGTGGGACCTGGCGACCGCCCTCGGCCGGCCGCTCGCGCTGCCCCTGCCGGTCCTGGCGGCGACCCTGCCGCTCGCCCGGTCCGTGCCGGACGGGCCGTTCCGCCTGGCGCCGGGCGCGGCCTTTGCTCCCGCGCTGCCCGTTCCCGCGGATGCCGATCCGCTCACCGAGATCCTGCTGCGGCTGGGGCGCAAAATTGTCGGGGGGTCCTGATAGCAAGGACCCATGACATTTCGGTTCGGCGTGATCCTCCCCGGCGGCACCGCCCCCGAGCAGCTCGAGCTGGCCGTCCTGGCCGAGCAGGCCGGGTGGGACGGGGTGTATGTGTGGGAGTCCGGCTACGGCGTCGACGCCTGGTCGCTGCTCGCCGCGATGGCCGCCCGCACCAGCCGCGTCCGCCTCGGCACGATGCTGACGCCGCTACCCTGGCGACGCCCATGGAAGGTGGCGAGCCAGGTCGCCACGCTCGACCAGCTCTCCGGCGGCCGGGCCACGCTGGCGATCGGCGTCGGCGCGGTCACCGACGACCTGCCGGTCACCGGCGAGCCGACCGACCTGCGCTTGCGGGCGTCGATGATGGATGAGGGCATCGACCTGATCCGCACGCTCTGGTCGGGCGGCCGGTCGTTCCACGGCGAGCACTACGATTACGAGGTCCGCAGCGACGACATGGCCACGGTGGCCCGTCCGGTGCAGGAGCGCATCCCGATCTGGGTGGTGGCCATCTGGCCACGCCTGAAATCGATGCGCCGGGTGCTGCGCTGCGACGGTGTGATCCCGGGCCACGAGCCGAGCACGTCGGCGGTGCCGGAAATGCGTGCGTGGCTGGATGCGCAGGGCGCACCGCCCGATCTCGACATCCTGTCCGAGGGCGAGACGCCGACGGATGACCCGGTCGAGGCCGCCGCGCTGGTCAAGCCGTGGGCCGATGCGGGCTGCACGTGGTGGATGGAGACGCGGTGGGAGATGCCGCATCACACCGCCGACCGGCTCGCCGAGATCCGGGCCCGCATCGCGGCCGGCCCACCACGACCATGATCGAGGGGTTTCGGGTTCGGGTCGGGGCCGACGCGGTGGCCGACCTGCGGGCGCGGCTGGGGCGCACCCGGTGGCCGGAGGAGGCGACGACGCCCGGCTGGGAGCAGGGGACTCCGCTGGCGTACGCGCAAGAGCTTTGCTCCTATTGGGCCGACGGGTATGACTTCGCGGCGGCCGAGGCGCGGCTGAATCGGCATGCCCAGTTCCGCACTGTGATCGACCGGCTGGGCATCCATTTCGTGCATGTGCGGTCGCCGCGGGCCGATGCGACGCCGCTGGTGCTGACGCATGGGTGGCCCGGGTCGGTGGTCGAGTTTGCCGAGGTGGTGGGGCCGCTGGCCGATCCGCCGCCGGGCGAGCCGGCGTTTCATGTGGTGTGCCCGTCGCTGCCGGGGTACGGCTTCAGCGACAAGCCGGCCGATCCGGGCTGGACGGTGCACCGGATCGCCGACGCGTGGGCCGAGTTGATGACCCGGCTCGGCCACGCACGGTTCATCGCGCAGGGTCATGACTGGGGCACGAGCGTCAGCACCGCCCTCGCGACCCGCCATCCCGACCGGCTGATCGGCATCCACCTGATGCCCCCGCTGGTCGCCCCCGACCCGGCCACGCTCGACGACCTGACCGACGCCGAGCGCGCCGCGATCGCCGACCTGGAAGCGGCCGCCGGCGGCGACGGCTACTCGTTCGTGCAGGCCACCCGGCCGCAGACGATCGGCTACGGCCTGGTCGACTCGCCGGCCGCGCTGTGCGCGTGGATAGCCGAGAAATTCCACGCGTGGGCCGACGGCGAGGTCGACCGCGATCGCTTCCTCGACAATCTGATGCTCTACTGGCTCCCGGCCACCGGCCCCTCCGCGGCACGGCTCTATCGGGAGAGCTTTCCCGAGGTGCAGGCCCTGTTCCGAGGTGGCGCGACCGACGTCATCGCGGTGCCGACCGCCTGCTCGATCTTCCCGCGGGAGAACCCGCGGCCGTCCCGGCGCTGGGCCGCCCGCCGCTTCCCCGACATCCGCTACTGGAACGAGCCGGCCCGCGGTGGCCACTTCGCCGCGTTCGAGCAGCCCACCTTGTTCGTCGCGGAGATACGGGCGGCCTGGCCCGGTCGTGCGCCCGCACCCTGAGCCAGCCGGCGCTTCTCAGGCTTGCGTTCTGATCCAGCCCGCGCAGAACTGGTCGACCTTGGTGAACGGCTGGTGGTAGGCCTCCTTGGCGGCGGCGTCCCAGCCCTCGCCGCGGACCAGCACCAGCCGCACGAAGCGGAACATGGTGGCCTGGCCGTACTTCTGGGCCATGCAGTCGACCGCGAAGTGGCTGAGGCCGTAGTAGGCGTCACCCTCGCGCAACGACGCCTTCTCGCCGGGCGCGGCCGGGATCATCGAGGTCGGCCGCCTGCGCGCGATCGCCCACTCGACGCTGGCCCGGCGGTAGCTCTGCTCGGCATGCTTCGGCGACCATCCGATGTATTCGGCGACGCCCTCGCTGAGCCACTGGTTGTCGACGTGGAAGGTCTCCGAGCCGGTCAGGGTGATCACGTGGCCGAACTCGTGCTGCAACGTGACCTGCAGTTCGACCGGGGACCTCAGCTCCCGTACGCGCAGCACCACGTCGTACCCGGACTGGCTGATCGGCATGGCCACGCCGACCGCCCACGACTCGAGGCCGCCGAACCAGGCCGTCCACTGCTTCTCGCCGGCGAGGTAGACCCGGTAGCGGCTCTGCTTGGCGAGCAGCATCGTGGCGAATTGCTCGTCGGCGGCGGCGGCCCGCTCGGCGGCCGGGAGCACGGTCTTGACGTAGGCCGCCTCGCTCGGGTCGGCACCGATCACCACGTGCCGGCCCGGGGTGAACGTCATCTTGCCGTCCTCCCAGGGCGTGGGCTCGGCATAGTCGGGGTCGGGCTGGGCCGCGGCCGCGGTGATCACATACCGGCCGCCGATCTCCTTCATGGACAGCGCCTGGTTGAAACCGGCCGGGTACCCCACGGCGCAGGTGTCCGCCCCGAAGCAGTAATCGGCCCGGACCGGAAACGTGATCGCGGCCGGGTCCTTCGGGTCCGGCGCGCTGATGCCGGGCGTGTAGGCGAAGCGGGTGATGCCGAGGGTGCGCATGGTCTGGAACAGCGCCCGGTAGCGCGTCGTCAGCTCGGCGTTACCCTGGTCGACGGCCGCCATCCAGCCGGTCTCGTCGCCGTCGAGGAGCGCGCCGGCGTGCAGCTTGAGGGCGAAGACCGCCTTGTCGAACGGGGTGTCGCCGGAGACCGGGTAGCGATACTCCGACGCGGACGGGGTCGGGGCCGGGGTGCCCATCACCTGGATGTGGTTGCCGGAGCCGCGGCGGGCGTCCTGGCCACGCTGGCCGACCACGATGAGCAGGGCGGCGAAGGCGACCAGCAGGACCGCGGCGACCGCCACGATCATGCGGATCAACTGCCGGGCGGGATCCATTTCGGGCGTACGGGCGGGGCCGGGCCAGCCGGCCGGCCCGTAGCCCACGTTTGGCCAGCCCGCCGGCCCGGGGCTCACGGGCGGCCAGCCCGTCGGCGCGGGGCTTGCAGACGGCCAGCCCGCCGGCGCGGGGCTTG
>Ga0307509_10005510_pt1 | contig 17576 bp, 14 predicted proteins | sample 10_EM_MG_FD_202245 | JGI IMG/M metagenome (GOLD analysis project Ga0307509, IMG submission 202245) | Populus trichocarpa ectomycorrhiza microbial communities from riparian zone in the Pacific Northwest, United States - 10_EM | ecosystem: Host-associated > Plants > Roots > Unclassified | place...
CTGACTGCATAGCGTGAAACATAATTATGGCTCACAATCGTGAGTCATAGAAACATTAACATACCTTATGACTAATGATTATTAGTCATGTGAAATCTGCCTTGCTTAGTCACGATTTGTGACATTATACAACCAGGTACAGTAATCCTCCCGCTTTGCTTGATAATAAGTGACAAAGGAAACAAGTAACTAAAGACTAAGACAAATAGGAAAGGCACAAAGGAACTCGTATTCGTTTGGAATGATCGCCGGTGATTCTCAACAACTTGGAGAAGACAAATTTCTTGAAAACAAAGAGCAAGTAAACTATAGTCACAATTTGACTTGGTGCTTCAACAATAACCTGTGCTGAATGCTCCCAATCAAAATTATAATGACTACTACCCAGAGGCCTAACTGGATGGAGGTTGCCCTATACCAATTCTCAAATCCCAGTCTAAGCAAATGTAGTCTAATCCCCCGAGTGTCCTCATTATGTAGTGCCCCACCATCAAAATGCCCCAAAACACAACCGACTTCTCCTTGGAAAGTGTTTTGATAGCAATAAACTTCATTTGGCAAAGTGAAAAAATAGGCTTTGGAAGAAGGGACATTCAGAGGGAGTGTTTACTTGGCCTTGGATCAAACTGGCAGAAGGGGCGGAGGTGGCAATAGAGAGATTGCTAAATCAAGAGAAACATTTACCTTCAATACCCTTGGAAGCGATTTCTCTCGGTGATAGGGGTGGTCACTATTAAACCTAAGAGGCTGTAATCTTTATTTTAGAATGGAGGGGGGGGATAGTAGGTTCTCCATACGGTAGTTGGAAGACAGGTTAATTTGGTAGAGTACGATCTGGTGAAATGGTGCAATTAGAGGGTCATTATCGCCTTCTTTCACCTTAAACTTGACCTCTCTTCCCTTGGCGATTTTGTCTTCTTGGGCCTTTATTTCAGATAAGACGCCAAAGAGATTTACTATGATGTTGAGCCTGATGAGGTGGGGGAGGATAGGCTCCCAAAATCTTCATCAACCCTTCCACTCTCTTCTGCATCTGCCGATGGTACTGCTCCTCCAGGGGTAGATCCACAAGCTTTCCCAGCCGGCAGCCCCACCAGTAGATCGACCGGTTCAAGCTCTGGATATTGCCTGATTTCTTATTGCCCAGATCTTAAAAAAACCGATTTCTGAAATTGAACTCTCAGAAGCGATGAACAGCTCTAGTCAATGGAATCCTTGCACAATGGGATTCTCGGAGGTTAATTCCCTTCTATCTCAACCTTATTTTTGCGTTGTGCTAACTGGATAGGATTTTAGATTGAGAAAAGGAGTTCGGCAACACCCCGAAAAACCAGAGGAGATACCGCTTAACGAGATGGGAGGTGCTAGGCACACAACCTTCATGGACAGCAAGGCAGGAAATCTAGCTCTATGATTGCCCCCATGATCTCTTCCAAGATGCCGAGTGGCTTTCGTATCACCACAGCAAGAAAGAACCTTACCGATGGCTACAGTCTACAATCTAGGGGACAGGATAGCCCCTTGATGCTGGCTATAACAATGGGGCTCATAGCAAGACTCGGGGGCGAGGGCAACACAAAGGCATTTTTAGATGATGTTCTAACAAAGTAAGCTGCCAGAGCTAAAATATTACTCTCGGTCCCTGCACCTGGGGCCTCTGCTGGAATGATGAATACTGCGGCAATTGAGGCCCTGAACAAGGAACAATGAGCACTCTGCAAGTGGCAATTGCAGCTATTTGCACGATCTCTTAAGATGGATCTCCAATCGGGTCAAAGGGTGTTTGTAGGGTCACAACAGGCCAGCAAGCTTCTCCAAGCACTGCTTGACTTGTAGGATGTGGGACAGGGGAATCATATGTCTGCAGTATGGAACCCGCTTTCTCCCGGCTACAGGTTAGGGCTTATGATTCCTCGTGGAACTGGGCTCAACAAGATGCGCGTAACATGTACTTTGACATCATCTTTGGCAGCTTCATGCCTATCAACCAAGAAATTGTGTCACAATGCATTCTAATAATTAACCCATCAAATCCCACCCTAGTGGTGTAAATGCAATATCGTGTCGACAATTGCCCCTCCGAGCGTGTTGAAACAAGGACAAGGCCTAGCCGAAGGATCTGGGTTACCAGCTTATCGCTAACTCCCAACAGGTCCTCGGGGCAGCTCCTGTATACAAAGATGTCCAGTATCCAAAGGTGCCGCAGACCACAGTTGATGCCAAGGGCAATATGCAATATTCCGAAGCACCGCGACCAGCTGTTTGGAACCAGAACCATTAAGTCAAGGAAATGGTCACCAGAGGAAAGCACACTCAATATGGCAATCGAACTAAAGTCCAGAGCGATTGGCCAAGGTTTACAAGATTATCAAGTAACAACACAATCTTTATAGATCGTTCTAGCGACAAATCAACCTCTATGCAAACATCTTCCGCCGTTTTGTTATCAACAATGCTCAGACGCCTGCAGAGTGTGCGAAGAGAAACAAAAAGATTGGAGGCAAAAAGGCCCAGTCTCCCATCCCAGCAAGCATGTTGAGTACATTCCATTCCTTAATTTGAAGAGAAAGGAAGAAAATGGATGGGAATATTCTAAGAAGCTAACTGGATTGTATTTGGATTGTTTGGAAAAGGCCGACCAGTGAAACAATATTTTAGCCGTCGGCTACCACGTTTTGCTAAAATCTCCTAGTCTGGTGTTATTTTTGAAAAGAAAAATGTTTTGATGACTGGTTCTGGCGCCAGGTATATTTGAGCGGAGGTTCTGCATGGTCTCATCCGCTGTGGCGCCCGAGCTATCGTTACCACCAGTGTATTTATTGGTGCCGTACTCGAGTATTTTTTGGCTCAAAATCCAGCTACCACAAGAAACTGTTCAAAATATCTCAAAACAGATACTTGAGGGTCTCAAAATGATGCATCAACAGGGAATAGCTCATCGGGACCTAAAGCCTGCGGTATGATTTTGACCGCTAAAACACCACCCTTAACAATGTCGCATTGCAGAGCACTGACAAATGGATAGAACATTTTTGTAGTTTCCATATCCCCAGTGTGGGTCAAACTTGGGGATTTCGGGGTATCGAACCGGATCCTGGCTCAAGCTACAACAACCTTTCACACCCAAGTGTCAACCCCGGTGTACAGCGACCCCGAGGTTCTAGGATTAGATCCCAATAGGGAAACCTCGAACTACGAATACTGTTGACATTTGGTCACTCGGATGTGTGATATATGAGTTACTTGTGGGGACAAAGTTATTCGTATCGGAGTTTCAATTATGTCGTTACTTCTCCGGGGCATGGCCTTTCCCGGAAGAGAGGCTAAGGGTGCTATCACCCCCAGCAAACAACACCGGATTTTCTTTACTAAGGGCCATGCTCGCAATACAGCCCGGGGATCCCTCTACTGCTATGCAGGCGCTGAGGTATCGGTAGCTAACTGACCTCAAGCGTGGTTATGCAGGGGGTGGAGATGACAAAGGGGAGGCGACATAAAGTTCCGACTGGAGCACCCTGAGCCGGAAGCGCAAAGGCAGACCGGCTACACACAGCGAACCGAACAAAACCCCTGAAAGAGACATGATCGCTCGCACCAGAAGGTACAAAGTACATCCCTGGGGATGCGGATTTACCGGAGAATACAGGATCGAAGGTCGATGGTAACCTCCCTATCAGGGAAAGTTCATCTGATACTTCAATAATAACTCTATCAGATACAGCCCCAACTGAGGGTTACCGGTCCAGACGGGGTCCTGGAAATCAGGATTTGTGTCTCATAATATCCTTGAGACTCATCCCAAGAGCCCCAAACGAGTGAGCACAACGAGTTGCCAAGGTAGGACTTAGAACACTTCACTCACTCTACTTCCAGAACGTGCGACTAACACGAATTCACTGCTAAATCTTAGACTACGTGTATGCAATCCCCCAAGGCCAGACCCAGACCGTGGAAATTGTTCTAAATTCACCCCCGAGACAAACAACTCAGCTAAACACATCCTAAAGAAAGCCCACAAAACCCACACCTCCATCATTGATGAAGCTACGTCAAAGATTACCCACGGGGGAGCCTACACAACCCCGTGGACGAGGTTCAGCTGAGCCCGCCCCAACAATTCAGCGAAGGAAACCTCGTGCTCCCACAATGGCAGACCTCCGAAACCAAATTGGCGCAGCCACTGGTTCAGTGCGATATCCGAACTTTAGACAAAACCTTAATGCACGGCAGGACCTGACTACGGCGACAATTCCCAATTCCCACCGGAATCCTAACCAGAATCGTGATGCCGACGGGTACCCAAACACGAGAAGTCGAAATCTCGAACGGAATTTAAACCGTTAGTAGCCGAACACAGACTAGACCAGGGAAACTATGCAAGCACTGGAGGTGGGTGGTGTATGGTGGAGTACGGAAATAGACACCAGTGGGAAAGGACAGGGCCCTGGTTTTGGAAGGGTCCCAGTTTGTTGAGCCTTATTTGGGATTGCGGGACTTTTGTTATATTTTTGGATTTCGCCTATGGAATTTATATTTCTACTCTGAGGGACTAGAGTTGGAAGATTTGCAGGCAGAGATTGGCTCGGTGTGTGAAAGGTTTATTGGTCAAATCCATTGATACCTTTATTAGCAGTAAAAGAAAATAATTTCTCCTCTCCGCACCGGTCATTTCCTTCAAAATCTTAATGGAGGGTTGGAGGAACCCATTGCTAATTAGGAAAAGCATCCCCAGCGCGTCTTCAGGGCGCGGGCAGGGTCTCGGAGGTGGATGGAAAAAGGTATAGCCGGGGACGCACTAAGAGCCATGCCATAGCTCAACCACTATGGGCCCGTGGCTAATACACAATACATAACCCCACCGATTTTTCCCCCAAAGACGTGACCCCTGAGAACCTCGCGACCTCTCCAAATACCAGATCCTCAAACATCCCTTCAGCTTGCGTTCTCCCTTGCCCGCCCACCACTACTCGCTCGGCAACCAGCACCCCCATTGTCAGCGAGGGACATATCGGTGCAATCCATCCTGAGAAGCAAGGGCAGCGACCGCCTCACCAATGCCTCCTACAGTGGAACCGCTCTACGAAGATCGGAAGAGAAGGAAGCAGTGTCATTAGGTAGTTAGCAGCCGGGTTTCGTCATTCTCATATTTCTTTTTTAATAGATATTAGTTAACGTGCATGTTCCTTGCTTTGAAAATTGGTAAGGTGTTATACTCCTGTTCCATATGCCTGGAGATATTTGCAAGGAGTTTATAAAAGCGTTGGTTTTTTTGTACCCACCCGAGCTCCTGTACAATACCCTGTCATCTTGCGCCCTCCCATTTTACACCACACATGGCTGATTTTAAAGTGTTCTAACTCACCCAAAAGTAATACAAAACTAATAAGATCAACCAATGGTATAAGCAATTTCCTAAACTTTCTAGGTAGAAATTATGAGATTTCCCCCATTCTACTAAGAGGGCTAAGTGCTTAGGGTTAAGATTTAGTACTTTTCATTATAATATGGCAACCGCGCCCTTATCGGAAGGGCCATATGCCCACTCTCACCATTTCTGGCATTGTGCAATGAGCACTAACTGAGAGAGCTCGCCGCATATAAATTATAAAAACCAGATACCCCCGAAGACTCTATGGAATTTTAACATTTTTTTGCAAAGCGAGAAGGCTGCTTCTTTATGACACGAGGTGGAAGTGCCCATTTTTGGTGTGAAACGGGGGTCCGCGAATGTTTTCCTGAAGATCGTACACTCTGGTAGCGCTCGTTTTCTATGATAGCAAAAGAGATCAAAATAAAGTGTGACCCATCATAGGGCTTTTGACAAATTGACAATTCGCGGGAGTTGCATCTTTTAGATCAGTAGAAAAAAGCCCGCTAAGCCAAGCCGCAATTGTGCCCTGCCGGGGAACGACCGGAACCCGCCCCTGACCACTTGAGAACAGGAATAGTTTTTGTTACCCCATTCAGCCGAACCCCCCCTTACTTGTAAAATAACTATACTTGCGGCCCGCCGGCATTGGTCCTGCCGGCATTGGAGACAGCAACAACTTCAGAAGAGTAGCCGTTTAGCTGGCAATAGAGCGAGTTCAGATTGGCATTCTTTTTTGGGGGGGATTAGTAACGAGTTCTAGTTGACTAGGGGCCTCAGCCACACAGGGATTGTAACAGCCCAGAATCAGTGCTGGCCCTGGCTGTGGCTGGTGAATCAACCGGCCTTGATCACGACACAGCTTTGTGGCAGCGGAAGCGGGAGAAAGATCATTGTTCGTTCCCTTGGCATACCCCCAGCCAATAATCAGGGGACTATGTTTTGTAACTTAGTCTAGCCAAATTTACGGTGCACGTGTGAAAGCTCGTATAATTGGAGCTTTGGCAAGGGTGACGGGAATTCTCTCGATTGGGTGGAAGGCAAAGGAACATCCAGGATTAGCCCATAAGCCACAGCGGAGGAGGTGGTGCCGAGAGATACGGTAGCGAAATCGGGCGGAGCAGAGAGCCGAGAAAATCGTCCCGGGACACAGAAGTGGGACCCGAGAAGAGGGAATAGCGAGGTTCTGCTCACTCGTGCACATTATGTTGCCACAGCGACCGTAGGGATCACGCAGCGAACAGGAGAGAAGATAGAAATTTTTTTCTAACGTGAGCTAAAAGCTCTGTTAACTTAGTGCAGGGATAATGTAGCATTAAGTGAAACACAACAAAAATCATGATTGGCCTGACCAGGGTTTTTCCAAGCACTAGGGATGGAGCGACTGTATTTTTATCCTTTGTAGCCTTAGGGTAAAATATTTTGTGCTAGCTAACATTGCCACCATTCTTAAATTGTTCTAGTGGTCTATAGAGAATGTTCACACTTGCAGAACCTGAAATTTTGGAGATCACACTTTCTCTTGGCGAACGTTCTGAGAGATAATTCACACGAATGAGCAGAACCTCGCTAGTGCCATGCCAAAGGTATACCAATTAGGCTAGGGGAAAACGTAGCTTGTGACTCGCTTCTGCTAGTATTTTTTCTTTCTTCTCCAGCGGCTGTAAGCAACCTAACACTCTGCCATCCACTTGCCAAACAGCGATCATATCAATTGAGTGGCAGATTCCACCTACTTCTCCTCCACGCAGCGCATCATTCCCAACATTAATAGCGGGCATCTCGGGATGTCTGCTCGTGCGATTAATCGCAATGTCCACATCTACAATGCGAACAGTCCCAATACTGTCCTCGGTGGGCTTGTTGCCACCGAGGGCATAACCAATAGGAATTTTTACTCGATGGTGGAAATTATCATGGAATTTGACAGCCCTTTTGGTCTCAAAGATCAATGTGGAATGGTCATCCCAAGGGATGAGCAGTGCCTCGAGCCCGGCAAGTATGCCATCACTACCACTGGCTCCGTGAACCACAGCATGGAACGTTGGCTACCTAGGACAAGCGATTCCACCACCGAAACCCAACATGGTCCGTTTCGTACTGCGGTCCGTCACCGGGACCGTGGCTGTGTCATCACTGGCAGGCCGGCTGTCAATGGTCGATTTGACTTTTGGCAGGGGTTCAAGGCAGTGCATGTTTTCCCCCCATCATTCGAAAAGGACTGGATTGATTACAACTTTGCTGCCTGTATTACTCCCGCCGGCCGCCCTGACTCGATAAACTCTGTCCAGAATGGAATTTTACTGGACTGTCAAATGTCCGACCTCTTCGAGAACTACATTATCTCAATCAACCCCGATGTATGTATAACCAGCACTTTTTCCTATTGAAAGAGCTTACATTCTGGTTAGGACAATTATAAGGTTGTGAGTTTCCAGCCGGGCTGGTCCCGGATTAGTGGCCGTCATCTCAATAGAACCTTTATTGAGAATGCCACCCGGCCCCCGGATCAGCTGCTACGATGGCATTTTCGACAGGCTGTCCTTGCAAATGTGAGGGGGGTTGGCCAGCCAGTTTTTGACTCTGATCCGCCGCACCGCTGGATATATTAATTGAATTTTGTTCATCTTTCCTGTTACTAGCTGAGTGTTGGCGAAATTAAATCTCATAGCCAATCTCTGTAAGTCAGACCGCAATTATTCAAATAATATGGGCTATGATCTGTCGAGAGTACCTTGGGATTCTTCTTTTCTGTACCGCCAGCGGTGTCCTATATATACACAAGATTGACTTCCAAAGAAAACTCTTCGTCTCCCACATCCTTCTCCATTTTCTCCATTCTTCGTTCCATCCACACCTCTTAGAAGTTTCCCGAAACTCCTATTCCATGAATCCCTTCTTTCTGTTTCGTCCTCTTACACAGTTATCCTTATCCTCTGCAAACCTCCGCTATGCTCATACATTCGTCCGTTTCCTAACTATCATAGTGCGACACTGATCCGTTCCAACTTCCCGCTAACCTTAGTCCCAAACCTTTAGCACTTCCTAGTGTGTTTCCTGAGTGTACCCAAAACATCTCCGCTACAGCTAACCTTTCGTCCAGACAACTATCGTCTCAACTCCCATGTTCCGCAATTCATTCCTAAACCAAACTCTCCTTGCCCAAACATCCAGTGTAGTAGTAGTGTTGAAGAATATGGAACCTTCGTGAAATCTAACAATTATTAGTTGCAACGGTTTCATATCAATTTGCGGTGACCTTAGTATGCCTTCAGACACCAGCGTCTATATCTACACTCGCGTTTGTAAAGTTCTCATACCCTTCCTGCACCTCAAGGGCAATACCTATTCACAACAGCCAGACAGCCAGAGTCTTTTTGATACCTCTCTTTGGGATATGTCTCCAGGGGCATAGTAAACTCTTGTCACAATCTTTTCTATTAAACAATAGAAAGAGAGTGTTAGCAAAGTATTTCCAATGTTAAGTGGTACTCGGAAGGCTATGAGAATTTTTCGAATGCCGCCTTATATGTTCCCGTTCCCGTCATCTTCAAACATTACCAATAACGCTGATAATCAAAGTCACCCTCTCACTGAAATATAACATCACACTACACCAGGTAAGACAAATGCCAATACAGGCGTATACTGAAGATCACTATATCCAATGCAAAGCCGGGATACGGATTCAAGTATCTTAATGTGGTTTTGCGTCTTGCTCGTGGGTACCCAACTAACTCACTGCTCCTCGCTTGCTTGCATTGACCCAAGCTTTGTGCCAAATGCTTTGCGGGTCTTTGTATCGCCTAGCAGGAACTTGCCAAACTGAGTCAGTCCAGGTACCTAGTGTGCAACTTAGTCGATTCAACTGAGCATTTTATTGTGATGATACAATCCACACTCGGGAAGACGGGAAGATCCTTCTTGGGGATTTGTCAGTTCGGGAGGTGTCTGCATGGTCGGGATTGACATCCTTTCGTCCCAAAAGCATGCTGATTACCCCCCCAAGCCCGAGTTGCGCTGCCCACAGGAGCGGTGTCTCCCTTGGCAGGATTGAGATTCTTTCGTTCCAAAAGCATCTTCACTACCCTCTCAGGTCCTTTCCCAGCCGCTAACCGGAGTGGTTTCTTGCAATATTCGGTATCTGACTGCTCGGGATGGACGTCCATCCGCTCTAGAAGCATCTTTATTACACCCTGTTGGCCTCTCACTGCGGCCCACGAGAGTCGCGTTCGGCCATCCAAGAAGCCACACTTGTCGAGATTGATGTCTTGTCGTTCCAAAAACATATTTACTACCCCCTCATCCCCCCTCTGAGCCGCCAACGAGAGTGGCGTCAGGCCACACAGGGATCCTTCCTCTTCGGGATTGACGTCATTTCGTTCAAGTATTTTTACTACCCCCTCATCCCTCGCTATAGCTGCCAACATGAGTGGTGTCTGGTCATCTTGGGGGCCTATATGATTAGGATTAACATCCTCTAGTTCCAAAAGTATCATTACGACCTCCTCGTACCTCTTGTAAGCTGCCCATGTAAGAGCCGTACTCCTCGTGCAGTCGCTTGCATTAGCATCCAACTCCTTCACCTCCATTTTCGTGGCGGCCACCTCCACGACCCCAAGGTATGCTCCCCCGTGGAACCCGGTAAAACCGACAGGTTCTCCCTGCCAGCGAAATACCGGACCCAAGAAATTATTTTACTCATACTTCAATAGCAGGTATTGGGCAGGTATATGCTCATCAGATCTATCGAGAAGTCGAGGAGCAAGTATTCTGACATTTTCCGTCATCACCCTCTTCGCTTGCGGCGCCCAGTGAACAGAACCATCTTCTAGAAATGGCATTATTTGAGGGGGGCAGAGTGAAGAGTAGGAGAAAGACCCCTAACAGATGCGAAATTGAGATATGTCAAGTCAGCCTAGTGCAATAGTAGAGTGAGGATTATGGAATAGGGTGTCATCATTTGAGAGATGTTTTTGTAGAGTGAAGTGCACAAGTCAAACTGTGGACGAAGTCCACTCGACCTTGAGGAGACCAAGACAAGATGATAGCAGTGTCCGTACGGCGGGAACGTTCTCCCGATCGAGATCTCTTGATCCTATCTCCACTCCTAGGGCATGGAAGAGCTCCTCAGCCAGTAATGGCCTTTCCGAATACGACACCCACATCACTGCCTGCAGACGAGGCCTCACCCTGTCTCCCTTCTGAGCCTTCAGCCGGGTTAGGATTACAGTGTAGGCATCACTTACTCAATTACCTCCCACCATCTCTTCAAGTTTCTTTTCCCTCTGGGGAATTCTCACCTCCCCCAGAATATCTCCAATGTTTAGTGAAACAAGGAGGAATCTACACAGCCATTAGTTAGTATACATCCTTGATACAGGGGAATCATGAACATACACATTGGACATCATTTCTAAAATAATTCATATAATCTCCGCCCTTAAACTATCGTCCATCACCTCTGGAATATCATCCCGATCTAACCTCATCGCCACATAATTCGTGATATCATTCCCTTTAGAGCTAATAGGTATCGCAACCACCTAGGTAATTGTTTTTGAATGGCTCCCCAACATGGGGCCCCCCCGTCAGGAATATTCTCACCCTAGGGCACTTCCGAACAATATCTCTTAGCACTTTAAGTAACTTGGGAAGATCATTCGGCATGCATTCGTCTAGCGCATCTATGCAGATGAAAAACCGGGGCAACTCAGCTACCGGGGTTAGAGTTCGTTACGGGGCGGGGCGGGGCGGGTTTTCACTCGCCAGGCCCGCCGTTAAATGGGGCCGGGGGGGGTATCTTTGGGATGATCCCCGCCCTGCCGCCGTCGGGGGGCGGGGAATTTGGCAGGGGGCCCACGTTTTTTGGGGCCCCGGAGGCCCCGTAACGAACGCTAACTATGATCACACCACTTCCGCCATATCTCACGCCAACTCCTTTACTTCCCCACTTTCACTCCTTGACCGCTTTCCTTCACCACTTTCCCCACTAGGTGGGCTTTCGGCCCCCACTTCTCGCATCCTTCACCGCGCCGCCGATGTTTCTACGGGGAACTCTCCGACATCCTTCCAGTATCTTCTAACATGATACGATGTCTGGTGACCACGGAGTGAGTACCGGTGATTCACAATAAGGAACACCTCTCGTTTAATTCTACCCTCCCATAGTCTTCCTTCAGCAATTGCCAAGGTTTGCCTAACATACCTCAATTTTACATGTGGGGGCCCTCGCCGGACCCCATATCAATCCCGCTTCTGGTATCTTCTTCATTGTTTTAGTGTAATTTCACAAGAGGAGGGGTGGCTGAAGATTCAAAATAGCCGCCTTTAGCTCGCTCGATAGACTTGATGAGCATTTATCTGCTTGCTGCTCTTATCCTGATATAGGCAAGGTCGGCTCTGGGATATCGTGTATTACTGTGGGTAAGTATGTAGGTGATGAACTTGACTCTATAGTGTTAAACTTATCGACGGGGATAACGAAACGTCAAGCTTTCACACAGCTAAAATACGATCCCCAGCGCACTTCTCAGGGGCGAGTGGTGAAGTTCGCTCGTTCTCATCAACCTCTCTGTATGCAACGCTCCCTCAAATCCCTAGCGGTAAAGACAGGGTTATATAAATCCCAACAAAGTTGCCCCCCCACCCTTCCATAGATCACCACACGTCCTTTCTCCTTCACGAATGTCTCTCTTTGCTTTTTGTATACTCCTGTGCTAACATGATAGGGGTAAAAACTCCCACTGTTGACAGATCCCCGGCATCTGACTCTCTCACTCGGGTTTCGGGTTCTTCCCCTTTATTTCCAGCGCATGTAACAAGCGCATTCCCGAGCGAATGACAAGAATGTAAGGCGATTTTCTAGACATTTTCATAACGGTAAAAGGCTCGGAATTTATGATTTGCGATTGGGAGAATTCAAAAAGGAGGCGCCTGATGTCAGAGTTTCAAGTGAGGGCGCATTGGAGGTAAAGCTAGTGGCGCTGTATATCATCAGATGTCTAAGACAACATGAGCCTAGTTCGGGTTGCCTTCCCATAAGGAAGTCTGATCCTCACAATCCTGGTAATATGCGAAATTCATTAGGTCCGGACTAGAGTTAGGTTATTCCGGGTTTGAAGCCACTCAAGTCGGTGAGGCTTCCTTAGGAGAAATCGTGTTTGAAACGGGCTTTTAGCAGTTCCGCTCTCTAAAAATATTATAAATCCTACCGGTAACAACGGCGTCCTCTGCCCTAATCTTTGCTCGACTCGCATCTAAAGACCGTTGGTGCTAGAGCCATGACCCTCGGCTATCCCCATCTCCCCCGTTTCTTTAATAATTTTCTTCTTGCAGGTAAGATTTCATTCAGAGTGCCCCATTCCCCATCAATCAGGTCAACAAATGGCCGGCTTGCTGGGATTAGTATCGCTGCCCGGCGAGACTAGCTCTCCCTTTCGCAATAGCTTAACTTGTGGTACACGGAACGTGGGGGCTGTTTGGCGTGGCATGCTTTGACGTTCAGGTGATGGCTTGGAAGTCAGAACATGTCCAGTGGAAAAACCACTTCGCTTTGCGATTGCATTGTTGCGCAGTATTGACGGAGGATACCACCCACTTCTGCGGAAATAATCTTCAAAAAATAGACCCTCAAGGTCGTCTCTGCTTCTTAATCTCGCGTTACTCGCCTCCCTAGTGCGATTTCTATATTTATTGGCAAACCCGACGAGCCATATTGTGCTCGCATCGGTTATATTTCCAGTCGGCCTTGGTCTGAGATTTCTCGCAATCAAGGGAAAATTGCCGAATGAGTGACTAAAATCTGTGGTGTCGAACCTGAATCCCGTTTTTTGGTTATCCAACGGTAATGGAAGCAAGCATTTAATTTCCGGGGACATGGTAGATTTGTTCTGAGTGCGATTCCAAAATCGATTGGAACCTGAGGCAATTTCCGACATCGCCAATGCTGTTTGATGGCGTCGTACTGGTAGGCATGAGAGGGTGTAGGCGCGCGACTCACAGACAAGATGTAATTAGTAAAGGAAGAAGAGGACCCCCCAAAATGCTTAAAGCCTACCAGATCAGAAGACAGCATTTCAAAGTCCTCTCCAGCTATGTTAACTCTCATCTCATATAAACTGGCTTTAGCTTCCGGATGTTTCAGACAATGCTCAACCACTAGTGCAGCTAGGAGAAGCCACTCGCGGTCGCAAACTTCAAAGATTGGTCGAGAGAAGTGAATTGGCTCCTGACGTTTATCTCATGCACAGGTCTCCTCATCAGAGATTCATAAGTATCTCTGGCCTTTCCAATCCCACAGAAATCAACCTCCTCACTCCGACTCATCCTTTTACGTTGACTATCATCATTAGCTCCTTCTTTGCACATTCAATCCTTAAACGCCCCACCTATTGCCTGGCTATTTCATGGAGCCACCCAGGTAAAATAATTCCAATCGCGCTATTCACCTCTCCAACCCCGTGCTGTAAATTGACATAATTCTCGGGATTGAATTGACAAACTGCGGTGGAATGATTTGAGTTTATGTCGGAAGGGTTCGAGATATAAGAATATGTGAAAGGCTCCTCAATGGCTTTTTGAAAGGTCTCTTAAATAATGACCAGTATTCCAGTCCTGTTCGAGGGAATAGGAGAGCGGCTGAAGCGTCTCGGATGAATTGTGCATATTTTTTGTCTTCCCCGGGACAACCTTGACGATTGGTTTCTCAGCTGGCTTCAACCATCCTGTTTTGAGCTCTGCTTTCCTACCCCGATTAATCGATCGGCCAAGGAGCCCCTTGGTTTCGGTATAAGTGGGCGACAGTGTAAGACTACATGTCCCTGATTTGGGTTGTTAGGGGGGAGGACACGCGACGAAACGGCCGATGCAAGTGAGACAATTATCTACATTCACATGAGCCCTTAACTTGGCTCTAGATAACACTACGGTAGGAATACCGTAAAGGTTTCTGCCTCCTTGTCATGAGTGATCCCCCAAGATGCGTTCTATCGCTAGTAGCATGAGTGAATCCCTTCTCATTTCGAAGGTCAGGGACTGACATAGGCTTTAATGACTCGGGTGTCTTGTTTTGATGGTGTGCGAGGCTCACTGTACAGGGATTGGCTGGTTTGGCGGGAAGAGTGTAGCCGACAACTATCACCAGGAGAAGCTCGCTTCCACCGGGGTTGAAAGCAAACGTTTCCCTTGATTTAGCGATCTCTCTGTAGCCTCCTCTCTCCCTCCTTCCCGTTCGTTTCAAGGCCGAGTCAATGCTCCCTTTGAAGGCCTCTTCGAACCTCATTTTTTGCATTAGTCGGAGGATGTTCATTGCTGTGAAAAGGTTGTGCCGGGAGAAGTCGGTTATGGCTTCTCCTCCGGATGGCATGGTGGGGTGGTAGATTCTGGGGGGCCGGGTTCACTTGGCTTTGGGATTTGGGAACTGGTACAGGGAAAACTCCATTCAGTGAGTAGTCTATTTAGGATTTATTCAGGTTGATCGGCCGGTAGGACTTCGGCCTGGGGTGGGAGGTGCGGAGAATGCACAAGTCGGGGAATAGCTTGTCCTTGCGGTTCATCTTGGTTACGGATTGAACGATATCCTGTTAGTTGAGTACCTGGAGGACAGGGGGGGGAAGGTAGTTCGAACCCGAGAGGAGCTTCCTCAGGTACTCGAACTTGACCACATCTGTTAAAAGGTCTCTAATTAGAAAATAGTGCCAGACCAGCGAGGAGAGCTAAAGTTTACTAGAAATCCGCAACTATTTCAACATTCCCATCAGGATAGTATAGATTGCTTGGCTGGTAATTTCCTCAAACCTCGGGGGATGTGCATTGCGACACCTTTTGTTCTGATCGGCTTCACTCTTCGCATGTTCCTTTTCAAGCTGCTTCTCTTTCTCTTTTTCTCACCTTCGCTCTCTCTTTCTCGCTCTTAATAATCCGACAACTGTTCTGATCCGTCTTCGTTAATAGTGTTTAGCTCCCACGTCTCATTTGCATGGCTTGCTCCTGGAACCGCTTCGCTATCTATAGCTTTACTAGCTCCATGTGGTTACCTAGCGGATTTGAAGGGGACTTTCTTATCTTATTCTCTCGCAAAAAAAAACCTCCCGTCGGACTCCAGGAAGGGGCGGCGCAAAGGACCGTTGCACGGGGAGCAAATTAACATTGGCCTATATACTCGAGTAACCTTCAGCGGTACAATCAAAATGCTGGTAGCTGAGGCAATCCAGCTCTCGGCAGGGAAAGCATTAGTAATTAATCCTAGGAAATAAAAAATAGAGAATGATTTAGAAGTTAGAGAAACATAAAATTCTTATTTTTCTATTTCCACCGCCACTCCAAGCCTTAGACCTCCTTCCCCCCTTAACAACCTCGTAGTTAACATCCTATCCCCTTTGGAATTTCAGGACTGCTTCTCGCTCACCCTTCAAATGGTTCATCGCCAATGTAGATTTTACTATCGCAGGAAATGGGTCTTTATCATCCCTAATGCTTGTGGGGAGAGTGGCGGCAACGGGGCAAGAGTTGCAATGTGAACCGCCTTATTCAAAATAGATCTTAAATCCTCACAACAACTCTTTCAAACAGCAGATCTCCATTTCCGCCCGTTCGGCCTGTAGTGGTATTAATCACAGGAGACGGTAGAAACGAGTTTGTAGCCAATTCAATAGGAGAGAGGTGTGAGTAGAGTTGCCAATACTACAGCTCCATAGGCGTCAATTTAAAAAAAAAGAATTTCAGTGCCGACCGTCTTAATAGAAGCTCCGCGTCACAGAACTTCATAGTCAGCGTCCACTTGCCCGAATGCAATCATTGCGCAAACAATAATATAAAAAAAGTAAAAGCCTCAAGGCCTCAACGCACAGAGCAAGACCCAAGGCCCCAACAGTAGCGGTGATTCCGCAGGGTATGTACATGGAGCTTAAAACAGTCTCCACATTCACTACTCGCATTTTCCTCCCGACAAAACCACCTTCTACTCCGTTTGTTGAGTCTGCTTCCCAGCAAAGCCCTCGTATTTCATATAGCCATCGAATCCACCTTTGAGAAAGAAGCCGCCGAGGAGGATGTAAATAGCTTTGTCGATTTTTGCATAGGCTTTATTAGAGTTCGTAATGGGGCAAGACCCCGCTTAGTCCCTGGACGGGCCCCGTTTCTCCACACCTATTTTAACCGAGGCCGGTCTGGGGAATGGGCGGGGCTGGGGGCGGGGGTAGGGAACCCCAAAAAAACACGCCCTGGAGCCCCCGTAACGAACGCTAGGCTTTAGCACTTTTGAGATCGGTTTTTTCTGCCAAATGTTGAGTTTTCCGGTCTAGCTTGCTCGACAGGTCGTCGGTCTTCTTGTCGAAGCGGGTTCCGATGTTCTTTAGTTCTTGTTGGGTGTCCTGGATCGAGGTTTTGATCGGTGTTCGATACTATCTAGGGCTTCGGCAGTGCTTGGCGGGGGACTGCTAAGAGCTCTGGACGAGACGGTACGGCGCAATGCAGTTCATCCTGTCCGTCAACTTGCCGGACGGCCGCAATTATGAAGGGCGATGAGCCCCACGAGACAATTTTGAGTAGGGGACTGCAGGTGCCTTTATAGAACGGCCGGGAAACGCGGGGGACGGCGTAAAACAGCGGAAAACAGCGGGGGCCGGCGGGGGACGGCAGGTGACGACGGGGGGCGACGGAGGACGACACAATGCAGCCCGTCCTGGTCCTGTCCTAGGACCGACGGACTGCCCCGTTGAGAACATTGGTTTCGATATTGTCAAGAACCACTTTTGCGACAGCGGTGTTCTGCTTTAGCTGTTGAAAAATCTCCAAATATATTGGCGGCGAACTAAAATCCCATTAAGTTAGTACGATGAACAACCCTATATATATCTCTCAAGTGCCTGCCTTGGACAGTTGAGTCGAATTGGCTCCTCCGTGAAATGCTTTTTGCTGCTCGTGGTCATCCGACTCCATGTTTTCATCATGGTTTGGCTAAACAATAGTTCCAGAACAAAAAAAACTTGGGATTAGTAATGGGTGTTAACTCATCTCGGCCGCTTCAATGTGATTGGCATGCCTGCCATAGGGGCTACCGGTGGTGAAGGAGGTACGATGGTTGGGGGCAGGTACTTGGTAACCGTAATTGGGCGGAACTTGATAAACTTGATGGCCAGCATGATGAGCTAGTTTTTAGATCGGGTGGGTGAAGAAGAACCAGATGAACATGAGTGAAAAAAAAGGG
>Ga0307509_10005511_pt1 | contig 17576 bp, 19 predicted proteins | sample 10_EM_MG_FD_202245 | JGI IMG/M metagenome (GOLD analysis project Ga0307509, IMG submission 202245) | Populus trichocarpa ectomycorrhiza microbial communities from riparian zone in the Pacific Northwest, United States - 10_EM | ecosystem: Host-associated > Plants > Roots > Unclassified | place...
ACCCCCACCTCGTGTGGAGGCTGTAAAAAATCCGTTCTCTACAATAATTTCGTATTTTGTTTGGGTGAAATTTTGGGTGTGAAGTGCCAGGCGTTGTAAGCGTGAGAACCCCGTTCCTTCTTCAAGCCGATCCCGCACCGAAAACATGTGGTATGGCCATGCAGAGTCCCTCTCTCTACGAGTTGACACTGAAAGGCGATAGTAAGCACGTCCTGAATGCCCAGGTTTCCATCCGCGCGCCCTGCTGCAAGCAGTGGTTCGATTGTGCCGAGTGCCACGCAGAAGCACAGTCGCATGGACTTGCAAAGACGACGGAGATGACATTCGTCTGCAAGAAGTGCAAGAAAGCCTTCAGGAAAGATGTCACGGAGTTCGACGAGAGCGACGAATATTGCCCTCATTGTGACAACCACTTTGTGAGTGTCGAATTTTTGTCCTCGCCGTTGTCACTGAACACGATGTTTTAGGTTCTGGATGCCGTGACACCCAAAGCTGCGTTGAGAGTGGAAGGCGAGGACCCAAGGCTGGACGCGAGGTATGAACTCTTTCGCATCTTGTTGTTTCTAGGCCGTTGACTTGGTTTCTAGGATGCTTAAAGACGAACGCACGAAGATCGACCCATCCCGCTCGATCTATAATCAAGATACGTCAGACAGGCTGGGGTAACTTGAGGATATCCGCATGGTCTACCACGACAAAGTTTCGGTCCTATTGTTCCCCATCATCTCCTACACGTATCTCGGTTGCCATCCCAGATAGCCAATTACAAGATCTCCACATATCTTCATACATACGTGGTTTACAACCGACTCACATACATAACGAAATTTACCAAGAAAAACAACAAGCCCATGACATCAAGTCAGGACTCATCTAAGCACCATCATCAAGCCCATCGTTCAAGAAAACCCCAAGATCCCTGACACTCGACACAGCCATAAGCAGCTCATGAGATTCGCTGAAGCCTTTCAGCATCATCGCGATCTCATCCAAAGCATAATCTTCGACCTCCTCGGACCACATGAGTAGCTCTTTCTTGTCTTCACTTCCTGGAGCCCTAGCTTCTTCCGAACGTTTCTTCCTCTTGTCGGCCATGCTCTGGAGCTGGCGTCGAGTACCCTCCATGATCCCATCGTGGATCTGAGGGGTGAGGCTGGCGGGGCCACCAATTACGCCCATGCAGCCCGTGAAGCACTTGTACAAGGACGAGAGGAAATTGATGTCGCGTTCCGTCGCGATGCAATTGACGAGCTGAGAGAAGGTCGCAGAAACCATCTCATTCGTCAACGTGCCGCTGTTATTGCCGCACAACAACAACCGCGGCATCAACCTACAAGAACCAAGTCGATGAATGAATGAATGTGAAGAGTCAAAGGGGTGACCCACAAAGTAGCTGACTCCTGAACCCCAACGTGGAAATAGAACCGGAGAGCGGGCAAAACAAGCTCAAAGCTCTGCGCCAGATAAGGTGCGAAGCTTCCACCAAGAGTAGACACATAGACGAGGAGCATCTCCAGGGCTTGACATTTCTCTTCCAAAACCGCGGATTTTATCCCCACGCTTTGGCCTTCCAGCTTAATTGTTGTCCAAGCATCGCTTTCAAATCGCTCGTCCTCTTCGTCTGAGAGGCTGTGAGCACGCGAGCCCAGGAATCCATCAGGAGACAAACCTATCACAGATACATCCGCTTTTGCGCTCGCGGCTCGTAGGAGAGGTGGCATCACAACGGGCAAGTATGGCTCGAACTCCGGGCCCAGCGCTTGACAAATCTTTGCCCAAGAGGCGACGAGGTACGAGCTCAGGAGAGTATCATCAGGTTCAATAGGGCTATCTATTCTCAACGCGGTTACCCCTTCGTACCGTCGGGGAGAAGAGATGGGACTCACTTTGGATTTGCATGAGGAGTTCGCACAGCTTGCGAGAGTCCTCTCGGAACACATCACGGCCAACCGCAATCGCTGGTCGGACTCTTCAGGAGGGATACGAAGGACAGGGCAAAACAGAGCTCACCAACCAACCCGGCACACTCCATGGCTTTTAGCCGCAGCTTATGGTATTCCGACCCTTGCGCGTTCTGCAATACGCTCAAAAGCAAAGGCATAATCGCAGGATAATGCTAATCAAACGCCAAATGAGCACAGATGCGGAAACGCGCTCATCGACCCGCACCTTCGCAAACCCTTTCTCACTAACATCCGCAACCATGGCCAACGACGTAATGACCTGTTCCTGAACGTACCTCTTCGGCTGTTTTCCACTATCAGCGGGCGGGTTTAACAGTTTCAGCAACCGTTCCACTATTGCATCCAGGTACAAAATTATGATGGTCGATCCCGATCCCTCGCAGAAGTTGATCAGAGCAGCTGCAGCGTGTGAGTGTACACTAAAGTCAGAAAGGGATAGCCCGTGTGCGTCAATGGGAAGGTGATTGATATGGAGATCGCGGGTCTTACGTACCGAGCCTCTGGGGTCTCTAATGTGGGTATCAGAGCAGCGAAGATTTGTTGGTGGAACCCGGCCTGGATCACTTCCTGTGGTATATTGTCAGTACGATTGCGGAAACCGGTGGTATGCTGGCAGGGGTACCTCGAGATCTGTGCACAGCTGACCGCTGGGGTTGGAATCTCTGAGCAATCTCGCTGGAGTACGTGAAATGGTCGGCCTTACATGCACTGGCAGGCAGCGAATTTTACGCGTGGGTGACTATCTTTAAACATTGGAGTGACGAGGCTGATTCGGCCAGAATCAATAAAAGCTCAAGGAGGACCCGCATGAAACGTACTCGACGACTGTTCCGAGTTCACGTTGCATGACCTGTAGAAGGGTTACGCCTCAGACGGGAGATACAAGCGACAAATTGAACGAACCTGGGACGTTCCTTCGGCCATAGCCGCTATGGCCATAAGGCCAGCGTGCCGTTGCCTCCAATCGTGACTCGCCAGCATTGCGGGTATTTGTTGGAAAGCCGATGGCAGGACAGTTTCCCCTCCACAGGCACAAGCTATCCGGTCCAGCGCCTGTTCGTACTCTTGCGGGTACGTGTCGTCTGTGGGATCATCAGACGGCTGGGCGTCGAAGTTTCAGTGGTCGACATCGGAACGTATAACATTTGAATTGGCTTACGTCGGCTTCTAGCCAGAGTGGGGTGGAATCTTCTTCGAGCTCTCCCATGCCCTCCAGGCACCCTTTAATTATAACCGAGATCCAACCATCCACCCGTTTTACCATCGATGGCTTGCTCTCACTCAAGCTCACCATAAACTCGAGAGCCGCCTTCCGAACCTCCTCGCCCTCTTCGTCTTTCGGCTCATCTTTTGCCTTTCCAGCGTCTGCAGGAGGGAAATCGAATGAAAATGCGCCTTCCGTAGGGTAGGGTTTTGAGATAGTGGGTGTTGGACCAGGGTCGGCAGAAGGCAGCAAAAGAGATGGCACAAATGAGAGCAGTGCGGGTAGATGAGGCGCAAATAGATCTGGGCATGTAGTCAAGGGAGTCAGCGTGGAGAGGAACTTGGCGATTTGGTTGTGGGGGACGGATGGGAGGGTGTTAAGTATTGGATACATCAGGGATAGAGACTGGGCTTGTTGGTGCTCATCGCAATTGGAGAGATATTCAACTGCCGCCCCTAAGGCGGCTAATCGAACCTGAGAAAGGATATCAATTCTAAGGGCCCGGGTAGGTAGTCGGATGACGAACGTCGGTACTCTCCCTGTCCTCCAGGCCGCGCTGCAGCGTTCCAAGGACGGATTCGACTTGGAGGTCTAGAATTATGTTGGGGCTGCTGGTGAAAACCCGGTAGGCGATCTCTCTGCCCATGGGGTCAGTGCTGTGGACCAGCTTGAATATTTCGGTTTGGAGAGCGTGCCATGGACGACCGTTTCGCATGGCGTGATTTGCGACGTCAGATACGGTGTCTGCAGCCTTTCGCCTAACTACTGGGACAGGCTCGTGGGCGACAGACTGCAAGAGGAGTCGTTCCAGGGTCGCAAGAGTTTGTGCTGAGAGGTGATCATAGAGCGTTGTCGCGACTGAATTAGATGTGTGTTGGGGTGATGGACGGAATAATAGACGACGCAGAAGGACGAGGGAGAATGACCTCATCTAAAATGGACAGAAAAATTAGACGTTGATCCGTCAAAGAAGATGGAAAAGATGTGGAGGATCATTCGGAGGCTGAGGTTGTCTAGCTGCACTAGGGCGATCGTCCATCGGCAGGGTGACCGAGAGGACGGCCTTTCGGTGGAATGGGATTACGGCGGAGGGGTGTCGAGGGCGTGCGCAGCGAGCGGCTACGTGTACACTTCCAGGGTTATGGGCACACTCACCACTTCAGTATCTGCCGCCGTGGCGAATTGAGCGAGGGCAAGGAGGTAGAGCTCTGGTGTTTGCGCCAGCCTCTCATTAACAGCGTTTTCTGCACTGGTAAGGGGGTCAAAGGCGAGTGCGGTGGAGGCTTGTACGATTCATACTTTGAGCGGATCTGATTGTCTCCCAGGACGAGATTGGAGAGTATCTGGGTCAACTCGGCGGTTACTTCTGGCGGCACGGCCGAGTCCATCGAGCTGAGTCGATTGATTAAAGAGACGGTATGGATTTCGTGGTCAAGGACGGAGGGTGCAATGGGGGTAGAGGAGGAGAAGCATATATACAGAAATCATTCCATCGGAAGAAATAAAAACAAATTGTATCCCTCATCTAACCGGGCGTCTCGGTAGAATCCTAGCGGGCGCCTCAAGCCGACCCTGCTAAGACCTGCGTCGGCTATCGAGACGTAATGCGCGAGCAGACAAAGATGGCTAGAGATAAGAGGGACATCGAATATCTGGGGTACGCTGGTCAATCCGATAACGAAAACCCGGTTTTTCTTTTTCAGCCAGCCGGGTTTTCTCCCAACTGAGCTGTGTGGGCTCAGGCGTGGCGTGGTCTGGGCCTCTTCGTGCGAACGTTGACGAATCCCTGGCCGGATTCAAAGATACTCAGGCGGAAAACCTTCGTCCCTGATCGGGCTGATCCCTCATCAGCGCTGTCAACGCCGCCACATGACCAGCCTCAGAACGACAGTCATCGGATCTTTAGACCGCGCGTCCGTGGCTGTTGGCGCGTGGATGGGAGACATTTCCACGAGCGACCGGAGGCATCGGGAGTGTTCAAGTTATTCACTTGTGGTGATGGCAACGACGGCGATCCGTCCCGGAATCAGACTGAGGGGGATCACAACTCCGACCCGGTAGCGACGAGCTCAAAGAGTTATCAACTCAAAGTTGTTGAGAAAGAGCATGTTGCAGATCTGTCGAGTGATCGTCCAAACTTCGACATCATCCATGGATCGTTTCCTGTTTCCTACGGAGAAGCCGCTCCGGAATGCCTGGACAACTTGCTCGGACGTCGACGGACCTGGGATAGAGATATTGCCTCTCGACGACCACAAACTGCAGGTACACAAGGTCACGGCTTCGACGTCCCATCCCCTTGTTTCACCCCCTGGTGGGATTGGACCAGCGTCTCCGGATGCGGCCTGGGAAGCTTTCTACCCAAAAGGGAGCATCAATCCCAAGAACGCAATCCCCGGCGGTTTTGGGTTTTATCTCTCCGGTCCCCCTGAATTCCAGGCTGGCCTGAGAACTGCAAACGAAGTCTTGTTCAGCTACTCGGTAATGTTCGACAAGGAGTGGGACTTTGTCAAGGGCGGAAAACTCCCAGGAATCTGTAAGTGCAGCGCATCTACCTCATCCTGCTAGCATGACCGGTCCGTAGTTGGTGGGGAGGGAAGTTCCGCATATGGGTGTGCTGGCGGGCGCAAGGAGGATAGATGCCGATGCTTCTCCCTCCGGTTGATGTGGAGGTTCGCCATCCTTGCATTCTCAACGACCTCAGTTGAGCTATGTACAGGCAGGGGGGATCCGGCGAGATCTATTCTTACATACCAGAATTCGAGAAGAACGCCAAGGAACTTCTGGCCGTCCCACCCAAATCTTACGGGAATCACCAATTTGGATTTTCCGTCGGCCGCGGCGCCTTTGTGTTCCCTCGAGGACAATGGATCACAATCGCCGAAAGGGTCAAATTGAACGACCCAGGAGAGGAAAACGGTGACGCCAACGAACCCTTCATTCCTGTGGCGCGTTCCTCATCCGCTATCTAGGCGAACTTGAGCTTTGGATTAATGGGAGGAGCGTCATTTCTGTGCGAGGGTTGATCTATCGCGAAAGCGCTGCCTCCGAAGTGCAGGGTGCTCATTTCCAAACATTCTTCGGCGGTAGGCCCTTCGTTCGGCCCATCATCATTTTTCCTGAATAAACTCCAGGGTCCACTGAGGACTGGGCGTCACCAAAAGACCAGAGAGCATGGTTCGCCAACGTGTCCGGTGCGATACTGGGCTGAGGATTCAGGCGAATTGTAGTTTGCGATGCGTAGCGATTGTGGGAATAGTTTACCGGAATTTGAGCAAAGAAAAGTTTGATGTCGATCACTGTCCAAGTCCTATCCACACTTTCCTCCGGAGCCCGTCTGCCTGCGGCCCAAAATGTCCGGGGACCTGACGCCTGATGAAGAAGAGCGTCCAGCCAAGAGGTTCAAGGTCCGTCTGTACGCCAAATCACACTGGAACTGTGATGCGAGACGTCGTTTTTAGTACCTCTCGCACAAGCAAAGCTTGAAGGATGTTCATCTCCCTTCTGCTTTGGAGCAGGCGCGTTTTGATGATGACATTGCGGTGGGTAACGTCCAGGACTTGTGTTAGGTGTGTTCTGACGAGAGATACAGGATAACGATTCGCATTTCCACCAAGCAATAGATCACTGGCGACAACTGAATCTGGCGCCAAGCTTCATCAAATTCGCGAACAAGGCGGATGGCCTCTCAGCTTCCATGCCGTTGCTTCTTCATCACCATAGCCAGGTCGTGGAGCTATGGGCTGCCGCGCTGGATGCTGGGGACAACGAGGCTTTGAAAGCCTTACTCGAGTAAGTCCGACTACCCCGGTCGCGGCTTCTCGATTCTAAATTATCTACAGCCTTCTCCAGAAACTGGCGCACGACCTCCGAACGACATTAACACCCCACTTTGAGAACCTGATGTCGAGACTCGTTCATCTGCTGCGTCGTGTGATACCCTCGGATGCACTCACCAGCTTGCTCGCAACTTTCTCCGCCCTGTTCAAATATACCATGATTCCATCCGACGATTTCGACATAATCCAGAGGGTCTGGGCATCTTTTCGGGAAGCCCTTTTAAAATGCGGCCCAGAAGTTCGTCAAGCGACGGCGGAGGTCTGGGGTGTGCTCGTTCGAAAATTGAAGTTGCCGACGCGGACAAAGCTCATTACTTTGCTCGTGACCGATTTGAACGGAATCGAGGATTTTATCCCTTGGGTGGTCGTGGATGCATGCAAGGTGAATCCCACTTGATTATGGGCCAACTAGAAATGCTAAATTTGTCACCTAGTCCGTCGCCCAGAGTGTCCACACTGCTGCTCCCTCCATCATGTCGCAGATGCTTTGTTGCTACGCCGATATGCAAGGCTCCGCGGGCGAGCTTTACCACGTTATTCGTCGCATCTTGACTGCGTTGATTCACAATGTCAACACCGCGGAACAATTTTCGCCGGTCACGACTGTGGTATTAGAAGCGTTCAAGTCGGCCGTGGCTTCCAACACCGAAAAGGCAACCAAGCTCCTACCCGTGGTTGTCACGATCTGTTCCGTCCGACACGGATCCCGTCTCACCCGTATGCAATGTCACAAAGGTCCTCTCTGCGTCAACTCATTCATTTTCCATCGACAGCATCTCAGCTAAAAAAGGTCGCGGGAACTCTGAGCGGCGTTAAACTGACAGAGGAGAACCGTGTGTCTCTCCTGCAGTTGTCGACTTCTGTGCTTGTGGCAGCGGACAGTTCGTTTTGGGCAACTGTCGGCAAAGAGATAATCGTGAGGAGCTGGGAAACGGATGCTTCCTTCGCGATCGAACTCTCTGGTTCTCTTTGCGAGCTCGGTTGGGGTGGATGGAAATCGTTCGGTCTGCCACCCGTCTTAAAACACACCCACCGTGCCCTCGAAACCGCCCCCACCAAGATGCTTCGATTGCTCGGTTGGTTGGTTGAGGAACAAAAGTTGATCACTGTCGATGCCGTCTGGAAACAGAGGACAGCGGGGTGGGTCGAGGAGAGGTTGTTGACGGTGAACTGGCAAGGTTCAGAAGAAGATGTGAGTAGTACCCTATAAAGGCGTGTGCGCCAACCAAGCGGTGCTTACTTCACAGGTTGGCCAACTATGTGACATTCTAACTCTCTCACCGCTCCTTCCCAACGTGAGCGGTATGCTCGGCCAAATTGTCCAGCGGGTCGTGGCTATGGATGAACCTCTAGAATATTCCCAAAGGACCCCGTACAACGCGTCGCTGGTCCTAGGAATGTGCCTTAAATCGTTCTCCAGTCAAGCCAAGTCAACAAAACCGGGCATTCCTTCCCTTGATCTAGCTGACGTATGTCAACGATGGGGCTGGTCGGAGAGCACTGTGGGTGCCTTGGCATCATTGGCTACATCGAGGTGTGTCGATGCGCTGAAGATTTTTCTTCATGACATTGACACCATTCGAGTTCTGGACTCCTCAGCCGAGCGCCGCTGGAAAGAATCCACGCAAGTCTGAAGGAATCGTTGCTGTCACACTCACAGTCATTACGGTTAAACGTTTTGCGCATCCTTTCTTCCCCCCTCGTGACGAAATCCCCTGAAGAGAGGGAGGTCATCAAGAGGTGTTTTCAATGCGAGAACATTTCGATCGACGTTCAAGGCTCTCGAGAGCGTGCGATGTGGATTGGGAGATTACCTCAGATCGTCCCAGATGGTCAATCGGTTGCCTCCGATATTGCTATCAGCTGGCTGGTTTGTAAGTCACCAGCGGTTTCTACCTACAACATATGCGAATTACATGCCTTCATGCAGCTCAGTTGAAAGTAAACCTGCGACCGTTATGGGCTCCGACGATGAAAGCTTTGTCCGAGCTTTCAACTCGATGCGATCCGGTCGTCTGGTCTGCCGTTTTCGAAGACTTGCGTCGGTTGTCTGAGGATCAATGCCTCGAGCTGTCCCCCGAATGGGCGAAAGAGTCCCTTGACGACGATGGGGATGACATCCAAGAGGAGGAACGGACGTGGCAAGACCCTTCCGCCCACAAGATGCGTGTGGCTGTTTCCAGTTGGACGAATGATCGAATTCCTCGGCGAAGGGTCATCAAGGTGTGCCGTCCGTTGTGTAGGGTCGATCCCATTTGTTAAAAACTTCCGTAGATGCAGATCTCCAGCGATAGGTTCGACCCCGTGTCGTACCACACGCAACTCCTTGCGACGTTGGGCGAGTGCTCATCGCTTGCGGAGAAGCATAACCGTGATCTCGTCCCACTGTTTCTATCGACTATCCCCGACCGCGACTCCCCCGCGAAGAACGACCGACGCAAGTTGACGTTATGGTTAACCCTATTCTCCAAATTCTCCAACCCGAAGGCGCTTTACGCGACCGCGGATCTCCAGTCACTCTACACTACGCTCTTGTCGCACCCAGATCGATCCCTCCAACGACTCGCCTTGAAGTGCATATTCGCCTATCGTTCCCCGCACCTCGCCTCTCATCAAGATACCCTCACGACGTTGTTGGACGACACGCGGTGGAGAGACGAACTAACGAAGCTCAATCTGGACGAGATCGACGATAGGGACCGACCAGAGTTCATCGAGACCTTCATCCGGCTCATGTATGGATTGATGTTGGAGAAGAGGGGGAACTCGAAGACAGGAGAGCGACGGGGGGCTGTGATTTCCGCGTTTGCGGGGTGCAGCGACGAAGAGCTTGGGCTCTTTGTCGAGTTGATGCTCGGGTCCCTTCGTAGAGAGGATATGATGGACGCGGAGGGGGAGTTCGTTACCAGGCCTGTGCCAGAGTCGTTCTCGGAGGCGCAGCAAGTCGGGTACCTGAACCTGCTCGAGGGTGTATTGAGGAACCTCGGTTCCCGCCTCCTTTCCTTCTGGCCCGTCCTGCTCGGCAGTACCCTGGACATACTCGCCCACGCACAGGAGCGAATCGAAGGACAGAAGAATGATACTGAAGCGCCGGAACCTGAGGAGGATCCAGGAGAGGAAGAGCTCAAGGTGCATACCAGCACTTCGAGGACCTTCAAGACCATCAGGCAGCTATCGCTGAAACGATTCGCCCAATTCTGCAAATCTCCTGTAGATTTCGACTTCTCCCCCTTCATCCACGCCGCGTTCCAAACTGCCATCTCCCCTCGACTGACCGTCTTCGCTCAGGAGAACTCTCAAGCTCCTTCTGCCCTGCTCGAGCTCTTTTATATTTGGGCTACGAAACCAGAACAGGCGATTTTCTTGGCCACCATCGATAACAGGACCCTTCCGAGCATTTACGACTGCATGGTGTCTCCGGGTGTCAAGCCGACGGTCATATCCCGGGTTCTCGATATTATCGAGGCTCTGTTATTCCTTTCCTCTTCGGATGAAGAGGTGTCGAGTCTCGTGCTGAGGCCGTACATCCCGAAGCTCCTCGAATGCTTGGCCACGGCTATCGAGAGAAGCAAGGACGTAGCTGCTGCGTCCAACGTTCTCGGGCATCGACAAATCACCATCCTCTCCGAGTTGGCACCCCACCTGACAGACGCAAGACAGGCCTCGATATTGCTCACCCTGTTTTCTCCTTCGTTGAAGAAGCCTCCGAAGGTGGTCCCCGAGACAGTCAAGGCGAACATGATCGGTATCATCTCCAACATCTTCCCCCTCATCCCGGACCTACAGGATCCCACCAGTCCATCGTTCCACAAAACCTTTATGTTACTCTCACAGCTCATGCAGAGTCTCCGGGCTCGACCTGCGCGTTCAGCTCTGATTTCCGCTTATCAGAGGCTTGTAGAGGTGGATCCCTCGCTATCGTTCCTCTCGAGTCTGATGGACGATCTCAACGCGTACTCGACGAGGAGGATAGACGAGCCCGACTTCGATCGCCGGATTTCCGCCTTCACGCAACTGGGCGGAGACTTGAGTCGAACTTTTACCCTTACACAGTGGATTCCTATCCTTTACAATGTGCTCCACTTCATCCAAGACGCAGAAGAGCTCGCGCTGCGTACGAACTCCGCCACGGTTCTCCGGATATTCGTCGACATCGTCTCAAAAACTTCGGATGGTGAATGGGAGGGAATTCTGATGAAGAACGTGTATCCCGGTCTAAAGAACGGTCTGAGGTCGAAACACGAGTTGGTCCGTGCGGAGATTTTGGCTGTCGTTGCCCATGCGGTCACCGTTTGTCGAAATATCCCCGCCTTTCAAGAGATGCGGATTCTTCTGGCGGACGGAGACGAGGAGGTCAATTTCTTCAACAACGTCCATCACGTCCAAATCCATCGTAGGATCCGAGCGCTACGCCGGTTCGGAGAGTGGTGCGGTGAGGGTCAACTCAGGAGTAGCACTCTGGCGGACGTTTTCTTGCCACTCATCGGGAACTACATCGGCGCGTACGACACTATCGATCACCACTTGGTCACGGAAGCTATCAATACCACCGGTTCCATCGCTCACTGCCTCGCGTGGGGCGCATACAACAACCTCATCCATCACTACCTTCGTTTGGTGAAGCAGAAGGACGCATCGGAACGTGTCTATGTTCGAGCCATTGTCGCGATTCTGGACAATTTTCACTTCAATATGGATGAGTCCGTGATCGTGGAAGGCGATGCTGACGAGAATCCCGACTTGGAAGAGCCGGATACGAAGAAGATGCAGGAGATGACGCGGATCGCTGATTCGGTACATTCGCGGCTTCTCCCCGCCCTACTGAATCACCTGGAGCGTCGGGACGAGAACGAAGACACGATTCGGATTCCAATTGCGGTCGGGATCACGAACGTCGCCAAGCACCTCCCCGACCCTGCTCGCACCACCCAGGTCACCAGGCTCTTGACTATCCTTTCTCAGGCGTTCCGGAGCAAATCTCAAGAAACTCGAGACCTTACTCGCGATACAGTTTGTCGCATCGCGGTCACACTTGGCCCGGAATTCCTCCCAGACATCATCCGAGAACTCCGTGGCGCACTCCTACGGGGCCCTCACCTTCATGTGCTCGCCGTCGTGACGCACGCGTTACTCGTGCATCTGACATCCCCGGGGAACTGTGGACGGTTCACCAATTTCGACGATTGCGTGGAAGATATCGCGTATGTGTCGGCCGAGGTAATCTTCGGTGAGTCGGGGAAGGACACCCGGTCTGAAGGGTTCAAGACAAAGTCACGCGAAGTCCGTTCGTCGTCAACCAAAGCCTTCGATTCGTTCTATATCCTCGCGAAACACATTACGTCGGTGAAGATTAGTGCGCTGCTCCACCCCGTTCGTGCGATTATGCAAGAGACGGAGGCGTTGAAGGTATTGCAGCTGGCCGATGATGTACTGAAGAAGATTGCCGGCGGGATTAACTCAAACGAGCGCATACCACCTTCAGACCTTCTATCCCTCTGCCAAACCTTGATCACGCAGAACGCCAAGTTCCTACAAGCGGTTCCGGTCGTCAAGAAGAACAGATCAAGAAGGGGTGAAGGCTCAGCCATCGTCCAATTGAAGCGTACCTCCCACGTAGACTCCAACCATTATGCGAACAACTCTTTCAGGTATGTTATTTGTTCCCAGGAGTGAGCCGTCAGTTAACTGGTTTTTAGATTTGTCGTGTTCGGGTTGGACTTGTTCCATACGGCGTATAAGCGGAACCGCTTCGACTTTCAGGACCCCGACATCATCCGACGCTTGGAACCTATGGTCCCTATCATCGGAAACATACTGTACTCCCAAAACGCGTCTGTTCTTGTCCTTGGGATGAAGACTGCGACCGCCATTCTCCAGTGCCCTCTCAGGTCTGCGGAGAAGGCATCCCCCGTGGTTGTCAACCAAATCATCGAACTTATCCGAGCCACAGGGAGCACAGAATCCGACGTCGTTCAAACGGGTCTCCGGTCCCTCTCAGCCATCTTACGCCACCACGACAACGTGCAAGTCAAAGAGAAGGATCTACTATTCCTCCTCGAGTTCATTACCCCCGATTTGGAAGAGCCCACCCGCCAAGGGACCGTCTTCACCGTCCTTCGTGCGATAATTGCAAGGAGGTTCGTAGTTCCGGAGATGTACGATCTCATGGACAACGTCTCGGAAGTCATGGTTACCAGTCAGTCCCCTCAGGTCCAAGAGCACTGCCGAGGGGTCCTCCTGCAATTCCTTCTGGAGTACCCTCAGGGAAAGAACCGGCTAAAGAAGCAGATGACCTCCCTGGCGAAGAACCTTTCGTACGTTTACGAAAGTGGGAGGGCTTCTGTCTTGGAGTTACTGAACGCTCTCGTGAACAAGCTCGAGGTCGGTTTGGTTTACGAGTACAGCGACCTGATCTTCGTGTCGTTGGTCATGGTCATCGCGAACGACGACTCGACGAAGTGTAGAGAGGCGGCGGGGGAACTCATCAAGAGCTTGTACACTCGTTTGGATGAAATCCGGAGGAAGACGCTCCTGTCGCATCTTCACACCTGGATTTCGCAAGCCGCTCAGCAGCCCTTGATCCGAGTTTCGTGCCAGGTCTACGGCCTTATTCTCATCATTGAAGACGGCGTGCTATTCTCCGATGCGTTGTTGGAGGATGTTAACTCCATTTTGGAGCAGAGTTCCGACGGATTTGAGGAGATCGAAGAGGAGGATGGGGAAGGTGGGGTATCGGGAAGAGACGCCTGGCAAGTCCCCTATCAGGCACTGGTCGTCCTCGCCAAACTGCTCGCGAAGAATCCAGAACTCGCCAAGGATCGCTCTCGCATCAGTTGGCCACACGTTACCCCACTCTTATTGTATCCACACGCATGGGTTCGCACTGCGTCATGTCGTCTGTTGGGAACGATGCTGGCGGCTGTTCCGCCAGACGCCCCTCGAGGGAATATTTTGGTTCAAACTTCCGGGTCGCCTGGACTGTTCACCAGGGAGTGGATGGAAATGGTAACTCAAAAGTTGTGTACGCAGCTGAAGAGCGAGCATCTCGGGGAGGATCTCAGCCTCCACGTCGTCAAGAACCTATTTTACTTTGGTCGATGCTTTTCTAACATCCCCCTCTCCGTCGCCGAGGATGGGGACGACAGCGACGATGGTGGGGATGAGCCGCCACGGGGTTCGACAGAGAAAGGACGGCATCCATTGCGATGGCTGTTCTCAAGACTGTCGTTCCAGGCACGCTCCGCGTACATCGCACGACGCAACAAAGCCTTTGTTTCCGTGAGTGTCACCGCGACCAGTCATGATGTAAACTTACTTTCATCTCCAGTACGATTGGTCGCGCCAGCCCTCGGCAATTTTGAAGTGGTTTGCAGCGATGACGACACATCTGAGCGCTGAAGTCGTTGAAAGCTTCCTCGTTCATATTCTCACACCTGTATATCGGATCACAGACGATGACAGTATTCGTGATCCCCGGATGGGTGCGTTCATCACGTCCCTGAGACCCCCCCTAACTGATGACCGGGTGCAGATGAATTGAAGTTCACAGCGATTGAGCTGCAGGACATGGTTCGTTCCAAAGTGGGAGGCAGCAAGTTCGCGGAGGTCTATAACAGCATACGACAGGGGGTGCTCAGTGTGCAGAGGGAGAGGAAGATCGCACGAGCACTCCAACATACCACGAACCCGGGGGCGGCTGCAAAACGGAAAATCCAGAGGAATGTGTCCAAGAAGGGGAGCCGGAAGAGGAAGGATACTTTGTTTGCGTGAGTGACTTTTCTGTTGGCGAGATGATGAGTGTGCTCATGATGATCGTTGATGAAGGGAGCGCGAGGGGCGGGTAAAACGAATGAAAGAAGCGTAGAAAGGAAAGCCTATCCACACTCTGTAGCGGTAGAAGTGTAGCCTGCACAACAACTGTATCATATTATTTTCATGCCCAGGGAGCCCGGTCGTCCTGATGAAGGACCAGCCCCCAAACGACCACGTGCAGCGATCAATCAAATTTCAAATTCTGCGAGGTTCCTTGAACAAAAGTCACGGTTGGGCGGTCGAAGAAAGTTGAACTCTGGCGTTCGTCGTCGCTCGTACGCTTTTACCCCTCCTCCCATCTCACTCTCCACCACCGAGACTGGGTCCCACACGCGACTAACGGTCTCCTCCGACTTTGCCGCCTTCTAATCCCCACTGAGGTTTGTGGCGTAAAATCGTTGTTTCGGGCTCAAAGGGAGTGTGCTCACGTCCTGCGTTTGCCGCTCAGGAACAATAACCGGAGGTCCTACGTTCTTTCCTCAAAACAGGTAAGTTGTACTGCCTTCCCCACCGTCACCTTCATCTCACCCTCCTTCGTCGTCGCCGTCTGGTACGAACACCTATAGTCTTTACAACACCCTGGTTTTGGTGCCACAATCTATCCTCACCTTTCCACGACCCGCACCGCTAAACACAACCGACAATCAAATCCACCATGTCCGCCGCCGTCATCGCCCTTGCTACAACCCTCGCCATTGTGGTAGTCCTCGCATCCGTTCTACTCGCCTTGATGTACACGCGGCTACGACAAAAACAGGTGTACAACGGCGCTGTCGACTCGTCGCCACTCACCCCGGGATTCGGAATCTTCAAATTTATCCCCCCATGGCATCCCGCTGCACAAATCACTCCCTTTGGGTCATCGCCGCAGGCTCCGGTTTTCAGTGAGTTGATCCTACCGGTCACCAGTGTATGGAATGTTCATATGTTGACGTGACCCGCTTGTAGACTTTGAACCCGGAACAAACATGCGCATTGCGCACAGGAACTCTGGCGGAGGGTGGGAGTTCTTCGACTCTGGACTCCCCGAGAACGACAAATTACCTCGTCCCCAATCAGTACAATCATCAACCTTCACTCGTTCAACTCGGTCGTCTCCCTTGAGCCCAGGGTCCATCTCGTCCTCCCACTGGACCGTGGGACCAGCAGTTCCTGCCTCGAGGGAATTTCTGACGACGGATTCCCCTTCCACTGCTCCTCCCCCGCCGGCCTACTGCAAGAGTGAAAGGTGTTAGGTGTCCATATTCGATTGAGTTGCACAGGCACTCATAAGAACGTTCGATGCTTCATTCCAACCCCGCTCTCTTGCAGTCCGGTTCTGCCTCTCTTCCATACTTGACTTCGTTACGTGTTACAAGCCCCTCGCTCGCCCAAGCCGAGCGAGCCTCATGTGGTGTTTCCTTCTTTCGTACTTGTGCTTTCTCCTCACAATCGTTTGTCATGACATTCCTTATGCTCTATACCTAGTTTTTTTTATACCAACAAAGTTCCAGAGCACCCACATCCTTCAGTTTTATGTTGTTATGTCAACAGTCACCCCTGGAGGCCCCTTTATTTCATGTTAGTGTCATTACTGAATACTGGTATATCTCACAATCCATGGTCATGAATTGGTAAGAATGTCTTGGTGCCAGTTATCCTTGTTTCGTTGTTGGAATGTTTTGATCTGGTTTCCCTTCAAGCATGGGGGTACCATTGGTGGACTGCAGTGTGATAACTTGTCCCTGGCTAGGATTATTCCTGTACATGGCCAGTGTGATAGGTGAGTCTGGGCAGTGTTGAAGTAGAAAATATTGGAATGTGACAATACAACTTATTTTACCCTGACGAGATAGAGAACTGTCCCAGCTATTCTTATTTTTTGTTCCTTCCATCCTCAGCCTCATTTAGGCTGGCAGCAGCAACAAGTAGTTCCCATGTGTCACCCCTCGTTCCATCAGAAAAATAAATGAAACCTTATCAGACCTTTTGACCCTGTAACTTGAAATAATCATTTCCACAACCTCATGGTCCTGATGAGAATTTTCCAACCTTTATGATCCTCCATAATCTTCCTCAACCCTCACAACCCCCTGGTGTAAGCCATGTTGAGTACAGTGTTGAGCTTAGGTCCTTCATAATAAATCAGAATCTGTTGTGAATTCTGAGTTATTGCAAGAAGGGAAAAAGCTATGGTAGTTCCTACTTTAGCCACTGTTGTATTATATATCCTTTCTCACACTACTGAGTTCCAGCTCAGGTAGTTTACACCTGGAGTATTGTCACCTGATTCTGACAAGCTAGCAGTGGAAGATGAAGGGCTTGGTTTGTCTGGTTGCACAGAGGGTTGTAGGGTTTTGTCATGATTTTCACGATTTTTCCTCTTTTTTCTTTCCAAGTCCCAGACTCCCACATCCTTTCCATTCAACCATGACATGTTTCCTTATCTTATCTTATCTTATCTTATCTTATCTTTCCTTCTTTATCTTATCTTCTCAGGTCACACAATCAAGATAGCGAACTTGGCTTTATTTGGACCAGGCTATCTACAACTTGGGACTCTGTCAGGAAACGGTTCCCCAGTACCACATTTTTCCCCGTATTTTCACTATTTTCCCTATATCCCTATGGGTCCATACGAGCCCTTTCAGTGAAAAAAAACCCTACAAGGTAGGCTCATACATCGTGACAAAATCCCAACAGTGTAGGCTCTTACATTGTTGTACAACAATGTACATCCCTATGTTGTTGGTGTTGCACAGGGCTTCTGCCAAGGCT
>Ga0307509_10005512_pt1 | contig 17574 bp, 14 predicted proteins | sample 10_EM_MG_FD_202245 | JGI IMG/M metagenome (GOLD analysis project Ga0307509, IMG submission 202245) | Populus trichocarpa ectomycorrhiza microbial communities from riparian zone in the Pacific Northwest, United States - 10_EM | ecosystem: Host-associated > Plants > Roots > Unclassified | place...
TATAGAGTGAATCTGCGGACATTTAATGAAATATATTGAACTGTTCTATATGCAATTTGTACTAGTAGATAATACTACGGTAGTGAAAAGAAATAGAATGACGATCGTGATACCTCTATGAGTGGTACTCCGGTAGGAAAAGATAAAAGTGGCTCGAGGGCATCCGCGTCGAAAGGAGCCAGACGATTTCAGATGCCACGGGGCCGATTTAGGTCGCCAGAGGGAGAAGGTAGGGGGCAGGTGATCCGGGTGCTGGGAATTGGGGATGGGTACGCCGGATGCCGTCAGACGAGAGCAGTAGAAGAGGGGAAGGATGAGGGGGGTGTCGGGATGGAGGGCGGCCGCAACAAGCACGCTGGGTGCATGGGAGGGGGGAAAAGGGCGTTGGGAGGCACCAGGCGCATGGGATGAGAAAAAACGTCCGGCGGACGGTCAGGGCACACGGGACGCATAGGGCGGACGCAATCCGTCCGGACGCGGGTTGCGTCTGCCGGACGTAACTCGTTTTTTTGCTGATGGAGGTCGCGTGGCGGGTGGGCGGTTATAGGCAAGAAAGTCATAGTAATAAGTCGGGTGGATGAATACTAAGAGGTCTGGCAGGCAATGGCTCAAAGGGTAGGGAAAGATGTCAGGCGGTCGGTATAACATCCGGCGCACGCTATAACGTTCGGCAGACGAGAAGAGTGTAGAGGGTAGAGGGTGAGAAAAGAGGAGTACGAGAACGTCCAGCGGATGCTGGAGGATACACAACGGGTGTCCGGCGGACGGGAAGGATGGGGAGGGTGGTAGGAAAACGTCCGCTGGATAAGGGAGGAAAAGGGGGGAGTACGGCAGCGTTTGGGAGAGGTTCAGAGGGAGGGGAGTATCATGGGAGGAACTGGGCGCGTCTGGGAGGAGAGAATTCCCGGTCGAAAGGCTTCTGGGGGAGGTGGCAGGCGAATGGGTGCTTCCGGCGCTGCAGGGGGGAGGGGTTTTGCGCTGGGGGTATGCTTGCTAGGCAAACTGCGCCAGGGTGCACCCGGTGCGTCCGGACCGAAAAAGGTAGCGCCCGGACGAAACGAGCCCGGGCGGAAGCACCCAGAACTGGAGTTTACGTTATAAGCGCCTGGAACGTCCGCGGGACTGGGCGAACAGGATACAACAGGGCGCAGGGCAGTTTTTTTGCTGATGATGGACTGCATAGCTTGTATAGACGAAACTACCACTGGGCCAGTGAGTCCACCACCTAGGTATTGACTCCGGTTGTTGTCATAACAGTTAGCCACTGGTATGACTCTGAGAGGAACAGTGTTTCCACCTGCAGTTGTATTGGAGATGCATTGCAGAAACTCATATCCTATTGACGGAGTTAAGTGTACCCGAGTTGGTCCGATACTTCCAGCAGGATAATTCCTGATGGAGGGTAGACCTCGGATAGCCCTGAGCAGGGCAGGGTACTCCCACAAGGTCGGAATAGTGGTGAATATCAAAGGCTTAAATCTGATATCTACTTAAGTTTAAGCGTTTGGCATTCTACTTCAACAACCAACTTTTCCTCAAGAGAACTAAATTGAGTGAAGCTTCGAGCTTAACTATATTAAGTTTTACCGTTTGATTCTTTTGAATTTTACCTCATCTTTATCCTCTACCTTGAGTGTTTAGTGCAGTCCCAACCTTAGAGTTCACCTCTCTATAGGGTGCCCCCGTTACATATTCCCAGAGTTTAATATTAGTCGTCCAAGATTCACATTAAATCAGAAATTACCCCTCACTCTACTACTACCATATTCTCTTCCAGCAAGCCGAAAACCACAACAAACGCAAACTCAGAACTCGAATATGTCCGCCTCCAGACATATCTATCTATAATACTCTTTTTCCAGAGCACTAATCGAAAAGAGACAAATATGAAGATTATATCCTTCTTTTAAACATTTGCAAATTCATTTCTCATCTATATCATAACGAGTACCTCTTGCACAGACTACCAGCCGTAACCGACAAACCCTGAATCAATCATCCCCACCACTCATTCCCCTCGATAAGTCATATCCAATTCATCAGTGGCAACAACCAACCTTTCTTTACAGAAAATCACCCACACACTCTGTAAGACCACAGCATCGAAACCTATAGTGCAAAGTTTCTAAAACCGGGTCCTGACAACAGGCCAAACATGATGTAGAACTAGTCAACCACAACAAGGAATTATTTTTTCAAAAAACCCTACAGAGAAAGATATTTACAGGGAGAAGAGACCTGGAGTTATTTTGTTTAAATTAAGTCTTGTAGGAAAAAGTAGTCCAGGATTAAAAAGTGAAAATTTTGGTGACAGTGAAACGTGTGATAGAATATACCCAGTAACAGACTGAAAAGTACCAAAGGAGGCTGATGTGTTAGGCATACCGGAAGGCTCAACCTTCCCATAGTGAATAAAGACCTATAGTTACCCTACCTTAGGATTCTGAGTTTAAAAAGAACAAGCCATAACCCCCCTCCCGCACCAGCGTTGGGACAGCGCTACATCGGCAGACGCCGCCGTAGTTGCGTCCCCTCACCAAAAGACATTGTGATCGGAGCCCTCCTCGTAACCCTGTATACGTCGCGGCCGTCCGTCCGACCAGATCCCGTTCACAGGATATATGAGGAAAGGCCTTTGGCGAGCTTATGCAAGTGTTTCGAGCCAAATCGGTCAACGTCGCATAAGACTACTGAGCACTGAAGACGAGGGTCACAATGGTGGTCACTAGGTAACGGGACGTTTTTACGGACAATGGTTAAGCAACACATTCTATACTCCACGCTCTCGCAATGAAAGTCACAGAAGTGAATGGTGTTGTTGGATGAGGTAGTTTGAGAAATCAGGCATACCTGCACTCACACACGTCAATATTATTCTTCAGATACTGACGGAACCCTACAATAATGATATGACCATAGAGGGATAATGGCTATTGGAGCGATTATCGTGACAAGTCTATCTTATGCCTCGCAGCTGTCAAGTGCAGAAAGCATCTGCAATGCTGAGAGGTTCGATAACAAAGCTGACCCCTTTGTTGGTTCAATCATGGAGACCATTCTGCGTATGCAAATGGTAAGCAAGACTCCATGCCGACGAAGATGGATCGTAACCAATGGACTGATATGTGGGAGTACCGTCAGGAGATTTCATGGTGTTGTGATTCGGAAGTCGAGTGAGATAACAGAAATTGTCAGGGTCAAATGGTGTTCGCACTTTTAGAAGAAGCTGGATTTGTTAGCAGGTACTTAGTTAGTATGAGAACTAGATGTAGCCCGCGACCACCCAGATGCTGTAGATAAATATCGAGGTGCCTCCCGAGCTATTTGAACAGTATCAAGCAACGGAGAAGAGATCCTATTAATATAAGTTTTACGCTAGAAAAATCTTTATTACTTTACCTACCTCTATTTAAAACATTGAGCCTTCCTAGACAATCTCCGTCTATGATTAAGATTATCGGCCTGAGTTATCTCGCAAGATTTTGAGATAGGCTCCCGCCTAACAAGATGACTAAGAAGTAAAAACAATCTGTAGATATGAAGTTATGAGCATTATATACAACAGGTTAAACCTCTGATTTGAAGTTCAACTCAATATTCAATATACTACCAGCAAAGAATATACAAAGACGACAACGCCAATATGGATTCCAAGGCGGACAGCCAAAAAAGCTATGCCATATATCACCATCTTCAATTGAGAATTCAGACACCGTCAATGAAAGTGAAAGATTCAATGCTAAACCCCACAGCATCCCCAAAATCGATCTACCAAAACTGCAAGAGTCTGACCCTAGTTCTAGATCTCAAACTCAATCTTCACTATCTAGCTCAAGTCAAAGTAGCTCAATTGCTGGAAAGGGACCATCAAGATCTACCTTGTGGAGAAGAGCATCAAAGGAGAAAGAGAGACTAAGAATCCAGCAGGAGGAGAGAGAAGTGAATACAGTAGATTACTGGGAGGATCGAGATAAACAAGTAGAGGAAGGCTGGCTGATGGTGAGTAGAGAAATAAGAACAGTTGTTCTACAAAAATATATAAGGATTTGAATTATAAAGATAGATAACATTTTTCAAGCTTGCACTAATGTGATTAATGGAGTAAGGCGTTATTGATATACATAAAGTTCTGTATCAGAGAAAAAGAACTTCTGATACTATTAGAGAACTAGAACGCTACTTTCAAGTATTGCAATTCATGAATTGGCGGTTAAAGCATCCCGAGATGCCACACAAGTAAGCAGCTCAAAACACCGCAACAGGCTGGGGCAAAAGTAAGCATACAGCAGAAAATATTATTTGATGGGAAAAAAGTTGGATCAAAACAAGAACCATCATATCCAGCCAACAAGGAAAGCATGCAAAATCTCAGAGCATGTTAAATCATGAAGCTTCTTTGATCGCAGTACGTCAATATATAGAAGGTGTAGGAGAAAGTAAGTAATTCTATTAAGTACTTAGAGGTTTTAAAATTTGAAGACTAATGAAATTGTAAATAATAAAATAGATATTTCTGAACATGGCCTAGCAAAGGCTGTAACTGATTATTGGACTACTCAAACTAACCATTCTGATGCTCAGACTTGTGTTTCCTGTATCTATCCGGCTCTTATCAAAAGGCATACACAAGGCAAGATGAGTGTTACAGCATCGACAGCTATCCGTTGGCTCAAGATGTTAGGATTTGAATAGAAGGAGGTCCACAAAGGGGCATATATTGATGGTATAACAGGGGCACCCTATAGAGAGGTGAACTCTAAGGTTGCGACCGCACAAAAATACTCAAAGTGGAACATAAAGATGAGGTAAATAATTCAAAAGAATCAAACGGTAAAACTTAATATAGTTAAGCTCGAAGCTTTACTCAAGTTAGTTCTATTAAGGAAAAGTTGGTTGTCGAAGTAGAATGCCAAACGCTTAAACTTAAGTAGATATCAGATTTAAGCCTTTTGACATTCACCACTACTCCGACCTTGTGCGAGTGCCCTGTCCTGCACAGGGCTGTCCCAGGTCTACCCTCTATCAGGAATTATCCTACCAGAAGTATCGGACCAACTCAAGTACACTTAACTCCGTCAATATGATATGAGTTTCTGCAATGCATCTCCAATACAACCGCAGGTGGAAAAACTCTTCCTATCGAAGTCATACCAGTGGCTAACTGTTATGACAACAACCGGAGTCAATGCCTAGGTGGTGGACTCACTGGCCCAGTGGTAGTTTCGTCTATACAAGCTATGCAGTCCATCATTTAATCTACGCGACTACTCAATGTGATAATTTGACATGCAAGCTCCCCCGATGAGATGTAGCCGATCGTTGGCTAAGTGGGCGCTACCCACAGCCTGCCTCTCGGGACATACTCTACCGTGATAAGACTCATAGCTCTAGAGTCCATTGACAACCCATAGTAATACTACAAATCAAGGGGAGAAGGTCCCAGCTGGTTACTAAGGTATTTATCCTGAAAGCGCCCTGGCCTCCTTGGACTACCTAAGTACCACTAGGAAGACTACCCTACTACCCATAGGCTAAGATAGACTCCTAGGTGCCGGAGAGACCATATATGGGTGACCCCCATTTTGGTAGTTACCCATACTCCCCTTATATATCCTGCGAATGACATTCAGTCAGTCGGACGGCGACGACATATACGGTATTACGGCAGCCGCTCCAATAACCTCTTTTTACTAGCAAACAAGCAACTATGCAGCCATCTGCCTATGACGCGCCGTCCTAACACTGGGGCCAGAGGGGGGTGTTAGCAAAACCCGCCCAAGTGCAATAGCATGTTCCGGCCACCTTTACTCAGGTGTGGGGCCTCCCCGTGCTGATGCCTATGCACCCATGAACATTTAAGAGCCCATAGAACGTGAGGCAATCGACCTCTACGTTCTATGATGACTTTGCCGGTAAATGTAGGGTAACTTGGATACTTCAGTAGGGTAACTTTGCCCTCTTATGCCTTTAACTGCTCCAGAAGTCCTCCCGTCAATCACAAAAGTCGTCTCGGAGATCCGTGTAACATTCCCACAATTCTCTTGACCTTATGCGAATGTTCTCCCGAAAGGTTACCCTGCCTATTAGAGCGCCCAAGGCTACTCTACTGTTTCCTAGGCCTTGCCCTAGGCGAACCAGCATTCTTGTATCCAAAGGATACTAGACTATATCACCTTCGGTTACCTCTTGGTATACCATTTGGGCTAAGGTGGTAGTTATTGGCGCTATCTATCGTAGGGTCGTTACAGATGGCCACGAGAAACAAGATGTTGTTTCCTATCGACAACACTCCTTTCTTCCCAGATAGAAGGAACTTGAAAGCCGAATGCCTAAATTGTTACCCTCAGTATTAGGCGGAAGCCTATCTCAAAAACTTGGGAGATAACTCAGGCCGATAATCTTTATCATAGACGGAGATTGTCTTGGAAGGCTCCATGACTAAAGTAGAGGTAGATAGAATGATAAAAGATTTTCTAGCATAAATGTTTTCTATTGATAAGATCTCTTCTACATTGCTTGATCCTGTTCAAATAGCTCAGGAGGTACCTCGATATTTATATGCCATGTCTGGGTAGTCACAGGCTACATCTAGTTCTCATACTAACTAAGTATCTGCTAACAAATTCCAGCTTCTTCTGAAAGTGCGAACACCATTTGACCCTGACAATTCTGTTTTCTCACTTGACTCCCGAATCGCAACACCATGAGTTTTCCTGATGGTGCTCTGACACATCAGTCCATTCATTATGATCTATCTTCGTCAACATGGAGTCTTGCTTACTACTGCATACGCAGAATGGTCTCCATGATCGAACCAACAAATGAGCTAGCTTTGTTATCGAACCTCTCAGCATTGCAGGTGTATCCTGCACTCGACAGCTGCAAGGCATAAGATAGACTTATCCTGATAATCGTACCAATGACCATTATCTCTCTAAAGTCATATTATTATTGTATGGTTCCGTCAGTATCCGAAGAATACTAGTGACCTATGTGAGTGTGGATATGCTTGATTTCTCAAACTACCTCTCTTCCAACAACACCATTTACTTCTCCAACTTTCATCGGGGGAGCGTGGTGTATAGAATGATGTTGCTTAACCATTGTCCGTAAATCGTCCCATTACTTAGTGACCACCTTCGTGACTCTTGTCTTTAGTGCTCAGTAACCTTATGCGACGTAGACCGATAAGGCTCAAACCACTTGCATAACCTCGCCAAAGGTCTTTCTTCATATATCCTGCGAATGGGATCCGGTCAGTCAGACGGCTACGACGTATACAGGGTTATGAGAAGGGCTCCAAGGACCATGTCTTTGGTGAGGGGACGCAACTACGGTGGTGTCTGCAGATGTAGCGCCGTCCCAACGCTGGTGCAGGAGGGTGGTGTTGACTTGTCCTTTTGAACCCAGAATCCTAAGGTAGAGTAACTATAGGTCTTTATTCACTACTGGAAGGCTGAGCCTTCTGGTATGCCTAACACTCAGGACTCTTAGATCAAACCCCACTGCCCCTGGGAGAGCTTCTTCTTATCCCTTGTTGTAACCGGTACAGGTTACCAGTTTAGGTATGGATTTGTTTTATTTATTGTTTCAGGATACGAGTTCAGGTGACTTGTATGGCTTGTTAGTTTGTGTTATGTTTTGTTTTAGGATACAAGTTCAGGAGACTTGTAAGCCTTGTTATTTATTACTTGTATTGTTTCAGGATACGAACTCCGGAAGTTTGTAAGCCTTGTTTATTGTTTGATTGTTTATGGGTTAGGTATCGTTTGATGCTTTAAGATTTGGATATGATTGATGCGAGATGGATTATCGCAAGTGTATTTAAAGACCTGTATCTCTCCGGACTTAGAGAGATCAGACTTCAACAGACAGAGTTTTCAATATACTTGGTTGAACAGTTATCTTCTATTCAGTTCGATTCGAGAATCTTTGAGCTTCGCACAGGCCTAAAGCACTTGGCCTTCTCTTAGTAGTTTCAATAAAAGTAATAGAGTCTATTCAATTACTTGTTGGCGTCTCTGGTACTTGATCTCGTTTATACCACCGGTTTGGTTAGTGTCAATACCGATATCCCTTTGCAAGACCGCTACCCCACGGGAAGCGGTTACACTTGTCCCCATAATGAGTGGACTTTTCATGCCAATGATGGGGTACATTACCATTTGATTCACAAGGATAAACACCTAATTCGTAAAAAGTCAAGAGGCCAAGGACTTATTGTTTCTGACTTCATTCTCCCATGCAATCAACTTCCAATGCAATCGCATATTCCAATACCCGAAATCTTACAGCATCGTGAGGTTGAGCCAATTTCAGGACTTTAAATTAACCTCCATCAGGCTACACAATATATCAAAGTCGGCAAAGTATCCTGGTTGAATGGAGAAAACTTAATCAACCAAGTACTGAATATTGCGATTCCTATCTTTGAAGCAACATTCCCAAATGTGAAAGCCTTATTTCTCTTCGACCACGCTACCTTCCATCCAGCTGATGCATCTGATACTCTTCGTTCATCATATATTAATAATATAGACCCAGGTAGAAAACAACCCCACCTGGGGAATGGATGGTATTATAAGCCTGATGGTGCCACCTTCTATATATAGCAAATGAGCTTCAACTTGGACGATTTATCAATTCCGAAAAAATGGAGAGGTTAACCTAAAGGATACAGAAAGATTTTACAAGAATGTGGTCTATGGCCGCAACAGGGACTCAGGCATGACTGTAAAAGTAGGAAGGATAAAAAAGACAGAGCTCATACTGGAGATTCTTGTTGTGCCAGGAGGTTACTCTCAGTTCAACCTGACTTTCTAGAACAAAAGTGCTGTTTGCAAGAAGAGATAGAGAAGAGAGGTCATCTCTGTATGTTTTTTCCCAAATTCCATTGTGAACTAAATTGAATTGAGTATCGGTGGGGTAGAGCAAAGTGGTTCACAAGGAAGAATTGCCAATATAATTGGCCTTCCTTAGTTAAGATAGTACCACAAGCTTTAGAGGAAATTCATTCGCATTTACTCCTCAAATAATGGTGGAAGAAGCACCAGTATACTTGAAGCATATCATGCTGGATTAAAGTATTCAACAGATCAATTTACAAAGGTAGTATATAAGAGTCATCAACGGGTTCTCTTAGCTTGAGTGTCTTGTTAAATCAGTTTCCCCTTTTCTTCTCTATATATAAATACAGTCTTTAATATATATAAATCTATCTACTGAATTCACTTGATAAATCTACCATGCGTTGTCAAGCCTAAAGGCTCTTATAATTCTAGTCAAACCATCTTGATTTGCAACTTATTAAGTAAACACATTATTATCATTACCGCATCCACTAATCAAATTCACTAACTCCATCCCAGTATATGTTACTTCCGGCCCAGTAAGATATTGTATTGCTCCAGATTTGGGCTTAAACAATGGATTGTTGTTGGATAGTTCAAGTTGGTCTGAAGTGCCAATGGGAAATGTCATCAGAAGCCTATTTCCGCTCTCTAATTGGACTGGAAATAACACATCCTGTGATGGAGTTAGCGAATTTGATCAGTGGATGCGGTATCGTATCGTACCTCTCACCATGTGTTATTTCATCTTACTTATCATGTCTTGGCAATTCTTGGCACAATCCCGATCGGTTGCCACGGAATTCCTGTTTCACCGCCTTTAAGCACTTTCCACCGTAGCAACAAGACTCCCAAATCCCGCCAAGCGCACCATACCCGATCCCATCATCCCTCTCCCTAAACCCTCAATGACTCCAAGTCCCACCCGGCCAATCCTCCTTTCGCTACCTCACTCACATGCAGCCGATAATTCTAACGGTCTTCCCGCCACTTTCCGGTTGGCTCGGGCGACGATAGCTCCGATCCCTTTCGGCCAGTCTGGGAAGATGAAGTGGAAAAAGAAACAAAAAAGAAAAAAAGACGCCTACCACGCGTGTCCCCCAAGCACTAGTAAAGCAAGCTCCTTGGTCATAGCGACAGTCAGTGCGCGTCCCGCTCTGGTTTCGGAAGAAAAGGATCCACTGCCCATGTCTTGAGTCTCGGGAGCAGCGACGCAAAAAAACCGACCGGTGATGAGCGAACGAACATGAGCGGACAATCAGGTATTTGACGAGCCAAAAGAGTGAATTCGTCAGGACACAGTCAGGATTCAAAGAATTCAACCATGTGCTAAGAGCGCCGGAGTTACCGTCCCCTGATGTACCGTAGTCCTGTGTTTTTCCTCAACTTAACTGTTTTTTCTATGATACATAAATTATAGTATTTAGCTATTTTAAAAAAAAAAATATTTAAAAAAATATTAAAAGTGGTCATCTCAGGCAAGAAGTACCGTGCTGGTAACGTATCTAAACACATGGGGGATGTAAACCGCCGAGTTGAGGAAAAAGCAAAGTATCCTTTAGAATATCGATATTTCTCCCCTCTCAATGCTGAGGCGCCCCTCTCGCCTGGGACGAGCAAGGCATTACATGATACGGTATGTACTATGGGGCCTGAGGTTCGGGTATGTAAAGTCAAAACTTGTGATGATATGGCCCAGACCTTTACTACATGAGCCATTACCTCTTGAAGGGCTGCGAGACTACTGGTACCTTATAGATTGAATGCACCATACCTCGAACATTATCTGCCGGTAGTCATTCGAGTTCTTACGGGAGGGCAATAAAGCATACCTATAATAATAATCCCTACTTGCGACCCACCTGGCGGTTCTCATATGGGCCCCTGTTGGAGATTGTGCCTCCGAAAAAAAAAAAAGTCGGAGTAAATTACTCCCGAGTGTGATCTACTCTTTTATATCAGACGGGCCAATTACGATGGAATCAGATCTGCGGCAGTGACAATTTCATTCTCCATTTAATCATCCTATATGGTACATATATAAAACTCAACCAGAAGTGATAGTAAAATATGATATGAAGGGAGTAGAGAAGTATGTTAGGAGGCAAGAGCAAAATTGTGAAATGAATATGCAAATAATTACAAGACATGATAACCAAAACTTTACCTTCGTGTCTGAACCATCGACAGTAAGAAAGGCCAACGATGGGACCCCCGTAAAAAACAATACCCCAAACAAAGATGTAAACATTAGGTTAGAGCGCTGTGTTGTAAATATTTTTAACAGAAAAGCAAGCAAAAACGCCGTTCCCAGTCCATGATTAATCCATAATAACCGTATCTAAAAATTCAAGAGAGCTCTCGGTGAAAGTGAAAGTCATGCGCACTTATGCTCCAGCGACTGCTTCAACCTTCTTTCCCTTAACGGAGGCCCATTCGACGCCGAGACTGGCAATTACTCCGATGACAGCCATTGCTACGGAAGGATAGAAGCACTCGACAAGGGCATGATTATAGGCCTTGATAATGGCCGGATGCATGTCTGCCGGGAAGGTGGACTTGAGGCTGGTAGCCCCAGCGTTGAGGACAGAAGCTGGGTCGATATTGGGGAGAGTCTTGGCGATCCCTTCTACAAGCTTGTTGGAGAAGACGTTCTGGCCGACTGAGATGAAGAGAGCTCCTCCAAGGGTTTGGAAGAAGACGATGACGGCGGTGCCAGTTGGCACGTCTTCCAGCTTGAGAACAGTTTGTGCTGCAATCATAGGCTGCTGCATACAAAGGCCGATGCCTGCTCCACAAATGAATTGGTAACCGATCCATTTGGCATGGCCCGTGTCGACTTCGAAGGTTGTAAGAAGACCTGCACCAATGGCACAGATGGAGGCGCCGGCAATCATAAAAGGCGTGTAGTAGCCGCAAATGGTGATGAGGATACCTGCAAGGATGGAGAGGACAACAACTCCCAAGATCAAAGGAAGATTCATGATTCCGGACTTGGTAGCGGAAACGCTTTTGATGGCCTGGAGCCATATGGGAATGTAGAAGACGAGCAACATGAATGCAGAACCAATCGAGAATGCAAGCATCGATGAGAAGGCAATACTACGCTGTTTGAGGATACGAGGAGGAATGGTGGCCTTCTCCTGGCGCCAGAACTGGGTAGCGACGAACCCAGCTAGAAGAACAAAAGCGGTGACCAAAAGGCCGATAATACGTGCAGATCCCCACTTGTAAGTCGTGCCACCCCACTGCAGAGCTAGTAATAGGGAAACAACGCCAGGAAGAAGAAGGCCAGTCCTGTCAAGCGGGATCAGCATTGGATTTGAAAAGGACTTGTTTTTTCCAATTAGCTTACCCAACGAAATCAACCTGTTTGAGCTTCTCGGTGAGAGTCAATTTGTCGGCTTTGGCGCGCTTCGGGGCAGTGAAATAAAGAGCTATCTACGGGCTTGTTAGCAAAAACCCAAACCCCAAACGTCATCCAAGTAACCTACGATAGCAACCGTGAAAGCACCGATGGGAAGATTGATGTAGAAACACCATCTCCAGGTAGCATGATCAGTAAACTAAACGAATGATTGTCAGTGAAGCTCCCCCTAAATCCCAAGCGCTATAACTTACAGCTCCACCCATTAATGGTCCAGCAACACTTGCAATACCATACATGGCTCCAATGAAACCAGTATACATAGGTCGCTTTCGCAGTGGCACCGAATGTGCAAGAATGATCAAAGCGCCAGAGAAGATACCCGCACATCCCAAACCAGCGATTGCACGTCCAACAATGAGAGCCTTCGAAGTAGGCGAAACACCACAAATCAAAGATCCGAGCTCAAATATTCCGATAGCGGCCAAAAATACCCATTTCAGGCTGAAGAATGTATATATTTTCCCGTAAACCAATTGAAAAGAACAGATCTGATGGTTCGATTAGTTGAACGATATCTCACAGCCGAGGCAGAGGCTAAGATCAACTAACCGTCAACATGTATGCAGACCCGTACCAACCGACATCATTCAAAGCCCCAAACTGATCCGTAATTTTAGGAATAGCAGTGGCAATAATGGTTTGATCCTGTGTTAACAACACATGTTAGCTCTCACCACATTCGGGCAATGCCGAGGGAAGAAGTGGTGTGTCGAATCACGAAACATACCAAAGCAACCAAGAACACGGCTAATGATAAAGCAATCGTAATCAACGTAAGTGCAACAGGACCCGGATATTGGGTCTCATCCTCACTCCCTTCACTTCCTCCTTCCGACCCAGCATCCGTGTTCATGGCCTTTCCCCCCTCTGTCGTTGGTGTAATAGGCCGTTTCTCAGAATCCAGGTTTGGTGAAATTGGTCGAGAATTATCGAGAAAGCCCTTCTCTCCGGCACCCCCCACATCGTTGTTAACGCTAGGAGCCAGAGTAGAGGAATCGGTAGTAGTAGCCATAGTGGCGGTTGAGTGGTTGTCTTTCAAGGCTGGCTGGGGAGGGCTTAAGCTAGTCGATATAGACCTGCCCATGAGGTAAGTACCAGTACGTATTGAGTGTTTGCGTCGGATGTTTCTCTTTCTCTTGATGATGTGATAGGAAAGAAGAACAAACCGTGATTAGAGAATTAGGAAGGAAAGACCCTAATAGTTGAGAGAGGGGAAAAAAGATACGGGTAAGGATTGTGGGGCGTACGGGTTGATATTTATCCCACAGAGGTGAAGAAGAGAGAAAGAGAATTGGTGGCTTGCGTGAGTGGGTCTAAGCAGGCAGGTCAAATTTCACTAAGGTTCTCGTGTTCTAGGAAGCAAGCCAATAATTGTTACCGGAGCTGGAAGGTTGGTTGGGGGCCAAAAACCATCCCACTAGGGCATGTGCGGATAAGTTTTTACCCTATTACCTCCTTAACCAACCAAGCCTTTTCCTACCCCACCACCGCCCCCGTACGCAATCTTAGCAGAGGGGACGTTTGTTTGGACTTAAGTCCTGTTGCAAAATAAAGCTCTGAAGAGAAACCCCGTTATGAAGCCTCCGATGTGGCAGGAGTGTGAGAAATATAAAAAAAAAACTTCAATCTATCAGAAAAGGGAAGGAAAAAGCTATTATCAGGACTCTATATACTCGATTACATTATCATGCTTCTTGCACTAACCCAAGAGAGTATTTGCGGGGGAGCTCTGTAATCCAGCATCTGTCTAGATCAAAAAAAGGCAATACTGTAACTTGAAAGCAAACAAATAAAACCCTTTTTAAGCCTTCCTTCGTGCCTGCACTTTTTTTTTTTTTTCCTTCCCTTTCCCGAATATCAGATCCTACCCCCCTGGCCCTTGTCGATGGGCCCCTCGGACGAAAGACGCCCCGGCCACCTCCGGCTAGGTCTGGTTCCGTGTCCCGCACCACACACACCGTTTCCCACGCGAGAAAGCCCAATCCAGAAAGACACTAGTATGTACCAGGAAAAGCACAAAAACCTGTCGTCAACCAGTCAAGAGTTACCGAAGAGTCTCGGCCGGTGATCAATCGTTCGGCAAGTGAAGCTTAGAGGAAGGAATGCTTAAACAGAAGGATAGGTAAACAATAAAGGTAAAAAGCTTGACCACCCCGTATTCGAGGATTCTCTGGAGTGCAGGAAGGTTCGGCTAGGGTGAGTTAATTCTCAAGACACATGCAGCAGAGGAGAGATCAGATGAACGCGGCTAGAGAGTCATACCTGTATTCCAACGTCATCGTAAGTAGAAGAACTCCAAAAGGGGATAATTATCCCTTTCTCCATTTCCTAACAGAAGAATAACTTCAGAATCCTTTGCCGGTCCCGCGCCTCAAATCTGGAAGGAAAAAAAGGAAGAAAAAAGAAGGAGGAGCAGGAAACACGAGTCCACCATCATTCGTCCTAAAACGTAAATCTCAAGATCTCTATTGACTCATCCATTCCCAACCAAAACCCGAACGAATCAATCCCGTGTAACCCTCAAAGGGAACAAAATGTGACCCATTGCGTTTGCCTTTCCCGTTCCACTCTACCCAGGCTTATTTCCATTCCCTACCCGTTTAAACCCGACTGCCTTCCCCAGCGCTTGAGCCCGAAGGCAACGCTGGGCTCAAAGCCCCTTCATCTCAAGGATGGCTCAGACAGAATAAAGAAATAAATTTTAAAAAACAAGCCGGCCACCCCGATTGGCCTATGATAATGCGCTGGGACGATTGGTGTCCAGAGTCTCGGGTAGCTAGTGTGCGTCAGCTACCCAACCCGACGCGCGAACGGGGTTTTGCTTGAGAGCTGCGGTAAGCGAGGGCTCCGCCGTATACGAGATGGCACTTTACGCGGTGGGTGAATTGGACTTGTTGAAACGGTACGCGTACTCGTACTAGTACTGTACTGTGAGGTCTGCCACCGACACCCGAGTACGGTACTCGAGTACTCTACCGAATGGTTCGTATCAGAGCAGCTTGGCCTGGTTTGACTCGGATAAATGTATTGAATTGTGTGGTCTGATTCGCTTTCTTTCTGTCACGCTAGGACAGCCCATGAATGTTGAATCTCATTAGATTTGGAGAAGCCCTTAGCGAGGCTTGGCAAATAGTGGCAAGTCATTTTGGTTGATTTACATTGAACTTTGATGCAGTGCCGTGCTAGGCCTCTCCGAGGATGCTGCCTCGCCGAAGGCTACCGTACCCCACTCTAACTGGCATCTGCAATTCTATGTCCTGCTACTCGAGTACTCGTAGTCGACTTGTTATCTTATTGTGGTCTGGTGGGCTGATTACGGATGATCATCTGATAGTGGATTTACTCGAATATCATACAAGAATTCTGATGCCAAGGGACCCGGACCCCTTCAGAATTGTCACGTTGAGCCTAAAATCTCTAACAGAGGGTGCGATTTAACGGCTTGGCCAAAATTCCCTATTCGGTGGGATTTTCACAGTCGTCCGTGAGACGAGTGGATACCCACTTTCTACCACACATGCTTGGCACCAGCGAACACGGCTCAACCCCAGTGCGGATGACACATAGACCAAGGTTATGGAGGAGACACAAACACCAGAATTCCTGAACTTTCCCAAACTTTCGTGCAGAGTGCGATACTGGCACTGCCGTTACTGGGGTAACGAGGTTGGTGAAGGGAGGGAGACCGATACCGTACCGTAGGGGCTTGGGGTTCAGCAGTTCAAAGGCAAAGGAGTTAATTAATCCGGTAGGAATGATGCCAGGAGGGCAGGAAGCCCCTGCCTCGCCGCTAAGTCATACTTGGGTGCAGTACTCCTCCCAGACAAGGAGGTACTGTAAGGCACGAGTAACGGGTGTCCGTAATACCTATACCGCAAAAACTCGCCATGCAGCCAAGGACGATATTGACGCTAGGGAGTGCATAAGACATGCATTAGTGCTATGTATGACTGCAAAGGACAACAACACCTCATGAGGAGTAGGAGAAGTGCGAGTACCGGTAGGATGAGACTGGTACTGGTACTGGTAGTACTTTAGTTTAAATCATACCAAGTTATCTAGACCACAAACAACAAATATGCAAAAAATACGTCGAGGTCCAAAGACTAAACCACTAGCAGAGAGAAGCGTCCCAGAGGTCCTGCAAATTCAGCGCCCAATTCGAACATACTCTTGTGCGAAAAAGCTTCAAGTCCTCAAATTCCTTTCTGACCACCGGGTACCATGTAGTCAAGACTCAGGCTCAAGCCGGGTGGGTAGTCAAACACTGGCAATGCGGCCACCTTCCCAAGCGGAAGCCTGCATCAAATTCCAAATCCCTCAAACAACTATTAGTGGCTGGGTCCGAATCAGTAGTACAATCTTAGAGGCATCTAAGAATGGAAGGAGTGTGAGGCAAGCCGGAAGATGTGACTGGCCGGAGATAGAGAAGGAATTGAATGAGCGGTTCTTGAAGGAAAGAGAGGCTGGTCGAGCAGTACGCCGTGGGTAGTTTAAAAGGACTTCTATTTAAATATTTGAGAGAGTCTATGACAAAAACGTGCGGGGCAGGTCTGGGGGGGGGTGTTTTCGATTCTCAAATGGCTGGTTTCGGAATTTTCTACAGCGAAATCGGATAAGTCTTCGTTTAACCCGAAAGGCTCAAAGACTACCGGAGGAGTACCGTCTGCTTATCCTGAATTGGATTTGCTTCAATAGACGAAACTCACAGACTAAACCTGAACCTTTCCTCGATCTAATCCAATCCCCCAACCCTTATGGAAAATTTCTACTCAGTAATGTCTCCAACTTGGACAAGACACCACTGCCTTTCGAATATCTCTCTGGCCGTACCTACAATACTACTGGAGTGAATACAATCTGGGTAAAGGAAACAAGATCAGGGTGGGACAAAAGACAGACCACCCTGATCTTTTGTATATTTGCAGATGGGATTAATAGGATTGCTCCTATTGTAACCAGTACAGGTTAGCAATTTAGGTTTGGATTTGTTTTATGTATTGTTTCAGGATATGAGTTCAGGTGACTTGTATGTCTTAGTTTGTGTTATGTTTTGTTTTAGGATACGAGTTCAGGTGACTTGTAAGTCTTGTTATTTGTTACATGTATTGTTTCAGGATACGAACTCCGGAAGTTCGTAAGTGTCACAAATCGTGACTAAGCAAGGCAGATTTCACATGACTAGTAGTTACTAGTCATAAGGTATGTTTATGTTTCACGCTATGCAGTCAGTTGACTCATAGTTCTCACATGACTCGCACTTGCGTGTCATCGTTATGTTATGATTGGTTAATG
>Ga0307509_10005513_pt1 | contig 17573 bp, 23 predicted proteins | sample 10_EM_MG_FD_202245 | JGI IMG/M metagenome (GOLD analysis project Ga0307509, IMG submission 202245) | Populus trichocarpa ectomycorrhiza microbial communities from riparian zone in the Pacific Northwest, United States - 10_EM | ecosystem: Host-associated > Plants > Roots > Unclassified | place...
GCATTGTGTAAGATGTCTTCTTGGGGAGATCTAGCTGGAGATATCATAACGTCCGTCTGTCAACAAAGAACTCGCGGCACGCCGCAACGGCCTCGCTGGCTTTATTGCGAATGAATAGACCCTGCAAAGCAGCCATGCTTATCCTTTTTCCTTGCTTCATTTCGTCCCGAACGATCGAAACTAAAGTCTTGCCTAAATCGAGAGTTTCTCGATCAGGTATGCCATCCCCTTCACTGTAGAAGCGGTCGAATAAGATTCTAGCTTGGTCTGGTGTTGCGTCGTCTATTGGCTGCATGAGGTCAACACGACCTGGTCGGATCAGGGCAGGGTCCAGTCTTTCAACGTGGTTAGTTGTCATGAATATGATACGCTCTTCCCCGGAGGCAACGCCGTCTAATGCATTCAGAAATCCTGAGAACGTCACGGACGATTGATAACTGGGGGGAAACAATGGTCAAGCACATGATCTAGATCCGACGAGTTAAAAAGCTTACCCGTCCTCTGTTGTTTGCACACGCTTGTTGAAGGCTGCATCTATATCTTCTATTAGGATGAAACTGCGCTCCGGAGCATTGGATAAGAGATGGAAAAGCTTGTCATCTGTCAATCCTCGTTCCGAGAGATTGAGAACACATATATCATAGGATAGCGATCCCGCTAGTGCCTGAATGAACGAGGTCTTCCCTGAGCCAGGCGGTCCATGCAGGAGGTAGCCACGACGGTAAGGTATGCCTCAAATAACCCCTTAGAAATTGAAGCAACAAAGTTGGGACAAAAATACCTCTGTCAGCATACCATTGCCGTCGTCCTAAAAAAGCTTTGACATCGCTTTCAATGTTTCCTGAAACACCTGGAGCCAGAATGACACTCTGTAGTGGTCGCTTTTGTCTCGGTTGTCCAAAAGGCCGCCATTCGGTGCCCCAGGCAGTATGAATAACAAGTCTTCCTTCTTGGCCGCGCATAGCCAGATCCCTGGCTTCGCTTAGTAGTTCGGTAAATAACGTCCGGTCTCGCGAAAGAGCGGTCAAAGTAACAGTTTCCCAAGGCGTCCCGGACATGAGATGCATGGACTTGGTTTCACGTTCTCGTTTAACCTTGAGAATAGTCATTAACAAATAATAATACAATGTTGGGATTAATGAGGCACACACTTGCATCCAGGCGCCTTGGTACCGTACGTAATGAGTACCAGGCCCAGCAACCAATTTAAACAAAGCTGAAGAACTGCCGTTCTTCCTCTGTTCCACCGTCGTCTCGACACTAAGTTGGTGACTCCGAGCGAGAAGTGAAAATCTCCTAGAATGCTGAGCCTGTGGAGTAGTTTGCCTTGCCATCCATGCCAGGAACCATTCATATGATCGATCTTTGTTGTTAATTTCTAGAGTAACCAGCATGCGTCGCCGCAGCACGTTCGAGCCGAGTGTGAGCCCTTGCCGAAGAAAGCTTAGGCCGACGCCTAATGCCTACAACTAGTAAGGTCTTGAACTGGATGGGTGTAAAAGACTGCAGACCATGAGCCCAAACCCAGCTTGAAAATAAGGACTAGACTTAATGCGAATTGAGCTTCCATGGGGAATAGAGGTAAAAGCGCACTTGTCATTAAGAAAGGCCTTCAGAATTGGAGACTCCATATGGCCACTACCAGTCGGCTTGACCTGAGCTACTGAGTCGGCTAATTCAGTAACAAGATGTTGGTTTTCTGAGGCCATAGTTGAGAATTCGGAGGCAATAGGCGTGATTGTCGTAATTGACATTGGCGGGCCTGTCACGCCTCATTTAAGTGACCCGCCGCCCCCAACTTGTGAACGCGACACAGTTCCTTTTTTTCCTACCTACTCATGCCTTCTCTGAGGGTCACGGAGGCCTACTCTGTTCTAGGTCTTGAACAGGTTAGTCTCAATACAAATATCAGTATTGCACAATTGGACGCGTCTTAATGGCGCTTGTTGCCCAGGGATGTTCACTGGACACCGTAAAGTCGGCATATAAGCAGGTTAGCCTCTCTCACAGGCTCTTTCAATTTTGTCTCAAAATTGATGTATTCGTTCGGATTAGATTGCGCTGCGTACACACCCCGACAAGAACCCAGGGAATCCCGATGCCACTGTGGAGTTCCAGCGCGTCAGTGAAGCCTACAACATAATCGTGAAACACTTGGACCCCTCTGCAAGGCCTTCCCATGGACCGTTTGGCTTCTCTGCTGGAAGTGATTACTCCTATTCAGATGATGACGACTACAGCGATGATGAAGAAGATGGATTTGATTCTCATATGCCGTTTTACTTGTGAGAATTTCTGTTTTAGAACTTGATTCACAGTGTAATATGACATGTTCGGCAGATGGGTATTCGAAGAAATGATGGGGGGAAGAAACTTCTACTTTGTGAGACGTTCCCCTCAGAGCACCCGTACGTCCATGAAATCAAGCGTGGTGTTTTCATTGAGATGTAATTTTGTAGATACTTTCCAACCCTCTAACAGAGTAAATACAGAGGGATATGAAGAACTTTCGCGTCGTTCACATGCCGAGCAACTGGCTGCCCAAGAACGACGAAAACAGGAATCCATTGTTCGAAAAGAGAGGCAGGCAAGAGAACGTGAACAAGGTGTTTTCAATCAAATCTCTTCATGGTCATTTTACTTACTTTATGGAATAGAGCGCCTGGAAGCAGAGAGGCGTCAGAAAGCTAAGAATCAAACAAAGAAGGCCAAGGCTGAGGCGGAACGCAAATCATCGGAGGAAAGAGCCCAGGCACTTAAGAGAAAAGCACAGGAAATCCGGTCCGCTGTCTTTACCGCCGCCAGGAAGGGCGACGCCGAAAGGGTTAAAAAAGGAATCTGGGAAGATGCGGTCGATCCTTCTGGAGGTGAAATCAAACCGGATTCTGCAGGTTTCGTCAAGACTTCTCCTGAGGATCCTCAGGAGACCCTACTGCACATCGCCATCACGAATGACGACTTGGATTTGGTCAAGTGGCTTGACTCTCACAGTGTGTCGCTTCTCTGGCTCTTAAGTCGCATGGCTAATTTATTGATCAGGCGCCGATCCTGAAGAGCGCAACTCGAGAGGGATGACGGCATTCCACCTAGCCTTACAGAGAGGCCAGCTAACGATCGTCAATCACTTTCTTAGTGAATATCCCCCGCACCATTCGGATTCGTCAGCCATTTATGATTCTTCGGAATGCTCTGATTTGTTGTCTTTGGCCTTGGAATCCCGCGAACCCGAACTTGTCTGGATCATACTAGATAACAAACTCGTATCACGACAGGAATTGACCAAGGCCTGGAAGTGGGCTTCAACTGATTCCGGTATCAAGACCCTCCGAGGTCGAGCCTCCGCCAAAGAGCTGGAAAAAGCAGCTGACATACAGAAGCTGCTCAATCAATATGGTGGATTTTCCTCACCCGAGATACCGGGAAATGCCAAATCCTATAATACTCCAAAGGCAGCGAACGCAGATCACTCAAAGGCTGCTTCATCTGAACAACCTCAATCAGTCAAGTCCACAGCAAATAATGGTCCGTCTGTCAGGCAAAAGCCAACCAGAGCGCGTGGTCAAGGGCGTGGCAAAGGCCGAGGCCGAGGCCAATTCAGTCGTCCAAACCACTGATCATCGACGAATTGCTTTCCTTTTCTTTCTTGCAACGATCCGAGATTGTCACATACTGATATCGATTTTCTTTCCCAATCTCACGACATGATTCCGACATCGTCACTATCTCAATTTCACCTCTCGAGTCATCTTTTTACCGCATTTCCATTCCTTGTACATATTACCTTGATACCGCTCAGTTCTGTCTTTTTATGCATCATACTTATCCTGGGTCAAATCGGTTACGATAAGGCTCCAATAATTGAATCATGCTTGGTACCTTGTTCCCCATAGACTGCCCCGGGAATCAAAGCTATTCCCCTCATGTGATTGTGCAATCCACTTCATCTCAACATTACAAGTGTACCGCCGCCGAGCAGTAATGTGATACAGAGCCGAAAACGGCAAAAATGAAGTCGCAGCTCAACATGAACAAATACCCCGTGCTCTACTCTTACTATCATTGTCAGACTGACGCGTCGGCATAATGGGTCGCTTAGCAGAGATGCAAAGGAAGCTCTTAGAGGTAAATAACATACTGGTTCGTGGAAAGCGCCTGTATTGACGCCAGTTAACAGCAAATGATGGGTCCGGAGGCAATGGGAGTAGCCAATGCCAACCTTACTTGGTCGGACGAAAAAGTGTGCAGGAATTTCTTATGTGGGACATGTCCCCATACGTTATTCACGAATACCGTTAGTGCTGGTGACCCGCAGGACTGCGTGTTGTTAACTGAATGGTCGATGCGCAGAAAATGGACCTCGGTGCTTGTCCCAAGTCACATACTGAGCGGCTCAAAACCGAATTCCTAACGGCAAGGGATGCTAATTCTAATGACCCAATCTTTCAGCGGTTTCAGATGGAATACGAGGCTAACATATTTGCCTTCGTGGATGAGTGCGATCGAAGAATTCGGGCGGCTCACCGGAGGTTAGAGAAGACTCCGGAAGAAAATGCGAAGACGACAAACTTGGTGAGAGATTTCTCTGAGTATCCAACGTGATTCTGATTTGCTTCTAAATTATAGATGAGGGAAATTGCTGAAATTGAGCTTGCCATTCAAGGAGGAACGGAGAAGATAGAACAGTTGGGTACGATAGCTTGACTTCGATTCTTGATGTGCTTACTCATGGTCGAGTACCCGTTAGGTGAACAAGGGAAGGTTGATGAATCGATGCATGAAATGGCTGCTATTGAAGCCCTCAAGAGCGAAAAGGCAGACAAGGAGGCATGTTGCTCTTACTTTTTTGACTTCCTGATTTCTTGGAACTAATATTAACGCATTGTCCCTAGCGAGACTTGCAACAACTCACTGATACCTCGGGAGCCTCGGGTCATCAGAAGTTACGCGTTTGCGATGTGTGCGGTGCCTATCTGTCTGTGCTAGACTCTGACCGTCGATTAGCTGACCACTTTGGTGGTAAAGTATGGCCTACCTTGCTCTCTTACGTTTTGCAGGCTTATTTTTTCAATTAGATGCACTTGGGATATCACGAACTGCGGAATATGCTTGGCAAGTTCAAAGAGGAACGAGAAAAGAGAAAAATGGGACCTCCTAGTTCCGCGCCGACAGGAGCTGTACCTCCTTCGGCAGGACCGCGATCAGGAAGTGAACACCGTGCGTCCCGTGGAGGAGGGGATGAATACCGCGATCGAGATCGCGGATATGACCGCCAAACTTCGCGATATGAGTTAGTAGTTGCATCGTGGCTTCCGCATTCTCCTTACTGATCTGCATTGCTAGCGGCGAGAGACGACGAGATCGCGAGCGTTCTCGGAGTCCAAGACGGCGGTACTGACGGGGAATATTTCCCTTAGAAAAGCAAGTGGCAACGAGAATAAAATATCATCAAGGATAATCTCGGATCGAGGTGTTCCCAGAGAAGGAAATATCTGTAAGGGTGACAGGGGTGAACCAGGAAGAAACGGAATGGACACTGCGTAGTCTTTCTCTGGTAGTTCATGATGTCTCCTGATGTAATTGAAATCGATGTGAAACGGTCTTATGTGGAAAGAAGATTTGACCCTGTGACAGATGTGACGAAATCGGGCTGCTAAACGGACCTTGCCATTCGTCTCTTCTTTCTGACCGTCATCGTTCCCGACGTTCTGCTCTTCTTTGTCGTCGTCGTTGACAGCTCCTACGCCTCTAATCGCATCGTATCCACGGAATTTGACCCGGCTTGCTTATTTGCATTTCCCCATTGAGGCTTCACGATCCCGTTGATCGCCCAGCTGGCCGCACATTGAACACCGTATTTAACCCAGCCCACATTGGTTGGTAAACACCCCCATTCGAGCCTAAATGGACATGATGGTCCAGTTTAAGCAGGAGCAAACTCTGGGGACAATGGACACCAGTTCCACTTCCCTCCCCCTCGAGATGATGCCTTCTTTTCTTGCCACGGCGCCTCAAGATTCTATTCATCCACAGCCTGACATGGCCTATATCCTTGACCAAGTCAAGTCAGAGATCCATGCCAACTCGGTTTCACAACGAATGCATATCCCAATTGCTGCGCAATTATCGATGCCACCCTTTCTTGATTCCCCCATGGAGGCCATTGACGTCCCCCCTCAGCAACCACTCCTTTCTTCAGCGGGTTATGTCCCCGTTGATCCATTCACATTTGTTGGACACCCAGACAAAGTTGATCTGACGCCCGATGGCTCCCTGCTGTCCATCGGGACTACACAGGATCCAGGAATAGCTTCAGCCATGCTTTCAAACAACTCGTCGTTCGCTCCATCTCTAGAAGCTGCTCTGGATTCTAGTCCTGTTGCAGACGGACGGAGTCGTGTGAACACGTCATTATCGCCCCAGTCCATTCATTCCAACTTTTCATCCCTATCTCCCCCTCGTCAGCAGCCCACTCCCACAGTCGATTATCCATCTACAGCAAGTAACAGCAGTGTAGATGAATCGGATTCTCAATCACCACCCCGTGCAGTCATCGGAAAGCTACTCAAAGAGTGAGGTTTCTGGCTCTCAGTCCTATATCCACCGAATATACTAAACGTACACTCTTTTAGCATCGCAAAAACCGCCATCGATGCTGGAAATGCATTTGAGAAAGCTCAAGGAGTTCAGCAGACTTCTAAGGTTGGCGAACTGCGGGATCGCATAGTCCACGTTTTAGATATGCTTGCTCACCTGTCTGTGGCGGACGGTGGAGCGCCTATCGTGCCGCAAATTCCTCATCAACTACTAGTACCTGGGGCTATGTGGCCAGTTGATCCCCCGGCGGACTCACCACCGTCGCAATTGTTGTCAACCTCTGACCATCCCCGTAAGCGATGTGCCTCCGAATTAGAGGAACACCGAGTTGTCAAAGCATTAAAACGGGAACCAGAGGATGCTCCGTTATCTGCCATATTACATGAAGAACCCCCTATCCATGTGCCACCCATAAATCCGAATTTTGCTGTCCCTGCGCCTCGTCCAACAGCATTTCAGACTATGTACGCATTTCCGGTCGGCTCCACTTCACAGCCGCCATCCAGGGCCCCTTCACCCCCGGCATTCCCTACGACATGTACCTTTAAGCCTTCTATTCCCCAGTCTGCAACAGCATTCCCTTCGCTCGCTACTGGTGGTACTCCTCTCACACCAGCTCAGCCAGTACTATCCAACTCAACCGTAGCTCCCCCTTTCCCACCCATGCCGCACGCTCCTTGGTCGGACTCCGTGCTATTGACGAGTAGACGCCAACACTCCCTGTCCCTGGGATCTGCCAATGGGCCACTCTTGCTGCCACAGGCCGCATCCAGCAGCGGACTTCGCACTGTCGTTCCACCCAATGGCCTCTCGAATGGATTGCCAAGGCCAATCGCCGTTCCTTCGAATGTTCTTCAAAACGCTTCGGGTTCCACTATCAATCCACCGATGGGAAGGATGTCGCGATCAGGTTCTATTTCTGGGACGAACTTCAAGAACTCGTATGCCAGACAAGCTCTTCCTGAAACACACCCCGATACGGCTAACTGGCCTAAAGCCAAGAAGCCTACGACTCGAAACGGGCAGCCCAGTTTCTACTTCAGCTCAGAGCCAGTACATCCTAGACCATCGTCGGGAAAGAATTTTCACATCTCTTCTGAGCCCCCAACAGCTCACAATTCACCTAGCGATGATGAAGATGATGACGATGATTCGGAATCGGACGAAGATTACGGCCCGTCCGAGGTCACTAGCTCAACCCAGGTACGAGCGATTAAGTATGTTCTCGTGGATACGCCTAATTTGAGTATGCAGGTCCCGGGTTCAGCATCTGCAGCTACAGATATGCCTCCAGAGTTCCGAGCCGACGTTGACAGGATATTCTTCGAATTTCTGAATAAGCTATGCTCCAATTGTAAGTCTATTGAGTTTGTGTGGAGAAGAACTAGAGTTAAACGTCACACAGTGGACGCAACATGCTCGAAAGGAGAACAAATCCACCAAACGCTCATGGCAAAGAAGATGCAACGTCTTGACGAATCCCCGGATTTCCGCCCTTTCAAATTTCGAATTCTGGCATTTACTAATGCCTTTATGGATGAAGTATGTATCACCCTTTGCCAATGGAGGATCTCGTTGGAATTGACTGTCAATCTCTTTTAGCTTGCTGAGCAGGGTTTTCCAGAGGAAAGGCTTCCAATGAAGAAAGTGAGCAACTTGTCTCTTCGTCATGTATGATAATTTCTCAATGTCACACCCTTAGGTCCGGAACTACTTGTGGCGACAGCAGTACATTCTGCGATTCAACGAAGACGGCAAGAAAGCAAAGTCGAAAGGCAACCATATCTGGAGTATCGAGGCTAAAAAATCTGGTGATAATAAGTGGGAGTTTAGACCCTTTCACCGAAAGTTAGCTGGGCCTCCTCCAGTAGTGGCTTACGCCGGCCTGCGCTGGTCTTGGAAACCCCGCATCTGGGATCCTCAGATATCGTTCAAGAAGATTCAAGTCACATACAGCTCCCCGTCTTTGCCTCCTTGGCTCTCATGGAAAAATGGGGAGCTTTCAGGTGTTCCTTCACCTGACGCTGAAAACTGTCAAGTGACCGCTGTTGCGAAGGTTCGTCCAACGCAAACGAACGCAAATATCCTACTGACTCTTTCTATTAATATCATAGTTCATGCTGGACGGACAAGAAACAGAGTTGCCACATGCTTTCACGATCTCCATCGCTCCAGTTTCAGCTCTCGATGGTTCTTCCTATTCTCGTTCGCGGCGACCTTCGTTCCCTGGTGGCGAATCCGTGCCCAAGCGTAGTACGAGCGATTCGGCGCTCTCATCAGCACCTCAGAGGTAAAGTTTATAACACCTTTCATTTATCACTGCTTAACGATTTTGGCCATAGATCGATGAACTCTCGCGGTCGCGTTGATGATCGGGCTGTAATTCAAGTGTTGCAGAATTGTGCACAGCGTGTGACGGACGAGGCCGAGTCACAGTTCGTGGCTACCTCACCTCCTAAGCAAGGCGAAATCCATGCCCTTGTGAAACAAAAGCATGTCCTTGAACAGACTATGAATGCTTACGATAAGGCCCTTTCTGGTCAGGGACATTTGCAGGCTCGGCGGCTCGCAGTGGCTGCGCAGCACGTTGTACTTCAGGCTGCGCAAACCATCGTAGCGGATCGAGGTGTCGCAGTCGGAGGCGTGCAGACTTCGGAAGGGGAAAGTGTATCAATGCACGAATTGACGGACAAGACCCAGGATGCAATTGCCATGGCAGTCAAAATGAATGGACCCGCCTCCACTGAAGTGGACATTATCGTTACAGCAACATCTATTCTGAAACATTCAACACCGGCAGCAATGGCTGCCCCAAGTTCTACCCCAAGGATTTCTTCTGCATTCCCCCCTCCGACTGGCCTCTCGACATTACCCGAACACGTTTAAATTTCTCATGGTGCGAACAATGGATTATGGCTGCCCAAGTATTTCCAAAGTTGTCATTTTCTTGTTTCGAAGGGTTATATGGGACACAACGCTCTCCTAGAGAGCTGGTGAAAAAGGGTTTTTCTCCTCATTTTTTCTTTGGTTGCTACGTAGACAGGGATTCACGTCATATCCTCTTTTTTTGTTTTCTGTTGTGTATGGGTGGTATGGGTCTCAAAAAGGCAGCGGTTAACATCATCTTGTATTCTCAGTATTCAGTATTCAGACCAAAATTCTATAACACATTTGACAAGAAACCGCATCTGAAGCATTTGAGAATGTGCAAGCCGGGCAAGTTTTCTCCCTATCGGTTTGGTGAGGTGTCTCTTCAGGTGAACTGCTCCACGGTGCATCTGCATTACCCAACAGTGTACCATTGAATCCATTTCCCTCCTCCTTCCTTTGCTTCTTTGGCGGTGATTCATCACCATCGGAGGTGAGATCTACCATTTCTTCTGCTTCCCTGAGATCGATGACATCATTTGCAAAAATTCGCAGGGATTCCACGGTGGCCGAATTATCATCTAGCTCCTTCCCTTGATAAAAGAGTCGCTGGCATATGGCGGGGAGAGAGAATTCCTCTTGGACCTAGCGAGGAATGAATTTGTCGGTCCCTCCGGATAACACGAGACTCACCATATTTTTGATATCTTTCACTGTAGAGGACTTGGTGATCGTGATGAGTTTCCTTTTGCCATCCTCTCTGATTTGCCTAAGACGTTTGGATTGGCGAACACCGTGTGTTGAAGAATAAGTGACAATTGGCTTCGGCTTGCTTCCATTAGGGTCAATATATCGAATAACGACATCCGCCGAATCCCATTCGGTCTTTCTTTAGAGTGAGAGTCAGCCGTTTTGGGGCTTCGAGATAAGAATCTAGCTAAATGATGACCGACCTTCGGGTGCGACAATCCTCGCATACGGGTATATCATGCTGATAGTTACTGCCATTATCGGTAATCTTCTTTGACAGAGCGATCAGGGGACCTCCCTCGTAGCTAAAACAAGATTGAGGTAGAAACCGACGGCAAAGTTCGAGACGGGCACATACATAGAGTTCAGCACGTCCCATTCATCTCGTTGGATGACGGTGACATTTGAATCGAGATCGCCTGAACAATTTGGGTCGATTTCTAACAGTTCATGTTGGCAGAAAAATGGGGTATTGTCAATACCCTCAGGTCTTTGGTGCTCGAGAGGACTGCACAGCCAGCGCTTCCAGTTCTTTACAAATTGGATGGACAACATGGCATAAGAATCGTCGTGTCGTTTAGTCCATGCATCCAAGGAAGGTTCTAATATGAACCTCAGACGAGCCTAAGAAAGGTTTGGTCAAGTTTAAACAACGGAAACTTTCGCGGTGGCACCTTTTCATCTTCTATTCGTCTCCTAATTTCCCTTTTGTCCTCTTTAGACAGATGAATTTCAGTTTCACAAATGGCACATGGATCGGCATTGGTCGCTAGAGGGTCCCATTTCGGGAAAAGCTTCTGAAGCAAAGCCACTGCCTGGGGCCCCTTCAGACCTCTGTGACGAAGGAAGCATGCAACTTGCTTACCTGCGCGGAGATCTTTCGGCGGTTTGTTAAATTCAATGTCAAATTTTCGTGTTCGCAGTAGACATGGTTGTAGAACTCTGCCGAATCGGGAGCGGGATCGTCTTCCGACAAAACGTGCATTCTAGGTTTGAGCAGGCGCCAATCTCGGAAACCTATAAGCCACGACCGCCGATCTGTTACATGACGAAAGCACTTACCTTTATACCATTTCTTAGAAATCCAATAACCAAATTCACCCTCTCCGACATTGGCAATGTCATCAACCTCTTTTACATGACGCGGATGCTCCTTATGATACAAAATCTCTGTAAAACAATAGTCTAGGGGATAGAAAGCGGCAAACGCTTGCGACACATACCTTGAAATTCAACTGAAACACATATGGAACATACGTCAGAAGGGCTGAGAGAAGGAGTGAAAGTGCAGCTGGTGCCCGTTGTGAGGTTCTCATAGGCATCCTGACACAAAGTGACTTTCATCAACCTTCGTTCTGATGAATGCGACAACTCACAAGAGATATACACTTCATGTCGTTCGATCTCTTGGGATCGAGATATCCATGCTCGCATGTGATTTCCGAGGAGGAAATAAAGATTTCGTTTTGACCTTTCATCGAAGTTTCTGGTTCAGAAACAATGCTTCCTTCTTCCTGCGTCATGGAAGTCGCAATGCAATGCGTAGACAACCATGCTTCGAGGGCTTGTTTACTAACAACAATCGACCTCTAGATTGTGAAGGTCGATATCAGGGGAAAGAACGGGAGTCACTCCACATACCGAAGATGGTTCTGTCATCCAATCCCTGTAAATGGACCTTACTGTTCTTCTCAACTCTGCGAAGCGAGTTTTAGCGGCATTTTCACTAGACAAGCGGTTAAACAACTCTCTTTGACAATGATATCCACTCACTTCTCCAGATATGCCGCACAAGCAATTTGATGAGCATTATTGAGATCTTGAACGACCTGCAAAGCGCGACTTGAGGGTCTTGGCATCGAATTGATTACAGAGTCATCCCGATTGTCAGGTTTGGGCAGCTGCGACTGGAAATCCTTCTTTGCGTATATCAACATATAGGCGTCCTTGGATGTTATGGGGCTGAAAAGACAATTAAAAGGGAAGTCGCCAACTAAAAGAGAGAGACTTACTTAGACCTTTCCGAACGCTTCGGAGAGACCCTCGGCTTAACCCTGGAAAATAATTAAGAACCTGACACTTCTTCAGCCAAAAAAACGTACTCGATAACGTCGTCATCACTATCCTCGATTCGCTGCCGTTTCCTGGCATACATTCGTTTCCTCCGAATATTAGCACTGTCACGTCTCCGCGGATAAGGTCTTCACTGTGAAAATGTATCGGGTCACTTACACATCTTCATCTGAATTTTTGTCGTTATCGCGCTTCCGCGGAATCTTCTCCTCAAGGCCACTAATTTTTGTGACAAATTCATCATTACATTGGAACCACGATCCATGCCTATTTTTGTTGAGTTAGTGCATTACAGCAGTCCAGGATGCAGCCGCATTTACTCAGCATCATAAACCTGGGCTTCGTAGTGTCCATGATATGCACTTGCCCCCTTATGGAGAAGGACACCTCGCAGTTCATAGATGTCCTCTTCGCAGTTCCTGGAGGTTCCAGGATCTCTGTCATCCTTCGAACCCAGAAATTTGCTCATGTCAAGGTTCGGTGGAAACGAAATTGAATGCTTGGACTTCTTGCGTTCCATAGTATTCAAATCGTAGACGAACCGCATTAGGGAGAAGTGCAGAACGGGTGGAAGTTTGCGGAGTTCGGTGTAGCGCGTTGCGTCTTGCAATGAAGCGCAGCGCGGGCAAAGATATCTATGATCAAAACAGTTAGTTGAAAGTGGGAGTACACAAAAAGGGCCCCATACTGGTTTTCTCCAGAGAGTTTTTCGGGCAAAAGCGAGTCAGAAATGCAGTCCTCAAGTTTTGCGTTATTCTAATAATCCATTAAGGAACCCGGTGCAAGTAATAGCATAAAATTTACGCACCTTGAAGCTGATTTCTATCTCAAGGAATTCGGATTTGGTTTCAGATTGATGCTTACAGGAATGGCATATAGTGCCATACACTTGAGTCCCTTGAAACTTGAGAGCGTAAATTCATCATAGAGACATATGGTTGTCATATCCTACTTGATTCGTGATCAATGACTTCAGAGACGACGACGTTTGTTTCTTGAATTCAGCGTCCAGGTGTGTCATGAACAGCTTTGAAAATCTATGACAAAATGAAGTTAGGTATAAGTTACAAAGGTCCGTCAGGCTCACTCCTGGGCGTCTTGTTGTTCTGAAGTACGTAATTGCAAGCTCTCAACGAGCCTTGCTGGATTAAATACTTTTTGATTGCCATCTTGTAAAGCCGCAAACGTCACTTGCAGCTGAAATATCGGGGAGTCCTAATAATATGTTGTGGAAATTACAAAGCTCGAGAAAAAGGAAAGTGACCTTGTACTTCTCCTGAGAAATAGTCTCTGGTGGTTCGCAAGCATACACACCGGAGCGGAAAGCAGCAAAGCGGAACCACACCTAGGATTGCCTTAAGTTCAGATGGACATAAAAGTGATTGAAACTGGCTGAACCTGCAATGATGCGTTGGCATAGCATGTGGCACCAAGATTCTGAGCAACTTTAAATGTGACAATTTAAGTCCTTGGAAGAATAAAGACAATACCTTCAACCCCACCGGTACGCCAGGTTCACGAGACGAGGGGACAGGATTCTCGCCTAGATTCGCAAGCTCGATGTACTTCTCCATGGCTGTCTCTGTAGGATATAAGTGCCAAGCTGCAGGTTTTAGTCAGAACAAACCCTCGTCCTCCCACATATCCTGGCCAAGATAATTCAGGCAATATGGATTGCATTTGCATACTTTCTTAGAACAAACAGGTTCATCGTCGTCTGAGATAACAATGATATCGTCTTCAAGTTCTCCGTTGGCACGCGAGCAGCCTTGTTCGTGAACGAATGTCGCAGTCTTGTCCACGTCGCCTTCCGAACCGTACTTGTTGTGACATAAGATGATTCCGTTTCTCGGGCTGAGATTACACGATGCCATCCTATGGTCCAAGGTTATATCTTCTGCTTGTGTCACCTCAGAACCAACCCAGTCCCATCGTGCAATACCCGAACCATTGTGTAGGGGATGACGCCTAAGCTTTTCACCTGGAACAATGCCGTTTACCGCGGCGGCCACAGTCCTCTTGCGCTTTGGAGGCATAAAGCGCGTTTTGACAGATATAAAAATTTGAAATCAAGTAGGATGAGAAGATAGAACAGAATAGGGCTATAAAAGTCAAGTACGCCCCTAATAACGTGCACAGTTTCGCGTGATCACGTTCGTGGCATTGGACAAGATTGAAACCAGTTCTACGTTCAAACACGACTGCTTAGCGTTATCTACAATCTCGAAGCTTTTATTGCATAAACCCTTCTTTGGGCTCAAGCTGCGTTGGAATATATCCAATCCGTTGATGGTCGAGGAGATGAACCCCGATACACCACGGCAATGGAGATGGGCCGTATCAAAGCTCGCAGATTATTTTCGCTCTTCTGAAGATCGCAATAGGAAGATGATTCTTCGAAAGAGAAAGCTGGTCAATGTTTTGAAACACCGGCTGACTTCCTTCAAGTACGTGACACCTCAATCTAATTCTGACTTCAATTGAAGAACAAGTTTTGTATCCTAGAATCACATTATTCATTGTGGGATACATGTGGATGCTTATACTGCCCTTCCCTAAACTGGGTAGGTCGACTTATCTGGATGAGAACGCTCTTCAACCTGCTCAGGTAAAACAAAGTAATTCATTTTGTGCTACGTCCGTGCTCATTTCATGAGCATAGGTAAACACGAATTGGGATTGGGGAAATGTTCACGAAGCCGACGTCTATCTGGAACAAATCGAACGAACACACAACAATCTCACCAGTGAAGAGTGAGGATGGTCTTGCGTTTCGGATGACATATCACTTATTCGCTACATAGACGGGCTCAGTGGTTCAAGAACGAATTTGCCAAACTGGGAATATCTTCTTCAACCCAAGACTATTCATATTCCACAAGCATTGGTGTATGTTGTGAAAACGACATTTTCTTAAAATCGTTTTAATTGACATCCAGGATTTTAACGGGACGAATACCTATGCTATCTTGGCTTCACCACGCCATTCGGGCACCGAAGCTATGGTTATCAGCGCCTCATGGATCAGCAGGTCTGGGGAAGGCGATGGCACTTTGAACATGCGAGGGGTATCGACGGTACTGGCATTAGCTTCATTTCTTAAGCGTGAGCAACTTGGACTTTCAGCGCGATGTGACCAATTTGATTTACCTCCTTCATAGGGTATTCTTATTGGGCTAAAGACATAATATTCGTCATAAGCGACGGGTACCTCGAAGGAATGCAAGCGTGGCTATCTGCTTATCACAGTTATTCGCAACCAAGTACGCTATATCCTTTTACACTCACATCTTTCTAATAGTTTCAAGATCTTAAGGCACAACAGTTGGATCTAACGTCCGGCGTGATATGGACAGCACTCAACATTGATTATCCTGGCCATTCGTTCTCGCATCTCGGTGTATTCTTCGGTCCGTTCAATCTTGTCAACTCCAACCAATGCTAGGCTTACTCCATCATGCAGAGGCTCTAAATGGCCGTCTCCCAAATCAGGATTTAATTAACTCATTAGAACGCATTGCTCGTTATACAGCCGGTGTACCTGTTACATTATATGACCATCTCGACCCCAGAGAAGATGCTTCAGTCAATCTAGCACCAGACTGGCTACCGAGAGCCGGCTACGACATCCCAGAAGCGAAAACATATCTTTATCAGGCAAAAAATGTCATCCGACATGTCAGTTACCAATACAATGGTCGAGGAAGCGGAGTGCATGGTTTATTCCGAAAGTGCGTATTTGACTTGTGCCTTTGAAACCCAAATTGACACTAGTGCATCACGACAGGTTCAGGATAGATGCGGTTACCCTGTTTTGTATTCCTGCTACAGGCCCACACGGCTTTCACGCCATCGGAAGGTAGAAACCATGCCACTCTTCATTGAACTTTGATCGACAATTGCTGAGCAGGATCGTTGAATCAACACTTCGTACCATGAACAACCTGCTTGAACGCCTACATGCCTCATTTTTCTTTTATATTCTCACCTCTCCTGAGCAATTCCTCAAGATTGGGCTCTACCTGCCCAGTGCTATCCTAATCAGTGTTGCTTTGATGATAAAAGGCTTGAGCACGTGGGTAGAGGCAGCTTCTACAATCTCTGACGCTCAGGAGAAGGCAACACACATCGTAAAGACACCACGGCGAAGAAAAAGACCAATCGTTACTGCTTTGTCCATCGTGATAGGTACACATGTCTCTGGCGCCCTTTTGTTTGCTATAATCTCGAGCAGCTGGTTCCTTGGGAATTATGAGGTATTTATCTATTCGACGCCTTCTGACGTCAATGCTAATATGGATTCCTCAAGTTTTTTTCACCCGTTGTCTTTGCCACATTTACAGCAGTACCGCTCCTACTCCTTGTTCTACCCCCACACACAAGGGAAGATACCGCACCAACGTTCGCGATTCTCAAGGCAGCTAACTTATGTCTTACATCTACGGTGATATCCATTATTACGGTCCTAAATTTCTCCCTTGCTGGGACTCTGACGGCAGTTCTCGGCATTCCGTTAATTCTTACCTCGTCATCGCCAAGTGTAATTCTGCGATTCCTTCGATATTTACCATACGCGGTATTAGCACTTGGGTGGTTATTTGCCCATAAAGAAATTATTGACTCAATATGGAGTTGGCAAGTTTTATCGGTATGGTTTGCGCCATTCATTTGCGTAGTATATGTACCTTTGGTCCTTCAGGCTGGCATTGTCTGCCTCCTCCCATGATAGGAACTTCTTGCAACTTGACTTATACTAGTTATAGGACGTCAGATAATAAACATCATTGAAAGGCACATTACCCACCCAGATGAATCAAAATTGTGTGTAAACTAAATGTCCATAGCATCATTATCACCGAATAAGTCATCATCGCTTGGGTTTTCGCCGTTATCATTTCCGTCCGCTACGTCGTCCATTGAAATACCTTCCTTCTGTAATCTTTGTTTCTCTTTCAGTTCATCTCGCTGGGAAAGCTTCATCTCCAAGTCAGCATTAAGCTTCTTGAGAGCATCTTCAAACCGTTTCTAAAGTTCGCAAGTCAGAAAAAAAAGTTGGACTGTGAGCAGAGTCTACGTACCCTGATGAGAGGATTACTGGATGCAGCAATCTCAGTACGTTTCTTAGCCACGGCGGCTTCCAAATCTCTAACTTCCTCATTCAGCAGCTTTCTTGCCTGTGAGTCGTCGTCATCATCATCCTCGCTCTCACTATCGTCGCTGTCATCCTCTTCATCCTCATCGTCTCCATTTTCTTCGTCGTCGTTCTCAAGCGCCAGATCCAATTCAGC
>Ga0307509_10005514_pt1 | contig 17570 bp, 14 predicted proteins | sample 10_EM_MG_FD_202245 | JGI IMG/M metagenome (GOLD analysis project Ga0307509, IMG submission 202245) | Populus trichocarpa ectomycorrhiza microbial communities from riparian zone in the Pacific Northwest, United States - 10_EM | ecosystem: Host-associated > Plants > Roots > Unclassified | place...
ATGGATTGTTCCGCCGGCGAGTAAACACTGGCTCGGCCTTTGCACGGCTTGAACATGAGATTCAAAACTCAGGAAAGATCATTCCAGATTGGGGTGGTACGCGGTGCAAAGTTGCCCTTCTGCCGATTCACCTTCTGCACTAAGAGTTAACTGAAGCCAAACTGAAACCAGCATACAGTTGGAGGGGTTCAAAGCCGAAGATTTGCGTACGCTGCGATTCAGAGCTGTCGTTGTTGCCGTTTTTGATTTGTTCGATGGGGTGGCAGAAGTCTTTGGTGGTTCGATGGGGAGAGTAGTTGAGCAGGTCTATGATTGTCTCCTCTTGTCACTGTCAAGAAACCATCGGATGGACCGACCTCCAATGGACGGTCTAAGGTCCGTGGTCCGCCGAGATATCCAGCCGCAAACAGCATTCCTCCGAGTCCTCGAAATGAAATTCGAAACAGCATAAAGACTCATGCTTTTAGGAGTATGATGCGATAAAATTTGGAATCAAGACTCAGAACCAACAAGGCCGCGGTGTTCGAGACCACAGGATTATGAACCAGTGAGACCGACTGTATCGTCATAGGTACCTATGAGTGACTTTAAGAAATGCAGATGGTCATCTGCTAGCAACACCTTCAAAAATATCCTTCTCTCACCAGTAACTTTAAACCATAGGAACATACGAACGCGTTCGTTCCCAAATGCGACTTTCGGGGCGAAAAAAAAAGCATTCTGTCATCGTAGCTCAAATGACAAAGCCAAGAAGCCCTGAGATCAAGTAAGCGGCCATGAGCGCTGAGCGCTGAACGTTGAACATTGAATGGAACGCGCAACACATTCCAGAGTCCTTCAGCCCTTCAGGGCTGTACTATTACGACCAATCGTTCACGTCATTGTTACATCCGAAAAAAAAACTATTTTTTTTTATTCGTCTTGTGTAAATCAAAAGAAATTTTTTTGGCCATCTTGGAGTAGAATTTTTCCAAAATCGTGAACGATTGGTCGTAATATAGTACAGTACACTATGGCTCTACGGCTCGACCTTGGCAGCGGATGCTGATATTACCCGAACCGGAGTCGGCTTTGTTAAATTTTCTGTCACCGCTGGCCAAGCTTATACCCAGTACATACGCCTTTGCCGACAAAGATCATTTTTCTGTCCACAATTTCCCCGTCTTTGTGACGGTTCTTGGACGGTTCAGTACATCTTTGTTGGTCACGAGGTCTGGCACCAGACGAACTTCAAACTTAAAGGCTGCCATGGACAAGGACTTTTTTTATGCCCCTTTCTCAGGATCCTGCGGTGACTAGATCTTTTTCTTTTTCAGTTCTTCTTGTCAATAATCATTGACTCGCATCTAACAAGTTGATTACGGAAAAATATCATCAAGAATATTTATATTTATAAATAGTTCTCGTCAATGCTGAGCTGTTTCAATTCTACTTCCTGATTCGCTTCTGCTCTCTTCTGCTCAACCATCGCGAAAATCTGTCATGCGGTAAACCCGCTGCTCCCTGGTAGGATGTTCGTTGCTATGGGAGTCTAATCGACAATCAAAAGCCTTTCTTTTCTGTACTTTTTTTGTACTACTCTGAATCTTTATTCAATTCATCCTCAGCAATTTCTGTAACTTGTGCAGTGTTGGATTAATCGAGCTGTGTCAAACTTCAAACTTCAAGTCATCGTTATCAGTAGTCCAAACAATTTGATAGTTCTCTCCAATGCAATATATATTCAGCTTTCCTGGTCACTCTATGGCCAAGCAAGATACTTAGATCAAAAAATCGCTTATTGGCACGATTATCACTAATGGCGGAAAATGTCCGACACATCTTGGGCACAACGTGGCTTCGGACCGACGGATAAATATAAAGGGGAAACCGGGGTTGCATACTTACTCCACAATCTCTCCCAAGGATTCCTGGGTTTGGTGGGACTCGGCGTTTGTGCGATGGTTCAAAAATTCGACGTTCCGGATCGAGTATCAGATAACCAAAGAGTGGGCATAGGTAGCCTCCAGTCGTGATTTGACGTATTCACCAGCAGTCATTATCTCGTACTTGCTTGGCGACTCGGGTGTAACGCAAGTGGGTATAGGCTGTACTATCTTGTCGGTATTACGATATGTTGTTTATTTATCCACGCACCTCCAAACGGACGTCGTAGTCCGTACCAAAGAACAAGGGAATGGAATACCGCTCCTGGCCAGAGCGATTGATTACGCGATGCAAGGTCGATTTGAAAATGTCATCTTCAGAGGCAGACGTCAGCGGTCCAACTGGAGATTCACAAATTAGGATTCCAATGTGCTCACTTGTCCACCGAGCGAACTGATCGCCCAAGCTAATCAGAGCACATGGATAGGAGAGTTGGGCTTTATATAAGATGATGGTTCCGACAGCCACGTACTTTACCACAAGTGTACCAGGAATGGGTACTGCGTCGACCCATTTGCCTTCGGTGTTTTGGACCTGGAGTCCGCCTGCACGGTCTTGCCACAGTATGGTAAAACACTGACAACGCCAATTCAAATTCGAGGCTTGGGATGACTAAATTGGCCACACATACTTCATAGCTACAACCATAAGAATCAGCACCTTGCTTAACAGGATGGCGATCCACTGTACTCTGTATGAGCACCTATCCCTATCTGCCGTCCTTCTGGGTCCGTCTCGAAGCTAGTTGGACTTTGTGGCGGATAATGAAGGAGCCGCATAATTGCAGCAGGTCTAGTCGTCTAATGGAATTGTCAAAGTGATGATAGGATGAAGATAAGGAGAGGGATCACTTTATCAGCGAAAAAATTCTCTGGGAGGTCCAATGCAAGGGCGAACAATGGGAAAAGTAATTGACCAACGTGAAGTACTTGGTGGCTTGAGAAGGATTATCAGCATCAAAAATGAAATCCGTACGTCATAGTGGCAATTCCGGGAGCGAGGACGTACTAATATTCCAAAGTGGTTTCCTTGAAGCCAGGCAAATCAGACGGCCAGACATTCTCTCCAGCCATTGCACCATCCCTCGGATATGACGAACTCTCAACTACAGTCGCATTGTTTATCTTGGGTTCCCAACCTATATCAAACCCTTCATGAAGATCCCCAAGCCCTGTCGAGTCTGTGTTTTCACCGAGAAGAGCGGTGTACCCTTTGTAGTTGGGCGTCTTGTGTATATCAAACTGTCGTGCATTGCCCTCTGAGTCAATGGAAAGACAAATCGAGGTTGATGCTACCAACCTCTATTTTGGCGTCGTCAGGACGAGCGAAAAACTCCTTCGCTCCGTTGATAGTATTATCAATAACTTCGTCGGGTATACCATGCGATTGGACTGTAAGATCATGCATATGAAGGTGCCAGGGGGTTTCGACATTAATCAAAGATCCGTTTTGAGAGGAGGTCAAACCCACTGTAGAAAAATCCGATCTGCGCAATAACAGAAGGTTTCAGTGAACGTGATAAAGCTATTAAGTGAGAAGCGTACGTTAATACATGCATCCCGAATGACGTCCGCGAGCTTTCTCCGTGCTACAGGATCACTGCTCCATGCATCTTGAATATCACTGCTCGAGGGAGAACTCAGAAATGAGGATATTTCCATTCCAGAGGAAATTCATAACATGCCCACATCACTGGGATCTCTTCGAATGTACTTTCAGTTTGTTTGAGGGCCGTAAAAAGCTCGGAACATGTAGGCTGAGATTCTGACATATTACTGCGGCTGCGGTGTATGATGAAAAAGAATCAAAAGGGTACCGATTTATCAACGCCAACCAAAAACGGCAATTTTTTCTCAGTTAACGAAGCTCGGAAAACTAGTTCGAAATCTATTGAAGGTAGCTATGTAAAGTACAGCATTCATTATTCACCGTTGTCAAAATATCCAGGAGAATGCGTCATATCCAGGAGTATAGACCATACAAGCCATCAGGTTACAGATTATCATGGACGTAATTGAGAGAAGGGAAATTTTTATTCTGTCGTCGATGCTGGTGGTTATAGGATTAGTGATCTATCCAGAGGCGATCTATCAGAGGAGAAAAGTAGCTTCCAGATCTAAAAAAGGAGTTGAAACGTTGAAGGGAGAAACCGGGACTTCATGATTATGCAGCGGTTCTGGCAAGATCACGTGCAAAGTGGAAGAAATCGACGCTCGAGGCCGTGACACCATACTTGTAGACCTACAAAGAAAAGCACCAGCATGTTAGGAAAAAGGTTGACCATAACGAGGACACATCATCTACTCACGAAACGTGAGGCCACCCAACTCGAGAACAATGCCTTTTGATATGCCTCTGGCAGGCGCTTCAACAAGGTCTCCAAGCCCACCTGATCCACCAGCGTCTTGGGGATAGCCCTGCTCATAACACCATTCCTACTTGGGATATCATCATACAAATCCGAGCCCTCCAACTCTGCTTGGAGATTATAGAGAGTTAAGCTCAGCTCGTCCGAGATCGCTGTGCGAGTTTTGGTTCCCTGCAGTCTCGCGTGCTCCTTCCAGATGCAGTGGAACTCGGCACCGGCGTCTTCCCGGATCTTGGCCTGGATATCCTTGACGTAGTTCTGGTAGAACGTGCTTGGTTTTCCATCCTTGAAGATCATCAAGTCGACGTATTCCTCGGTGGAGAGTGCGAGGCCGGCGAGGACTTCGAGAGAGGAGGAGGTAACACCACCCTTATTGGTGCTCGAATCCTTGAAGACGATGACTTTGCGTTTCTCAAGATAGAGACGCGCCTGTTGAGTCAAGAAGAGGTTGGCGCCCTCGATGATGTATTTGAAATGTGGCTTGCCATCACCATCGACGAGCCCTGCCATGTTGGAGATGTTGACAGCTTCGGGTCTGTTAGATCAACAAAAGTGAATCTCGAAGCACGCATTATGATGATAAGGTTAACTAACCGCCCTCCACAAGGCACAAACAAATCAGCCTTGAATCTTAAATGGGCACCATTCCTAAAATCAGTGCCGTCCAAGACGACTTCGCCAGCTATTCAGGCGGACAATAGATGCCAGTAAATCAAAAGATCCTAGAACGTTTAATGAAGATATGACGCACAAGGCAACTTGATATCCTGGTCCTCGATCTTGACGAGGTACCCATCCTTACTCAATTTCTCAATATTGAAATGGGATACTGGGACGCGGAGTTTGGCCAAACGGATAAGTTCAGCACGGTTGATGCCGTGAGCGTCGGCGAGCACACCGCTTCCATCAATGACAGCCACGGTCTTGTCGTTTGAGAGGAGGATCTCGTCTACATAAAAAGCAACCATTCTGAGATATTGAGGAAATTGATGAAACAACGAAAAACACTGACTGGAACCAAGATCGCCATCTGGGCCTCCAGTCTGCACCTTCGTGATATCTTTCTCCCTCAACCCGAGTTGCCTGTACAATCCCAGGACATATTGGCGAATCGATATCGAAGTCATGCCGTAAGTGTCGTGTGGGACACCGCCCAACGTCTGAGCGGTCTTTCCTGTCGTGAAGGATTTCCACCAGGTCTCTGCACCTCGAGAACGTGCGTGCACTGTTGGGAAGAGAATGGTTAGCGATTTGGCCCCACCACGAAGGAAAAAGTCTTACGAGCAGCCCAGTCCATCATCTCGGCGGTGCCCTCTGTCATCATAACCCATCAGTCAATATAAAACAAGAGTGATCACCACGAACCATCGGGGCCGAAGAACAGCAACTCAGGCTTGCCGAACAAATCAACCAAGGGTCCCTTGATTCCGGGGGTTTGTCCAGGAATGAGGAGGTCGACGACGGCCTGACATCAGAAGGTTCGGTGAATATATGCGTCAAGGCAACGATAATATGAACGCACATCAACGTATTTCTCGAAACAGCGACGAGGGTTTGCACCAAGCCTAAGAAAAATGTTGTCAACAAAGCTCAAAATAAAAGAACACGGCGACATACGATGGCAAGATCGTACCCTTGGCACCACCCTCAGGGATATCCTTATTCTTCAGCGACTGCGTGTACGCGAGATTGTAGTTTTCGTCGAACAGGAGCCTTTGGTTGATGGAGTAGTTCTCCCTGTTCCTCGACATAACAAGTCGAATACCACCCCTTGCAACATCTCGGAAACGGATATGGAATCCACGGAAATCATTGCCTAATCAAACGAGAATGAAAAATTATTCCCATTAACGACCAACAAAACCAGCACGCACCGATGATAATGAACATCCCATATGGCTTCCAGGGATACTCAATATCGGGCAAGAAACCTGGTGCGAGGCGGAATGACAATGCAACCTTTGTGGGTTGATAGAAGTTGGTCTTGAGTACATGCCTAGAAGAAGGATGAGCATACTTATGACTCGAAAGGAACACAAAACTAACTTGTTGAAGACCAAGAAGCTCTCCAACACCTGGAGCTCGTGTTTGTTGGGTACCGAACGGCGTATCTTGTCGTAGAGTTCTGCGTCGGTGAGAGGCTGGACGGTTTGCAAGCGTTGATAGGAAAGTGTTGGCCTGCATCACAGTCGATAAATAAACTTCCATGTCACGAATCGCGACGAGGAACATACATCAACTTTGAGGAATCGTCTGAAGGTGGGTAATGTGTCATAGCAAAGTTGACATACAGCAAGCGGATCTACAAAAAATTTATTAGCATTCTAGGCAGAAGAAAGGACGCGACGTATAATCATCGAACGTACTAGATCTGGATGAGCATGGATAACCTGTGCAATGCTCTCCCGTGTGAAGGTTTCCTCCCTAAACCTCCGCTTGATATCATTCAAAACCTCAGCATGAGCAGGGTCGTTCTCGTTCAACACGTTCTTCAGCTGAAGGTACGCAGGTCCAAGTCGGTTGCAGAAATGTTGGGCGAAGATCCAACCACAATCTAGAAAGCAAAGATCAGAAAAAAAATAGTGGGGACTAAGATCGACAACAGACAGGCATAGGTGGCCTCTTGCACGGCATTGGATCCCAGCGACTTCGGCAAGAAGAATGGATTATCGGGGAGGCAGAACAACAAGGAAGCCTCTTTCATGACCTGGAAGATCGAATTCTCGATGGGTGGCGCGTTACTGTTGGGGAGAGGGTTGAGGTAAAGGGAAATAATGGTAATTCCGTTCGAAAATTGTTCTGAAAGCACGATTGGGCGATAGAGCCTCTGGAAGAAAGGATATTGCACGTACCAACATATTTACGGGCAGAATAGAGAGAATAGAAGTGGTAAAGGTTGGAGAGAGCACTGCGGGGGAAAAGAGGTCGGCCGGGGGAATCGGTGCACACATAAAAGTTTACCTGAAGAATCCAGAAGTGCCGCCCATCTTGTATCCAATGACCAGCCTCCTCTCACGAGTGCCCTCGACTTCAAAAACCTCCATAACGGGGCCATATCGTGACTCTACATTCCACATAATCTAGAAATAGCGTCAACATTGCGTTAGAACTTTCTGGAAATCACACAACCTGCTGGTAAAGATCGAGGGTGTGCTTCGACACCCTATCCAAGAAAGTCAAGTCCGATACGGAGCGGATGTCTGTCTTTTGACCGGGGACAGTGGTGGGTTGAGTGCTTGGGAAGTTGCATTTCGTGACGAAGTAGCATCTGAGCTGCTGCGATGCGGTGACAGAGATGGAACCGGTCGAACGGAAAGTCTCGAGCCGATAGGCGGCGGTGGGCGTAGAATTGTTCAAAAATAGCTCGTCGATCCTAAGTGGGGTTGGGCACAGTTAACAAGCGGTCTTGGAATGCGGAGCTTGCACAGGCTTGCACTCGAGCGCTCGGATCTCGGGAGCAGCATTGCTCGCCATATATGGTATAAAAAAAAAGAAAAAAAGAATTGTCCTCTCACCTAGATTCGCATGTTGCCCCTGGGCCCTCTGTGGCGGTGAGTCCAGGTGGGCTGGTGTGAATAAAAGTCGCGCCGTTTCCGTGCTCATCGATGCGTTCTAGATCGATGACTAGTTTGCTAGGGTCGTGCTTCGTATATGCGAGGATCTTGGCACCAAAGAGCGCAATAATATGGTCAGAGATGACTTCGCGCGCTTCGCTCTCGAAATAAGTATCGTCGATGCCGAGGCGGGTGTAAAACCATTCGACTTCGTTCGCAACGAGCTCGCGGGGAATAAAACCCTGTGAGAAAAACCAATATTGAGGGGACCCCGTTTAGTCAACATCAGGACAAGGCACCAAACCTTTTCGATGACGGCATTCTCGACAAGAGTGCGCTGCTCGTCCTTGCCTTTGAACACGGGTGTGGTGTACCCTGGCATGTTCTTAACCCGCGGAAGCGACACATCGCTGCTGTGGGCAGAATTGTGGTTCGACATCCGCTGTGCCGCAACAGATAATAACTTTGGGTGCGGTGCCGGTTCTGTAGTCAACATGGTAAAAACGAATATGGGTGGTAGAAATGAAGGAAGAATGTTGGCGACGACCAAATGCTTATATACTGTTCCGGGCTTGGCCGCTTTGCGCCTCGGCGCTAGAACGACTCATGAAATAATGTATAATACAGGGACGCAGCCGGACCTCAGGCTATGGTATTTCGGAGCTTATCCAGATGACCTCTCCGCTTGGTTCTCCAGGACAGGCTCAAGCACCCCGAACTTCGTTAGTCCGCATATCGGAACCCGTGGCTTTGCTGTCAATTTGGGGGGATTCTTCGCCAATCTCGCCGCACATGTGTGACTTGCCTGGCTTTCGAAGGGACTATGATTTTGGGACCAAGTCTCAGGAGGCGCGTCCTAGTCCATTTTTCCGGCAAATCCATCCCGCACATGTGTGGTTACTATGGAACAATGACTTTCAAGTGATCGTCCATATTATCTTCTTACTGCTCTATCTTTGTTCACTCTCGCCGGAAGTTGCCAGAATTATGTTATACCCAATTCCAAATCCAATACTGTGTTATCACTTTAGATAATGCAGTTGGATTAATTCCCAACCCTTTTTTTTCTACTAAGAACTTTAAAAATACCCCACCTTCTGTTTCACATTTGATCTCGTTTAGCGGGAACTTCTTGCACTGCAAAGTCGACATATGGCAAGCGCCGGCTCATTTCCCCAGAACATCTCCGCACCGGATCCAAAAAATCCGGAATCCGGGTTCCAACTTCTGGCAATTGCCGTAACGGGGAAGCAAGCAATCCCAGGATGACAACGGTGAATAAATCGAGTGCAACTGCAAATAGACACTACGGAGCTTTCTGCATACTTTTTGCTGCTGTAAACGTCTTGCAATACCTTATTTAAATTGGGTTTGTGAAGTGGTTTTGGACAGGAGTGCCGACATACATCAGAAAAACGGGTTCAGTTTCATCTCATCCCGATAAACGTCTAAAAACCATCGGAATATGAGACCCTGTCAGTTTTCTGGAAGCCTCTCGCATGAATGATTATCCCATTTCTATCTGATTTCATTGATATTTTCAAAGTTAAAGATCATGTGACATGAGTTCATGACACACTAAGCCTGTGCTCCTTTTGTCAAGGGCTAGGGTTTTTGGATGGCGCACACTACATATGGTAAACAAGTGGGTTTAGGGTACTTGGCCGACAGAACGCGAATCTCATGGGGATTTCTTTCCCCGTGGAAAACCCTTCCCTCAAAAAATTCAAGGTTACATACAGTACAGTATTTCATCCCAGACTGCCGCAGTGGTTTTCCTATTACAAAATCCCGAGGACTTGGAGGCCTGAGAACAAGTGGCGCAAGCTGTTATGTTATGTACTATTCTCTGGAAAAATTTACATCATGTAATTATCCATTCAGAACGAACCATTCGATCGCTATGGTAAAAGGGCCTTCGAGGAAATCCTGTGGGAGTTCAGGGCATGAGATTGATGAAAGGCCGGCGAGTAAATAGGTCAACGACTCGGATCCCATTGGATTCCATCCCCCGGAACGGAGCTTGTTTGCATTCCGCTTCAAATTGAGGCAAGCAGATTGGGCAGCGACGCCCGAGATGTTATAAGTAACTATAAGTGCATGTCTGGCTTCCCTTACTTACAACCGGTTCAATGACTAATATAATCCGTTGGCGTAAGAAATGAAGCGGTAGTTGAACGGGACCGACTACCTTTCAGAGCCAGCGATGAACCCCTACAACCTGAGTGGCAACCGTAACACATAACGGAAGGACTGTCGCTACTAAAAAAATGTTTAGAATTCCTTCACAGAGCAGCGAAAAGTTGCACTTTGGTATATAAATTAATGAGATTGGCTGCTGAGAAACCAAAGTCACCAAAAGTACTGTACTAGTATTCATGAATTTGTCTGTTTTTCCTTCACCAAGTTTCCCTTTTTGATCTAAGATGAATAAAAAAGGCCAATCACTAACCAAAAGATATCGTAATGCATCCTGCCACCATACAGCCAGTGATGTGCGTCTTTGTACCGTACCAGTCGGGTGTAATCGTCAATTTGAGAAGCTGAGAAGTCATTCGGTGTTTAAGCACCGGGTGCTGAACGCAAGAACCCAACGAAAACCTGTTTTGCTGCACCACAGAAAAAAATACCAAATGTTTTTTGTGAATGCTCCTGGTATGTCAGATGGGTTAAAACACATTCCGCCAATTGTGTTCTCCGTTAAATAATATATGAATATTAGAAACAGTGACAGAGGAAGAATGGGCAAATTCAAGAGGTTTCCGTTTACTGTGCATTCTAGCTTGGACTAGAATGACTTAGAGTATTTTTTTTTTGAGAGCAACCAGAGTACAATATGACAGAATTAAGTATATAAGATACCTAAAACATATCAATGACCTTCGGGGTCCTGGTCCTCTTCTTGCCAAGCGTGCGGCAATTGCCGACCATAGTCCGCTCCAGTAACTTTGAAGTGGGAGTTGAGCGCGAGACCCATTGTCACAGTCGGAGAGGTGCAGATCCCAACCTATTCCCCCGGTCCAATACCAGGAATTCCGAATACCCACCGATGTAGTTCGCGTATGTATTTACTACGGTGGAAAATCCAAACATCGAAACGGAAACAGATGGATAAATGGATTATTCGTACAATCAAAATATAAATATAAATCTGAGTGCCACATGGGCACCACATTAAACCAAGTAACAAATGGATTCAAACGAGAAAGGAAGAAGAAAAAGGAAAAGGAAAGGAGGCTCCAAGATACAACATTCGCCACGACACCGAATACAAACAATTTTACGTGTGTGTGTTACAGCGACCTTCTGCACCAGATTTGTGGTTGTGCGCGATCTCGCTTGGCGTTTTCCAGAAAGCAGATGATGGAGCGGGGATAGGATTGTTGTGTCGGGTAAGAGAGCGCACGTTTTGCGGAGAGGAAGTGTTACCGACCTGCCCGATCAAGGCATCATAGAGTTATTCGCCATAGTTGCCTCACCATGATGGCGGTCGTTGTCCTACTGTGATGAGCGTGTCCATTGGTTGTTTTGGCAAGGAAAGGTATTGAAAAGGGAGGAAAGGAATGGATAGGAAAAAGACATTCGAAGAGATCAAGAAAAGTATTCAAGGAATTTTGAGGAGACGAGATTTTGGTATATGTGCCACACATGGATCGCAGCGAATTTCGAGGTACCGCAGAACCGAGTCAGCACTTAAGGACTCGCCAGACCAGCACTGGTGGGCGGTACACTGCTCGGTGGACCCCCGTCAATACCCATCTTCTTCCTCACCAACTCGAACGTCTTCAACATCTTCCTCCTCGCCCCAAGGGCCGCAACGCCCTTGGCCTCCAACGCTGCCTCATCCATCATCACCATATCCTGCCACTTGCTCCCCTCAAAGTTCGGTGTATATTTGTGTAGCCTCAAGCTCCTCAACCACGCCGCCACGTCGTTCAACAGCGCCGGGTCCACATCCTCCTCGCCCTTGGGCGTGTTGTTGCCGCCACCACCATCTCCACGACTCCCTACGCTCGACGCGCTGCGCAATCCAGGCGATCTCGAGCCTCCCGGTCCGGGCTTTCGCCCGTGCATGTTTCCGCCCATCCCAGGCCCGAGCCCGGCGCTCATAGGCTGCATTCCAAGCCAACCCGCCATCCCTGGCTGTCCGAATTGACCTGCGGCCATCTGTGCCGCGAGGAGCTGCGCAGCGTCCGGGTTCATGTTCATCATACTCAACATGTTGAACGGGCTCATCGGCTGCATACCGAGCCCAGGAATACCCATCCCCATAGTTGGGCTAGCGAGGCCCATCCCGAAACCGCCCATTTGCATCCCGAGGCCGTTCATATTGTTCGGGTTCGGGTTGTTGCCTCCTGCGTCAGAACCATCACCGAACCTGTTCGACTGGTTGTTGTTGTTGAGCGCCGGGCTCCTCGTTCCCGTCCATCCAGCGCCGTTTCCACTAACGTTCCTCATCCCACTGGGACGCCCGGCATTCTGTCCTTGTTGTCCCTGTCCAGCATTCACGGGGTTTCCATTATCGTCGTACACACCACCCGTGTGGTCATTGTTATTACTATTCCTGTTATCGTGCTGCTGCCCTTTGGGAGGATTACGACGATGGATGGTCGGGTCACCCATGCGAGGAACACCTGGAGCGGCAGAAGCGTGCCAGTCGTTCTTCGGCGCGTTATCGACCGCCGGTGGGGGACGCGTCTCCTTCTTGAACATCGGAATCAACGGCGTGTTAACCATACTCGCCCAGCTGTCGTTCGCCGCCGGAACGGTGGCTTCGTTGTTCACGGCTCTTGGCGTGCCGACAGTGCCAGAGAACTCAGTGCTCTTGGGGCGCGAGACGCTAACAGCAATCTCTTGAACGGGAGAAGCTTGCTGCTCAGAGACTTGGCTGAGCAAAGTCGATGGTCCCCAGGAAGCACGTCCATCTCCTACAGGTGAAGCCAAAACAGGAGCGGAAATCCTGTGTGCAGCATTGTTAGCCTTGAGCTTAGCCCTCTGCTGGGCGAGCGTCGCAGCAGCAGAGTCGTGTTGGATGGCGGCCGAATCGGGGGAAAGGTAGTTGGACGAGTTGTCCAGTGCCAAAGACTGGCGATTGGTAGTGAAGTTGCGCGCCGTTGGCGACGCTGGGAGGCCAGACTTGAGACCAGGAGACTTGATGCTCGCAAGTTTAGCTTCCATTTGACTTTGCATAGAACCTGAAATTAATGGTCGGATGAGCAAGAGGTATCGGACAAGAACTTGGGAATACGTACCACCCATAGCAGGACTGAGGAGGGCGGTCATAGGATCGGACCTCGCCATCTGCTGAAGGACAGTAATGAAGAAGCGAATTTGAACTTGAGTAGAATGCTGGAGAAGACTGTAAAGGGCGGCTGTGCGCTCTGCTTCTGAAAGAACTTTGAACCCTATTCGCCATAATAATAAATAATTAGTATTTGGTTTGTGAGAATTCACTGAATACTAACATTGCTCGATGGCACTGAGTTCTTCTTTAAAGTTTACATCCAATGAGGCAGCGGCCATATCCTCCTGTAAGGGCGATCAGAACGTAGCGACCAGCGTCATTGCAATAGACATACCAATGTAGCCTCATAGCTCTGAAGGTTCTCGAACCACTGATCCAAAGCCTCCGCTGGTAACAAAAAGAAAGAAAAAGAAAAGAAAAATTGGTCAGGATCCCCGTGAGACAGTAAGAGATGTCTGAAGCAGAACACACCTTCAGGTGTCTGAAACATGGCGCCTGTGCCTAATAGCTCGCTAGTAGGCCTGGCGCTGGACTGACCTCCTGGGCGGGGCGAGGCAGGCGCGAGAGTTGGTGTGCCACGAGAAGAAGGACCCATGGACTGGCGGGCGTGAGCTTTGCCGTTCTCATGGGGCCCGGGACTCGGGCTTGGGCTTGTGGAGGGGGGACGAAGACTCATGGTGGAAAATATCAAAGAAGGAAAAATGTGGGACTAGGATTGGGGATGGGGTAGATGTTATGCTGGAACAATGAGAAAAGGCCGTTGGCTTTTTTGTTTCTTGCTTTGTTTTCCTGTCAATCCAATGAATTGCCGCTCAAAAGGGCTGTTATATTTTCCTCGACGTCGAGGGAGTAAACCTGATGGGTGTGGAATATGGGTTCGACCTAGTTGCACACGCAAGATATGGAAACCCTGGGGTCGATTTCTTTCAAGCGGTGGTAGACGAGACCAGCGGAACCTGCCGGTCTAGCGAAAAGCCTTCGATTTGTTCGCGACGCAAAGGGCGACGAGGACGGCGGAGGCGAGGAGAAGAAGAAAGGGCGGGGACACGCTGTGGTTCTGGCTTAAAGACAACTCAGTTGAGCTGGCCTAACAAGTGTCACGAGTCACGTCACGTCTTCACCCCTTATCTCCACTGTATTGGACAAGACATTCCACATCGCCTCCCATATCATATCAATCACCCAGGACTTATAAATAACGGACGTATTTCATAGGTTCCATCATTTGCCTGACCATCTGTACCTCGGAGAGGGAACCCCCAATATTGAGGACCTTACGCGTGGATGGATTCAGGCAGGACAAATACATCCGCGCAAATTTCGCTCCAATGCCCTTGCCCATCGCCATTTCACAGATATATCATACTGGGCTGTCCCTCTGGGTTTCGGGTTCATCATTTCTAACGGATCAATCAGGTGGCAATTGTTCATCATAAGCATTCGTGTATAGAGTTTGGCCATGCATCAAAAATTGTATTTAAAGTATTTCTGGAGGCCGGACACAACACCTTTTGCTGTTGGTCATCTCCAGGGGTTAACTGTTTAACACACCTCGTTCTCCTCAAATACATGGGGCCTTGTGCTATTCGATTAATAACCCTGGGCGCCGATTGCCAAAACCTGTCAGCTCCATCGAATCTACCGCCTATCTGGATAAATAAGAGGTCCTCGACTACTTACCCCCCAACATTCTCTAAGCCGGGGTTCACGGATCGGGCAGAACGGAAACGATGAGGACCGCCCGAAAATGGTTTTCCACCAACTTTTTGCACCACTGTTCCGCATTGGATGGGATGACTGAGAGGGACCCAGCGCCCAGCATTCCATCACCATTTCCATGAAATTAGATACCAAATCGAAATTCCAGATCCCACAGGCCTCCATTATCGTAATGTCAAAATCCACGCTTCCGAGTCCGAGTCATAGATTCTCTAAAAATATTTCACGATGAACCGGACTCCTTGCCAATCTGCATGGGGAAAGAAGTGTAACTAATGGTGAGTAAAACGACACTCTGGCAAAGAACTATCACGGCGTCATGCCGCAAGGGGTCCACACGATGCTCGATGGCCTACTTAAGCGCCCGGAGAAATTGGAATACCACAACAAGATGTATCCAACCTCAATTCGGTCCCAGGTGTGGATTGTCATGCTACAGGCTATCTGTTTCAATTCCAATCAAAACAATGTATAAATATGATGTGGAATCCATTGACGATCCTTGCGTTGGGACTGCCGATTCAGAGAAAAGCTTCGCGCTGGGTATGCAACTCCTTGTGCCAGATGCAAGCTTGGTCTATATTCCCTATCCTAACGTCATCACATCATAGGTCCCGAGCGCATCATCCCATGAGCTTGTAGCGGAGGTGAAACGATTGACTGCTGAAGTTATGCCGTGGCTAGTGGAATGCAATCGGGCTGGATGGCCGAAGGTTGTGGAGACACGGTTTTCCTGGTGTGAGGGACTCGACACTTAGGCTGAGCTTTCCTGGATAAGTAGGAGTGGAAAACAGACCAACATACTTTCTTGTTTTTGAGCCCTGCCTCCCACCCTTCCTAATAAAGTATGTTTTTACCACATACATATGTTTTCGGCGATGGTTTTTTTTGAGATTGTGCCAAAACACTCAAAACTTAATTCTTAACATAAGGAAGCCTGAGTGACCATCAGCTTAATTACCCTCTACTGTGTATCTTTGTGTAAATAATTAACATGATTTCTTTGCCATCTTCAGTGGACGAACGAGATTGTGAGATGGCAATTGGATGGGAAGTTCAAAAATGAATCAGGGATAGTTACTTGGAATATGGAATGTGTATTATTTACGTTGAATAAGCAGCTCAGGTAATAGCAACCTCGCTAGCTGGACACTGGCAATGGTACCAGGCGCTACAAAATGCGACATGTGACTTTCGTCAGTGCCAGTCACGTGATTTACGCGCCGTTTGTGTGTGTTTGGTGTTCTTCCTTAGACTAAAATAGGAGTGCCTTGTTCGTACTTACAGTTTTGTCACCAATCAGCCCTCTGGCAGAGCATGCCCTTGTTGCGCGTAAAGCCACCTAACAAGAACGCAAACGCAATTCTGCTGTGCCCGTCCCAAGAATTTTATATACCAAGGTACTTTTGGATGGAAATCACATTTCCTTAGGTGTTCCGACGATCCCCGAAACTTTGGCGCCAGAGGGATGGAATGAGTAATTGCTGTTCACTATGGCCTTGTGGCTATTATTTATTCCCTTTTTTCTCCCTCTAATATTCTTCTCACTGGCGATATTTAACTTTCGCGCGATTCTGACTAGAATGTCAGAATGATAACCATTGGTCAGACTGACTCAGACAAGTATCATAGCTTTGGTCCTTAGTAACAAAGCTCTCTTTTGCTTTTTGTATTCACGGACCGCGGACAAGCATCGCCTTACTACTTTTCAAATTTAGGTCAGAATCGTGACCAAATGAACCCATTTTTCTCGCAATTACTGGAGGATTAATGCGCTCGGCTATCCTCATTTCCTTTCCCAGTAAATGCGCTTTAACACAAGGTCCGGAGTCACTTCTTTTTTTTTTTTCCTGCAGGTATAAAATCTACAATAAAGTTTGGTGAACAGTTCAAAATCGAACTTTTACCTCTCTAGCAGCTCCCAAAATCTGAAGAGCAATGCCCCAGCCTTCAATGCAAGTTGCCGTTGACGGTAGCAACCAATTAATACAAGGTAGCGCCTTTGATGCCTGTTCTTGTTCTCTTTTTGATATTTTTATTTGAGGCATAGTGATTGTTCTGAACGATATATCTTACCTCGTGCCTGTGCAACAGGTCGTCCACACTCCCTCGCTTTCTTATGCGGACTTCAACACGGATACTGCTAGTTTACGCGTCATTTCCAATGCCCAAATCGGAGAGTGCTCCTCAGCCGTTGCTGCTTCCGACATTGATGGAATCTCCACCTTGACGATCCTGCGACTTCCCCGACTGGTCACTCTCTCCATAACCGCAGCCATTGCACCATATTCCTTTCGTCAGAACCAACGTGTTTACGGGGGAAGGATTCTCAATATTTTAAGAAGCTGCAAGACCCTCGTGGAAGTTAAAGTCCCCCTCGAATTTCACTCTCAAAACGGCTCAATGCTGCTCGCTCTCAAAGCCCTCCGTGATCTGTCCATCTTGGAACTTCGCCTTCCAACGACGTTTACGCCGACACAACAGGACATTGACCGCTTACACTCACAGCTCGTTCGTTATCTGCGCGGATTCCACCAGATTCAGGTTCTCACCCTCCCAATCCATTTGTCAACCCCTTCGTCCTCCAAACACTCGCGTCCCTCAAGAGTTTGGAAGTTTTGAAGATAATACCAGTGCACACCAATGATGACGACGGAAAAACCTTTGACTTGGTTCTCAGGAGATCGGCCATCGAACAATCGGAGACTAACTTTCGTGTGTTGAACACAGTCGATATAGGCCTTGACCGTGTCCCGCA
>Ga0307509_10005515_pt1 | contig 17569 bp, 15 predicted proteins | sample 10_EM_MG_FD_202245 | JGI IMG/M metagenome (GOLD analysis project Ga0307509, IMG submission 202245) | Populus trichocarpa ectomycorrhiza microbial communities from riparian zone in the Pacific Northwest, United States - 10_EM | ecosystem: Host-associated > Plants > Roots > Unclassified | place...
GCGCTGGCGCCGACAGCTGCTTCCGCGAAGCCCTGGGGCTATGGCGGTGGCTGGGGCGGTGGATGGGGTTATCATCACCACCATTTCGGCGGCGGCATCGCCTTTGTCGGCGGCGGCTACGATGAGGGCTGCTACGTGACCCGCACGGTGCTCACCCCGTTCGGCTATCGCCGGCGCATCATCAACGTCTGCGGTTACTGATCGAAGCGGCGTCCGCCAAGGTTGGAACAAACTCCCCGGTCGTGACAAGCGGCCGGGGTTTTCCTTGTCGACCTAGCGACGCGACGGCATGCCGACAAATGCAACAGGCCCGCATCGGTGCAGGCGACACGGCGGACCCAAAACGAAAACACTGCGGATATCACTATTCGTAGTCCGGGCTGCACACGCGCACGGACCCGTCACCCCTCACGCGGAGGGATGCGCCGCGCCTGAAACCCCTTCTTGCTCTGTTCGAAACCGGCCTCCGCGTAGAATCTGAGCGTCGCCGGATCTTTCGAGCCAGTCAGCAGCATGACCTTGTAGCAGCCATGACGCCACGCCGCCGCCATCGCCGCTTCGAGGATCAGCCTGCCATAACCGAGCTTGCGATGTTGTGCATCGGTCACAACGTTTTCGATGAGAGCATAAGGCGTACCGCCACGCGTCAGATTCGGAATGACGATCAGGGTGCAGGTCGCGACGATCGTTTCGTCTTGGAGACCCAAGAATATTGAACTTCCCGAGTACAGCGACAGTTGCTCCAGCAGACGACCAGCGACCGCAAGGGGCACCAGCTCATCATCGGGATGGAGCTGCCCGTAAAGCGCGAGCAGGGCCGGAAGGTCGTTCTGATCGGCCGATCTGATGTTCAATTCCTGCGACATGTCCGACCCGATATCATGGAGTGTTTCCGAACTTCAAATCATCGATTGAAGTGAACTCGCGCGGCAGACTCCTCTTATCCTTCTCCCGCTATTCGGGGAAAGTTGCTAGATTTTCGAGGGGGGCGGTCAGGCGGCAAATGAGTCCGCTTGATTCATAAGACACGACAACGGAACCCCCGAAATCATCTTTTAGTACCCGGGAAATGAGGCGCGAACCAAAGCCCACATCGGCCGGTGCCGACGCAGGCGGGCCATCAAGCTCCTGCCAGACCAAGACAAAATTTGGCACCCCCTCCTGATGTTCGGCCGACCATGCAATCGACACGTGGCCACTCGCCACGCTGAGAGCACCATACTTCAAAGCGTTGGTCGCAAGCTCGTGGATAGCCAGGGATAGGGCGAGCGCCTGCCGCGATTTGACAAGGAGTGGAGGACCCGAGATCGTGAACCGGCGTTCGCCCGTCCTGTAGGGCGCTAGTGCGGTGTTGATCACATCTTGGAGCGGCGCTTCAGCCCAATTTGCTGCGGTAAGCAGGTCGTGCGCTCGTCCGAACGCAGCAAGTCGCTCTTGATATTTTTCGAGATCGGCCTTGCTCGATGCGTCCCGAAATGTCTGGGTCGCCACGGCGCCAAGTACTGTAAGAGTATTCTTGACGCGGTGCTTGAGTTCCTCGTTGATGAGGTTCAGCGCTTCCCTTGCCCTGTGCTCGGACGTGACATCATTGCACACGACAAGCACGCCGCCCACTTTGCCTTCAAAGTCGATTGGACCAAAGCTGTACGTCCACCAGACATCCTCCTGACGGCCGTGACGCGTTACAGGTACCAATTGGTCCACGTTCCAAGTCGCACCATTACCCGCCATGACGTAGTCGATCTGGGGGCCAATGATGTCCCATATCTCAGCCCAACACTCGCGGCCACGCGCTCCGAGAGCGCTCGGATGCCTTTCGGGCCCCATCGTTTTGCGATAAGCATCGTTATAGAACTGGATGAGGTCTGGTCCCCACCAAATGAACATCGGGTGGCGCGAGGTGAGAACGAGCCGCACCGTAACCCGAAGACTTTGCGGCCATGTGTCCGGAGAGCCGAGCGAGGTTTTTGACCAGTCAAATCCTCTCGTCAAAGCGCCCATCTCGCCGCCACCCGCCAGGAAGTCGCTGACTGTTTTCCCCTTCCTCATAGGCTCAACTCTTGATCAGACGCCCGTCGCCAAGCCTAAGGCCAGGTTCCGTAAAGTACAATGTCCGATCGGAGTCATTCGCGACCGGGTCAAGCCATATGTGCTGCGCCCCGAAAGCGGAAGCTTCCAGAGCATTCCCGGCTCCGCGAGTCCCTCCACGCCCAGCAGGATTTCGAACCCTTCAGATGAATTGAAGCAAGCAGCTAGCCCAAGAGGGAACGACGGATTGCGATAAACGTGCTCCGCCGCGGCCCGACGGGCAAATCACTTGGCGTTTGCGAATTCCTGTCCAGCCCTCCGACGAAAAATAAATCGCTTAACCCGTCGGGCAAATCACTTTCATAAATCTGCGCATCCCGCCTCGATGAAGAGAGGCATTACGGCCGATCGTCACGAAACGTGGGGCGGGATGCTGTGGACGCGACGGTGTCGTGTGCGCATGAGATCGCAGGGCGGCGAGAGTCGTGAGCGGTCGAGAGAGGCGCGCGAGACGAGCGGCATTGTTGCGTACGGCGAAGTCGTGTGGTCCTGGCATCCGTTGTTGATGTTAAGCCTCGCGGAGGTGCATTCGGCCCAACCGGGATCGATGCGCCATCCAATCCGCCGCGCGACGGCGGCAAGAGGAATTCGTCGCCGGGGAGATCACGTATAAGCCGTAAAACCATCGCGTGGGGAATGCCGGGTGTTTCCGGTGCCTCCGCTGTGAACACTCGTACGCTGCCTTACTACCTCCAGCGCACGCGAGGCTGCGGGTGCATTGGGCACCCGGCATTCCCCGCGCCCTCGGTTTGATGAGCGGCGAAAGTGTTTGGCAGAGTCTCGGGCGCACCGCGCCGCGGAGCTGAGAAGCATGTCTGCTATTGTGCGGACGACGCCACAGTCTCAATTGTCATCGTCCGCGAAAGCGGACGATCCAGTATTCCAGAGACGTCTACGATGGACAGGCCGCGGCGTACTGGATGCCCGCATACGCGGGGCATGACGATCGTTGTGAGGAGAATAGCGAACGACGGCGCCGCTTCCTTGCCGTCCAGGCGAGGATCAAGGCAAGCACTTTTCGCACCGCAACCGCCCGCCCCTCCTGCAAAACCGTGAATTGACTTGGGCTGCCACGATCGCGACACTCTTGCGACGGGTCGGTGAAGTACCGGCCAGGGACAAAAAGGGCTTCGGGGGAAGCAGAATGCTCGACAGACGACAATTGATCGCGCGGGCCGGAATGGCCGCGGTCGCGACAGGCTTCGGTTCGTTGCGGGCTTTCGCGCTCGACACCGTGACCTTGCCGATCGACAACGGCGAACGGCCCCTGGTGAAATATCCGCAGAAGCGGCCGATGATCGGGCTGACCAGCCGGCCGCCGCAGCTCGAGACCCCGTTCGCGATTTTCAACGACGGTGCAATCACGCCGAACAACGCCTTCTTCGTCCGCTATCATCTGGCGAATTTGCCATATGACACGATCGATCCGGACAAGTTCACGCTAGAGGTCAAGGGCAAGGTCGATCGCCCGCTCAAGCTGTCGCTGAAGGAGATCCGGAAACTGAAGGCGGTCGAACTCGTGGCCGTCAACCAGTGCTCCGGCAACAGCCGCGGTTTCTTCGAGCCGCGCGTCGCCGGCGGGCAATTGGGCAACGGCGCGATGGGCAATGCGCGCTGGCGCGGCGTGCCACTGAAAGCCGTGCTCGAGATGGCCGGCGTGCAAGCGGGCGCCAAGCAGGTCACCTTCAACGGCATGGACGGCCCGGTCAGCGACAACACACCCGATTTCGTCAAGGCGCTCGACATCGACCATGCGCGCGACGGCGAGGTGATGCTGGCCTACGGCATGAACGGCGACGACCTGCCATTCCTCAACGGCTTTCCGCTTCGCCTCGTGGTGCCGGGCTTCTATGGCACCTACTGGGTCAAGCATCTCAACGAGATCACCGTGATCGACGGCGTGTTCGATGGCTTCTGGATGAAGACCGCCTACCGGATCCCGGACACGCCGTGCAATTGCGTCGAGCCCGGCACAGCGCCGAAGGCGACGATCCCGATCAACCGCTTCACCGTGCGCTCCTTCATCACCAGCATCACCGATGGCGCCAAGCTGAAGGCAGGCCAGACCCGGTTAAAGGGCATCGCCTTCGACGGCGGCACCGGCATCAAGGAGGTCGCGGTCTCGGTCGACGGCGGCAAGACCTGGATACCGGCAAAACTCGGCAAGGACCTCGGCAAATACTCCTTCCGCGAATGGACGCTGCCGCTGAGGCTCGCCGCCGGGGCCTTGGAGATCAAGGTGCGCGCCACCAGCAATGGCGGCGACACGCAGCCGATGGAGCCGCGCTGGAACCCGGCCGGCTACCTGCGCAACGTCGTCGAAACCGTGCGCGTCACGGCAGCCTGAAGGAAGACAAAGATGATCCGTCGCTCCCTGCTTTCACTCGCCGCGATGACGGTGGTCGGTTTCGGCCCGCTGCTGGCCGCCCCGACGTCCTACAAGGTTCCTGAGGAAACCGCCGCCTTCAAGCCGGGGGCCAATCTCGACGTGGTCAGGAACAACTGCACGGCCTGCCACTCCGCCGACTACATCAACACGCAGCCGCGGGGACCCAAGTTCAAGAAGGAGTTCTGGCAGGCCGAGGTGACCAAGATGATCAAGGTCTATGGCGCGCCGATCGAGGAGGTCGATGTCGGCAAGATCGTCGACTACCTCGCGGCGACGTATTGACCAGAGGATGGAGGGAGCCCTTGAAAGCCACGGCGCTGCTGCCGGATGCTCAAAATCTGCCACGGGATCGGTCATTTTCGGCCAATCCCGCCTTTGTTTGAGCTATCCAGCCCGCCGTAACCGTCCTATTCTGTCATGACGGACATGTCGGTTTGCGGGGACCGGCGGTTGCGTTTGTTTAATATCGATCCCGCGGAGACTGCGAATGGCTAAAGGTACGGTCAAGTGGTTCAACCCCACCAAGGGCTACGGCTTCATTCAGCCCTCGTCTGGCGGCAAGGACGTTTTCGTTCATATCTCGGCGGTTCAAAAGGCGGGGCTCACCACGCTCAATGAAGGACAGACTGTCGAATACGAAGAGATTGCAAACCGTGGCAAGACGTCGGCTGAGAACCTCAAGGTTTAGCGCCCCGCGCGACTGAACCTCCCGAACGGAACGTTCGGGACGCAGGCTTAAAAAAATAGACGGGGTCGAAACAAGCGCAGCAGAGAGCCATGAGGCTTCTGCGCACGGGATGTTGTTTGCGGATCGCGTCCCGCTGCCATCGTCGCGGCTTACCCGCCCGAAAGCTTTTATCTTAAAGGCACGTCGCGTCCGCGTCGCCGCGTGTCGTGCCTCCACAGGGCAGACGCTTGGACAGCAGCTTGATCTTCTGCTTCGACTGGTTCTGGGCCGCAACATCGAACACGCTCTTCGGTGCCAGTTCGGTGGCGCGTTCGTAGTCCTTGGTGGCCTTGGCGGGATTGTTTTGCGCCTCGTAGGCCTGCGCCCGCGCGAAGTAGCCTTCGACGGATTCGTGATGGGCAATGGCGCCGCTCAGATCGTCGAGCGCTCGCGCATAGTCGTGCTTGGTAGACCAGACGATGCCGCGCAGCAGGAGACCATCGGCGTTGTCCGGCTGCTTGCCGAGCACGGCATTGAGATCCGCCATGGCGCCGTCGACATCCTTCCGGCCAAGATAGGCGCGCGCCCGCAGCAGGCGCGCGAAGCTGTCCAGCGCGGCCGACGTGCCGACCAGCTGATTGAGCGCAATGATGGAGCGATCATATTGGCCGGACACCAGCATCGCGAGCCCCTGGCCGACCTGCGCGAGCTGATTGCTCGGATTGCGGTCGAGGACATTCTTGATATCCACCAGGCCTTCCGCATTGCTGCCCTTCATCAGCAGAGCGAGCCCCCGCGCCGCGCGCGCGGGATCGTTGAGCGGATTCAGGACCAGCGCCTGGTCGAAATCCACCAGGGATTTGTCGAGCTGGCGGAGCGACAGATAGGCCTGCCCGCGTTCGGTGAAGGCTGCGCTGTCCTTCGGGTTGAGCGTGATCGCGCGATCGAAATCGACCAGCGCATCCTGATACTTGCCGGTCAGCTTCCTGATCATCCCGCGCGCCAGATAGGCCGACGCATTGTTCGGATCCAGCGCAAGCGCACGATCGACGTCGGCCGTCCCTTGATCCAGCTGGTTCAGATTGATCGCCGTCATCGCCCGAAGCCCCAGCAGCGACCCGTCGTTGGGCTTCAGCCTGATCAGTTCGTCGAGATCGCGTCGCGCGTCTGCCAGGCGATTGAGCCTCAGCAGGCACGCGGCGCGAAGCCTGAGCGCGGCGTCGTTGCGCGGATCGCTGGCGAGCACCTGATTGAGCGAGGAAATGGCATCGCCAAATCGCTTCTGATCAAAAAACTGCTTGGCCTGGATGATCAATGGCCCGGACGGCACCGCGGTCGGCGCCGGTGTTTGCGGCGGCATGGCGGCCATCGACGACAGCGGCCCTCCAGCCGCCGTCGGGTTGCCTCGCATCTTGGACACATCCGCCTGCATGCCGACGGCGAGCTGACGTTGCCGCTCGATCTCCCGGTTTCCTGGAGAGATCGCGAGAAGCCTGTCGTAGTCGGCAATCGCGCGCCCGTAGTCGCCCTTGGCGCTGAACAGCTGGGCGCGCGCGAAATAGGATCCGACGTCGGTTTGCGGCGCCTGGGTGATGGCGCGCGTAAAATCCTCGATCGCTTTTTCAATATCGCCCTTGCGGCGATAGACCTGCCCCCGCCAGAAGAAGCCGCCTGGCACGGACGGATTGAAAGCGATTACCGTATCGAGGTCCGTCAGCGCCTTGTCGAGCTCCGCCGTTTCGATATAGCTGCGCGCCCGCCCGACATAGGCCGACGCAAAATCCTGGCGCAGCGTGATCGCCCGCGTGAAATCCGCCTGCGCGGCAGCCCAGGCTTTCTGTTGATTCCTGATAATGCCGCGCGCGGTGAAGATGGCCGGATTTCCGGGATCGCGTTCGACCGCCTGGTTGAGATCGGCCAGCGCAAGATCGAAGCTTCCCATCCGTTCACGCGCGGAGGCCCTGGCCAGCAGGGCAACGACGGATCCCGGATTGAGTTTCATTGCGGATTCGGCGTCAGCGAGCGCGAGCTCGGCCTTGGCGCGAAACGCATAGACACGCGACCTCTGGGCGTAGGCGGCCAGACGGTCGTCCGGCGCGCGCTTCGCATCGTTGATGATCGCGCTGCAGGCCGGCTCGGCCTTCTCCAGCACCGGGCTCTTGCAATCGTCGAGATCGCCGGCGCGCGCCGAATGCGGCTGCCAGACCGTTCCGACCAGCAGAAGGATTGCCAGGCACCTCGAGCAAAACGACAGCATTTGCCGAACCTCCCGGGTGGGACATGCCAAGACTTGCGCAGAGACTTGCCCAGGGACTTGCGCTTTCACGGCAAGGCCTTGTTCATCGACGGCTTCACGGGCAGGTTGCGGACCGCGCGACGACCCCGCCGACGTCAGAACCGTTCCAACATGCGATGGCGTCGAATATTCGGCCACAGTCCCTTCAAACTATGACGGCCAGATGGCGGTTGATCCCGGACCATCCCGGCGATAAGCCCACATCATAAAATCAAGACAGCGACGGGAGCGGCGTCTTCATGGACGAAAAAGGCATCTTCGACGGTCTCAAGGTTCTGGATTGCGCGAGCTTCATCGCGGCGCCCGCGGCCGCCACCGTGCTCTCGGACTTCGGCGCCGACGTCATCAAGATCGAGCCGCCGGGATCCGGTGATCCCTACCGCAACCTGCCGAATCTGCCGGGCTATCCGGTCAGCGAGCACAATTACGCCTGGATGCTGGAAGCCCGTAACAAGAGGAGCCTGGCGCTCGATCTCGCCAAGCCGGAGGCGCAGACGGTGCTGCACCGCCTCGTTGCCGAGGCCGATGTCTTCATCACCAATTTCCCGCCCTCGGTGCGCGAGAAGCTCGGCCTGACCTATGCGACACTGGCGCCGCTCAATGAGCGACTGATCTACGCTTCCTTCACCGGCTATGGCGAGAAAGGCGAAGAGGCGAACAAGCCCGGCTTCGACAGCAACGCCTACTGGGCCCGCTCGGGCCTGATGGATCTGGTGCGCGCCGACATCAACACCACGCCGGCGCGATCGGTCGCGGGAATGGGCGATCATCCCTGCGCCATGGCCTTTTACGGCGCGATCGTGACCGCGCTTTACCAGCGCGAGCGCACCGGCAAGGGCGCGCATGTCGCCTCGAACCTGATGGCCAACGGCGTCTGGGCCGCCTCCGTGCTGGCGCAGGCCAAGCTCTGTGGCGCCAAATTCGGCGAACGGCGTCCACGCGAACGCGCGCTGAACGCGGTGACCAACCACTACAGGTGCAAGGATGGCCGCTGGATCATCCTGTCGCTGCTCAACGAAGAGCGGCAATGGTCGACGCTCACCCGCTGCATGGGGCGTGACGATCTGACCACGGATGACAGGTTCGCGACCAAGGCTGGCCGCCACGCCCGCTCGCTCGAACTGATCCATATTTTCGATGAGGTGTTTGCGACCAGGGACCTCGCCGAATGGCGCAGGATCCTCGATGGCAATGGCCTTGTGTTCGGCGTGGTCGGCGTCCTCGACGACATTCCCACTGACCAGCAGATGCTCGACAACGAGGTGCTGGTCCCGTTCGAGAACGACACCATGCTGACGATCAACAGCCCGATCTGGGTCGACGGCGCAAGAAAGGCCCCGCCGCGAAAGCCACCCGGCATCGGCGAACATAGCGACGAGATCCTGCGCAGGGCCGGCTATGACGACGCCGCGATCTCGGAGTTGCGGACGTCTGGCGCGGTGGGTTGACCGCCACGCCTTCCGGCCGCGCGCGAGGCGGCCTATTAACGTTTGATCCAGGCCCAGACGACGCCAACCGCGATCACAGCGACGATGATGGCGAAGACAATGGCCCAGGCGCTGACGCGGATGTCGCCGGTGGTCTGGCGTATCTCCTCGTTGCGGGCGATCTCGCGATTGCGCTCCTTATTCCCGTCGGCATCGCTCATCGCCCGCCTCGCTTCAGTTTCCCGCTCCGACTACCGGCTCCAGCTTGGCATCGAATGCTGTCGGTTGGCCGATCGCAGCGCTTCCGCTTCGTACCAGGCGGCTCAAACCAACCGCCGCCAGGGACGCGCACAGCGCCCCGGCCGCCGCCACCATGAAGATGGAGGCCGTGCCCAAACCGAAAAGCTTCATCTCCAAAATTGCTCCGGCGACCAGAGGGCCAACGATCGAGCCCACGCGTCCGATCCCAAGCGCCCAGCCCACGCCCGTTGCCCGGATCGACGTCGGATAGAAATTGGCCGCCAATGCGTTGGCAGCGATCTGGCCGCCGACAATGCAGAATCCGGCGGCGAAGATTGCCATGGTGACGAAGACAACCGAATGACCAAGCTCACCGATCGCGACGACGGCGAAGACCGCCAAGAAATACACCAGAGCCAGCGCCCGAAACGAGAAGCGGTCGATGACGTGACCGAGCACAACCGTTCCGACCACACCGCCGACCTGCAACATCGAACCTACTGCGGCCGCGGTCGAGATCGACGCACCGAGATCATTGAGCACGGTGGGTAGCCAGTTCGACAACAGATAGAGGTCAAGCAGGCTCATGAAGAACACGACCCACAGCAGCAACGTCGGGAAGGTTCGTCCACTCCTGAAGAGGTGCAGCACCGGAACCCCCGCCAGTCCGGGCTCCTGCACGACGAACTGCGTCGCCGGCGCAAACCCGGCCTTGGGGTCGATGCAGCAGAGCAATTCGGCAACCCGCGCATTGGCGCGACCGGTCAGCGCGAGGAACCGCACGGATTCCGGCAGCCGCAGCGCCAGGATCGGAGCCAGCAGCAGCGGGGCGACACCGCCGACCACGAACACCGAGCGCCAGCCGAAAAGCGGAATGATCGCCGCCGCCAGCAGGCCACCAAGCGCTGCCCCCACCGAGAACCCGCAGAACATGATCATCACCATCGTGGCGCGGCGCCGGTGCGGGCTGTATTCGGAGGTCAAGGCGACGGCGTTCGGCATCGCGCCGCCAAGACCGAGGCCGGTCAGGAATCTGATCGCAAGCAGCGCATTGACGTCCTGCACCGCGGACGTGACCAGGGCGCCGACGCCGAATGCCAGCGTGGAAAACACGATGATCTTCTTGCGTCCGACGCGGTCCGCCAGCGGTCCAAATATCAGCGCGCCGATCATCAGTCCAAACAGGCCGGCGCTGAACACCGGCCCAAGCACGGCCCTGCTGAGGCCCAGATCCTTGGCGAGCGCCGGCGCGACATAGCCGATGGCCTGGGTGTCGAAACCGTCCAGGAACAGCACCGCCGCGCAGGTCAGCAGCAACCTGATCTGAAATCCACCGACCGGCTGGGCATCGATGAACGCCGCGAGGTCGATCGGCGCGCGACCGCCCTGGGCTGGTGACAGCGACATGATCGTCCCTCCCCCGATTGCAGCGCCCTCGCGGTTATTCCCGCCGTTGTGGGCCGACCACAGCCTAGCTCGCCTCAGCGCCCGCGCAAGCCTTCCTGCTCCCCCCGGAAGATGCGCGCTCCCAAAATATCGAAAACAACCCCATGCAAAGTGGCCCGCGGCGGCCAGCATTCGGAAAAGCAACTTGACGCGTCGGGCAAATCAAGGGTATTTTTCTATTATTCCGAAATACTGCAAACGCCCGTCGCCCGGCCATCGCGGGCCGCCTCGTCGCGCTTGCAGCCCGGATCTCCCCACCCGCAAATCGAAACCGCACCGGCCGCCGGCGAACGAACGCCTGCGCGTGGCCGGACCCGCGCGCATATTCCGGCGCGCCTGCCAGGAAATCTCGACATGACCACCGCACCGGATTTCACGATGCCGACCGCGATCGTCGCAACCGCGCAGAGCCAAGCCGTCGACGCGCCGCGCATCGTTCTCTCGCCACAGGGATTTTCCATCGACCATCCGGATCCCGCGCGCGGCGAACAGTTGATGGCGCAGGCGCTCGGGGTCGCCGATCGCGACGCGATGGAGGGCCTGCTCCGGCAACTGGTCAGGGCCAGCGTGAGCGGCGGACGTCCCGACGCGGTCAACGTGTCCTTCATGATGTCGATGGTGCAGAGCATCAAGCCGCGGGATGCCGTCGAGGCCATGCTGGTGACGCAGATGGTTTCGGTTCACGTGATGGCGATGCGATGCGCCCATCACCTCGCGAATGCCAACGACGTCGCGCAGCACGACAGCGCCGCCCGCGCGCTGGGCCGGCTCGCTCGCACCTTCCCGGCCCAGATCGAGACGCTCAACCACTACCGGAGCCATGGCGAGCCTGCCATTACCGTGCAGAACGTGTCGGTCGGGGATGGCGGCAAGGCCATCGTCGGCAACGTCACGCAGCATGCGAGCGTGATCGTTTCGGACAAGAGCTCGGTATCCGCGGCGCGCAACGCGCCGAAGGCCGCGGGCGCGAGGCGACGGCGCGATTCCGTTGATGCCAAGCGGACAGCACAGGCATGAGCGAACACGTCAGACGGACCGGCCAGATGCTGGCGAGCCCACGGGCTGCCGCACCCCTTAATAAGGGAACTGGCGCCCTATTTCATCGACTCGGCGTGGCTGCTATATAATTACGGGTATGATCTTTATAAAAAAACATCTCTGGCGTGTAACCTGGTAGGGGCGGCTTTTCCATGCGTGACCGCATCGAAGACGCTGTTGCCGTCGGCCAACGAAATCAGAAGACGCTCGAACTGCTCCATCACTGGTGTGGTCACGTCAAGCCGCGCAGGCATGGCGGCGTCGGTATGGTCGAAATGGCAACGGGCTTACCGATTGGCCATTTCTTTCTCGAATGCCCATACGCACCGGCGGGCGGGATGGCTGCGTTCGAGTTATCGGAAACCGCGCTCGATTTCCACGATCGCAACTGCGTCGGCTGCCAGCACCGTAAGCCCATGGGGCTTCCGAACCTATCCGTCCTTTTGAAGGAGCGCGATGAACGAAGGACCCAACAACGGCTCGAACAGGAACGGGCTCAAGAGCAAAAAGACACCCGGCTTGCGGCGCGCGATGCGGCGCGGCAGAAAATCCGCGCCTCCCTTGACTCCGTGAATGCAACAACCCTTCAACGCATCGCCGAGCTTGACCGGCAAGAGGAAGGTGCGCCGCAACGGCTTGTTGAGACCGCCAAGCTTGCACCGGAGACGTTTACGCCCGAGATCACGGATCATCTCTTCGATTTGATTCAGTCGCAAGAGCATTGGTTGGTCCACCCCTCCCTTGAAGCCGTCTCCCATCTTCCTGTCGACGGTTCGCGGCTGTGTAATGCCGCGCTGATCGCGATGCGTTCCTTTGGGCACGGCAAGGTTGGCGGCGCCATCACTGAAAAACATTGCGCTGAAGCCGCCCCTTCCTTGATCGCAGAAGCGTTGCCGTCGATCGTCAGTTTGGCCAATCCCCCGCCGATCCGTTTCGGGCTAGGTGGAACGCGTGAGCCGGACATGGGACCGTTGACGGCGTTGTACCGTCAACACAAGGACGCGGTGCGCGCGGGTCTGAAGCAGATGCTCGAACAAAAGCGCTCTTACGTGGCTCAGCTTGCCGCGCTCGGGCTGCAAGCCCTTATCCCGCTCGACACGGCACTCGCATCCTTTCTGGTTCCGGAACTAGTGGCCAAGATGGTGCGGTCGAATCATTTGTTGGAAGGCAGGGATGAAGAGATCGAGAACGCGCTTGGCGACATCCGCGATGTGCTGGTGCTCTCGTTCACCTCCGACCCTGACAAGGTCGATCAACTCATTCAGGATTTTCTCGTCGGCGCTTCCGATGAAGGCGCGGCTGAGCTTTATAAAATCTACGACGAAGTCTTGAGGAACGTGCGGTTCGGGCGGGACCGCGAGGAGCCTGTACCGCTCACGCGCGCTCACGATGTCGCGTTTCGGCGTCTAGTTGTCGCTGCGTCCGAAGCGAAAAGCCATGACGTCGAACGCGCGACGTCGGACTTCTTCCATGGCGAACCCTATGATGTGGCCCCGCTTGCCGCAAAACACATCGATCTCTTGCTCGGAACCGCCGCCGTAGTGGATGCAAGACGCGTAAGCCTGTCCGAACAACCCGTGGACAAGAAAAGGCCAGAAGCCCCGATCGAGCAGCAAAACAAGCTCCAGCACGTCGCAAATCTCGCTGAGTCGTTCGTGCGGTGGGCATGCCTGTCGGCGGCCAAGAGCGGCCCCGCGTCGATAAAACTTGTATTGGAGTTCTTACGAGCGCTCCCCGAAGGGAGTGACAGGTTGACGGGCAGTATCATCGGGAATTTCGACGCCATGATGCGAACACCGGAAGGCTTGATTGCGTGCTTGCCGGATTTTTATTCGGCGCAAGTGGGACCATCGCAGCTTGTCCGCTCCTATGCCGCGACTGCCTTTGGCAAAATGCGGGGGACGACACACGACAATCTTCCCTCGCTGGCCTTTGAGGCATTCTGCGCACAGTTGAATGATCCGTTTGTCATCGTTCACAAAGCAGCCGTTAACGCGCTTGACCGCTTCTCCCTGCCGGAGGAGTTCGATGCCCGGGCGAAAGTCTCGCTATCGAACATTATTATGTCTTACGCCAAGGATCAGCCGCGCGATGAATTCTTGGCCAAGGCAATCAACCTTTACGTGAACCGCTACACGAGAGAAGACAGCATGGCAGGCCGCGTGGGGGCCCTGTTTATCGAGATACTGAAGAAGGGGCGGCCTTATGTTGTAGCCAGTGAAATAAAATATGGCCGCAACCGCTATCAGCGCGCGCCGGGATATGCTGGCTTGCTGATCGGACTGTTCGACGATCATGACGCGGTGTCGATCTACGGCGAGAAATTGGTCGAGCGGATTGGTGATCTTCCGCCGGAAGCGGTGCGCGAGCAGCGCGAGGCGTTGTTGGCGCTCGGCAAGAAAGCAGCCATGACGCGGCCATACCTCGTAGCCGTGCTTATCGAGGGCTTCACAGAGGCGGGTCTTTGGGAAGACGCGTTGGAATTGGCCAAGGCGATTCATAGCGGGATTGAAGACAATATCAGGAACACGCAATTGCGCTTGCAGATATCGCTTTGGTTGATGGCGTGTGATTTCGAAGAGGCGATCAGCAAGAATGATGCAGGCCGGATCGAACGGATTGGGAAGGAATTTCAGACGGCGTTGACCGCGATTGAGGAAGATAATGAGACACACAAGGTCAGAAGGGATCCTCTCCGCGGTCTTCCCGGCGCGGATTGAGGTCATCGAGGCGCTACGCGAGGCGGCGCTGGGTGGCGAGAGTGGTACCACGCGTTTGCGGAAAGCTGCAAAAGGGATGCAGAGCGCCGCGTTTGCCTATGGCGACGCCCCCAATGGCGCTATTTATTCGGGCATTGCGGAACTGGCTGCCTGCGTGGGGTTTCTCGTTGAATGGCGCTCCGGCATCTTGAACGCGGTGCCAGATGCGCAACGTTTCAACTCGGCGGCACGCGAACGGGCGGCGATTTGGTCGAAAGACCGGTCGGCTGACGCTATGATTGGCCAGCTTCTGAAAGTTGCCGAGATGATTGGTGGGATCACCGCAATTAGCGAGGTTGCGAAGGTCGCTGCGGCCTTGGCTGCCGTGCCGGTGCCGGTTGGCTTCTACAGCGAGCATAAAGATAAGCCTCGGCGCATTCGTCGCGACGACGGCGAAACGCCACCGGCCCGGGTCGAATTGACGGTCGCTTTCTTGAAATTCACGATCGATGGAACGCCCTTGGCCGAAACGCATTTTGTTTCGCCGGGCGAGACCCATGATCTCGATATCGAAGTTCGCGTGTCCCGGTGGCCAGCAGGTGCTACAGCTTTGATCTTGGAGCCTGCGACAACGGAGCACGCTGGCGCGTACAGGATGCCGGTGTTTTCGTTAGAAGCTCCAACCGGGTCGCCTCCATTTCAACTCCGGCAACAGGGGCGCGCGAGTATCGTGGTCCCGCATCATTTCAATGCGCGGCCCTATGAATTCAAATACCTCGCCCGGTTTGAGCCGATGGGTTCAGAGCAGCCCGTTGAAACGGTAGGGCAGCGCACGCTGTTGCTAGAAGGCATTGATTTGGCGCGGCAGCCACTGACGGGTTACCGCCACGTCGACCAGAAGCTTGTAGAGTTGCGCAATGATCTCCGCACTTCATCGCGCATGGTTCAACAGGAACTGACGGATGCTTTGGCGCTGGCCGTACCGCTAGCGAGCATGGCGGCGCAGTCGGTTCAGGATAACATGTTCAAGGCCGCTATCGCCGAGGACGAATTCCAAGAACGCGTCAGGCAGTTTCTACGATCGCACCCCAACGTAGGGAGCGCGCTTGAAGAGCATCCGCACGCCGCGCGCGGCATTACCGACTTGTCCTTGCATAGCATTCGGCTGGAGCTGAAGTCGGAAAGGACTAGCCGGCTCTTGTTGGCGGACTGTGAACGCTTCGTGCCGCAAGCGGCTAGTTATGCGGTCGGCAGCGGAAAGCGATTGGCCGTGCTGTGTGTGCTCGATTGCTCACCTAAGACGCAACCGCCGTTCCCTGTGGAAGACGGCATCGGCGTCTTTGTTCACCGGTCGAGTGAGACGCCCATCTACGTGCTCGCAATTCTGGTGCAGGGCAACCTTGCCAGACCAAGCGATTTTTCGCGCTAGCACCTTTCATGCATCTTATCGATCGAGCCGACCTGCCGTTTGTCCTACCGGAGAAACCTCGAGGCTGTGCGCAACACTCTTCTCAAACAGAATGGGCACAATACGATCCTTCAGGGCCGCATGATCCCCAAGGGTTTCCCGGCAAATCTCGCCAAGGTCGCTCGCCAAAAACTGATCATGGTGGACTCCGCCGGCTTTCTCGGGGCCCTGAACTTGCCGCCCGGCAATCGCCTTGAGCTCTCAAGGGCAATTTGGCGGGTAAGCACTCGATCCGCATCGATGATCAATGGCGGGTCGTGTTCCGGTAGACCGATGCGGGTCCCGAAGACGTGGAGATATGAGACTATCACTAGCCAAGGCCGGCCGAACGTGGCCACCGAACAGGAGTTCCACATGGCAAAGAAACTTCCGCCGGTTCATCCCGGCGAAATCCTCCGGGAAGAATTTCTCGTTCCGCTTGAGCTGACACCTTACGCGGTCGCGGCTGCGCTGAACGTGCCGCGGACCCGGATCGAACGCATCGCGCGCGAGGAAAGGCCTGTGACGGTGGACACCGCGCTGCGGCTCGGCAAGTTCTTCAAGACCGGCGCTGCGTTCTGGATGAACATGCAGGCTCGCTTCGAGCTCGAAACGACCGAAGACGTGCTCGCGCCGCAGATCAAGAAGATTGCGCCTTATGAGGCGGCGTGAGAGCGATGCAAATCGCGCGTATTGGCGGGCCCAGACAACCATGATCTAATTGAAATTATTATATAATTCTTACAATTTTGACGCCAACAACACATCCGTATTGCAAAACGCGCTACAGAACCCTAGATTGCTCTCAAGGAGTCCCTTCATGCCGAAAGCCACCGGGCGAAAGGAGCATCCGCTTTCCATGCGGCTGCCCGAAGCTGACATTGACATCATCGATCGGGCGGCAGCGCTGCGCGGCCGCTCGCGCACCGATTTCGTACGCGACGCGGCAGTCCGTGCTGCCGAGGATGTGCTGATGGAGACGGCGCCCATTCGGATGAGCGCCGCAGGCTTCAAGGCGTTCATGGCGGCATTGTCCGAGCCCGGCACCGCCGTACCCGAGATGGTTGAGCTGTTCCGGCGCGCGGCGCCGTGGGAGGCGAACGGCTCCAAGAATGCGAGCAAGACCGGGAGCTAGAGCTTGGCACTCTCCGGCCCCGAGCTCTTGACGGCCGCCCACGATGTCGCCGAGTTCTCCTGCGGCACGCCAGCTCTCGATCGATGGCTCAAGACGCGAGCACTCTCCAACCAGGAGAAGGGTTTTACCGCCGTTCTCGTCGTCCACGACGACAAACGCGTGGTCGGTTATTATGGTCTCGCGCCGACGGCAATCGTGCCGTCACGTCTGCCGCGGTCGATCCGAACCGGTCAACCGCCCGACCCCGTCCCGTGCCTGCTGCTCGGACAGCTTGCGGCCGATCAGAGTTGGATCGGCAAGGGAATTGGCAGCGGCCTGCTCAAGCATGCGTTGCAACGCTGTGTCACGGCCGCGAGCCTCATTGGAGGTCGCGCTTTGATCGTCAACGCGGTTGACGTCGAAGCTGCTGCGTTCTGGGTCCGACGCGGCTTCATTCCTTCGAAAGACGATCCACTGATCCTCTTCAGGTCGATCGCCGATATTGCAGCATCGCTTCGCTAGTGTTCCGATGCTGACGAATGATTCTCTCGGTGTCATTCCGGGGCGCCCGAAGGGCGAACCCGGAATCTCGCTCCACAATCTCGAGATTCCGGGTTCGCCGCTGACGCGGCGCCCCGGAATGACGGAATGAAGTGTCAGAGTCACAACATTAGTGGATCGATTCCATGACACCAATTGTTCCAGCCACCAGCGTCGG
>Ga0307509_10005516_pt1 | contig 17562 bp, 16 predicted proteins | sample 10_EM_MG_FD_202245 | JGI IMG/M metagenome (GOLD analysis project Ga0307509, IMG submission 202245) | Populus trichocarpa ectomycorrhiza microbial communities from riparian zone in the Pacific Northwest, United States - 10_EM | ecosystem: Host-associated > Plants > Roots > Unclassified | place...
GATATTTTGATCATCTGACCTCAACATTTTGATCATGTGACTGCAATATTTTGACGAGTTGTTGGGTGCTGTCTTTTTGATGACAAATCTGCTAACATTTTGAACTAACTGCTCAGTACATATAAGATGAAACGGTCTTGGCTGTTGCCTCACTTCCAATTCCAGTCGATTTCTGTCCATGTGCGTCCCCATTTGGAAGATGAGATATATTGAAGTACCCACCCAAAACTCTTCCCCCGAGGGTCTTTTTACACGATTAGTATCCATTTTCACCACTTTTCTTCGCAGCACAATATCTATGAGAGTTTGCTAAAATTTGGTAGTGCATCAGTAAGCCTGGAAACATGGGGGGTTGTTTCAAAACTCTTTAGACAGCATAAAGGAGCGGAGGAAATGCCAGTCGAGTTGATGGCACCAGTATCAATGTAATGAGTTTTTTATATGGAACCCAGGAGAAAGATTCGCGCCACTTCTATACTAGCTGACACAATTATAAACCTCGAACACAGCCTCTTTGCTGGGGCTTCTTACAGAGGTTTAGGTGCATAGAAATCGGGGTGTTCAATCACAGCGGAGGATCCATGCCGGGCAGAGCCGTAGGATAGCTTTCAAAGGGGTGTGGCATTTCTCGTACCGGTAATACATTTAGATCTGGCCGATACCGTATGTCACAATCAGTCGGATAAATTATCGGTCAAATGACACTAAAATAAGCGAAATTCAACCCCAATTCAATCCGTAGCACTTCGGAAACCTGATTGCTAGTGTTCGTTACGGGGCGGGGCTGGGTGGGTTTTCACTCGCCAGGCCCCGCCGTTACACGGGGCCGCGGGAAACATTTCTCCACCCGTCCCCGCCTTGCCCCCGTCCGGGGCCCCGTTTCTTGCCACCCATTTTTGACGGGGGCCCGTCCGGGGCAGGGCTCTAGGTGGGGGAAGGGCCTGGGATGTATGAAAAACCCCCCGCCCGGCCCTGGTGAGCGGGGCGGGGCGGGGCGGGGAATCTGGCCGGGGCTCCGGAGGCCCCGTAACGAACTCTACTCATTGCCAATCTTTACAAAAATTGACATCCCATCATCCAAGAACTTAGAGATCCAGCAAATGTCCCTCTAGTTGCATATAGTTGTAGTTAGCTCTTGTGCTGGCAAGTGTAGCTCAGGCAGAGGGGTTTTGTATAAGCCAATCGAAAGAGGTACATGTTTTTGAAGTTGAGGTTTTCACGGGCTCACCAACAGCGCAGAGCAGGCTGGTCCAGCAAGAGTTTGGATATCATGGAGTCTAAGCCTGTTTCTAAGCGTGGGATGTGACAGGAATAATTGAGATCAAAATGGTGATGTCGAGTGTGTGTGGAAATGACGGTTTTTGATGCTCGTTGTCACCCCACTCTACTAATTCAGTAAATATAGCCGGAGGTCCGCTGAGACGGCTTTGGTGGAGATTGATTGGGCGACCCCGAGATATTCATGAGGCTCCACAAGGGGCCCCGCCTTTCCTCTGCTCTCAGCAATTCCACCAGCCGGCCAGTTCGATCACCCATTCCCTACCAATTTCGACAGCGAAGATGTCTCAATACCGCTTCCACAACAATACCGACTCCTTTAATATTACCAACTCCTTTAATAATGTGTGGAACCATTGTACTATTACCGATGATCAAGCTCAAATCTTGACCTGGTTATCCACAATAGATCCTAGGCTGCGACACAAGAACATTCAAGAAAGCCGGGTCGAAAATGTAGGGGAATGGGTGTTGCAAACCGAGGAATTTAAAAGCTGGTACGCTAGCAGTGGCCAGAGTGAATCCGATAACGCGGTTTTGTTTTGCTATGGAGATCCTGGGGTTGGGAAGACTTTTATTAGGTAACAGGGACGAACCCTGGTGAATTGGAGAAGGCCAAATACTAACAAGCTGCGATGTTAGTTCATTAGTGATTGACAGATTGTGTGATCAGGCTAGCGAACACAATGCCACAGTTGCATGTTTTTATTTTGACTTCGCTGCCGGAGAGGAGCAGTCTCCCACGAACGTGCTGAGTGCCGTGCTTAAACAAGTCGTGTGGGGTCTAGGGAAGATCCCAGAGGAGATATCACTAGCATACCAGGGCCAAAGCAATGCGATTGGAGGGCGGGGACCGCAGCTTGCCGATGTTGTGAGGATGCTGCAGAATACCGCTTCCGCAAAGCCTACGTTCATATGCATCGACGCTCTCGATGAATGTGCTGCGGGATATCAAGTCAAGCTTCTAGATTTGCTGAGCCAAATTCTACTCTTGTCCCCAGGAACTCGGATTTTCATAACGGGGAGACCGCACATACGGGCCGAGGTCCGGAAGCGTCTTTCGAAAAGAGTAATGACAATGTGCATCACTACCAGGAGGCACGACATCATCCACTATCTTCATACTAGACTAGATGAAGACACAACACCGGATGCGATGGACCCTGGCCTAAAGGCAAATATCATGAAAAGGATCCCTGAAGACATTTCAGAAATGTGGGTAGAAGCAACAATACTCCACCAGCTACATTAGTCCATCCACTGACCTGCAATCGTCTAGATTCCTACTAGTCTCCTTAAATATTGATGCGATCCTGCAAGAAACCACAATTGCTGGCAGGGGACAAAGGCTCAAGGAAATGACCGGCGGCTTGGGGTTGGGAGCTGTGTATGGTAAAATGTTGAGCCGGATAAAAGGACAGGGTGGGGCGAAATCGAGGCTCGGAATGGCCGCTCTAATGTGGATTTCTCACTCGGAGCGGCCCTTGAAAGCCAACGAACTGTGTCACGCTCTCGGAGTCAAAATCGGATCAGCGGATCTCGATAGAGACAATGTCCCTTCAATAGGTACTTTGCTATCCTGCTGTCAGGGACTTGTTTCCGTAGACAAGGAGGCTTCTACGGTAAGGTTGGTCCATTTTACTCTGCAAGAGTACCTCCGGGCCCAACCTCAGCTTTTTGACGGAGCTCACTCGACAATCGCAGAGACCTGCTTAAGTTATCTAAACTCTCATGAGGTCCACACTCTTTCGGCTAGCCCCTCTTCTGATCTCCGTGGCACACCCTTTCTGGAATATTCTTCTGTATATTGGGGAATGCACGCCAAAAGAGATCTTTCAGATCATGCGAAACAGCTTGCGCTGAAGTTGTTTGACCCCTATGGCCGCCACATATCCACGAAAATTCTCTTGAATGCAGAAAAACCGCGTCCCTTCCATGTTGACTTCCGCAAAATTTCCCTGTTCAGTAGTCTACATTGTGCATCCTTCTTCGGGATCGTCGATATGGTAGCTAGTCTGGTAGAGGTGGGTGGGTGTAATATCAACCAAACGGACTGCACAGGCAGTGCACCTCTCGTATGGGCGGCTTTAAATGGACACAAAGAAGTAGTGAAAATACTACTCGGTCGAGACGAAATTAACCCCGACCAACGCGGTATGTACAGCCGGACACCCCTCTGGTGTGCTGCTTTTTATGGGCACGAGGGAGTGGTGGAGATGCTACTTGGGCGAGAAGACGTCATCCCCGACACACCTGATGGGAGCAACCGAACACCGCTCTCATGTGCTGCAGAGAATGGCCACGGCGAAGTGGTGAAATTGTTACTCGGACGGAAGGACGTCAACCCCGACAAACGGGGTATCTACGGTCGCACACCGCTCTGGAGCGCTGCTTTTTATGGGCACGAGGAAGTGGTGAAAATACTGCTCGAGCGGGGCGACGTCAGCCCAGACAAATCGGATATCAACTGCCGAACGCCGCTCTGGAGTGCTGCTGGGATTGGGCATGAGGGAGTGGTGAGAATTCTACTCGGACGAGATGACGTCAATCCCGACAAGCCGGATAAATATGGCCAAACACCGCTCTGGGGTGCAGCTGAGAATGGACACGCTGGAGTGGTCAAAATTCTACTTGGACGGAACGATGTCAATCCGGACAAACCGAACATCCACGGCCAAACACCGCTCTCGTGTGCTACAAGCGCTGGCCACGCGGGCGTGATAGCGCTACTTCAGCCCTAGGGCGCGATCCCCACTACGGCATCTTTCCCCTCCCCCCTCTCGACGACTGAGGGCCGATCTCCAAGCACCGCAAAAGCTCCCCAAGAATACTTACCCTCATCACTACCTCTCCTCTCACCCTCTCCCTGCCCCCCCTCACAGCTTGAAACCCCATCCTATCGTCATCTCCATCTTTCCTTTCCTTTCAATGCAATCCCGCCAAGGCAACCCAAATTAAACCTTCCTTTTCTCGTGGCAAATCGCTGGCGAACAGGATGCACAGATCTGTCACATATTCATCAAAACCTCTACACGCCTTCTCTCATATAGTCCAGTCGGGATTTTGCCAATTTCTGTTTACAATTTGCACTTTCGAGTTGGCTGTAGGCTATTTCAATTCTATATGCGGGGGCGTATAGAAACCAAATCCGCCACTGCGACCATATCCTAAAACTTAGAAAATGGAAAAATGTACAACGTCCCCAACCATCAGAATTTCATAAGACGTGACCCTGTTTATAATTATCATCATTTGTATCATTGGATATTTGGGCGAGTAGTGATGTTGAGGAATGGGGAATTGGACGAGACTTGAAAAACCAAGATGAAAAGGAGACGGTAAAACAAAAATTGAGAGGAAGAAAACATGTAATGAAGTTGGAAATATACCCCAGGAGACAGAGAATACAAAAACCGTGAATTCAGCGGTAACGGTAAGGTGAAGTGTTGAAAATAGCGCTGCTTGCCATACTCTCTTGATACTTCCTTTGTCCAGCTAGCTTCCGTGAGCGCGCTTGTTTGTGGCTTCGGATATGAGTTGATGAACCAGGCGTATGGTTCCGGCTTCGGGAATAGGTTTGCTATTGGGTATGCGCTGAGGATCCGGGCATAGGTTTGTCTTTGGATGTGCGCTGAGAATTGTTGTAAGACGGATGTGCTTGGCTTTGTTACGGGAGTGGGAAGGATAGTTTAGGAGATATGCAGATAGAACGGATACGGGAGAATGTTCTATAGAGAGTTTATCCGCATGTTCTTTTCTTTGTTATCACGGGAGTGTACGAAGGAATAGGAGCATGAGGCAAACACAGAGATAGGTGTGGGTGATCCATAGGTGGATCAGTATGTCGTATTATGTTTTTACTTATACACCTGTTTTTACCTTAGTTTGATTTTAGTACGGACGAGCAGTTAGAGCAGAGTGAGCGAGAGCGAATGAACGAAGCATTATAGGCGGTAAACTTACGTTCCATATTCCTTCCTCCGAGTGCCTAAGTTCCAGGTCGAGTCTCTTAGTCTAGTGGCTTACTTCCGTGCGACCCTCACCTCCTCACGTCGAGAACCTTTTGACAAGAATCAGGGCATGGGTTTGTTTCCGGAGGACTCGCTTTGGCTTCGGGTATACGGTTCGGCTTCGGACGTTCGGGAAAGCATTACGAATGCAGGAATGCGCTATAGTTTTGGGATCGTGCAGCTTTCGGGAAACCCGGGAGAAAAGCGGGAGCACTGTAAGGTCAGCCGGAAAGAGCTAGAAGCTTAGAGGTGGAAAAGTGTTTGTTTCTTTTGTTAGCTCGGGAGTGCTCACTGGGGAAGGAGGGACTCACATGGATATGATGTCTTTGTTGTTGATATATACTTCTGTCTTCGCCAGTTAGTAGAGCATCGAGAATAGTGGAGAGCGTGAGTCTATGGTTTCAATCCTTAAATTTCAACTATAAAGTAGGGAAGCATTCCAATCCAGGCTCTCTATCCCACAGCATTACAATCCCTATGGTTGTTAGTGAAAAGATCTTTTCCCCGCACTTGAGTGTGCGATTGTTTTCGTTGTGAGTTGCTTGGCGTTCGTCTCGTTTCACCGCTCGTCACTCGTCTTGCAATCGTACTGCCGCCGTTTAAGTTTAATACTGTTCTGAGCCCGGAGGTGAGGTTGGGAGCTAGTCAACACTTTTTATTCTTGCTCATCAAGGAAAAATAGTAGACTGTGGAGACTTTTGTCATAAGGCTAACCTCCACTCTATAGCCACGAATCCAACCCCGGGGAGTCATGTGTGGTTAAACAGCACACAACCCTATACAATACTAACTTACAAGCAAGCTGGGAAGGATATCCCACCCTGTCCTAATCACCTTTTGCTTTCCGCAATTTATTTTTCTCTCGGATGGGGGCATTCTCCTATGACACTCGGGCGGAGGGGAACACAAACCCACACGATATTCTATACGCTGCTCAAGTCCGCATCTTCAGGAGCCACAAAACCAGGAGATCTCTACAGCTAGGTAAGGAAGCTCTTGCCATGTCCGGGACATTAGTGCTCCGACAATAAGGCACATTACAGTACCGTATAGTATTTATACCATAGCGCAAATCCTGTTTGTAAGGAATATCGAAATATTGTATCTCGCACCTATAAAATTTCATGCAGTGTCTTCCGTTGTAGGAGCTCTATTAAACCTCAACGGCGGCGATACGATTGCACGACGAGTGATGAGCGGTGAAACAAAACGCCAAGCAACTCCACGAAAACAATCGCACACTCAAGTGCGGGGAAAATCTTTACACCAACAACCACAGCTCACGCTCGACAATGCTCGATGCTCAGTGCTCCAACTAACTAGCGAAGACAGGACTATATATCAACAATAACACCCTATCCTCCATGAGCGCTCATGCTAGTCCATATGAGTTTCTCTTTGCCCTTGTGAGCACTCCCGGGCTAACAAAATGAAAACAAACATCACTGTTCACTGCCTCCACACTTCCCTTCGGGTGTAAAACTCTTTTACAACCTTTCAGGCATTCCTTACAGCCTTTCCGCTTCCTGTCCGACGGCTGCATTCCTGCATAGGAGATACTTTCCCAAACACGCCCGAAGCAGAAACATATACCCGAAGCCAAAGCGAGTCTCCGGAGACAAACCCATGCCCGGATCCTCAGCCCACATCCGATAGCAAACCTATGTCCAAAGCCGGAGCCGTATGCCCAGATCCTCAGCACATTTCCGAAGCCAAACAAGCAAGCGTGCTCCCTAAAGCTATCCGTAAAACAAAGGAAGTATCAGGAGCGTATGGAGAGCAGCACCATTTTCTACAAGCCCATGTTACAGAAGCTTTATGCTTCTTTAAAAAGAGCAGGTTTTATGTCACCGGCTTGCAGATGAGTAATTTTTAGACATGTCTTAAAGAGGGGGATTTTGTTAGTATATAAAGAGGGTCGCATGCAGAAAACGCTAGTGAAGAGAGAGATTGAAGGCATAGTATTTACCAGCGACCCAGGGGCTTCTCTGTGTATTTGAAAAGGACAATTCCGATTTATTTTCCTCGTCTGCACCTCGTCAAAGCCCTCCACCGCTCCCCCCTCTAAGTACCGATTAGCATTAAAAGTGCTATTTTTAAAACTGGTCTAGCTAATGACGTCTAGTGAGGTTATCGAAAACTACTGTGTTGCATTGGACTATTGTGTGGCGTGCTAGGTCATGTGACAGTCCAAATCAATTGTTGAAAAATTAATTGCTGCGGAGGCAATTAAGTTACTGACGATGAAGGCTTTACACAGTAGAGTCGAGCAGCTTAGGTGGAGACACAAAGGTTTGAATTAAGTGGAGATGAAGATCACGATTGATTGTAATAAGTCGGTCAAAGGAAAGATTTGAGGAAAGTTGTGCACAGTACAGTAAGAAAGGTGTGTTGCTGGAGAAGATAAGAGAACGAAGGAGGGAGAAGCAGGGTGTGAAATTTTTTTGATAGTCTGCGCATCCTTTCGCTAGTGCGCACGTATACCACTGCAGCCTCGGAGGGTGGACACATCCTCACTAGGTGCTGTCGTTAATCTATCACCCTCGACATCCATAAAGTTAGACTTGATGAGTGATAGCCTGTGACGGTGAACAAAACGGACTAGGCAGGAAGGGTGATAAGTGCTTTCTACTGTTTGAAGCGAGATGCCGCTCAGCATACCCTCATGATAGACACTTCATTGTTCGGATAGTTTCTGGGAAAGCACTTTGGTTTCGGGAGTGCTTTGGCTTCCGGGAATGCATTTAGGCTGCAGGAATGCGCTTGAGTTTTGGATCTATACACCCTCACTTAAGGAACGCGGGAAAGCGGAAGGGTTTGAAAGAGCTGGATCCCCAGGAGCGGTGGGTAGCGGGAGCTTGTCTTTCCTCTGTTGGCATGAGAAAATGGAAAAGAGAAAGGGCATGCACGGGAGAGACTGGATGTGGAAGGATAGGAGGTTTTTATTGTGGTTTTTATACTCTTGTCTCTGCCGTTAGTTTGTTGCTGTAGCGAAGAAGAACTAACGAGATAGCTTCCCCACTCATGAGTGTGCGATGGCGATCGCGTTTTCGTTGTGAACTCTTGGGGTTTTGTTTGGTTGTCGTCACCGGAGATCCAAGTTTAAAATCTACTTGGAGTCTACAGCGCTCAAGTGTTGTAGTGTGTAAGAACCGAAGGAAACAGGACTAGGGTTTTTCTTTTTTTGCAGGTAGAAGACCAATTTCGGTAATTCTGTTCATGGTTCTGGAGAGAGAGTATTAACATCTTACACCACAAACGAGAATCTTCGACAACCGTACCGGTGGACAGCCGGCGAGGGCTCACGAGCTCCTATACGATGAGGAAGGGAAAAGTGAAAATTTATTGGGCACTACGGGGTGGTTTAGTAAATTGGGTTTGATCTAAAATACCTAACCAATATGTGGGTTTTGGGATGGTCGGGCTGCAGAGATTTACCTAGATGAATGAGTTGGCGAGGGGCTTTGTAGAGGTTTGGTTAATATATGGCAGAAGACCCTAGTGGGAAGGGGCGGGCTTCGCCTGTGATGAACTCAACGGAGAGGTTTACAGTGTGTTTAAAGATTGGGTTGGGTTTCCTTTCTTGTGCTTTTGACTTAAAACTGATGCCTATAGCAAGCGGTCTCGGGCCTTTCCTCGACACTAGTCTAATTTTTGGGTGATTTTAGCGTAGGTTATTGTACTAGGTTTCATTATATTATATTATATTCTCATCATTTATAAGCTTAGTACAAAAACCAGTATGTTGAATTTCTGGTTATTTGTCTTCCATTGTTCTCAAACAACGGCTTTGTCTAAAGCATTTCTTTCCTATGCCATTCCGTTGTATTGGGTTGTATCTTGTGCGGTGGTGAGACATCATCGGTTGGGTCATGATTATTGGGCGGCTATTTCGTATCGGCTAGGCTTCATTGCGCTCTCCAGGTTTGGAGGCGTACACTCAATGGAAACCCATGATGGGTTCTGGGAAACAGGATACTTCTCCTGAAGGATGAGGTCACTTATGTTCTCTATATATGTTCGGCCATTTGGCTTTCGTTTGGTTAAGAAGAAGAAGAATCACAGAGCAAGTTCAAGTCGCGCAAAAGTCTTTACCATATCGCTTCACACATTAGGGCATAATTTCAATACAGGAAGATTGTGGCCACACGAGTGATCGTGAGTGATGCAGTCACAAATGGCAGAGGAAAGGGTGGTAATGATTTTTGTCGACTTAGGGCTAAGAGCCCAGAAAGAAGTGGAGTGACGTTATTCTATTTTTCATTTTTTTTGCACTACAATTATGCTAGTCATATCATGTCGTTCCTAGGAAAGTTCTTTCAGGGTTTGTTAGCGGGAGATTTATTCTGCTGTTTCGGTTAGTGCCTGATAGGACAACGTTCATCATATTCAGTGAATTACTGCCAGATTTGCCGTCGAGCGGGATTTAATTGTGCCCAATTGGCGCCTTAGGCACTAGAAAGATAGGATGTATTGTGATAGATGTCCTGTCATTGTGGTTGTAGCAATATTGTTCCCATAGAAAAAACGATTTTCGAAATTTCCAGATTATAACTATTGTGGAAAAATGAAACTACATATATGAAAACCTAATAGATACAAGTAGGAAATTATTTTTCATAGGATTGTGTCCTATAGTAGCATGTTAGTTCTTCATTTTATGCATTGAGAACTGGGGTCTGAAGCGTTGAGAATTGTAGCCCGAGGGCTGGGTGACGAATTGTAAAGTTTCTAGATTTCTGAGCCTTTTCAAATCTGAACAAGTGGAGGGGGGTGGGGATAGTTCAGATTTTCGAAAATTTAGTTGACTTTCCAGATTTTAGCGTGAAAATATGCCAAGACCACTTCTAAATCTCTTCCAGATTCCTACGGGAAGTCCTCCAATACCGATAACTGCTGTCCCATATCCGATTACGCACACAATCCCTGGCAGCCTTGTTGAGTTATCGGGAGGCGCAGTGCCTAGCCTCACAGAATCTGGTGAGCTATGAGGTTCCGGGAGGAGCCTTTCCAGTCTGCAGCGAGATCACGCATAGGCTGTTGTGCTTTAAGTTACCGGTAGATTGGTAAGGCACTGCACTCAAATACCGTAAAATCTCGTGAAATCCACCATCTCCGGTCTGTCACGTATATCCCAGCAAATGGCGACATCAGCCCAAGATAGGTTTAGCTTGTCAAGTTGGCGAGATCTAACACTGCCAAATGACACAGCCTATACCGTGTCAGGAAAGCACTAACCCTTCTTGAGAACTTTTGACTCAAACATCAGAGATTAGGAGCCGCCGGAGATGGTGGATTTCACGAGATTTTACGGTACTGGTATACCAGGCTAGTGAACTCCACCCGGGTAGGCTAGGTGTTTATTCATCACGCCGAAGGATTTGTGCTGTGCCGTAAGAAAGCATCTGAAGAGGCACGGCGCTTGCCGCCAATCCGATAAACACAGCTAGGATGTTGACAAAACTGGGGAGAGATCGGTTGCATAATCCGTGAGGTTTCACGACCACCCCGCTTTCTTCAGCCCCGTGGAAATCCAGGACCGGTCGTCGACTGCCTCCATCGTCCACCATCTACAATACTCGAAGCAACAAAAAACCGAAAAAATGTCTCAATCATTCAGTAATAATATCAACTCTTTGAACACTATTTTTAATAACGTTTCTGCCACCGATGACCGATCTAATTTGCTAACCTGGTTGTCCCCGCTGAATCCGAAGGTGCGGCACCAGGATATACGGGACCGCCGAGTAGGGAATGTGGGGGAGTGGGTCCTACGAACCGAGGAATTTAGGAGTTGGCAGGCTGAGGATGGGGGAAGCAAATCCGATAATGCAGTTTTGTTTTGCTATGGAGACCCTGGGGTGGGCAAGACATTTATTTGGTAACAAGGACGAACCTAGAACAATGGGAAAGGGAGGGCAAGTGCTGACAAGCTGTGATGTTAGCTCATTGGTGGTAGACTGGTTATGCGATCAAGCTAGAGGCCGAGATATGGCGGTTGCATGTTTTTACTTTGACTTTGCAGCCCACAAGGAGCAGTCATCAGCGAGTATGCTGATAGCTGGAATCCCATAGTTGTTAGGGTATGATAGTTAGTTTGGGGTACGACCGGTTTAGGGTCGTGACTGCCACTTGGGGGTTTTTCCTGTTGTGTGGGTTTTTCCTGTTTTGTGTGTTTGTGCGCTCTCTTCTGTATCTAGTCTGAGCTACCCGTAGAGAGCTTCCTGTATCGTACATCGAACATCCACATCGTTATCATCACATACCGGAACCACCACCTACGTGCTTTTCTCCGTGCTTCGCGCCGTTACCTACGCTACCCCAGTTACCATTGGGTTGTGAGCGAGCTGCCATCAGAGTGTCGCTATTATATGCTGGGTTCCCTACTTAAACAGGTAGTGAGCGGGCTGGAAGAGATACCGGAGGAAATAATGCATGCATATAGAGACCATAAAAAGGTGATTGATGGGCGGGGACTACAGCTTGCCGATATCGTCAAGATGCTACAGACCACTGCTTCCGAAAAGCCTACATTCATATGCCTCGACGCTCTAGATGAGTGTGTGGCGGAATATCGATTCAAGCTCCTGGATTCCCTTAATCAGATTCTACAAATGTCTCCAGGCACTCGGGTGTTTGTGACAGCCAGATCGCATATCCAAGCTGAGGTCGGGAATCGTCTTTCTGAAAGAGTAACGACCTTACGCATCATTCCACGGAGAGATGATATCATCAGTTATCTTGGTAGCAGACTAGACGAAGACACAACACCGGATGCGATGGACAGTAGCCTGAGAACAGACCAAGCCATCCAATGGGTCGGGCCTTGGGTGGGTTAACCCAGGTCAATCGTTGGGTTGGGTCGGGTTCCTTGGGTCGGGTTCGGGGTTGAGCTTCGTTTGGTTAGGCCGGGTTGAAGTGTGCCAAACCCGGGTTACCCAACGAACCCACCCAATATTTGTTAGCTTTGTTTTGTTGCGATTACCATAGAAACCGTAGTCTAAGCACATGGGATTCTAAAAGAGTATTTATCATTCTCTCAATCCGGAGACAATTCAGGCAACTCAGTGTCTCCGTAGTTGGCAGTCTGCTTCCTAGTTACACTCTTATTGCTCAGACCATTTTTTCCTCTCTCACTTTGTTTCACCCATTACTTCCGGTAGGCTCCCTCTACCTTATCGTTTCGGTACTATTGCAGGAATTTAATACTTATAACACCTAATATAATTACATTATTCTTAACTGCATTAGCTTCTCATTTATTAAATGACCCAACGGGTTCGTTGGGCAAACCCGGGTCATGCTTCCTTGGGCCGGGTTGGGTTGGTTGAACATTCGTTGGGCTTGGGTCGGGTCGGGTCCGCTCATTTTCGACCCGGGTCAACCCATTGGATGGCTTGGAACAGACATTCTGAAGAGAATTCCTGAAGATGTTTTTGAAATGTAAGTAGAAGCAATAACACCGGAGAAGTTGTCCCAAGGTGTCCACTGACAGTTACATATTCAGATTTCTGCTGGTCTCGTTGAACGTCGATGCCATTCTGCAGGAAACCACGATCCGTCGCAGGAGGCAAAAGCTCGATGCGATGACCGACGGGTTGGGGTTGGGGGGTGCATATGGTGCCACATTGGGTCAAGGGACAGGGTGGCGAGAAATCAAAGCTTGGCATGACCGCTTTGATGTGGATCTCGCACTCGGAGCGGCCATTAAAAGTGAACGAACTGCGTCACGCTCTAGGAGTCGAAATTGGATCCCCAGATCTTGATGACGACAATGTTCCTTCAATAGGGACATTGATAACCTGCTGTCAAGGACTTGTTGCTGTAGACAAGGAGGCTTCTACGGTCCGGTTAATTCACTTTACACTTCAAGAGTACCTCCGGGCTTATCCTGAGCTTTTTGGTAGAGCTCACGCGACAATGGCAGAGACCTGCTTATGTTATCTGAATTCCCACCGGGTCAAGGCTCTTTCGGCTAGTCCCTCTCACGATCTCGAGGGCACACCATTTCTGGAATATTCATCTCTGTATTGGGGAATCCACGCAAAAAAGGATCTTTCAGAATATGCGAAGCAGCTTGCGTTGGGGCTTTTTGATGACTACAGCAACCACATTTCCACCAAAATCCTCCTGAGAGAAGAGAAACCTAGTTACTTTGATCAGGCTTCCGACAGACTTTTCCTGTTCAGTGGTCTGCATTGTGCATGCTTCTTTGGGATTGTTGAGATTGTAATTTTTTTGTTAGAGGCTGAAGGTTGCGATATAAACCAAAAAGAGTGTACAGGTAATACACCTCTGGTGTGGGCTGCTTCGAATGGGCATGAGAGGGTAGTGGAAATACTCCTCGAACGGGATGGCGTCATCTCTCACGAAAATAACATACACAACGGGGGACCGCTCTTGTGGGCTGCACTCAAGGGGCACGAGGGAGTTGTGAAAATACTCCTCGGATGGAGTAACATTAATCCAGACGCACCAGATACTATCGGCCGCACACCGCTCTGGTGGGATGCATTCAAGGGGCACGAGGGAGTTGTGAAAACACTCCTTGGACTGGATAACATTAACCCAGACAAACCTGATATATTCGGCAACACCGCTCTGGTGGGCGACTCTGTCTAGATACGAGGGAGTGGTAAAATTGTTAGAATATTCGTGAAGGTTCCATATCTACGACACTACTACAACAGCGAATGTTTGAATCAGGAGAGTTCTCATTTGGAAAAGGTTGTGCGGGTGGGAGTTCAGGCGATGGTTGTTGGGGCGAATGGTTAGCTACAGCGGAGATGTTTTAGGTACCCAAGGGAAACGCACTAGGGAGTCTGGAAGGTTTGGGACTAAGGTTAGCTAGAAGGTGGAACGAAATGGTGTCGGACTATGATGGTAGCGAAACCAGGAACGGTCTCAGGAATGTTGAGCAAGAAAAAACTCTGTAAGTAGTTGAAACCGTGTTAAGGGATTGAGAGACGCATTGTGTTGGAAGGTTGTGGGTGTGGTATTAAAGAAAATAAGACGGTGATGGGAAGGAGGATTTTTCTGTTCGGGAGCTTTTGTGTATATATAGGACGCTGCTGGCAGCACAGAAAGAATAAGGACCGCAATACTCTCCATCGATCATAGCCTATTCACTTTAAAAATTACTACTCGGGCGGGAAGACGTTAACCACTACCAAAAGATTTGGGGCGATCTAACCCCGTTCACTTGGGCTGCTTCAAGGGGGTACTTTGCGGTGGTAGAAATACTCCTCGGGCGAGACGACGTCGACCCTAGCAAGCCTAGTGAGGATGGCGAAACTCTGCTGTGGTTGGCTGCTAAAAATGGACACCAGGGAGTGATAGAAATACTCTTCGGGCGAGGCGACGTCGACCCTAACAAGCCTAGTGAGGATGGCGAAACACTCCTGTGGTGGGCTGCTAAGGATGGACACCATGGAGTGGTAGAAATACTCCTCGGGCGAGACGACGTCGACCCTAACAAGCCTAATGAGGATGGCGAAACACTGCTGTGGTCAGTGTTCGCAACGGTCCGGGGCCCCCGTAGGGCCCGGCAGGGAGACTGCCAAGAGCCCTGGACCGGACGGGACGGCAGAATGCGGTCCACACCCGTCCTAGAAACCTCAGGACGGCCGCCATTGTGGAGGACGGCGGGCCCTGCAAGGTAAGACATTTTAGCGTGGGAGGTTGCAGAGGGCGGCAGGGGACTGTGGGGGACTGTGGGGGACTGTGGGGGACTGTGGGGGACTGCGGGTGACTACGGGGGACTACCGGGGGCGACCATGGGCTACGGGTGACTGCGGGTGACCACGGGGGATTATGAATCCTATCAATATCATTTCATGACACCCTTCCCGAGCAAATCCAGAAATTCATCTAATAAGATTAAAAGAAAGCTGAGGCTATCTAGTAGAGATAAATAGGTGTAGAATATGTCCCATAATATACCGCTAGGGCAGGGCATCGGGCATATCGCTTAATCTTTTGAACAATTAATCAGGCCTTCCAATGGGTTGACCCGGGTTGAAAAGCAGGCGAACCCAACCCAACCCAACCCAACGAATATTGCACCCAACCCAACCCAACCCAACGAAGGATAACCCGGGTTAACCCAACGAACCCGTTGGGTCAGTGAACAAAAACTCCGGCCATGTAGGCAAAGTGAATGGTAGACTATGGCGGGTGATAAGACGCGTCTATATCGTAGATATTAATAGCTATTAGGTTCCTTTAGGATAGACTTACTCGGTATCCGCAATTGTTACTAACGTTCCATTAGGAGACTCTAAATGTCCCCAAACCCATGATGACGGAGGAGGTGGTTTTCGTTTTTTTCATGTAACAGGTGGAGCCGTCGCGTTAGAAGTGGAGAGGGCGGGAGAAATTAATTCGCGTTCTTGTGCGTATTCTTCGGTGAGATGTTCTTCCGGCTCCGATTCATAATAGGAAAGCTCAGAGAGTGGACTACTCGTTCGAAGTGTAGCCGGAGGGCTAGATATAGCACTATTAATAGAAGAAAAAACTCATATTTAGTGCTAAATAGACTATTCACGAGCAATGGATTGAAAGTATTAAGAGAGCAAGAGGCATACTAGGTCTGTAGAGATTAAATAGAAAGAGCAGAGACACCGATAGTTGGTGTACTAATGGTACGCGTTTTTTAACCTTCAGAACGAGTGATACTCCAAGATCACAATCATAAGGTAAAACCTTCCTCGGGTTCGCCGGGTAACCCGGGTTTGGAACATTCCCAACCCAACCCAACCCACCGAGCTCAAGAGTGAGCCCGACCCAACGAACCCAACCCAACCCAACTAAGAACCCGGGTTAACCCAACGAACCCACGACCCATTGGAATGCTTGCAATTAATGACTGGTTAGGCGCAGTGGATCCAATCCGAAGTTACCGAACGGCACAAAACTTGTATTGATATGAACAGCGGTGATAGAAGAGAAATATCAAAGAGCAATCAAAATATAAAGAAATCGTGTACAATAACGAATGACTTTTGAGAAGACAAGAAATAACCGTAGAACCGTGATAGAAAAATGCAAATGAGATAATGAAAAACAACGAGCAAAGGGAAGAACAGGCTGCCTTATATGCTAATCAACAGAAACCCTTCCTAGCCGGCATGCTTCCTGCGCATACCGGTCTGTTCTCCCACTTTCCATCTCTAGATCATCCTTCTGTTTTGCTTTACCGCAACATATCCGAGGTAGAAGCTTTTGGCCAAGGGTAGAGTTATGCTGTATGCCTCGGATTGAGTTCATGGCCGAGGGTATCTTGGATGTTCGGCTATTGTGTTCGCGTTTCATTTGAGGGGGATTGGTGTTTGATCTCGTTGTATCCCTTATGCAGGATCGCGGTGTAGGACGATGTGAAGCTAAGAGTGGTGGAACACTATCAAAGCAACCGTCTGTTTGGCTATATGGTAGTTGCGTTTCGTCTCATGCAGGAACGAAAGTATGTATGTGGTAAGCAGCCTAAAATCGTCAACCTCCAACATAATCAAGAAACCTTACCTACTTACAATCCTCTTATTGCCACGTTTCTTACTTCTCTTACATATATGAGAGAAAGCGTAAGATGAGAAAGAGTTGTGTCTATTTTCCTGAAAATGGTTTGGAGTATACAACTTCCGATGGAAAAAACCTGGTAGCGTTGTGCTCGTTGTATGTTCCCCTGCTTCTTTTTTTCTATCATATACTAGCACTCGGATTCCTACTGTAAGAATATGTAGCAATATATGATTGGAACTCGGACTGGTGCAATAAGTAATGATAGCGACACTCTGATGGCAGCTCGCTCACAACCCAATGATAACTGGGGTAGCGTAGGTAACGGCGCGAAGCACGGAGAAAAGCACGTAGGTGGTGGTTCCGGTATGTGATGATAACGATGTGGATGTTCGATGTACAATACAGGAAGCTCTCTACTGGTAGCTCAGACTAAATACAGAAGAGAGCGCACAAACACACAAAACAGGAAAAACCCACACAACGGGAAAAACCCCCAAGTGGCAGTCACGACCCTAAACCGGTCATACCCCAAACTAACTATCATACCCTAACAACTATGGGATTCCAGCTATCACTCCCCTGAATCCCATGCAGTGACAAACACATGGTATGATTGTGCTAAACAGCACGAAAAAAAAAAAAACTTTTGTTAGAACAAAAATGAAACACAAACAGGTATTATGATAGCGCTCAGCTCATCATAGACAACATCCTCGTAAATCCCTGGTGTTTCCCACTCTCCAGACCCTTGGTCAAT
>Ga0307509_10005517_pt1 | contig 17560 bp, 10 predicted proteins | sample 10_EM_MG_FD_202245 | JGI IMG/M metagenome (GOLD analysis project Ga0307509, IMG submission 202245) | Populus trichocarpa ectomycorrhiza microbial communities from riparian zone in the Pacific Northwest, United States - 10_EM | ecosystem: Host-associated > Plants > Roots > Unclassified | place...
TACGTCAGCCACGCCGTCGCGGCGGGGGCGACCGCGACGAGGACCGACAGGCCCGCGAGCACGAGCGCCGAGGTCAGCGCGAGGGCCCCGAGCACGCGGCGGCGCTCGAGCCGGTCGGCGAGCCCACCCACAATGGCGAGGACCAGGGCGAGCAGCGCGCTCGAGATCGCGAGGGCAACGCCGAGCGTGTCGCGGCCGATCTCGGAGAGGAACAGCGCATCGGCGGCGGCCTGGGCCATCGCCGCGCCGGCACTGGCGAGCGCGAACACGCCGCCGGCGGCCAGCACGAGGGCGCGCTCGTCCGGACGCGAGAGCGTGCCGGCGAGCCTGACGGTGAGCGGCCGCACCGCGGCTTGCCCCATGCAGGCGATGATACCTCCGCGCTACCGCGGCCGTCCCGCCGTGTCATCATCCGTGGATGCGTGCGGTTGCGATCCTGGTCGGCCTCGTGGCGATGGCCGGCGTGGTGGTCGCGCAGGGTGTGCGCGCGACCAAGCCGATCCTGCACGAACCGATTCCGGATCTGAACCCCGACCGGCCGGCGCCGACGATCGGCGGCAGCGCGAAGAAGGGTGGCAACCCGACCTCGTTCGCGGCCGGCGACAAGGTCCTGCCGAAGCCGGCGCTCGAGCCCGAGGGCCATGCGGCGAGCAAGAAGAACGAGCCGGTGCTCGGCACCCGCGACTTCGGCGCCGATCGCGAGACGACGATGAAGCCCGACGAGAACACCGGGTCGGACGGCACGCTCCACTACGTCAGCGTGTTCAACCCCGACGTGCTCCCGTTCAAGCGGATGAGCGTGTTCGACGCGGTCGACGAAGCGTTCACGCTGCACATCAACCGCGCGGTGTTGACCGAGGTTCCCGTCGGCGGCACGACCGATCCGAAGACGCGCGACCGGTTCTGGGGCGATGTCCTCGTCAAGCTGGAGCCCGGCACCGACGTGCCGCTGCCCTCGGTCGCGCCCGACATGCGGATCCTGTCGTACGAGGCAAAGCCGGCGGTCCGGTTGAAGTTCTCGAAGGACGGCTCCGACAACTACTACGTCCGCAGCGACGAGCCCGGCACCGCGGGCACGTACCGCCTGGTGTTCTACGCCGACGCCGACGCCGGCTACTTCGCACCGCAGCTGCCGGCGCGCCGCTACAAGGTCCGCGACGTCGCGAACCGCGCGCCGCCGGAGCTCAAGCCCGCGCTGCCGGCGAACGTGCGCGACGACGCACGCGTGACGATGAAGAAGCTCGGCGTCGATCCCGACATGGAGCTCGGCGTCGCGTTCAACACGCTCGTCGAGTACTTCCGCGCGTTCAAGGCCGGCGAGATCGAGCACCCGACGGGCGACACCTATCGCGACCTGTGCGACAGCAAGGTCGGCGTGTGCCGCCATCGCTCGTTCGCGTTCATGGTCACCGCGAACGCGCTCGGCATCCCGACCCGGCTGGTCACGAACGAGGCGCACGCGTTCGTCGAGGTGTGGTTCCCCGAGCGCAACTGGCAGCGGATCGATCTCGGCGGCGCCGCGCTCCACATGGAGGTCAACGGCGCGAACAACAAGACGCTGCACCGGCCGCGCGCCGACGATCCGTTCGTGAAGCCGCCCGAGTATCGCCAGAACTACACCCAGCTCGAGGGCGACATCCGCGGCCTGTCGGATCAACAGATCGCTGAGAAGAAGAAGTCGCTCGACGAGGCGCCGCCGAGCGGCGCGAGCGGCCCGAACGGCGGAGCGACGAACGCACGCGCCGCCCAGGCGCAAGGTTCCGGTGCCGCACAGTCGCCCGATCGGATCACGCCGGATCCGTCGCTGCCCGCGGTCACCCAGGATCCGAAGAAGCCGACGCCGAAGCTGCTCGTCACGTCCGCGTCGACCAGCGCGTATCGCGGCGATCTGATCCACGTCGAGGGCCTCGTCCGCGCCGAGGGCAAGGCCCTCCCGGACCGCGTCGTCTACGTGTTCCTGTCCCCGGCCGGCCGCAACGGCGCGAACCCGATCCAGATCGGCTCGCCGAAGACCGGCGCCGATGGCACGTTCCGCGTCGACCTCCCGCTGCCGCCGCAGCTCGACCTCTCGACGTACGAGATCTTCCTGTCGAGCCTCGAGGACGCGTACTACAACGCTGCGTTGTCGGACTGAGTGCGCTCCGCCGTCGATCGTAAGAGCCCGTCGCTCGTAACGGGGCGGCGCTGGTAACAGGGCGCGGATTTCTCGCCGGGAGGCAAAGGAGCCAAGTGGCCAAGGTGGACTTGGCTCGCCGCGCGAGGGACGCGGGCCGTCATGGATCGTTCGATCGGCAGATCGGCAGCGTCCTGAGCTTCCCACCCATGTGCCCGGTTTAGATGTCACCCGATGTGCCCGGTCTAGAACGTCACCCATGTTCCCGGTTGCACATTGCACAACCTGGGCTTCCCACGCTCGCGTCCCTCGCGCGGCGAGCCCCCTTGCTCTTGGCCCCTTGGCGAGAGATCCGCGCCCTGTTACGAGCGACGCCGCTGTTACGAACACCCCATCTCGATCATCACGCACCACGACGGCGTACCCTGGCGCCGTGAGCGAGCGGGCCCGCCGCATCCGATCGATCGTCGCCGCGTCGTCGGGGAACCTCGTCGAGTGGTTCGACTTCTACGTCTACGCGTTCTCGGCGCTGTACTTCGCACCGGCGTTCTTCCCGAAGTCCGATCCGACCGCGCAGCTACTCGACACCGCCGCCGTGTTCGCCGCGGGGTTCCTGATGCGGCCGGTCGGCGGCTGGCTGTTCGGCCGGCTCGCGGACCGGGTCGGCCGGAAGCACTCGATGGTCTTCGCGGTCGCATTGATGTGCGTCGGCTCGCTCGGGATCGCCTGCCTGCCGACCTACGCCACGATCGGTGCGGCAGCGCCCGCGCTGCTGCTGGTCGCGCGTCTGCTCCAGGGCCTCTCGGTCGGGGGCGAGTACGGGACGACCGCCACCTACCTGAGCGAGGCCGCGTTCCACGGCAAGCGCGGGTTCTATTCGTCGTTCCAGTACGTCACGCTGATCGGCGGCCAGCTGCTCGCCGTGCTCCTGATCGTCGTGCTCGAGCACGCGCTGACGGACGCCGAGCTCCACGCGTGGGGCTGGCGGATCCCGTTCGTCGCCGGCGCGGTCACGGCGGTGGTCGCGATGTTCCTGCGCCGGACCCTGCACGAGACCCAGACCGACGAAGCGCGCCGCGATCAGCGCGCCGGGAACCTATGGAGCCTCCTGCGCGAGCATCCGCGCGCGTTCGCGAGCGTGTTCTTCTACACGGCCGGCGGTTCGCTCGTGTTCTACACGTTCACCACGTACATGCAGAAGTACCTGGTCAACACCGTCGGCTTCGCGAAGCCCACGGCGAGCGGCGTGATGACGGTCGCGCTCGTCGTCTACATGGTGCTCCAGCCCGTGTTCGGCGCACTCTCCGACCGGATCGGCCGCCGACGCTCGATGATCCTGTTCGGCGCGCTCGGTCTCGTCGTCGTCGTTCCGGTGCTGACGGCACTGCGTGCAACCGACCAGCCGATCGTCGCGTGCCTCCTGATCCTCATAGCGCTGACCGTGCTGAGTCTCTACACGTCCGTCTCCGGCATCGTGAAGGCCGAAATGTTTCCGCCCGAGGTTCGCGCGCTCGGGGTCGGGCTCGCGTACGCGCTCGGCAACGCGCTGTTCGGCGGCACCGCCGAATACGTCGCGCTCGCGCTCAAGCACGAGGGCTACGAGACCGTGTACGGCTGGTACGTCACCGCGATGGTCGGCGTGTTCCTGATCGCGGCCATCCGGTTGCCGAAGCAGCCGCGTTACCTCACGGCGGATTAGTTGAAGTTGATCGGCATCGTGACGAGCGTCGACGAGCCGGTCGCAGGGAACTTCATCTTGCCGACGGCGCGCTGGACGCACGCGAGCAGGCCGTGCTCGAACATGTAGTGGAACGCCTGGACCTTCGAACGCGTCACGTGGCCGCTACCGTCGACGACCAGCTTGATGCTGATCGTACCCGCGAGGTTCGTGTTCGTCGCACCTGCCATCACGCATTGCTGTGCGGCGCCTGATTGGCCGTCGATCGTCGACCGGATCTCGTTGTCGTCGAGCGAGCGCGCCTCGGCGCCCGAGGTCATGTCGATCTTCTGCGCGGGTCGCGTAGTGTCGTCGCCGCGCCACTCCATCGCGCGGTCGGCGGCCGTCAGCTGGACCAGCTGCGGCTCGGTCTCCTCGACGTAGTCGCCACTGCCCCAGCCCTGCTCGTCGCCCGAGGTCGTGGAACCGCCGCCCGTGGAACGGCGGTGGTGGCCCTTCTTCTTGGGCTTCGCGACTCCCGCATCGGCGGGTGCCATCGCGACCACGCCCGCGTCCGCGGGTGGAGTTGTGCCGCCGTGACCCCACGGTGGACGCAGCGCGAGATACATTCCTCCGGACCCGACTACGAGGCCGATGACGAGCCCGATCCCGAGCGAGCCACGCACGCAGCCAGAGTTGTATCACGCGCCGATCGCCGCGGCCCTGTGGATCACCGTCGGCGGGATCCTGATGATCTATGTGGTCCAGCTCGCGCTGCTGCCGGTGATCGGCGTGAGCGCGGCGCTGCTCGCCTACGCGGCCGCCGCGGCAGCGATGGTGCTCGCGGCCCGCACCGGTGGGTTCTCGCTCGGCGTCCGTCGCCCGGGTGGGCGGTTCGTCCTGGCCGCCGTCTTGATCGGGATCTCGTGCTGGTACCTCGAGACCGAGGTCGTGGTCGCGCTCCAGCGCTATCTGCCGGGCGACACCAAGCAGCTCGAACGGGCGGTCGTGGAGACGCCGCTCGCCCTCTCGCTGATCGTCCTCGCACTCGCGCCGGCGATCAGCGAGGAGCTCGTGTTCCGCGGCGTCCTGACCCGCTCGCTCGCCGCACGCCGCGGGTGGCTCGGCGTGGTCGTCTCGGCGCTCGTGTTCTCGCTCTACCACCTGGAGCCGCCGCACATGCTCGGCGTGCTCCCGCTCGGTCTCGCACTCGGGGTGCTCGCGGTGCGGTCCGGCTCGATCGTGCCCGGCATGATCGCGCACTTCCTCAACAACGCGATCGTGCTGCTGCTCTCGCGCGTGACCGTCGTCGATTCCCACCCCCAGCTGACGCTGATCGCGGCATGCCTGCTGTTCGCCGGCGGACTCGTGCTCGCCCACGTTGGAGCCGCCGCGTGAGCGACGACAAGCAGTCCCGCCTGCGCCTCGCGACGCTCGTCGTCCGCCGCGCGATGGCGTCGGAGTACTACGAGCTCGCACCGGTCGCCGCGTCGGTCATCACGACGTACGGCGAGGAGGACCGCACGCGCGCCGAGCTCGAGCTCGCACTGTCGGAGCTCGCCGACGAGCACAGGCCCCCGTCGGTCGCACGGCTCCAGCTCCCCGACGGTGTCGTGCTCGAGCGGGTCGAGGTCGAGCTCCAGCGCACCGGCGTTCCGGACCGCCTCGCCCGCAAGTTCGCGATCACGATCGCCGTGATCGTCGTGCCCGAGTGGCGGGTCGATCCGCAGGGCGTCGCGACGACCGAGCGCAGTGGCTCGTGGGTGTTCATCCCCGTGCTCGATCACGCGTGCTACGTCGATCGCAAGGCCGACCTCGCGACTCGCGTGCGCGAGGAGATCGCGGTGCTGCCCGCGGCACTCGCGCTCGATCTCGATGGCTGGAAGCGGCTCGCGACCTGGGCCGAGCCGACGCTCGAACAGATCGAGCTCGAGCTCTCGACCACCCCGCTCGCCCAGGCGAAGGGCCGCAAGGCGCTCGCAGAGGCCGAACGCAAGCGCCAGGCGTACGCGACGCTCGACGCCGCGGGTCGCCGGCTGACCATCCCCTCGCCGCCGCATCCGCTCGTCGGTCGCGACGCGTTGCTCGCGGAGCTGTCGCGCGCGCTCGTCAACACCGGCGGCGCCGCGCGCAAGCGGCGCAGCGTGCTCCTCGTCGGGGACGAGGCCGCAGGCAAGTCGGCGCTCGTCGAGGCATGGCTCGCGACCCACGAGGGCCGCGAGGTGTGGGCGACCTCCGCGAGCGAGCTGATCGCGGGCGCGAGCGGGCTCGGCGAGTGGCAAGAGCGGGTCGCTGCGGTGCTCGCAGCGGCCGAGACGCTCGACGCGGTGCTCTACTTCGACGACTTCGGCGCGCTGTTCGCGGATCGCCCGGCCGAGGGCGGCATCGAGCTCGGCGCCGCGCTGCGCCGCCACGTCGCGGACTACCGCGTCCGCGTGATCGGCGAGCTCACCGCGGTCGCGCTCGATCGCGCCGAGCGTCACGACGCGTCGTTGATCGGCGCGATGCTGCGCGTCCAGGTCCCGCCGACGGATCCCGACATCACGATCGCCGCGGGTCGCGCGTGGGCCGCATACTGGAAGCTCACCCAGCCGCAGCGTCCGCAGATCGCACCCGAGATGGTGCCGACCGCGGTCGACCTCGCGCGCCGCTACCTGCCCTACCGCGCGTTCCCCGGCAAGGTGATCCGCTTGCTCGAGGAGCTGCGGGTCGCGCACGACACCGAGCGCGACGCCCTCGGCATGGGCCGCGTTCTCGGCGACGGCGAGCTGTACAGCTCGTTCGCGTGGGCGACCGGCATCCCGCTCGCACTGGTCGACGACACGCGTGCGCTGTCGCGAGACGACGTGATCAAGCACCTGCGCCGCCGGATGATCGGCCAGGATCAGGCCGTGCGCCGCGTCGCCGACGCGATCGGCGTCGCGAAGGCCCGGTTGCAGCCGAACGACAAGCCGCTCGCGAGCCTGTTGTTCGTCGGGCCGACCGGCACCGGCAAGACCGAGCTGGCGCGCTCGGTCGCCGCGTACCTGTTCGGCGCACCCGAGAAGATGGTGCGGCTCGACATGAGCGAGTACACCGATCCGTGGGCGGCCGAGCGCCTGTTCGGCGGCAGCGGCGACGAGGGCCGGCTGACCAGCGCGGTGCGCAGCCAGCCGTTCGGCGTGGTCCTGCTCGACGAGATCGAGAAGGCGCACCCGTCGGTGTTCGACCTCCTGCTTCAAGTCCTGGGCGAAGCGCGGCTCACCGACGGCCGCGGTCGCACGACGTACTTCCACAACGCGATCATTGTTCTGACCTCGAACCTGGGCACGCGCAGCGCGAAGGGCACGCTCGGCATCGCACCGTCGATCGCCGCCGAGGAGCGCGAGGAGCGCCGCTATCGCGACGCCGTGCTCGGCGCGTTCCGGCCCGAGCTCGTCAATCGGCTCGATCAGATCGTCGTGTTCCATCCGCTGGTGCCCGCGGAGATCGCCCAGATCGCGCACCTCGCGATCGGCAGGCTCTCCGAGCGGCGCGGCCTGACCCAGTCGGGCGTGTTGCTCGACATCTCGAAGGAAGCGACCGAGCGCCTCGCGGAAGGCGGGTTCTCCGCCGAGCTCGGTGCGCGCGCGTTGCGCCGTCACCTCGACGCCGCGGTGCTCGCACCCGCCGCGCGCTTGCTCGCGAAGGCCGGCGCCGACGGGCACGGCGGCACGCTCACCGTCCGGGCGCCGGACGAAGCGCCGATCGGGAAGTCCACCGGCTCGCGGATCGGCGAGCACGCGGGTGACGTCCGGATCGAGCTGTGGCGCCGCGCCGCCGCGACCGGCCGGCGGATGGTGCGCAGCGCCCTCGCGCTCGGCGAGCTTCGCCGCGATACCGATCGCGAGCTCGCACTCGCCGCCGCCGTCGCGGTGCGCGACAAGATCGGCGAGCTCGAGGGGACGATCGCGACCGCGTCGCGCAAGCAGGAGAACGGCAAGACCGCGCTCCCGGGGGCCGAGATCGCGCGGCTCACGACCGAGCACGCGCGGCTCACCGGCCTGTGGGTCACCGCGACCGCCGCGCAGGGCGAGCTGCGCACCGCCGAGGAGCTGTGCCTCGAGGCGCTCGCGAAGGACATCGACGCGGTCGATCTGATCGACGGCGCGATCAACCAGCGCCACAAGTTCCGCCGCGATCTGTTCTGGCTGCTCGTCGGCCTGCGCCCGCAGCGCCCCGGCATCACGCTGCTCGTCCACTCGCCCGACGCGCGGGCCGCGGTCACCGCATGGACCCGACTCGTCCTTCACGCGGCCGCGAATCACGGCTGGCGCGCGAGCGTCCACATCCATCAGTCGGCAGGGCACGGCGAGGAAGGTCCCGGCTGGAAGCATCACTGGGGCCCGCCGCACGATCGGTTCTGGGCCGACGAGCGGATGAGCTCGGTCGGGCCTGCCGCCGCGCTCGTCCGGATCTCCGGCACCGGCAGCGATCTCCTGTTCGGGCTCGAGGGTGGCCTCCACAAGTTCGTCGGCCTCGCCGGCGAGCCGTGTCACGTCTGGGTCGACCTGCTCGAGCCGAAGACCGAGTTCACTGACTTCGAGTGGTCGGTCCTGCCGACGCCGCCGTCGCCGAAGGCCGCGCGCGGTCACGTGTTCCGCGAGGTCACGGTTCCAGCCGATCGCGTGACGGTCGACGGCGACGAGATCGAAGCGCCGTGGAGCGAGCTGGCGGCGCGCCTCGCCGAGGCCGCGTGCGCGCGCCTGCTCACCGCGCTCGAGCACGCGGGCCACAAGTGCGCCTACGACCTCGAGCTGCTGTGGCGCTACACGAATCCGCTCGCCGCGATCAACCCGGCGCAGGGAGGCACCGCGCCGTGAGGGTGCACTTCACCGTCGGCGTGTTCCAGGACAGGCGCGAGGGCGAGGACGAGTGGACCGCGCTCGTCCCCGGGCGCTACGCGTCGTACATCTCGGGCACCGGCAGCGAGTCGCGGATGCGCGACCGGATGATCGAGCGCCTGCGCGACGTGCTGAAGCGCGCACGCCCGGCCGATCAGGAGCTGTTCCAGTTCCCGCTTGGCAGCGAGCTCGCGCGGATCCAGGTCGAGCTCCGCGCCGAGACCGGCAAGGTCCACGGCCAGGTCCCGATCATCGTCGAGCCGCGGTGGACGAGCGATCACGGCCAGCACTACTTCTGCTACCACCCGCTGCGCCGCGACCAGTGGTTCGTCGCCGAAGACCGCGACGCCATCCCGGCGCTCGCGCAGGCGCTCGTCCGCCATCACTGGGCCGAGATCGACGACGAGGACACGATCGAGGAGCTGCTGTCCAGCGGCAAGGAGCGGCTCCACACGCTCGCGTTCTCGGCCGAGCCGCAGTCGCTGCTCGACCTCCTGCCGTCGCGCAAGAAGGACAACCGCGCGGGCGCAGCGAGCCCGCGCGCCGATCGGATCCTCCAGACGCTCGGCGTCGACGAGACCAACCGCGCGTCGGCCGGCCAGCTCCGGCTCGGCGTCCCGCGCTCGCCGTTTCGCGAGCGAATGGCGTACCTCCTCGGCGGCAAGCGGCCGCGCTCCGCGATGGTCGTCGGGCCGCCGGGCAGCGGCAAGACGCTGTTGATCCACCAGTGGATCGCGGACCGCCTCGCCGAGGACGGCTATCCGATCCACAAGAACCTCGACAAGTGCTTCCACGTCTGGCGGCTCTCCGGGAAGCGCCTGATCGCCGGGATGTCGCATCTCGGCGAGTGGGAGGAGCGCTGCCTCGCCGTGCTCGACGACGCGAAGAAGCGGCGCGGCATCCTGTGGTTCGAGGATCTCCACCTGTTCGGCCGGCTCGGCCAGTCGCGCCAGAGCGAGCGCAGCTTCGCCGACTTCTTCCGCGGCCCGGTGCGCCGCGGCGACCTCGCGATCATCGCCGAGCTCACCGCCGAGCAGCGCGCGCGGCTCGAGCGCGATGCACCCGGGCTCGCCGAGGCGCTCGCCCTCGTCGCGGTGCCCGCCGCGTCACCGAACGAGACCGCGCACCTGATGCTCCACGAGATCCGCGCGCTCGAGGTCGAGTACAAGCGCGTCGCGCTCCATCCGTTCGTGCCACGGACCGCGCTCGAGCTCGGCACCGCGCTGTTCCCGTGGCGCGCGCGGCCCGGGGTCGCGATCGAGATCGTGCGGCGCGTCGCGGTCGACGCGTCGTCGCGCGGGATCGAGCACGTCACGCCGAACCACGTGCTAGATTATCTCGCGCGCACGACCGGGCTCGCCGCGAACCTCATCACGCTCGATTCGCCGCTCGACGCGCGCGACGTCGAGACCCGGTTCGCCGAGCGCGTGATCGGTCAGCCCGCTGCGACCCGCGCCGCCGCCGACGTGATCCTGAAGGTCCGCGCCGGGCTCGCCGATCCGGGCCGTCCCGTCTCCGTGATGCTGTTCACCGGGCCGACCGGTACCGGCAAGACCGAGCTCGCGACCGCGATCGCCGAGTATCTCTACGGCGACCAGTCGCGGCTGGTCCGCGTCGACATGGGCGAGATGTCGGGGCCGGATGCGGTCGCGCGCCTGATCGGCGATCCGTGGAATCCGGAAGGCCTGCTCACGTCGCGCGTGCGGAGCCAGCCGTTCTGCGTCGTGCTCCTCGACGAGATCGAGAAAGCGCACCCGCGCGCACTGCACCTCCTGTTGCAGCTGTTCGACGAGGGCCGCCTCACCGACGCGGCCGGCGAGGTCGCGAGCTTCGCGAGCGCGGTCGTGATCATGACTTCGAACCTCGGTTCGAAGAACGCGCAGCCGATCGGCTTCGGCGACGTTCGCGACCGGATCCTCGCCGACGTCGCGAAGGCGGTGCGCGAGTTCTTCCCCGTCGAGCTGTTCAACCGCATCGATCAGGTCGTCCCGTTCGAACCGCTGACGCCCGAGGTCGCGGCGAAGGTCGTCGACAAGGAGCTCGGCAAGCTGCTCGGCCGGCGCGGCCTGCGCGAGCGCAACACGTTCGTCTACGCGGGCAGCGCGGTGCGCCGGCGCGCGGTCGCGGACGCGTTCGATCCGCGCTACGGCGCGCGCACGGTCAAGCGCTGGCTCGAGGACAAGATCGGCGGCTCGCTCACCGATCTCCTCGCCTCGGCGGCACCGGCGCGCCTCCGGATCGTCCGGCTCAGCGAGGACAAGGGCCAGATCCAGGCGTCGCTCGAGCCGATGCTGGAGCGCGCCGCCCTGCCCGGCCCGTACGCGCTCGAGGGTGCGCTCGATCTCGCGACCGCGGGGCTCGAGCCGTCGATCGCGCGTGCTGCGGCCGCGGTCGCTCGCGTCCGCGACTCGCACGAGCTCGCGAAGGCCCGTCGCGAGGCGACCGGCGAGCTCCGCTATTACGTCGACGAGCTCGGCCAGCGGCTCGACGCGCTCGACCACCTGTTCGGCGTCGTGCCGCGGCGCGAGCCCGAGCCGGTCGACGAGGACGACGACGAGGATCTCCGCCGGCGGCCGATCAAACGGACCAAGAAGAAGATCGCGCGCACGCCGGCGAGCCGCGAGGCGCTGATCGCCGGGATCGCGGAGGCGCTGCTGTTCGAGCGCGCGTTGCCGACGCTGCTCGATCCCGACGCGCACCTCGCGACCACGATCATCTCGCGCGTCGGCACCTCGGTCGAGGCCGGCGGCATCTTCGCGGTGGTCCACACGATCGCGCAGCCGGCGTGGCTCGACGAGGCCGCGTTCGTCGACGACCGCAGCGGCAAGGTCGTGGCGATGCCGAAGGGCCTGGCCGGGCTGACGCCGTCCTTGCGCGATGTCGCGATCGTGTTGCGTGGCCTGTTCGTGCGCGAGGCCCTCGCGACCGACCACGGCACGTGGATGCTCCGCGCGTCGGCGGCCGAGCCCGACATCGTCCGGGTCGAGCTGCGCGGCGGTGCGCACGCCGGCGGCGCGGTCGCCACGCTCGAGGCCCACCTCGCCGCGCGCAAGGAGCTCGAGCGCGTGCTCGAGGCCGGCGGTGCGCTGCCGCCGAACCCCGATGTGCTCCTCCCCGTGACCCGCACGATCAACTACCGCGCACCGCTCCGCGCCGGCGACACGTTCTACATCGAGCTCGAGGACTTCGGGACCGGCTGGGTCGATCGCGGCCACCTCAAGGACATCCCGCACGCGGTCCGCCGCGCATGGCACCTCGCGTGGAGTCGGCAAGCATGACGCCCGCGAAGCGCTCGTTCCGGGTGTTCGTGACGAAGCACCACGGCGGCCTGACCTCCGCGGTGCTGCTCCGCCGGTTCCGCATGCTGTTCGAGGGCCCACCGCCCGCGGCGATGGCCGCCGACGAGGAGACGGCGCTCGCGCGCCTCGCGCCCCAGGCCGCGTTGCTCGTCGAGGACGACGAGGCGGAGCGCTACCTGTGGAACGAGCAGCTCGAGCTGCGCCGGATCGAGGTCGAGATCCATCCCGGGCGTCCGGATCCGCGCGGCTACGTGATCGCGAAGGCGACGGTGCCGCTCCGGCTCGGCTATGCGGCCGCGAAGCTCGACGGCGCCCCGCTCTACCGCGTGCTCGTGCCGCGGTTCGACTGGTCGTTCGTCGCCGAGGATCTGGGTGCGGTGCCCGACACGCTGCGCGCGCTGGTGTTCTCCGCGCTCGTCGGTGACAACGCGGCCTCGCTCTACGATCTGCGCCGCGAGCTCGACGAGAAGATCGTCGAGTGGAGTCCGATCGAGGCTGTCGTCGACGACAAGAAGAAGTCGGCCGAGGAGCCCGATCCGATGCCGACGCTCGAGGCGGTCGGCGAGGACTGGGTCGCGGTCGCGCGCGCGAATCGCCTGCCTCCGACGGTCGGCAGCGATCCGACGTTCGATCAGCTCTCGCCGATCCTCGATGACAAGCGCGTCCCATCGCTCCTGCTCGTCGGCCCGCGCGGCGCCGGCAAGACCGCGCTCGTCCGCCGGATCGCGCGCGGCCTCCTCGACCGCGGGCGCGGCAAGGACGGCGTGCGGCGCCGGCTGTGGGCGACCAGCACCGACCGGATCGTCGCCGGCATGGTCTACCTCGGGATGTGGCAACAGCGCTGCCTCCAGATCGTGAAGGAGCTGGAGGGCAGCATCGACGCGCTCTACGTCGATCGTCTCGCCGATCTGCTCGCGCCGATGTCGGATGGCGCCTCGATCGCAGATCTGTTGTCGCCGGCGATCATCGGCAATCAGCTCACGTTGATCGCCGAGTGCGACGAGTCCGAGCTCGTCCGCGCGCGCCAGCGCAACCCGGCGCTCGTCGAGGCGCTGCGCGTCGTCCGCGTGCCCGAGGCTGTACCGGCGCAGGTCGTCGCGCTGCTCGAGCCGTACGGCCAGCGCCTCGATCCACCGGTTCGACTCGCGACCGATGCCGCGCGCCGGCTCGTCGAGCTCCTCGCCGCGTTCCGCCGCGACACCGCGTTCCCCGGCAAGGCCTTGCAGTTCGTCGACTACTGCTCGCTCCACAAGCGGACCGAGCTCTCGCTCGCCGAGCTGACGCCTGCCTTCGCCGCGTGGTCGGGCTTGCCCGTCGATCTACTCGCGCCCGAGCGCGCGCTCGACACCGCGGCGGTCGCGAAGGAGCTCCAGAAGGGCGTGATCGGTCAGGACCAGGCGTGCGCCGTCGCGGGTCGCGTGATCGCGCGCCTGAAGGCCGGGCTCGACGATCCGCAGCGCCCGGTCGGCGCGCTCCTGTTCGCGGGCCCGACCGGGGTCGGCAAGACCGAGCTCGCGAAGCAGCTCGCGCGCTATCTGTTCGGCGATGCCGAGCGGCTCGTCCGCGTCGACATGAGCGAGATCACGACGGGCGCGGCGATCGCGCGACTGATCACGCCGTCGCCCGCCGGCACCTCGCTCGCGGATCGGATCCGGCGCCAGCCGCTCAGCGTCGTCCTGTTCGACGAGATCGAGAAGGCCGACGACGCCGCCTTCGATCTCTTGCTCGGCGTGCTCGGCGAAGGTCGGTTGACCGATGCGTTCGGCCGCCTCGTCGACTTCCGGATGTCCCTGATCGTCATGACCACGAACCTCGGCGCCGCCGATCCGAAGCCCGCGGGGTTCTCGTCGGATCCGGACGCGCCGCCCGATCCGTCGAGCGCGATCAAGAACTTCTTCCGGCCCGAGCTTCTCGGTCGGCTCGACGCGGTGATCGCGTTCCGGCCGCTCCCGCCGCCCGCACTCGAAGCGATCGTCGAGCTCGAGCTGGCGAAGCTGCGCCAGCGCCCCGGCTTCATCGCGCGCAACCTCGCGCTCGTGCTGTCCGCGCGTGCGCGCGCCCGGCTCGCCGAGCTCGGGCACGATGCGAAGCTCGGCGCGCGCCCGTTACGCCGCACGATCGAGGACCTGATCGTCGCGCCGCTCGCCGAGCGGATGGCTCGCGATCCGACCTGGCGCGACGTCACCGTCCGGATCGGTGTGTCCGGTGAGCCGGGTGACATCCTCGTGTGAAGCGTACGAAGGATCTCCCTCTTCGCCCGTAACTACCTGAATCTACGAGGTGTCCTAATCGTAAGGCACCCGACGAACGCGCGAAAAAACCCCGGCGCTGCTACACTTTCCCCGTGACCGACCCCAAGCGCGTGCTCTGGTATTTGCGCAAGGTTCCGTTGCTCGCCGACCTCGGCCCCGATGCGATCGCACGGATGGCGGAGCGGGTCGAGCTTCGCGAGGCTCGGCGGCGCGACGTCATCTATCTCCCGGGTGACCCCGGCCGCTCGCTGTTCCTCGTCCACGGCGGCCGGATCAAGGTCAGCAAGGTGACGCGCGACGGCAAGTCACTCACGCTCGCCTATCACGGCCCCGGCGAGCTGTTCGGCGATAGCTGCCTGCTCGACGGCGGCCCGCGCACCGAGATGGCCGAGGCCGTCGAGAACGCACTGCTCTCCGAGATCGATCGGATCCATTACGAGGAGCTGATGCACGCGCATCCGGCGCTCGGCCTCGCGATGACCCGGCTCATGATCGTTCGCCGCCGCGAGCTCGAGAACAAGGTCGAGGCGCTCGTGTTCCGCGACGTGTCGTCCAAGCTCGCCGAGTTGCTCGTCAAGCTCGCCGGCGAGTACGGCGTCGACGACGCGCGCGGCACGCTCGTCGCGCTCAAGATCACGCACCAGGAGCTCGCGAACCTGATCGGCTCGACGCGCGAGACGGTGTCGCTCACGCTGTCGACGTTCAAGCGCAAGCGGCTGATCGCGACCGAGGGCCGCAAGGTGATCATCAGCGACACCGAAGCGCTGCGCGCGCTCTACTGATCGAGCATCTCGAACGCGAGCGCGAACGCGCGCTGCATCGAGATCGCGCGCGCGATGCCCTTGCCGGCGATGTCGTACGCGGTGCCATGATCCGGCGACGTCCGGATGATCGGCAAGCCGAGCGTGACGTTCACCGACTCGTCGAAGTCGATGAGCTTGACCGGGATGAGGCCCTGGTCGTGATACATCGCGATCACCGCGTCGTAGCGGCCGTGCAGGTGATCGCGAAACGCGGCGTCCGGCACGAGCGGGCCCGACAGGATCGCGCCGCCGCACGGGGCCGCCAACGCGGGCAGGATGACATCCGCATCCTCGTCGCCGAGCAGGCCGTCCTCACCGGCGTGCGGGTTCAAGCCCACGACGCCGATCCGCGGCGCGGCGAGCCCGAAGTGACGCTGCATCGACGCGACGACCAGCTCGATCACGCTGCGCACGCGGTCGGTGGTGAGCTCGAGCACCACCTCGACGAGCGGCCGGTGGACGGTCGCGAGCGCGATCTTGAGCTTGGGTCCGACGAAGAACATCGCGACGTCCTCCGCACCGAGGCGGGCCGCGAGCATCTCGGTGTGACCGAGGAACTGGAATCCGCCGCGGCGCGCCCAGGTCTTCGAGATCGGTGCGGTGACGAGCGCCGCATGCTCGCCGCGCTTGGCCGCCGCGACCGCCGCTTCGAGGTAGCCGACCTGTGCCGCACCGCACGCCTCGTCGGGCTCACCCGGCACCGCACGGTCGCCCCGGCCTTCGCCGCGAATTGCCACGTCGGGGAGCGCGACGCCCAGACGCGACGCCGCGGCCTCGAGCGGGACCCGGTCGCCGTACACGACGCAGCGGGCGAGCCGGTCCGGCGACGCGGAAGCGAGTGTCGCCACGACGATCTCCGGCCCGATGCCGGCTGGATCGCCGAGTGTGATGCCGACCGACGGCGTGACGCCCTGCACGGATCGAGGCTACCACTTGCTCGTTTCCCAGGACGGTCCATCCTTGAGAGATGAGGGCGATCGTTCTCCTCGCTATCGCCGGCTGTGCCGGGGCCGAGGCGATGACGCTGCCGCCTCAGCCTGCCGCACCGATCGGCAGTGCCGCCGAGACCCACGAGCTGGGACTGTTCCCGGGCGAGACGATGGCCTTCGAGGTCCACCTCGGCGGCATGCTCGCGGGCGAGGCCCAGCTCGCGGTCGGCGAGATCGGCGACGTCGACGGCCATCGCGCGCTCGTCGTCAAGTCGCGCGCGGCGACCGCGGGCGCGGCGAAGCTGGTGAAGAACATCGTCGACGAGGCGACGACGGTGATCGACGCCGACACCGGCCGCCCGCTCCGACTCGAGACCACGGTCGTGATGAACGACAAGACCACGTCGGCACAGGTGGTGTTCTCCGGCTCGGTCGCGACCGGCGTGTTCACCAAGCCGGACGATCCGACGCCGCATCCGTACAAGGTCGACTTCGGCAAGGTCACGGTCCACGACTCGCACTCCGCGATGGCGCAGATGCGAGGCTGGCGCGCGGCGCCCGGCACGACGAAGCAGATCTACGTGGTCGGCGGTCGCCGGCTGTGGCGCGTCGACATGACGTTCGTCGGGTTCGAGACGGTCGGCTCCGCGGTCGGCAATCGCCGCACGGTCCACCTCTCGGGTGCGGCGTTTCGCGCGCGCAACAACCTCCAGCTCGAGGGCGGCAAGGCCACCCGCACGTTCGAGGTGTGGATCACCGACGACGCCGATCGCGTGCCGCTCAAGATGACCGCGCACACCGAGCTCGGTGACGTCGCGATGGACCTCACCGACTACCAGAGACCCTAGGAGTCGTACTCGTACTCGTACTCGTACTCGTGCTCGATTCCCCCGGGTCCGAGGGCGGTTGGGAGACGTCGTCGGAACCGCATCGATCGGTACGCGATCGACCATGACCGATCGGGCAGCACGGAATCGGGCGGACGGCACTCGGCGCGGTCAGCGAGTACGAGCACGAGCACGAGCACGAGCACGAGTACGAGCCAGCAACGACCCTAACGTTTCTTCTTCACCGGCTCGGGCTGGGTCACGGGTTCGGTGTCGATCGTGCCGCCCACGCTCGACGAGTCATCGGCGGTGATCGGGCGGCCGGGCGTGAGGATCATGATCTCGGGCGCCGAGCTCTCGTCGCGGATCTCGCCCATCGGCTCTTCGACCTCGAGCTCGACGAACCGCTCGATCGAGATCTCGGGCTCGCTTTGATCGCCGATCGCGCGCGGCTTGTTCGCCGCGATCTGCCCCGGCCCCTTCTCGAGCGTCGGCGGCTCCTCCGCCTCGATCGTCATCTCGCTCTCTTCTTCGATCGGCGCGGGTAGCGGGAGCTTCGCGGGGCGCGCGGGCGGGCGCAGCTTGCCCACGCCGTCGGCGGCCTTCGCGGCCGGCTCCGCGGCCAGGTCGTCGAAGGCGTGATCGGTGGCGTCGCCGAGCTCCGCGCTCGCCGTGATCAGACGCTCGTTCGCTCCCTTGACCGCCGCGAGCGAACGCACCACGCCCGGCGGGCCGTCCTTGGTCGCGGTCCTCGGGATCGCCATCGGTGCGGTCGGGCCGCGCGCCGGATCGTCCTCGGGGACCGTGCTCGCGCGGTC
>Ga0307509_10005518_pt1 | contig 17559 bp, 10 predicted proteins | sample 10_EM_MG_FD_202245 | JGI IMG/M metagenome (GOLD analysis project Ga0307509, IMG submission 202245) | Populus trichocarpa ectomycorrhiza microbial communities from riparian zone in the Pacific Northwest, United States - 10_EM | ecosystem: Host-associated > Plants > Roots > Unclassified | place...
TCTATTGTAGGGACAATTTTGCCATTTAGGTGATTAAAAGATTTAGGAGTACAGGAGCTTTTTTAGGAGTGTAAATGACACATCCCTTCAGAAAATAGAACATTCATTTCCTGTCCCATAAGACTTCTCTCCTGTTTTTTCATCAAATACACTAAAAGGAAGAAGAAAGGTGATTTGATGCCATCTAAAAAAAGGTGATTCAGCGTTTTGAGTGAAAAATTGAGGTAAGGTAAGCAGGCATGTTGCTCACTTCTGATTTTCATTTTCCAAATCTGGTGTATTGAGTAACCTAACTCATTCATCAAACAAGCTGGTCTTCCTATGAAATTTTTCTTGGTGAATCAAATGAGTTTGTCCGAATGAAACTCATAAACAAATGCTAGTTGATGTAGTTAATGGGAGAAAAGTTTAGAAATTATGGTTATTTAATCATTGATTCTGTACCCTTTAGTTTCTTGTAAACCTAGTCTATTCTATTTAAGAACTATCATACGTTTTGAATTTTACTACTAGTTAGGAATGTTTAGTATACTCAAGAAACTAAATATCACTAAGGATTTTCTATCATGTGCGGTTTTCTTTTTTGTTTTTGACTTTATATTTCCTATTTAGTTTAGGACTGCTAGGACTTTTAATGCCTATAAAAGAAGCCCCTTTTCTTTGCAGAATAATGCTAGAAATACCAATACATCTTTACTAATAACATGTCAATTGGTACTCCTGTAATGGTAAAAACTACATTAAATTGTGATATAAACCTCTTCATAATTTGAAAAACTCTCTTATGTGATAGAAGCCAAATCAGTTAGTATGAGATTTTGTAAAAAAATGTTAGTGTCCCTCTCATTACTCTTCTCTATGTAATAGGGAGCACCTCAACATTGGGATTATGAGTATTTTGGCTTAGTTTAACATGCAGAGTTGAACTTTCTTTCACTTCCCTTTTCTTGATCATTATTTTCTTCTCCTTCCCTCTTTATTTTTCCCCCTTGCTACAGTAACCTAGGTTGCAAATAAATGCTACTGTAAACCCATCCTAATTCTCCAACCTGGTGCACCACAAATCCTCCATTTGGTCTCGAAACCTAAGTTGTCCCGCATCACTAGTGGAGGAGACATTTTCTTGAATTAGATGTGTTTGTCTGAAGGAAACTTGCACAAATGCTAGTGAAAGAGAGGTTTCTCCCTTTCCAGCTTGTTGTCTTCATTTCTTCTTTCTGAATGACATAACTGAGCCTTTACTGCTGCTGCTTGATTTCTGACTTGGATAGTTGCCTATAGTGTTTGGTTGTCTCTAACTGCAATGGTAGACTTGCAATTAGTTTGGTTGTTGTCGGTAGATGTAATTTACTTGTCGTGAATCATAGTTGTAAAATTCTTATGTTTTTTTCTTTGGGTTGGGGGGGAATTAATGTTGGGGAAAAATCAGTGAAGACATATTTAGAACTGTTGCCTTTTCTTGATAGGCTACGTATTTAGAATTGTTAGCTGAGCCCTGGTCCCACCTGTCAGGGTATCTGCGGTTGAGACATTGATACAGAATTTTATAAAAGCTTTCATGCATCTAATGTTAATTTGCTGATTCTTCTTTGAGCTTTGTACTTATCATATGTTATAGCTTTCTTTGCACAATGTTGTTAGGTATGTTGATCTGAAGGCATGCATTAGTCGACTTCCGGAGAATGGATATGGAGCAAATGTTCCCACGTGGCCTTCTCGTTTGCACACTCCACCTGATAGACTCCATAGCATACAATATGAATCATACATAGCCAGAAAAGAGCTATTAAAGGCAGAAAATAAGTTTTGGTCCGAAACAATAGCTGGCTATGTCCGTGCTTGGCATTGGAAGAAATTTAAACTTAGAAATGTGATGGACATGAAAGCTGGCTTTGGAGGGTATCCTATTTACAATTCATCTCATCTTGCTTTGTTCCATTACAAAGGTTATTTTACTCTGTCACATTAATGCTTTGATTGTTGATTTTGTTAGATTCGCGGCTGCATTAATTGATCAAGGATTTGATTGCTGGGTTTTGAACGTGGTTCCTGTTAGCGGATCCAACACCTTGCCTGTTTTATATGACCGCGGGCTCTTGGGAGTTATGCATGATTGGTACCATTCTAAACTGTCAGATTAGCTAAAGCATAAAGTTTTTAGGATCCTCATTTTGGATACTGGGGTGACGGTTCTCATAAATACTTAACATGTTATAATAATGCTGTGTACCCTTGACCATCCCCCCTTTCCTATTGTTTCATTTCTCATTGATAATAAATGAATGTGATGCTATTTCGATTTTGTTTAAAAGTTTTTCACTGTCTATATTTGCCTGAACTTAGTTGAATGAACTTCTGTTGCACATGATGTTTGATTCATCAGGTGTGAACCATTCGATACATACCCAAGAACCTATGATTTATTGCATGCAGCTGGCCTCTTTTCTGTTGAAAGGAAAAGGTATGCATTGTTCTTTTTGCTCAATTTGTGACTTGCCCAAGATCTTACAATCGAGGTTAAGCTGGAGGTTTTTTCTTTAATTTGCTTTCTTTTTTCACATTGTTTATTTCTTCGAATCAGATGTAATATGTCTACAATCATGCTCGAGATGGATCGCATACTTAGACCCGGTGGTCGAGTATACATTCGTGACTCTCTTGATGTCATGGATGAACTTCTACAGATAGCTAAAGCCATGGGCTGGCAGGCAACTTCGCGCGACACATCTGAGGGTCCTCATGCAAGTTACAGGATCTTGACTTGTGACAAGCGCCTTTTGCGTCCTTGAATGAATGCAATCTAAAAGCTAGCAGTGGTTTTCTGGAGGTAGTTGTAAATATCAGATCAACTACTTAGAGATAATGGAGAAAAGATGGGTAGGAAAAGCTGGATTTTGAAGGAGAAAGAATTATTTTGATCCTGTAGCGATTAGGCCACTGGGCTACTGAGCTTCATGGACTTCACCCCTTGTCTTTTGAGGACTTACCATGTGGGTGCAGATCCTGATGTCAGAACGTAGTAACTGGCTCATCATGCCAAAAAGAGAGGCCGTTATATTTGTCATGTAATTGTTGTAAAACACAATCAATGTCCATAGTACAGTCTACTTTCTCAAGTTGAAAGCATTTGTATTGTTTATTCTTTACTAGATATTGATCTAGAAATATACACAAATATTCAGGCTATAACTTTCCTTATTTTTGGAATTGTAATTTTTTTTTTATTTAGTGCTCTTTCTTTACCTTTTTGAATTTGCTTGAAGCATGGCAGTGCAAATGACGAGCTTTTTCCTATTTTCCTACGTTGTTTGTGTGTTTATTGGTCGAAATCATTGCCAGCTGATTGATGGCATATACTGAGAAATGAGATCACGATTGTCGATTTTGACGTCGGAGCATCCGTTTCGATCATGATCTCCTCCTTTATTTTCTACGGGACCAGCACAAGATGACTGGCAATTGCAGGAGCATTTCTGAAAAAAATGTGATCATGGCTTGGATTAACCAGTTCTCGCAGGGCTTCAGAGGCCACATCATGGGCCGCCCAATTACTGGAACCTACAAGAATTGAAACCTCTTGCTAACCGTATAGTATCTAACAAAATCAAGTGAACACACGAATCATTCCATATAATCCTGGACAGAGCATCAATGAGTGTTTTGTCATCACCCTCAATTATAACTTGATTATAACCCCTTTCAGCACCAACTCTGATAGCTTCTCTCAGTGCCAAAGCTTCATAAACTCGAGGGTCATGACCGTGTGAGCAAAAACATCCAAGAACAGCAACTACCTCACCTCAGTAATTCTTTCCAATAACTCCAATAATTCCAGTACCAGCGGTTTTAGTACAAGCCCCTTCAAGATTGAGCTTGATAACATTCATCTCAGGAGGCTTCCAAGAAGGGATATTACCTTCGTGTGTGTTAGTATCTTAATGTTTTCAGAGCCAGAGAGACCAAGACTTTTAACATAGTCATCATATTGGTGTGGAGCCTGCTCCAATATTTGTCCAACAATCCAGTTCCTGTCACCGAAGACCGCATAATTTCTGGCCTTCCACAATCTCCAGCAGCTGAAACCAACAAGTTCGGTAGGATACTGCATTGAGGAAAAGCTCTGCAAGGAACTCTGAAACTTCTGCCTTCAATCCGTGAAATCTACAGCTTCAAATTTCAAACACGTCAGATCTCATCGGCAATGAAGACCGAAGCCTTTCCTGCCGGGCCTTTGAGTTTCATAGTAAACTTATATTGTAAATTTGTAATGGTGACTTGCAATAAACTTACTATTTGAAAATAAATCATTTTTTCTCAAAAAAAGAAGAAGCCCCATCCCCATCCCCATCCCCATCCCCATCCCCATCAAAAGTTATCACATGTATTCCAATGCATAAAATGCCTTTATATTATTTCACCCAATCACCTCATTCGCAAAAATGCCTTCGACGTTCTCTAAAAACTCGTGAATTATAATTTTATGGGCCAACGAAAAAGATAATCGTGGCCCACCATAAAAGCTGACATGATAAGCCCAAAGAGCTGTTTCCTGAATTAATGTTTCAATATGGGTCTAAACTCTAAAGGCCCAACTAAAGGTTTACGCTTTTATAGAAACAGCAGCAATTAGGGTTTTACGTTTCCATCTCGCAGCTTCATAGTATAAGCCACTTTTAGCGAGAGAGGAAGATAGAGCTCTTAGCCTCAGAGTTTGAAAATGGTGAAGGGACGCCAAGGAGAGCGAGTCAGGTCTGCGATTTATACAGACATATATTTTTTTATACTTGCTTTAATGTTTTGAAAAAAAAAAAGAATCATTTTTTTGTTGTTTAATTAAGAAATTGTAGATTGAAGCTAATAAATGATTGCTTTAATGTTTATCTCTCTCATTCTCTATGTGCTGTTCGTTTTTTAGGCTTTATGTCAGAGGAACAATCTTGGGCTATAAGAGGTAATAACTATAGTTTGGAGCTTGGCTTTTATACTCTCTGTAATTTTAATTTGTACGTCTTTATGATTTCTCCGAGAAATTTGAATAAGAAAAGAAAGAAATTAAGGTTATTTAGATCAGGGGGTTTGTTTATTTAGAAGCTGTTATGTTAATTGAAATATTGTCACTGGATTTCATAGTTATAGTTAAAGTTGGCATTTGCTAGTTTCTAGAAAACGCTTTGATCTTTGTTCAAAAGATAAGCAAAAGAAAACATGTTTTTTTATCGATGACAGTTCAAGATTTGCGGTTTTAGCTTGCATTTGTTTATGGAAACGAACTATATCCGAATTTCCAGCAATTTTAATTGATTGACAAATCAGGGAAAAGAATATGATAGACTGGTTGGAATTTTTTGTGCGAGTTTCTGTAAATGAATATTGTTTGTCACAGGAAATGGAACTTAGGATTTTGTTTTTGTTATGTGGATTTGTCTGGAGATTAAAATGTTATTTTGGTGGTTAGGTCGAAGTCCAACCAATACCCAAACACATCTCTGATCCAGATTGAGGGAGTCAACACCAAGGAAGAAGTTGCATGGTATGCTGGTAAGCGCATGGCATACATATACAAGGCCAAGGTGAAGAGGGATGGGACCCACTATCGCTGCATTTGGGGCAAGGTCACAAGGCCTCATGGAAACAGTGGTGTTGTCAGAGCTAAGTTCAAGTCCAACTTGCCTCCAAAGTCCATGGTATTGTTAAAAAATAGCTGTTGTGATTGATATGTCATCCTTTCTGGGTATTTGGATTTTTGTGTATTGATTTTGTTTGTTTTTTATTTTTTAGGGATGTCGTGTAAGAGTTTTCATGTATCCCAGCAACATTTGAGGTACAGTTAACTTTAATGTCATCATTACTTTCCTCTTCGAATGTGCCAATCATCATTACTTTCCTCTTTGAACGTGTTAAGCTCAATGACATGTTTTGTTTTATTGTGTATTTATTTGAATTTTGCCTGCCTCTCGAGATCAAGAGTCTAATTTAGAAGTTTGACGGGTTAACTTACCAAGTAACACTTTGGTTGCTTCGTGGTGGGGGATTACTTCGTGGGGAATGATTTTGAGAATTGTATATGGTTACTTTTGATTCTTGAATAATGATTTTCTCATAATGTATCCGTTTGTGTTTTTGGTGATGGATGCTAATGTTTCAATACTTCGTTGGAATTCCATTTTTCAGTGAATGGAGTGGGTTAAAATGGCAATACCAGGGGCCATTATTATCCACTGAATCTGTCAAATGTGCCTTTATTCTATAGAATTGCTGCGGTGTGTAATCTTATACATGGTTTTACAGTGCAGCCTTATGGATGGATTGAAAGTGCCGGCATTGTACTTGTATGTGCATTAATATAATATGATCAAAGCGTTCTAGTTATTTTCTTCAGTTGATCACCTGAGTCTACCAACATTCTTTTGTTGTCTAATAATCACTTTCCAGTAGCATTTTAATCTCATTTAAAAAAATGGATGTTTTTTTAGGACACTGTTATCTAGTGTGATTCTGATAGCGCTCAGCTCATGCTATTATTTTGGATTCATTTTATTCCGTTGCTAATCAGGCTCGGATAACATAAGAAACATTTTTATTTTGGATTCAATTCCTGTCAATGGTTTCACGCCTCTAATAAAGTCCTAGCTTTGTTTCAGTCACATTTTGTGATGGTCTTTTATCTTGATTCTAATGTCTGCTATTTTTTTCCTCTTGCAGTTCCTCAGGCTCTTTACAGGTAGCAGCGTGGGTCCATTTGATGTCTTGTAGGGATTGTCGTTTTACTTTTTATAAGCTAAGTTTAAATATCGTATGAGCTGAGAATGATGGACGGACTTTGTTTCTAATTTCAGTATCCGTTTTCCACCATTCTGTCGTTGATGTGAATGGTTTTGCGATCACCTTTTCCTTGATTTAAACATTAAGATCTTTGGTATGATGAACAAGGTGTGGCACATTGATTCGCGCAATAATTCTTATACTGTAACCGAATGTGATAGGGCCAGAGGGTCAATTCATTATATAGACAAAAGCATAAACACGTTTTGCAAGGAAAAAAACAGGAGGCTGGGTATCTGTTATTTGAGCTTAAAAAAAAGGAAAGTGCTAAAAAGGTAAGGTGAATTGCTGTCCATGTTTTCCTTGCATGTTCATGGAAGAAAACCGTAGTTAAGCAGAAAAGAACACATGATTGGAGGTCCAAATTACTCCATTTTTTAGCTACCCGCTGTCCCACCCAACTGGTAACAAACGCAATCAAAATAAATGGAAGGATAACTGGATAAGTTTTTCATTATGGAAGTGTGAAGATTTCCCTGCATATTATTATACAGCTGGAATTCTGAAAAATTCGTGAACATGAAACTTTTTCCTTTTTGTCGAGAAGGGTGAAAATCAAGATAGCTTGTTGTGTGATTAGAGTAGAATTTCTGGGGAGATATGAGTTGCACTTGACACTCTGCGTTTTTGATAACTTCTTTGTTTCCTAGGATAAACACACCTTAAAAAACCTTGTCACGAGCTTACCGGCAGCAGTACGTCTCTGTGGCCATGCTAAAGGTTGTAATTTTCCCCTGAGGTATAGCTCTCCAACGAAGTATCCTGCCATGCCTTTTCTTTACTAAAAGCATCGGACCTGGGTTACCTTTCCAATTTTCAGTTCGCTGATCTGCTCCAAATAAATACCTTGCCTCTATTTTAGTAAGGAATCAACAAATCAGTAGAAGATTGATTCAAAAGTTCAAAAAAAAAGAAAAAAAACGAATGCCAATTCCTTAAAAAAGGGTACCAACATGATATATCCACCCAAAGATATCAATCAGACCAGCTGTTCTAAGAGTATTTTTGATATATCCACCCAAAGATATCAATCAGACCAGCTGTTCTAAGAGTATTTTTTTTTCTCAGCTTGAAAAGCAATGGCTGAAGCTATAGTTTCTGCTGTCATTTGAAGAACTGACCCTGTAGTTAGTGAAGCAGCTTTTCTTTATAGTGCCGCATAGGAAGTTGAGGGGTTCAAGCTGAACTGAAGCGAATGAAGTGCTTCATGAAAGATGCAGACCAGAAGCAAGAAAAAGATGAGCGTGTTCGCAACTGCATGGCTGAAATCAGAGATGTTGCATACGAGGCAGAAATTTGCCGGAGGATAAGCTCATTCAAACACTTCAAAAAGGGTTGGGGGGGAAACGATATTTGGTGGTCCTAGATGATATTATATGGGGAAATGAAGTGTGGGTTAGTTTAAAGCCTGCTTTCCCTAAAGGAAAGGAGGGAAGCAAAGTTTCAGTAACCACGCTAATTGAATGTTTACATAGTTAACAATTCATTTTCTTCTAATTGAATGTGTTGTCACTCAACTCAATTTGTCTGAGCTACCAGTATCTTGTGTTTAATGCTAGTATTTACTTGGATATTGAGCAAACAATTTTAGAAACCGAAGTGGTGTCAACCTTGCATTCTAGCAGGCGAGATGGTACCATCGCCTTGCGTATTCACTTTGACTCTGCTGTCCATATACCTTTCTTGGTAAGAAGGAAATAGAGTCAGAACTGCTTTGGTACAACAAAATTTGTTGTTTGGACGTATAATCAAACAGAACCACATGTGGGTCAACAAATCAAGAAGCACGATTGAACATAATTAGGACGCCTTGTCAATTCCCATCTTTTAGTTCATAGTAATTGGGAAACACAATCTCTCCCATCTGCAGCTGCCAGAATCCTGAAGCAATATATTAGAACAAATGTTTTTCATGCCTGTGCATGTCAAAAGGTAGTCAAATGGTAAAAAGATATGCTCCGGTATTGTTTGTTTATACCAGGAAGATATGGCATCTCTCATTTCAATCGAATGCAAGAAACAGTCGTGCACTTACAATCTAAAAATAGTTTCCCGAGATGGATGCTGATGGTGATGGTTCAAACAATGATCACACACTGATAAGTCCAGTGACTAGGCATCAACCACATAACCTAGGGACCGCTAAAATACTTCGGAAACGCTCAAACAGCTGCACGATACTACTTTCTTCACAACAACATGGTAGAAACTTTCAATATGAGAACTGCTGGAAACTCTATTGATCTGATTTAGGCCTCCATGCTGGCTGCCCTTGAATGTGATAATGTGGCACATATCTTTGCCTGGTTGAATTGATTGTCTGATTTTCCTGTCTTTCATTGGTAGAATTCCTTGAACCGCTTCCCATTCTTTGGGAGCTCAAATTGCTGGTATGACTTGCCGGTCTTATATTGAGAGTTTGGGAGCTCAAATTGCTGGGATGACTTGCCGGACTTATATTGAGAGTTTGAAACTGTGCTTGTGATGGTGAATACACGGACCTGCTAGTTTGTGAACGAGTTGTAATATGCTGGCCAGCCATGTAGCTTGAGGTCCCAACTGGAGTCCTGACACGGTGAACAGATGTGTAGCTTGGGGTCCCAACTGGAATTCTGACTTGGTGACCAGCAGTATAGCTTGAGTTACTAGCTGGTGTTCCTGCAATAATACGTGATATTCGTGGCCTGACTAACATGCCCAAGAAAGAAATCTGATTCTGGTTAGCCGTCACAAGTCTATGGTGGGTTGTCTGAATAGCTTCAGATATCTTCATTAGGTTTGCAGCACTCACAGCTCGTGCAGTATTTTCTGGCTGCTCAAAGGGATCCTCGATCTAAAATATCAGCAGTGGCAAGACAATCAGCAGCAGTGGAAATAACAGCATCAGCTATCATTAGTTTAGTTTAGAATTTTGTTTTTCTGGGGGTGGGGGTTTTATTGAAGGAATGAGAGAGGATTACAAATAATGCGTAAGTTCTGGGCAGCCATCTCGTGTTGCTTCTGATTTCTTCCCACTTCCCCGTAAATGGACAAATTCCTAGCTCTGTGGCCTTTGAACTTATGTCATAGAACTGCAAATATACAAAACAGCTTGCGTGTATCAATAAAAATATGGATATATGGCCAGCTACCCCAGAAAATGGGAAAAGCAATTTAGATATAAAAAAAGGTAATCTAGATATAAAACAGCACTCTCACAAGTCAACATGTCTATCATCATGTACTCCAATTGCTGGAATTACCTCCTAGGCGCATAGAATTGCAAATATAATTAAAACACCACAAGAATTATTACCTTTGTAAGGAATGAAATGAAAAGCTCAGACAAAGAATTTCGATTAATTGCTCTGGATTTGTTTGATCTATATCTAGATATATTAGCAGCACATATTTCTCCAATACGTCTTTCTGCATCAGTCCTCACACCTACAGAACATGTTGGAATACAGGTCAGAGAGATACTTCAACCAAGCTATTAATTACTGTTGATGCTTGTAGAAGATTAGATCAGTTTTTATGCAATGCAAATCATATGTTATATGTCCAAAAAAAATTGTAAGTTGAAACTACCATTTTAGGAAAACTTCAAGATGAGATGAGCTCCAAGTGATATAAGTCAATAAATAAAACATTGTAAAAATTATGAAAAACTGACTGAAAAAACCGGAGACATTTTATCATGTTTTGAGCCTTATCAAGAAAATGTCAAGATCAGTTCAACTCACTCGATAGCTAGACAGAATGTGCTCCAGACTTCGTAGCAAGACAAAATGAAAAACTATATTATGAAAAAGAACTTGTTTCAAACCAAGTTGTAGATTGCTGACTCTTAATTGAAAAAATCATCATCAAATACTGAGACAGGTTGGAGTTCATCTATTAGTTACCGACTCATATTTACTTCCCAGAAGTCATGAGAAACTGTAACCTAGCACAAACAACCATACCACATGGATCTTAACTTAAAATAAATTGAGGACTATAAGTTTTGTAACTGTAATATACTAATTTTTTCTCTGTATCAAATAAAATTACAAGCCAAAAGGCAGTATGGGGGATTGGGGAATCTTTTATACAATATGATATCATATTCGTGCTATGTGCAGTGCTTGGAGACAGCAACAATTGTGGCTCCTCTGGGAACCAGAGGGCCTCCTTGAATCATCTGTTCAGGAGTACTGCCAGAAAGGCACAGGCTACAGTTACAGAGGTAAAAATCAGACTAGTGCAAATCCACAATGCATGAATGCATGCGCAGCCACTTACACACATGCTGAGAGTGGAAATTTACTAATTAAATTCCAGACTCATCGTTAACTGTGATCACATAAACAAGGAAGAAATTAATATTTTTAGAAAAGAATGCAAATAGCATAGGCTTACTGTGTGAGCTTATTTGGATTAAACATGAGAAGTACCTGTAAGATCATCAATAACATTTCTTGGGTAAATTTCTTTAAGGGGAGGTAAAATGGCAGGCACACAAGTCTGCAAGAAAAACCATAAACAAAAAAGAACTTAATAAGATGGAAGTCCTTACAGCTATAAAGAAATATATCCAGTAAAGCACAGAAGTAGGCTACACACTAGCTATAGAGGAGACCAATGAACATGAAAGAATGAAAGAAATACAGATATACAAAGGCCAGAAGAACAATCAATCTATCCATTATCTGCACGTCCAATGACTGTTTTGCAACTATGGTATATAAATGTTCAGGGGAAGGGGACCACTAGCACAAAAGTGCACAAGAAGGCACAAAAGAAAACTAATAAAAGAACACTTGACATTGCAAAAGGGCATGCGCAGAAAATAACCAAGATAACAAAGCAATGTTGGAAAAATCATTTAATTAGGGTTATTGGAAGAAGTGCAGAACTTTTAAAAAAGTTAACACCTAATTCTAGTAAAACAGGTCAGTGACATCCATAATAAACACGTTGAAGAAGCTAACATGGCAATGAAGTGCAGAGTTAATTCCAACTATTCTTACAAGGTTTAATGCATATAAAGAAAACTGATCACCTGAAAATGGAATATGACAAGCAAACTGAGAGAGTACGAGTTCAATGACCCAGTCTTTGGATTATTTATATTGTGAGTTTTGGCCCATTCCTTGACCTACACAAACATTAAATTGCATCAAATAGATGCACTAGTTTCCCAGGATATTTATTTATTTATTTGGCTGAGAGAATGTACCAGTAGGACCATATCACGAAAACGCCTATCTATCTCATTGATCCAGAACAAGAACTTGGACTTCATTAGACCCTGCATGTTATCAATTGAAACATCGCAAGAGATGGAAGCATTCTCGAATTTTAAAATGGGAACCCTTGCATTTGGGATAAATTGCAACCTCTGCCATCCACCTGCACATCAATTTTGTAAGTTGTAATGAAATAAAACAACGATGTTATATAAAAGAACAACCCAACAACTAAGAGCAGTGATTTATTCCCCAAACAACTCTTCATCTATCCTTAAAATGAAAACATAAAAAACGAAATTACCCTTCAACGTAATCACTTTTCACTTTATAAACCTGCTCATTGTTGGCATTGGCCAGAATAAAGTAACTTATTTCAGTGGGCAGATTCAGCGAGTCAAAGACAATATAATTACTGAAGTTTCTGATACAAGTTTTTGGCTAAGTCAATTATTCACAACAAATTGTAAATCAAAATCACATGACAAGCTCTCTGGTCCAAAGTCTAGTTTCTGGCTATTACCTTCAATTTTTCAGGAGAATCAACCATTATGACAATGCAAAGCTTTGATAATTAAAACTCTCAAAAAGACTTAAGTGCAGGAAAATCAAAAGCATTGAAGTTTTATTTATTGCAAGTTGTAAAATAGGGAACATGGTTATATGGATCTCATAGATTGCTCATGAATGTCTACATGAAGTACGTATTAGGAAACATGAGGGGAAACCATGTAATAATTCACCTCTCTGTCTCAAAGCTTTCAAAACATCCTCTAGCAAGTTTTGTTTGCGCCTCTTCCCAGCAGATGAGATATAAGAACCATTAGATAACACAATTGAGATATCCAAGTCTCCCCATCGAGTGAAGAGATTTGACACAAATGATCCAAATGGCTCCACGGTAGAACCTGTTGGCACAAATAAAGTCATGCATCCACATTGTTGATCCAAAAACAGATAATAAAACTTGATGCATATTTTAAGAACCGGATTCATAGCAGTTTTACAAGTATTGCAGTTTTATTGTGACAGAAACACATTTGCAACTATTGCAGTGGAACCTCAAATACCTTGAGCAAAGTTCAAGCCATCAAGAAATTCACATTAATGTGTTTATGCAAAACTTGAATTACATTCTGTACAATAGTATCATAGATGTTACATTCTCTACAATAGTATCATAGATGAACAGAAAAGGCATTCTAAATTGTCATACTCAGCATATTAAGTTTTAAAAAAATAGCATACAGCAGTTGGTCAGTTTTAAATTAAAAATGTCAATTCCTTGGATTTGTATTGTTTCACTATTGTGTGTGAGGATCATTTTAAGGATTTCATGAGATGAAATTGTTTTTCTTCCACTATTTGTTACATTAATCTCTAGTAGAACGTATGGCATGCAGGAAAGAAATTTGCATTTCCCAGGAAAAATACCTCTCAGACTTTCCACAGATTTAACAACATCTTCCAACTCTTCAATGACTTTAAATCGCACCACCCAATCCTCCCGTAAAGGTTGGATCCCGTTAAGTATATCCTTAAGTGTAGGCTCCAAAACCCTGTAGGTATTCATTGTTGTTCCTTGAGTTATAATGCTGGAGAAACAGTCACACATGTCAAAAACTCAGGTGTAAGGCTAACATCACGCATAAAGCAGAAAAAGACATAGCAGATGGAGGCACAAGTTCCTACACACCTAGAAATGCCACATCCTTTCCAATGAGATTAATGTGCTGGTAAAGGCGTCTTGGAGTATTTCTTGCCTCAAAGATCCTTCAAGCACTAACCATAAATTTAAATTTTGGAATCTGCACATAATAAAAATAGTAGAAATGAGAGGCAGTCAAAGGACAAGTAGAAGTGTGTGAGTGCAGCGCCCATGTCTGTGTGGTGTGTGCCAAGCAACAATCATAAGCAAAAAGATTCCAGTGCCTGTGTTTGTGGGGTGTGCAAAGCCACAATCACAAACTATACATTTTACCATCCATGTGCGTGTGGTGTGAACATGGATGTATGTTACATTACAAAGAATAGAACATCAAATTGAAAAGACTGAATCTTCTCCCTATCTAAACATTGTATCTCCCATTCCCTAATCCAATAAACTATGTGTTAGGTACAAAAGAAAGTTCCTAGCTTTAAGATGAGGATGAGAGAAGAAAACTCTATATAAAAAAAAGGGTTCCAACTACGTGTTGGTTATGGCTCTCTAAGACACATCTTGTGGGAGAAAAATAAGCAATGGCTGGTTAAAGACTGATTACACTGACACTGCTGGTGACATAACAACACAATACTGCCAGTGAATTACAAAAACAGACAAGTCGGCAGAGAAGCATAGGTCTCATTTCTTTTCTTTGGCATTTTAAGCAAATAAAATCACACCTAACACTGAATAGAAATTCATAAACATAGACAGGTTGAAAACTTAACACCCCCTCCCAAAAATTCTCATTCTGTATTGTTTTGTTACCTACAAATTCTGAGCAGGTTGGTCAGATCTCTGACAGAACTAGGTATGATGATAGCTCTACTAGAAAGGACTCGCACCTATTCTTAACTAGAAGCAACATCTTCAGCAATGTTGTTGGCTCGGTTTAATTTATTTAAAATATAAAAGGTCTCTAAATATCAGAAGGAGCATCGGACCCTTTAATTGATTACGATGTTTGGTGATTTAGATATTCCTCCTATAAATACAACATAACATGTTATGATGGTGTCTGGTGGCCGGTGAAATTAATTTCGCATTCCAGTAGAAGATATCTATAAAAAGAAACAAAGTTACATTCTAAATCATGTGATTCAATGTAAATTTTAATAGTATGACATAAAGAAAAATCCATTGGTGTCAACATAACAAGGGGTGATACACTGATCCCATATTCACAAACTCAGAGTCCTCTAGATTACAGGAGCTTCAATTCACCCCATTAATTTTAACCCAGCAAACACAATGACAAACAATATAAACCCCAGCCCTCCTCTTTAGGTACTCAACAGCACATAAATTAACAAAAAGACTAACCCAGTAGCACAATAGAGTGTCTGGCTGATCAAAACATGAAAATCACTTAAAACCCATATCCAAATCGAAGTCAGCAACAAAACCAAGTAACTGAAATTAGAAACAAACACAGCCAAAACCCAATTCACACACACAAACGCACATCATAAAAACTTGAATAGATATTGAACCATAACAAATATGAACAAGAAAATAAATCACCATTACATGATTACCATAAGACATAACACTAGAAATCAACAGAATCCAGTAACAAAAGTACAATCCATGATGTTTCTCTCTATCTTCTTGTGTTTGATTGACTCTTGCAGTCAACTGTAGAGTCACCCCCGGGGCTGTGTCAGCCAAAAAAGAGAGGCAACTTGCAATTCCCTCCTCCGCCTCGAATTATTTTCAGCCATTTATATATATAGGGTAATGATTATACAAAAATACGTACATGCAATGGGTGTAAAGTAGACATTAGACAAGAGGATAACTTAGCAGGGAGGGCAGTGGAAGTTACTGTACCTTTCTTTGTTTTTTTAATAGTGACCTCTTTGATGACTTTGAGAGAAAGGGAGGAAAAAAGGGTCAAGGAGACAGCTGCGCTTTGGAATTTAACTTTTGATGTTTGAGTGGGATTTTTTCTTTTCTTTTCTCCCTTTTCTTTTGATGGAATGGAGACGCGGAAGGGAACGACGTGTTATTGGAGGGGACTGCTTTTATGCGAAAAAGAAAAATTGTGACTTGGAAATTGGTGTAGCCGCCTCTGTTTCCCGGTCAGGTTTTCGATCTTTACTAGAAAAAAACCAGCAAAAACAAAAAAAAAAAAGAGTTTGAATAAATTAGAAGTTGGTGTTTTGTTATTTTATATCTTGTCTGGAACTGTGTTTGTACGGAATTTTAATAAAATTTAATTTTTCTACTTAAAATTAATAATTTTTATATTTTTAAATCGTTTGGATGTCTTGGTATTAAAAAATATTTTTTTTATTTTTTAAAATTTATTTTTAATATTAATACATTAAAAAATCTAAAAAACTCAAAAAATTAATTTAAAGTAAAAAAATCATTTTTTTTCTTACAAAAATGCTTTCTAACCGCAAAAACAAATGAGGTGGTCTATGTTTTATGGCAGGTCAAGATGTTTTTTTTAACTTGAGAATTTAATAACTCAAGTTATACACCTTGTTGGATCTAATAAAATGATTTAATTTAATTATATAATAACAAATCTATATATATATATAAAAAAATAATCATGACCAGCAAAGAAAAAATGATTGTCAAAAAAAAAAGTTGTGAATCTAAATTCCAAGATAACCCGAGTTAAAGGAAAAAATAACAAAATAACAAAAAAAAATCTCAAGCCAATCCGAGTTAGCAAGGCAAACTCGCGACCGAGGTCATGAAAACCAATGCCATACCATCCTCATAGAAATAAATAAAAACAACTTAATTTTCAGTAAACTCAATATTAAATGATAAAATCAAAAACTAAAATTGGTGCATAAAAGATTAAAGAAATATTTTGATGTCAATTCAAGTTAACATTTCATACCCCCGACCTAAGTTACGAGACTAAAATAACCGCATAGAAAAAAACTATAAAACTCAATTCTCAACAATCTATTGTTTAATGATAAAAATCAAAAAATAAAATCAATTTCAAAGAATGACAGAAAAACAATTAAAAAAATGAGGGTCAAGTTTGACATAGAAAGTAAAATAATGTCTCGAGTCAATCTGAGTTATATTGGAAATTTGCGACGCAAGTCGTGAAGCAAGATTGTCCTCGTATAAAGCACAATAAAATAAGTTGAATATTCAATAAACTCAATGTTGAATTATGAAGTTGAAAAAAATTCGTGTAGAAAAAAAGATTAGAGAAAAAGACCGATCACAATCTGGGTTGTCATTCCATAGCCATGAGACCAGGATCATTGTATAAAAAAAATATATAAAACTTAATTTTCAATCAATCAACTGTTGAATGATGGGATTGGAAAAAATATTCTAAAAAATAGATCAAAATTGAGGGAAAAACAATTAAAATAACAAAGACAAATTTTTCCATTATAATAAAATGATGTAAAAGCATCAAGCTATTATAAGATAGCATGACAAATTCGTGACTCAGATCGTGAGACCGGGTTATCCTCATAGAAAACAAATAGAAAAAATAAAGATGTTAAGTTTTCAATAAATCCAATATTTAATGATGAAATTGAGAAATAAAATTAGCGTAAATAATAATAAAAAAAAACCAGTGTCAATTTGTGTTAACATTTCATACATGTGGCTCAGGTCATGAAATCGGGATCATATCACCAAAAAATATTATGAAGCTTTATTCTCAACCAATCTAACATAGAGTGACGAAATTGAAAAAAAAAAAACAATTTGACTTAAATGAAAAGAAAAAAAACAAATGAAAGAATAGGGTTCAAATTTGACATAAAAATAAAATGGTGAGGGATAAAACTAAAAATAAAAAATTAAGAAAATTATATA
>Ga0307509_10005519_pt1 | contig 17557 bp, 15 predicted proteins | sample 10_EM_MG_FD_202245 | JGI IMG/M metagenome (GOLD analysis project Ga0307509, IMG submission 202245) | Populus trichocarpa ectomycorrhiza microbial communities from riparian zone in the Pacific Northwest, United States - 10_EM | ecosystem: Host-associated > Plants > Roots > Unclassified | place...
GGACGCACAGGGCGCAGGGGACGCAGAGGACGCAACTCAGGACGCACAGGACGCAGGGGACGCAACTCAGGACGCACAGGACGCAGGGGACGCAGATTCAACGTCGCGTGCGTCAGGACGCAACGGCACCGTATCTGACGCAGGGTAATTTTTTGCTGATAAAGGGAATAGACTGCACGACAAGAGGAGGAAATAGTCTGGTTATAGGACTGAAGTCATATGGTCATGATGTGGAAATGAGGTGATCATAGTGATGGAACCATGTGGTCATACTGAGGAAGTTCTCAGAGGAGTGTCTCTTGTTTTTTGTGTATTTAAGGACGCTGTTTCTCCCACAGTTTAAGGAAAAAACAAGGTCACTGAATATATATTTTCCCATTCCAATTATCTTTATTCTTGGGTTAAACAAAGTCTTTCGATTGATAGCCATATCCCAAGCTAGAATTTTGTCACCTTATGCCTGGAAACTGGCTTTAGTGAAGGTGATACAACGCCCTCAATCACCTACGGTTACTCTAGCTAATCATTATAGGATTATAATATAATCTGGGACTTCAGCATCGCAAATCATTCAATCCAAGACCCCGTATCAACTCTCGTGCATCTTCCCAGCTCCTATTACTAAATCCTTCCTTTATAAAGGATAGCTGGCTAAATCGTTATACTAAGCATTGCCATATTGAGTTTAAGTTGGCTTGTATAAAAAAACTCCAAAAGTCCCTACTGTTGCACATCACAATTGATACAAGAATCTGGGAGGTGGGTGGTGGAATGGTCAGATTTGCTGATGAAGAGTACCCTGCTCTGGTTTTACCGCAACAATCAAAGTGCTCAGCAGCAGATATCTGCGCCAAGATGAGTGTCTTACTAAGATCATTAATAAAACCTAGCCATTCCATTGATGCCTGACATATAGGGGTGTTGAAGTCCTCATCCTTTCTGTAGGGTTAGGATTTTCTCACCAATCGCCCAACCACATGACAGGATAAAGGGAGGGGTTTGTATGATATTTGGGAAAATAGGAGATACAATACAACGGAGTAGCCTTACACTTGCATTAATTCTTCGAATGACATAGTTCTACCCTGGGTGCCACGACCAGCAATATTAATAGCCATTTTTGACTAACCTCCCTCATAGAATTCGCTTTAAATTTCACTGCAGAAAACATTCCTTCTTGCCACAATGGTAAAAATTCTAACCACAGGCCTGTTCACCTATTCGAGGAATAGGGTTTCCTGTTATTAAAATTGAGTGTAAAAGGGAAATCTTTACTGACAAGAGAGATAAAAGAAGGAAAGTAACAAAGTGGAGAGTCGGGATAGGATGCATGAGTGAAATCCATTATAAGCCGGAAATTGTGATAGAATTAGATATCATGAAAAACCAGGCTAAGCCTCACTTCAGAACCGCGATCCTGGAGTGCGGTACCCCACTTTCCTATACATTAATAGTTATTATTACACCGAATGTGAAAACAGGAAGAGAGAATCGGTGCTAATATTCCTATAGCTGCGCACAGGGGAAAGGGCCTTTCCCAGAGAAACGGGAAAACAAGTTCGCACAGAACCTGGTACGCAGAGTAATTTCAAAAGGTGGCAGTTATATTATGGTAAGGGAAGGGAAAGGGAGAAGGGAAGGGAAGAAGGGAAAGGAAGAAGGGAGGAAAGAGCAAGAAAATCGACGAGATGAGATTGGATGCCAGGGAGTTGAACAGGGGCTAAGTAAAGCGGTGAGAACACTGGAAGGGAGCCCCGGATGCCATCGGGAATGCGGCAAAGGTTAAGGCTCAGGGATAGCTGAGAGCATTGTATCGCTTCTAGATTTGGCGGCGGTGTGGGTAGGGTTTGGGAATCTGTTCTCAGCCTTGTGATATCATGATCCATGCTCTTAGCACGATGCGAGTGTGTAGTAGGCCTCATACGTCCGGCTTGTCAGGGTTGGCGTCTTTTGGCCCAGGAAATAACTGCACTACTGCCTCATGTCCATTCTCGGATGCCAGCGAGATTGGCGTTTGGTCCCACATATTTGGCCTGTTGGGGTTGACGTCTTCGCGCCCCAGTAGCAGCTTCACAACAGCCTCATGTCCATACTTGGCAGCCAGCAAGATTGGTGTTTCCCCGTTATCGGCTGCTCGATCGGGACTGACATCTTCCCGTCCAAGTAGAAGCTTCACTGTTGCCTCATGTCCATTTCTGGCAGCCCACATGATTGGCGTTCTGCCCCACTTATCTGGCCGATTGGGGTTAACGTCTTCGCATCCAAGTAAGAGCTTCACCACTGCCTCATGTCCATTATCGGCGGCCCACAAGAGCGGCGTAGAAGTAGTTTCATCTGTACCGTTTATATCGATACCATCCATCTTTGTCAAAGCCGTCGCAACCTCAACAAGCCCAAACATGGACGCAAAGTGTAGTCCTGTGAACTTGTGAAAGTCCCCAATAGAACTAATCTCGGATCTGCCGACCTTGCGTTCCAACAGTGGCCTAATCGACATATGGCATTCGTAGCTGCTGAAGAGTTTTAGTGCGAGTGTTTTCCCATGATCCGAAAATTCCTTTTTCATGTGGGTTCCCCAATATAAAGACGAATATTCAAGGAAGGGTGGGTGTTCAGTGCTCTGAACGCCAGAGCTTGAAAGGGCCATTACCTGCTGCGAATTTAGATACGTCAAGCAGGTCTCCGCAATTGTCGAGTGAGGGCTCTGGAAAAAGCTACCGTGACTGACCAAATACCCTAGGAGTCTATGGTGGATGAGTCGAACAGTCGATCCCTTATCTACAGCAATAAGTCCTTGGCAGCAGCTTAACACTGTCTGAATTGAGGGAGCGTCATCAGTATCACAACCAGTAGATCCTATTTCCACAGCCAAGGCCAGGCAGAGCTCCTCCGCTCGCAGCTGCCGTTCTGAATGACATATCCACATTAGGGCGGTGGTCCCGAGCCTTGATTTGTGACTATCCTGTGCCTTGATGCGATCCAAGGTTGGTGCATAGGCATCCCCCATACCCAATCCACCCATCAATTCCTGAAGCCTTCCTCGCCGCCTAAGAATGGTAGTCTCCTGCAGGATTCTATCGAGATTTAGAGAGACTAACGGGAATCTAGATATATATCTGTCAGCGGACACCTTGGGTAAGATTTCGTATTTGGCTGATCATATTCACATCTCTGAGATAGTTTCCGGAATCTTCTTCACGATTTCTGCTTCTAATCCCTCATCCATCTCGCCCGGATTCGTGTCTTCAGCAAGTCTTGTATGGATGTATTGGATAATGTCACTAGTCTGGGAGTTTATCGATACAAGTGCTGTTCCCTCTGGTAAATACTTTTCCACTTCATTACCGATATAGGGTCTCCCAGTTAGGAATACCCGAGTAGTCCGAGACATTTTGATGATTTCCTTAAGCGAGAGAAGTACCTTAGCCCGATCCGGCACAGCACATTCGTCAAGCGCATCAAGGCACAAAAACGTGCGCCGCGTAGATGAGAGGCTCCCCAACATCTTTACTATCTCGGGAAGCAGTAGTTCCCGACCACCAATCAATTCTTTATGCCTTCGAAACGCGTCCGTTATCTCTTTAGGAATTTCCCTAAAACTATCGACAACCTGCTTCAGCAGAGCGCCCAACACAGTCGCCGCAGATTGTTCCTTTTGCGCCGTAGAATCGAAATAGAAGCAAGCCACAGCAATATCCTCTCCGGCCTCTCCTCCCTCATCGCACAAGGTATCGACTACGAGTGAACTAAAATTGTAACTTGTCAGAGAGAATATCCTGCGTTGTGCTTTTCCCTGTCGGACCTCGCCTCTTACCTAATGTAAGTCTTGCCGACCCCTAGATTGCCGGAGCAAAACATAGTTGCCTTTTGCGATTCACTCTGTGGATCACCGTCCTGCCAGGACCGAAATTCTTCTGTGCGCAGAAGCCACTCGCCCACGCCCTTCACCCGGTTCGTTCGAATGTCGTGGTGGCGTAAGCGGGGCTCGAGCGGCGACAGCCAAGCCAGGATTTCAGACCGAGTATCCGTGGATGCAATGTGACGATCGGTATTCATGCTGAAACGGTTGGTGTTGTAAACAGAAGGATAGTATTATGATGTTGGGGGGTCCCTATTATTAAAAAATTGTTATTTTGACCCCGGGAGCCGGTGACGTTGGGAAGGATGCAATTACGATTTTTGGAGACAGTAGTATTAATGGAGTTGTCCTGGCAGATCGGATTACGGGGGGACTGGATAACGGATTTAGGAGACGTCTTTCTGTCCCTCGCTCTTGGGGGTATTGTAGAGGATAGGTTAATGAGGTATGATGGTGCTAGGCGATAAAATAGTAGACAGTGAGAGAAAAGCGGGGGTGATCACCATTGCCCAGCCTGAGAGACGAACTTTGTGAAACCAATCTCACGCCTCAGGCCACCATTATAGGTAACAGAGATACCACAACAGTACCAGAAAAGGAGAGTCACAGTCCACCCCAACAGATAAACTCGAATAAGAAACTCCCAAGCGGTTTACAGTATTCCACGGCCTAGAGAGTCCACGGCATAACGAGAATGCCCATACAAATAATCCCTGCCCTATAAAAGTGCGATGGGAGTTCTCGCCTCACCGTGGACTCGCTTCACCGTGGGTGACTGTACTTGGACGAACTATGGCTACTCGGCTAACAACTGCTCTTTTACTCATACAAAACCCACCAATCAGCATCTATTCGGGTGAGAGGCTTGTTGATAGACTATGACGCCCGCTACCGTATTCAGTGCCTAGCGAGCCATCTACTCACCTCGCCGGAATTAGTCATAGGTCACGTGAACTGTGAAGAAGTATCAGTACATCACCTTGAGGATGAGAACGGGTCCTTGGGGTTGGGAATCACAGCTCCTCTTACTGAAATTGGAGTATCCATTGTGAAAATGAACAACAGATCCGAAGCACTTGGAACCGGGGTTCTTGAATGCAACTCCGATGTTGATGATAGTTGCATCGCACTGAGCTTCATGTTTAGTGACTTCATTACAGTTCACGTGACCAATGACTAATTCCGGCGAGGTGAGTACACAAATTCTAGCCACGATTTAAATCTGGACTGAGGTTCAGCGAATCACAGTGGCTAAACTTGTAGGCGGCTCGCTATGCCGGGCGCTCGCGATTGCTTGTAATACTCGAGTACATGAGGCTACTTGTTCGAGGTTGGTGACAAAATTCGTGGTCCCTCCCCACGTTTTACACCAAAATTGGGTATCCCCACCTCATAAAATCACAGGCAGTTGCTTTGCAAAAAGAATGTTAAAATTCTTCAGGGTATTTAGACTCATCTAGATATTATCATTTATATGTGACAAGTTCTGTGGGCTAATGCCCATTCTGTAATACCAGAAATAATCATGGTGTGCAAAAGGTATGATACCTCTTATTTTGTATAAGGATCCTAGACAAAAGGTACATTGCAACCGGATCCAAAGGCAACCCTGAGCTCTAACACCTTGTAGAAGAAGGGGAAAATTCTCATAATTTTTACCTAGATAGTTCAGACAATTTCCTACCCTATATCTTGGTTTTGTTAAATCTATATAGTTTTCCGATGAGTTATGAGTGTCCAAAATCAGCCATTTTTAGTGTAAAGCGTGGGGGAGGGGCCACGAATTTGTCGCCAAGATCGTTCAAGTACCCGAGTAGAAAGAAGGCAGGCTTGGAAGAAACTCTGATTATTACGAGCACCGCACAGTCAATAAATTTCCTCCAACTAATAAATCGTCATCAACCTCAGATTAAAGAATTTCCTTCCTGGTGATTAAGAATAAGAGATATATTTAGACTCTCTGATCCCAACAGATAATGGGCCATGCCTTCTAATCCTTACCGACACCCCAGCGCAAACCACTCCGCAGGCCACTTTTTTTTTCACTCCAAGAGACTTGGTCTTCCCAAACGGAGGACTATTACAAGCCCATATTCGCGGCGAGATTCAGTCCCCGGACAACGGCGCTACCATAGCCCCCCACAAAATTCAATCGTCACACTAGCCACAATGGCTATCCCATTAATCCCCCCAGGGCTAACTTATGGTATACTTGTACGGTGCAAATCACCCAAAACCACAGCAAGGGTTGAAACGGGATGAGTGGCAACCGCACCATATTGCTGCTGCTTACTCAACACTATGAGAGTCCAGACAGCGGCAACCCCGCTCGTACCGGTCTACTACCGTGAGCACCCAGCGCTTTTACCTAGTAAAAGTACGGGTGCAAAAGTTCTCGTCCTATGCCTTTTTTACACCAAAAATGGACATTTTTAAATAAACAATTCTCAACACTGCCTCTATAAGAACACTTGAAATTTTCCTATCAGCTAGGGAATCACTATATATTCAAACAACTACAAGTAAAAGTGTAAGGAATCAAAGCTGCCTTCATTGTTCATGATTGTGTCAACTAGTGTGAAAGTGACTTAGGCCCTGTTTGGCATGCAACCATTTGAAAAAATGTCATTTTTCTTGAAAATGACTTTAATGCTGTTTTAAAAAAATGCCATTTTTTCGAAAATAATTGTGTTTGGCAATCCTTCCTCCATATTTCAGGGTCTCTATATATGAACAAAGAGGATACTACAGGATAGGTTTAAATAAGGTAAACCTAAATATTAATGCACTTTTTTACTAATGTGACTGTATTTTCAAAATTTCCAACTTATTCTCATGGAATATTACTCAAAAATATATATCAGAAATGTTTGAAAATAATACCTTGTAAATTACGCTTATAGCACTTAGAATCTGTGTAGAAACATTTATTTTCAATTATTATTACTCTGATAGAAAGTTCCATTAGTCATCAGATTGTTTTGTTTCTCCATATTACCCTAATTATATACTCACCTTACAAAAAAATGCCATAAAAAAAAGGATGCTAAATTTAAAAAAATGCCATTTTTCTTGCATGCCAAACACAGCTCCCTTTTTTAAAAAATAAATGGTGGAAAAATGGCATAAAAGTGAGAAAAATGGCATTTTTCATGTGTGCCAAACAGGGCCTTAGATTTTTGTATGGGGCTCCATACAAAAAAAGTACATGGCAACCAATAGTAGCTACTTAAACAACCTTTTCTCCATCACTTGGTAATATTTAAGGATCCTGTAACTTTCTTCACATTATACACATGTTTACTAATGCAGGGGCAAATTTTCGCTGATTCTCATAGACATTGCGCAATGAGAGAGGGTGGTCAAGATGGGCACTTTTGGTGTAAAAAGGGCATCGGACGAATACTTTTGCCCTAGTACTATGTTATATCCTACGAATTTCTAGGAACTTGTTTCACCCTCCCAAAATCTTCGGTGTACAGTACTGTACATTGAACAAGCTCCGCAAGTTCTCTCTTCTAGAAAGAAAGAAGAAAAAAAAACCCTAGTTCTAAGTGCTAGATGTCAGCTATCATGCGGCTATTTTATTTTTGCGAGATTCTGACTTCGTGGATACCCATTAGATTTCATGCACGGCTCATTTTGGGGTGAAGGTTTTAAGCGATTTGCACGTGCATGATCCTCAACCTTTCTCTAGGGTTACGGTTTACTCGTGAACTCTCCCTCACAGCATCGGACGATGGGGTTGGCTATGATATTTGGAAAAACAGGAAATACTGTACGACGGAGTAGCCTCCCCATGTAAAAATCCTTCGAACAGCATGTTATACTTCTATTTAAAGTTCTTACCACTAGTAATGTTAACAACTCTTTTTGGATAAACCTTCGTTATGGAAATCGGGTTGGATGTCGCAACGGAAAAACATTCCCTCTTGAGAAAACGGTGTAGTATGATATCATGAAATTCTAACCACAGGTTTGTTCCCTTGCTAGAGATATACGGTCTCCTGGTAACTCAGTGTCTAGACACATCTATATTGAGGGGAGAGATGAAAGAAGGAAGGTAACAAAGTGAAGAGCCAAGATGAAATATACACGGGTGAAATCTATTGTAAACCTGAAACCGTAGTAGAATTTGAGATCATGAAAAACCAGGCTAAATCCTGTTGTTAATCACCGGCGCTCCGCGGACATTCTATCCATTTTTCACACCTCCTAGCACAATGTGAGAGTGTGGTAGGCCTTATACCTTGGACTTGCTAGGGTTAGCTTTTTTCCGTCCATGAAATAACCGCACCACTGCATCATGTCCATTCTCGGTAGCTAGTGAGATTGGCGTTCGGCCCTTACTGTCTATCCTATGGGGGTTGACGTCATTCCGTCCCAGTAACAGCTTCACTACTTCTACATGTCCACCCTTGGCAGCCAGTGAGATTGGTGCTTGCTTGTAAACGTCCGGTCTATCAGGGCTCACATCTTCCCGTCCCAGCAGCAGTTTCACTACCGCCTCTTGTCCCGTGCTAGCAGCCCACGAGATTGCGGTTCTGTCCCACACATCTGTCTTATTAGGGTTGACGTCTTCGCGTCCGAGTAAGAGCTTCACCACTGCCTCATGTCCATTCCCGGCGGCCCACATGATAGGCGTTCGGCGGTCATTTTCTGGCCTATCCGGGTCTACCCCTTTCCATCCTAGTAACAGTTTTACCACTACCTCATGTCCCTTCCAAGCAGCCCATAGCAGTGGAGTAGCACCAGTTTCATCCACCCCGTTTATATCGACACCGTCCATCCTTGCCAAAGCCCTCACCACCTCAACAAGTCCAAACATAGACGCACAGTGCAGTCCTGTGAACTTGTGAAAGTCCGCACAAGAACTAAGCTGGGATCGACTGATCCTGCGTTCCAACAGTGGCCTAATTGATATGTGGCATTCATAGTGGCGGAAGAGTTTCATTGCGAGTGATTTCCCACGATCCGAAAGTTCCTTTTTCATGTGGGCTCCCCAATATAAAGACGAATATTCAAGGAAGGGTGGGTGTTCAGTGCTCTGAACGCTGGAGCCCGTAAGGGCCATTACCCGCTGCGAATTCAGGTACCTCAGGCAAGTCTCCGCAATTGTTGAGTGAGGGCTCTGGAAAAAGCTACCGTGACTGACCATATACTCTAGGAGTCCAGGGTGGGTGAGTCGAACAATTGATCCCTCATCTACCACAACAAGTCCTTGACAGTGGCTTAACACTGACTGTATTGAGGGAGCGTCATCAACGTTGTAATCCGCCGATCCTGTTTCCATCACCAAAGCATGACAGAGCTCTTCCGCTCGCAGCTCCCGTTCCGAATGACATATCCACATCAAAGCGGCAGTTCCGAGTTTTGATTTTTGACCACCCTGTGCTTTGATGCGATCCAAGGTTGGGCCATAGGTATCTGCCAAACCCAATCCACCCGTCAATACCCGGAGCCTTTCCTGCCGCCTATGGACGGTTGACTCTTGTAGAATTGCATCTAGATTTAGAGAGACTAACAGAAATCTAGATATATATCTGTCAGCAGATACCTTGAATAGGATTTCGTATTTGGCTGATGATGCTCACATCTCTGGGACTGTTTCCGGAATCTTCTCCACAATTCCCGCCTTTAATCTCTCATCTATCTCACCCGAATTCGTGTCTTCGGCAAGTTTTGTATGGATGTATAGGATAATGTCCTCTGTCCGTGGGCTTATCGATACAAGTGTTGTTCCCTTAGAGAAATTATTTCCCACTTCATCACCGACGTATGGTCTCCCAGTTAGGAACACGCGAGTAGTCCCAGACATTTCGATGATTTCGTTGAGCGACAGAAGTACCTTGGCCCGATCCGGCACACCACATTCGTCCAGCGCATCAAGGCACAAAAACGTGCGCCGCGTAGATGAGAGGCTCCCCAACATCTTTACGATCTCGGGAAGCAGTAGTTCCCGACCACCAATCAATTTTTTATGCCTCCGATACGCATCCATTATCTCGTCAGGAATTTGGTCAAAACTACCCACAACCTGCTTCAGCAGAGCTCCCAACACAGTCGCGGCAGATTGCTCCTTTTGCGCCGTGGAATCGAAATAGAAACAAGCCACGATAATATCCTCCCCCGTTTCTCCGGCCTCGTTGCACAAGGTATCAACTACGAGTGAACTAAATCGTAACTTGTCAGAGACAATATCCTACGTTGTGCTTTCCCTCCCCCATCGCCTCTTACCTGATGTAAGTCTTACCGACCCCTAGATTGCCGGAGCAAAACATAGTTGCCTTTTGAGATTCACCCTGGCCGGTGCCGTCCTTCCAGCTTCTAAATTCCTCTGTGCACAAAAGCCACTTGCCCACGCCCTTCACCCGGTTCGCTCGAATATCGTGGTGGCGCAAGTGTGGCTCGAGCGGCGACAACCAAGTCAGGGTTTCGGACCGAGACTCAGTGAGTGCAATGTCATGATCGTTATTCATGCTGAAACTGTTGGCCCTGTAAGGAAGGGGGTTGGTATCACTATCCCGGGAGCCGGTGGTATTAAAAGAAAAGTTATTTTGACTTAGGAGCCGACGATGTTGGAAAGGAAAGGATGCTATTACGATTTTGGGAGTCGGTGGGATTGATAGAATTGTAATCCTGACGGACTAGTATTATTGGGGGACTCGGTAACGGATTAGGAGACGTTTTTCTGACCCTCGCTCTTGGGGATATTGTAGAGAATAGGCTAACGTGGTATGATGGTGTTAGGTGATACAATTCCAGGGGGTGAGGGACAAGCGGGGTTTATCATCACTACCCAGACTGGCAGATAGACTTTGTGAAGGGAATATCACGCCTTAGGCTACCATAGTGCAGGTTCTCAATAATAGGATATGACGGTAGAGGGTGACTTGTGTCCTTATTCTTTCTATGTCGTCCGAGGTGTCCTATATATAGACAATCTTGACATTACAGAAAAAAACTTTTCATCACTCTCACCCATAGTCCCCACGCCCTACACAACAACTTCAACCACACAATTCATTCGAACTTTCCTGAAACACCCAGCCCGAGACTTCCTCTTCTAGGTTTCATCCTCTTATATTGTTTCCCTTATCTTCCGCAATCCGTTACAGTCCTGACACTCTCTTGTGTTCCTTTACCATCATATTGCGACTCGTTTCCCTGTAAACCTTAATCCTCAACCTCCAGTCGTCCCTAGTGTCGTTTACTAAAATATCTCAAACACTTCTACTTCGTCTGACTCCCAAGCCAAACATACTATGGTCTTTCTCTTACATTCCTTCTCGATCGTGCGACTTCCATCAAACGCAATCCTTCTCAACCATCAGCCCTCTTGGTTTCGTCAATGTCCGAGATATCGAACCTTCGTGAATTTTCAGCACTGGGATAGCTACTCTATCATGGATTGGAGGCAGATTTAGTTGCGCACGTGAACACTACTCTACGGTAGTCCTCTCGGGTAAAATAAGTTATGGTGCACTCCTCGGCCGGCCGTGACAACCGGTACCATACTCCGCACCAAAAATACCCGAACGACCAGCCTCAACCAATTCTACAAAAAAGGTGATGCCAATAGTGACACGGGGGTGTGAGAAGATAGGGCAACCATCGTTGGAGCTTGGGAAGCATGGAGCTATTGTGGATGGTGATATCTAGTCTTGTGTAATCAAGAGAGGATGTTTGGTCGGGGGTCTGGGCTGCCAGCCCCAACTAGGAAGTGCACCATGACTTATTTTGCGAGGGAGCAGAGAGTTTGTAGAATCGGAAGGAAACCTTTGTAGAAACCCTAACTATTACGAGCACTATACCTCCAACGAATATATTATCAATCTCGGATTAAAGTGTTCCTTTCCTCGTGATTAATGTAGAAGGCAAGGAATATGTTAACGACACTTCCCGATCGATCTCAACAGATGTCGGTTCATGCCCCCCCCCCCCCGATCCTTGTGGCCACCCCAGTGCAAACCACTCCTCAGGCCACTATTTTTTCACTCCCCAAGAGACCTGTATTCCTAAATCACGCAATTTGAGCACAATATAATATGATACTAGCCTAGCCTATACTCGCGGCTAGATTCGGTCCCCAGCCAAAGGGCTCTACCATGGCTCCCCAGCAAAATCCAACTATATGCTAGCTACAATCAGTGTTCTCAACGTGCCAGGCCCCAGGTACTCCGTCCAATAGGACGTAGTCTAGGCCAAGGCAGGTCACTCCGGAAAATAGCGTGGGCCGATACAAGGCGAATTCCATCGGTCTAAAAAAACCTATCAGGCTTGATCTGCACCTGTAGGCCCTGTGATTAGCATTGAGAACAGATCGCTTTAAGAGTATCCCAACCCCCTCCCCTCTTAATCGCACAACGAGTGATACACAACGAACTCAATAAAGTCTTAAAGGTTCACCTCCAGGGTTACTAGCACAGTCCTATCCTGCAATCATTCCCTCTTATTTTGCCTCCCCAACAGGGCTCACATTAAACACTCAAACCAATGAAGCAAATTTGTTATATTTTCAATGTTGATTTGCAAACAATTTACAGTTAATCCCCAGTAATGATATCTGATATGTGGTCATCACCCTACTGGGCGCACCTGGCCCATTACAACAGCAGTTCCTTTTCTACAATTAATCCAATTAACTAATTCATTATTTCTAGTATCTCTTAGTATTTTTTTTTTCCTAATATATAGAAATCGTTTCTTTATTCTTAATATTATTGGGTAATAGGGAAAGACCTATGGCACATTTTTGCTGTTGATATGGTGTTGTTGCTCACTATGAGTCTACCAGCCGAGGCCATATTGACGGGGCTAGGCTATATAGGCCAGGCTGGTGTGTGTCTGGGGAAAAGCCTATATGGTCTTTAGGCCTTCCTATCCGGTCAGGCTTAGGCTTAACTAAGCCTGCAGGCTCGGGTCCTAGCTTGATCCCAGATAATTTGACAAGCCCGGCCTGGCTTTGTGAACACGGCCAATAAATTTATAGGACTGTCGCACTCCCTGGAGTTCGAGACCTCCAAGCTGGCCACAACTCGCGTTCTGGTCTCCAAGCTTGCTACAGCTCGCCCTCTTAGTTTTCCCCCCCACCACCCCTGAGTCTCATAGTGCGCCCTGGCTGTCATCTAGGGATATCTCGGTAGCAACGATGTGAAACAACAAGAGCAGCGACATTCCCCCAATGCCTCTGACAGTGGACTTACGAAAGAAGTATGATCAAAGGATGGAATCGCTAGGATGGTGTTCTGTTTTCTGACTTCTCTATATTCTCTGGTATTTTCATTTCTCTCTTGTATTAGCTACGATCTCAATGTACAGTATTTGTTCGACTTTGCAAAATTGGAAACTAGAAGTATTTCTGGCTACTAGGAGAATCAATTCACAAAAGGTCACCCAAAAAAAAAAACAGAATACTTATGATGAGAAACAAATTTGAACTTGTATTTCATTCCATCATATATACTTTTTATTTCTTTCATGCCAAAAATTCATAGTTGTAGCTGGTTACCGGTGTTGCAGCCTGCATGTTGCTTATGCCCATTAGAAGCTTCACAACCCGTCTTTCCCACTCCCTCTCAGTCCGCCAGAGCGGTTTTTTCGGCAATCTTGCCTGACACACCGAGGCATATGCCTTCCCGTCGCAACATTATTTTCACTGCTCCCTCACGCCTCTTCAATGAACCCAATATGGGTAACGTCAGGCTGACTTTTCCATATTTGTTGGGGTCGATATCATTCCGCCCTAATAGTAACCAAGCCATTCCCTCAGATCCTCCTTCAGCATCGGGCAGTAGTGGTGTTTGACCAATTCCTTCTCCCCGCCTATCGATGCTCACATCTTCCGATTCGACTAGTGGCTCCACCATCCCCCCCCCATGCCCTATATCGGAAGTTTAGAGGAGGGGCACGCTCCGGTAATTTAGTTGATAAGATATGAGCCTACCGGTAGTATCTGCCGGAGCATGATATAATACCTTATTATATTCAGGCGGAAATGGGAGGGAGAAATCCTAGTACCGGAGTCCTAACGGTCGGCGGTAATATAACACAATTCCGAAAACCAAACTCTTGCTACGAGAAGGTGTGGTATAATGATAAGGTGATTATGGGGAGAGGTAGACCCCGCTTACGTCGTCACGGCGGACTAGCTTCAGGGTAGGTATCTACGCCGCCAAGAGAATCTCGTAGGAGCTTGTCTCGGTATTGCAGTGACGCCTTCAAAATGGCGGGGCTGTGCCGGACCCCACTTCCTTTCTCCTTGGTTGGTGGAGGGTCACTGTCCGCTTCATTGGCTGTGCCTGACGACAGGAGCGGTCGTGATATTGAAGATGGGGAATGTGGGAAATTTAATAGTTTCGTACCGTATTATAGTTAATATACCCTTCGGATATACAGTAGTCCCACACCGTACACTCACAATTTGTAATTTGGATAAGGGTTTTCGATTCTTATCCATCACAATTTCGGCAGCCGTATTAAATATCACAAGTCACAACATTCCCTATCGCGACGATTGTAAAATTCCTAACCATACGCTTCTTATCCTAGGATAAGTGTGCTATGTCTAAATAACGTGATAACATACATCGATGTTTAAAGGAGAGATGAGAAGGGGAAAGAAAACAAGAAAGCACAGAGAATAAATACAAAACAGATTGAAAGCAGAATCTATTGTAAACCGAGAACCGGGACAGAATTAGATATCATAAAAGAGTAAGCTTAAATTTCGTGCCGCAACCGCAGACTTGAAGTGCAATTTCTCTCTTCGACTTATATTGCAAAGAAATTGAAAATTGAAAATGGGAATCGTGGGCGATTATCATGGAACGAGTGCAGAGAGTGAAGAGTATTTTTAGGACAGGGATGGGAATGAGCTCCCAAGGGCCTAATGCGCAGTCACTATGAAAAGTGGTAGTTATATAAAGGCCGGGGAAGGGGGGGAAGGGGAGGAAGAGGGAGGAAATCAACGAGATGATACCGGATTCCTAGGAGTTGGGCCAGAGGTACGGGAAACGGTGAAGCCACCGGAAGGGAACCCTTGGTAGCATCGGGATTGCAAAAGTTAAGGCTCGAGGATAATAAGAATTATATCGCTTCAAGATTAGGCGGAGGTGCAGGTAGGGCTTGGGAATCTGTTGTCGACTTCGGGATATGCTGATTGCTCCTCCTCCTAGCACGATTCGAGAGTGTGGTAGGCCTCACACGTTGGGCCTGCCAGGGTTGGCCTTCTTCCGCCCATGAAATAACTGCACCACTGCTTCATGTCAATTCACGGTAGTAGCCAGCGAGACAGTTGCTAATCACCTGCGCTCACTCCGACTGCGATACCGCACCATACCCGACCACCCTGTGCGTACTCACCTCCTTTGTTAGAATATGCTGGAAGGATACCGGAGGATTCACAGTTGAGTCTGGTGCTCAGTGAAAGGTCCGGGAAGCGGCGGAGATGGCCTGATATTGAGGTGAAACAAAAGCGGTGAAGAAAATAGGAGGAAGCGGGGGAAGAAGAGGGCGGGACAAAGGGAGGATATGGCATGATATTTGTTGGGAACACTCGCGGAAGAGTAGTTCTTGTGTTGTATTTGTTGGAATATGCGGATATCATACGGTATTATTCTAGTATTGTGAAGCTCACGATGCTTGGCAGGCGAACTAGTGAACTAGCGTTGAGAGGTCTGAGGGGCTCTCAATATGGACTGCTACAATAGGGGTACTGGGGTATATAGCAACCCCCCCGAGCACTATAGTTAATCAAGCAATTCTTCAATCGCATTTTCCTCTCTAGCTTGTCGATATCTCTCCTAGGATTTCAACAGGTTATGAGCCCTTTGACGCCTCGACACTGCATATACTATCAGGACCGCCTCGGTGATACAGACCTTAAATACTCCAAATGTCATACGAAAGAAGCCCTCACCTTGCATCTACCCCTACCAATGACGAAACCTACTTTCGTTGCCCAGCCGGAGGCTGTGCAAAGCTCACCACCGATAACTATAGTCATTGGAAGGCTGATATCACCGTTCTGCTTACAGCATCGCGTGCTATAGATATAGTACTTGGAACAGAAGAACCTCCCCCAAACGGAAACTCGGTTGCAGCCTTTACGGCTACAGACAAATACCTATCACGGAAAGCTGGAGCCTATGGCATGCTGGTTGGATCATGCACACGTGCTACACGAGCCTATGTTCAGGGACTTACTGAACTTTCAGAGATCTGGACCACACTACGTGATCGACTAGATACGAACTCCTCAACTGCCATCTCGAGTTTGGTTAGACAATTCAACCGTGAAAAGCATCTTCCTACCGATAAAAGTATTAGTACTTATCTTGAACCACTTCGTAGCCTTCGTGAGGACTTAATGGATACCTATAGTCAGATATCCGAAGACGCTTATATCGATAAAATCCTTACCACAGTTGCCGAAACGTACTACACTATTAGAAACAGAGTATTTGGAAATCCTAGAGACTTCAGAAACGGCGCCTATGTTGTGAATGCTCTATTGGAACATGAGAAGATGAAGCTTCTCGATGATCAGGTCAGATCAGATGCGGCTTCCTCTCTGACCTCCGGCACAGCTCTGTTCTCTGGCCCACGCGAAACTCGGAAATCTCGCAGATTCAACACCCGTCGTCCTTTTCTGAAAAACAGAGTTGGAGATGCTAGTCGCTATCCAGCAAGGACTCTACACCAGCGAGTATCAACTGGAGACATCCGAAGCTCTGAGTTCAACAGTAGTGGAAGGGCTCCTATTCGAGGGAACTGTTGGCACTGCAACAAGCCAGGCCATTTGTTAGGCGGGAGCCTATCTCAAAGTCTGGCGAGATAACTCAGGCCAATAATCTTAATCGTAGACGGAGATTGTCTAGGAAGGCTCAATGATTCAAAGTAGAGGCAAGTAAAATGATAAAGATTTTATAGCGTAAAAACTTATATTGATAAGATCTCTTCTCCGTTGCTTGATAATGTTCAAAATAGCTCGGGAGGCACCTCGATATTTATATGCCGCGTCTGGGTGGTCGCAGGCTACATCTAGTTCTCTTGCTAACTAAGTACCTGCTAACAAACTCCGGCTTTGTTCTAAAAGTGCGAACACCATTTGACCCTGACAATTCTGTTATCTCACTTCGACTTCCGAATCGCAACACCATGAATTTACCTGACGGTGCTCCCACACATCAGTCCATTGGTTACGATCCATCTTCGTCGGCATGGAGTTTTGTTTACCATTTGAATACGCAGAATGGCCTCCATGATCGAACCAACAAAGGGGCCAGCTTTGTTATCGAACCTCTCAGCATTGCAGACATATTCTGCAACCGACATGTGCGAGGCATAAGATAGACTTGTCACGATAATCGCTCCAATAGCCATTATCCCTCCATTGTCATATCGTTATCGTATGGTTCCGTCAGTATCTGTAAGATACTATTGACGTGTGTGAGTGTGGGTATGCCTGATTGCTCAGACTACCTCATCCAACAATACAATTCACTTCTGCGACTTTCATCGCAAGAGCGTGGAGTATAGAATGTGTTGCCTAACCATTGTCCGTAAACACGTCCCGTTACTTAGTGACCACTTTCGCGACTCTTGTCTTTAGTGCTCGGTAACATTATGCGACGTCGACCGGTTTGGCTCGAACCACTTGCATAAGCTCGCCAAAGGTCTTTCCTCATATATCCT
>Ga0307509_10005520_pt1 | contig 17555 bp, 20 predicted proteins | sample 10_EM_MG_FD_202245 | JGI IMG/M metagenome (GOLD analysis project Ga0307509, IMG submission 202245) | Populus trichocarpa ectomycorrhiza microbial communities from riparian zone in the Pacific Northwest, United States - 10_EM | ecosystem: Host-associated > Plants > Roots > Unclassified | place...
CAACCCGACTAGAGATCCTGCCGTCACTCACACCATCGACGGGTTCGAGATCGTTTCCGGAGGGTACTACCCCCAGAGTAGGGGTGCTTGGAACCAGGGTGACCACCAATACAGGTTGTGAGGATTGCGGACAGCCCCACCCAACGAAACCACACTTCTGTCATTTCCCCGCTCTCTTGCTATCCACTCGTTTGTATTTATAGCAATATTTGCCACCTCTCTTTTTCTTGCCCCTCTATATCCCCCGGTTTTTGTCACATACCTCTCTTTTTCTGCTTAGAAGGCGGGTCCTCTGGCCGAGACGGGTGGTTCTGTTGTCGTACGTTTTGTGTTGAGACTAATATCTTGAATGCCAATTGTTGTGCTTTCTCCACCGAGTGAAGGTGTCTCCTGACCCTCCACGCGTTTTTATGTCATCCACGGTGTTGCGGGAAGCCTGAATGTTGGAGCGTCACGGGTCCGAGTTGGAGATTTCAGAGTGTTGACCGCCCCTACAGCGTCCCGCCATCGAATTGTTGCAAACCAGCCCCTCGCGCGCATCAGAGTTTCGTTCAAAAGACGTCCTCTGGACGTCTATACCATCCAACATTTCATTGAGCATTCTGTGTTCCGGATTGCTGAGAGGGGCACTGCGCCCTCGAGGCGGGTTGTCCACGTCAGGACCCCGGGGAGACCTCCACTTCACCCTTCACTTAATATTTCGATATCGTAACAATTTCATTTCCCCTCACGTCTGTCCGGCTCACTCAATAGCGCGTACCTTTCGCGCTCTTCGTAATTGCCCCGCCTTCAATACTAACCAGTTCCCTCTGAACCCAGCCGTCCTGGGGTGACATTGGCGGGCCCTGTACGTGGCGGAACTGGGATTCGATATTATCGATATTCAACGACCTGTCAATCTTCTGGGCTACTTTTTTTTTCCCTTCTTTCCGCAGCAGTGTCCGTAATGCACCCGTCCTCATAATTGCTCGGAAACGCTGAACGGCGCCCGATTCCCCGAGAGGATAAGCTCCTTGGGATCAAATCGTGGAGGCGGGCCGTAAATCCTGACATCTCTGGAGGGTTCGCGGAATCGAGTGTCTTGGCGAACGTGCGCGTAAGCTTCCCCATCTCTCCTACTGGCGCCCGTCAGAGCTGAAACAAAGGACAATTATTTTATGGGGTTTGAGCGTGGTCATAGGTGTCATAGGGTGTGTTGCTTGCGATGAGATCAAGTGCGGGGGAGAAAAAAACGGAACAGGAAGAGGATCAGAGGTACAATGATGAGCAGAAGATGACCGAGTTCGGTCGCTCGAGCATCTCCGAAGCTTTGTCAAACTTTTCCTGAAGCTCAACATTCCCAATGACTTTCGCCGCTTGCGACATCTGCCTGATCAGTTCCTGCAGTCGTCGGAACACCCGAATCAAGCTGCCTTCAAACTGGTCTGTCAGCTGTAAAAAAAAAAACTGCGTTAGCTACCGCTGTCTGGAAGAACAGATGATCACGGGGGATACCTTGCAAATCTCGGTGAAAGAAGCTCCCTTGCACCACTGTACAACCGCATCCATGAGTTCCACCTTGAAAGATGAGATGTACTCTTCCTCATCGATCACCAGTTTCGACTCCTTCGAAACTTTCGCTATTCTGCGCGCGATCTCTTGCATTACCCTCAACGGCGCCGCCAACTCTTCCTTCAGCCTCGTCGTTTGCTCACTCTAAAAACGTGGGGGGTAAAAACGTGACATCGTTACAGCAAGACGTGGAGCACACCTTCTCTGTGAACACGAAACAGCTAAGCAAGCCCGCACAATGTTCCGGTGGCAACGTGTTAAACGCTCCATCGAAAATGAGTTCCGTTAGGAGCAGTTCGTCCCCAGTGCTGATCTCACAGGCGACTCGGCCTTTCATGTCGACGATATCTGAGGCGGATATGAAACCCAACCGGCGGAGAACGCGTTTCCGGCACTTCAGTTCTTCCATCTGCAGCACATCGTTCGTCGCCTGGATCCTCTTCTTGAGGTCTCGTATCCGTGTCTGGTGGTCCTGCTTCGTACAGAACATGGTGTAGAGATTCGGTAATCTTGGGTCCTTGTGTAAAGGACTCGAATACATCTTCTTTTCCATGGTGTCAATTTTCTATCCAAAAAAAAAAAAAAAACTCTTCAGCGCCGGTTCCGGGGGTGGCGAAAAAAGTAAAACGAACCCGGATCAGCTCCAGGAACTTTTCGTCCTTGATTCCCATATTCTGCACAGGGTCTAACAGTCCAATCCCGTCAGGGAACCGTCGCTGCACTTCCAGAACACTTTTCCACACGGTATCGCGCGCAGGTAGTTGTCGGATGTCCTTCGGCAGGAAGATTCGGAGGTGGCTAAAACCCTCGATTGCTGTCAAGAGGATTGGGACAACAAGTGGCTCACCCTTGTGACCGGGCTCACAGGGTTGGATGCCTCCAGGAGTAGGCGTCATGGTCACTTGGTTTTTTGAGACGGAGGAGCCTCTTTGGCAATTCACGAGGACGTCGACAACATACGATTCGTGGGGGCTCCACTCGTCTGGTTTAGGTGTAGGGCGACCCTGGGATGGAGTCAGCGGAGCACGTCAATGTTACTCGAAGTCATCGGGCACCTTCGCTGGGACTCTCTTTTGGTAGTTGATGATGACGCCCCAACCAAAGTCAAGTTTCTGGTATTTCACCTTGAGCAGTCTGCCGGGTTGCAGGAAAGGAAGGCAGTAATTGGGATGAGTGATCACGTCCCTGAAGTCAGCAGACATCTCGTCCAGCTGCCTTCGGTATCCCCAATAGTCAGCAACAGCCTCCTCGTCGGAGATCACAATCGCCTGTTTCTTTTCCTCTTCCTCTCGGAGTTCTGTTCCCGGATGTGTCAGTCGATCCCGCAGAAACTCGAGTGGAAACCTTACCTTTCTCGAGGAGTGGGACACCCACACTACTCTGGAACTGGAAGAAACACCGCTCCAACATGAATTGAGGGCTGATACCCTCGACCTTCATGAGGTTCAGGATCATGTTGTATCCGAGGTGGAAAGCCGAGTCCAAGCGATCTGCCTCTCCTTTGATCATCCCCTTCGCGTCCGTCGGTTCCAACTTTTCGTCGCACATCATGATCACGACACCCCGGTCATCCAGACCACGCCGACCAGCACGTCCTGACATTTGAATATACTCCCCAGAAGTCAGGTTTCGAAACTCCTTTCCGTCGAATTTGCGAGCCGCCGTAAAAACCACAGTTTTCGCGGGCATGTTGAGACCGATCGAGAATGTCTCTGTCGCGAAGAGGACTTTGATAAGACTCTCCTGGAAGAGGATTTCGATAACCTCCTTGAGAATTGGTAAAAGGCCACCGTGGTGGATCCCAATTCCGCGTTTCAGAAGGGGGAGGAGATTTGTGATCTGGGGCAGTTGTCTGTCGTCCTGAGAGAGGTTATTTATCGCGTTCTCGAAGATGTTCTGAACAAGGTCCTGTTCCTCGGCACTATTCAGCTCGAACTTGGATAAGGTGAGGGCGAGGCCTTCGCATTCACGTTTGCTGAACGCGAAGATGATGACAGGGTCGTAGTTCTTCATTAAAATTAGCTTGGTGATCTTCTGGATGTCGGACAATCCTGGAAAATACCTTCAGCGGGGAATTACAACAACAGAATGAGTCTACAGACCTTTCTTATCCCCGCCTTTCTTCGTTTTCCCTTTCTTCCCCTTGCCAGACTTTGGGTCTGCCGGGTCCTCGCCCTGCTTATCCTGTAGGACGCCCATCGCTTTCGTGAACGTCTCTTCCTTGAATTCCCCTTTCTCGTTGACCACCAAATAAATGCCGTCCCCGCCTGTCGGGAAAAGGTAGTGCTGCAGGGGAGTTGGTCGGAAGTTGGTGTAGACGACGTGACATGGTTGCTGGTGGGATTTACATATCCATTCCGCGAACTGCATCGCATTTGGAATTGTTGCGGACAGGAACACATAGCGGACAGAATCAGGAAGAAGGATGATGGTTTCCTCCCAGACAACGCCTCGTTCCTTGTCTCGCATGTAGTGAACTTCGTCGAAGATGACCCAAGCAACTTCACGCATGACTTCGGACCCGCGATAAAGCATCGATCTCAAAATCTTCTCGGTATTAGCAATTTGTGGCCCGTTCGACCACGACGTGACGCACCTCTGTGGTCATGACGAGGCAGGTGGATGAGGGGTCGATAGTCACGTCTCCGGTCATCAAGCCGACATCTCCAAATTCAGCGCGCATGTCACGGTATTTCTGATTGCTGAGGGCTTTGATTGGGCTGGTATAAATCACCCGCTGCTTATTCTGTAAGCATTGGGCGATAGCGTACTCGGCGACAACAGTTTTCCCGGCACTGGTGTGGGCCGAGACCAACACGCTTTCATTCCGTTGGATGGCGTTCACAGAGAGTTGCTGGAAGGGATCGAGGGTGAACTTGTACTCCCTTGCCGGTTTTGCCGGTGGGACATGTTGGGAAATCGGAACGTATGGAAAGCCTGGAGGTACAGCGACTTGGTGCCTAACCTATAGGCATTCCGGTTACTACGCGAGCGCGAGGTACTAATGGGATGACGCGCCTGATGTTTAAGTTCTAACCGTAGCCCAGTCTCATCCGTCTCAGCACTCATGAGGCCCGCGCTGACTTTGATTTCGCGTTTGGCCTCAACTTCGACCTCATCAATGACGATTGGGGCAGGCGAAGCGAAGCGTTGTTTCTTATGTGAGGGTGAAACGACCCCGTTTTCGCCGGAATGTGATGGTTCTCCATTTTGAACAGGCTGTTCGGCAGGTGGGCTGGCTTTGCGTTTCCGGGTGGGAACGTCCACCATGCCGACGTCCTCCAGGTCTTTCTCCAGGGCATCTGGGTCCTGTTCAAAGAACGAAAAGAGGTCGGTTGTCTCCATGGTTCAGAAGAAAATAATCGGAACGGGCGAGGGGAAGTGAGTGTGGGAAGCGTGTGATCGGACCTAACCTCGTCCTCCATCCACCACGACCATCGTCATGCCTGACACAGGACCATCCGCAACTTCATCCTCATCGGCCAACCCTCACCTCTCATTTCCTTCAGAGGAGCAGGAACCTCAAACCCAAAGCAAACCGCCGACCTCCGTTCCCGCCCCGAAGCAACTTCTGCCGGACCGTCTTTACGTCGGGAACCTGCACCCATCCGTTGATGAGTACGTATTTTGACCCTCGGTTTCACACACGAGGGTCTGACGCAAGCACAGATTCGCTCTGGTTAAGGTCTTTTCGAAGTTTGGGAAGATTTCCCACATGGATTTTCTATTTCACAAGACCGGGGCACTGAGAGGGAAGCCCCGAGGCTACGCTTTTGTGCAGTATGCAAGTAAAGACGTAAGTTCTTTACCTTCGTTCCCCCAGTCATCTCGTGCTGACCCCGGGTACTTTTATCTACACCATGATGCTTCTCATGTACATGTGCATGGATGAGCAGATGACCCGGGGTCGGAGTTTGCCGCTCGAAATTCTGGTTACGTGACTGGAGCGGAACGCTGACGGTGCATGTATATTCAGGACGCGCAACGGGCATTATCCGCCGCAAACGGAAAGCTCGTACGGGGAAGGAAAATCGTTGTAACGTTTGCTCAGCAAGCGCCGTTGGACAATACCAGCAGCTCGATGGCCGGGGGTAAGGCTCGGAAGGTTATGAGTGAAGCGGGTCGCCCGACTACACTAAGCTTGCTGAAGACGGCGGAGGGTAATGGGGGAAGGTCGGATGGGTACGTGAACATTTTTCCCTGAATTTCCATCTGGTCTAAGCGATTCTCCGTAGAACGAAGAACAAGATCGCGCTCATGGAAGCGAAGTTGAAACAGATGGCTCGAACAACGGCCAACCCAAGCCAAGACCACCGCCCCTCGTCATCACGCCAACCACGCTCTCACAAAAAACCGTCTATCATTCGCCCTACGCCTCCAAAGCCTTCGCCCGAGTCTCTGTTGTCTAAACAGTCGATTTTCCCTCGTACTCAGCCAACTGCGATACAGCCAAGCACGTCGAAACCAAAACCATGATGGGCACATGGTTGATGTCGAGTCACGAACACGCTCCGAACGAAATTTCTTTCACCATGGCCCCCCTTTTGCCATGGCCCGCTTCCACCAAATGTGGTATACCGGGCCACGCCTCTTTTGTTATTTAATACACGACCGTAGTTTTAATGGCACTTTACCCCTCCTTCCAACCCCATCGAACATGCCTCAGATGAGGAAGATCGTATCGATGGCCACCCCCGCCAGGAAACGTCTGCGGTCTCGGTTCTCGGACGATGGTAAGACCCGCACTGACCTCAGAGTGGTAAAGCTGATCGAACCCGTCTATAGGCTCCACCGACGCAGGGGCCGCGGATGCACTGGTCGGCGAACCTAAGCCAACGACCTCCCACTCGGAGAAACCTACCGCCATTCGACCACGAACAAAGCCAACGGTTAAGAGAAACAACAAGCGTCAGACGAAACCAAACCGGCCCACCACACCAGAACCTGAGTCAGGGCCGCCTCTCGAAGCTACTTCCACCGCTCTCCCGAACCACATGGGGGGTAACGGAAGGGAGCTGGATTCCTATCCGGCAGCGGGAACACCCAGTCCCGTGGTGAAGAAGAACGCACCTCGATTATCTAGGCAGGGCACCCGCTCTTCTGCGAGGCTCAGGGGACAAGGCTCAACGGTTATCCATGAGCCAACGCCGATCCAACCGGAGATCAAACAGGCGAAACGAAAGCGAGGATCTCTCGGTGAAGACAACACCGTTGAGCTTCCCAAGAAAAGGGCGAAGCGTTCCGACGATCAGGCCGACGTTCCCGCGCAAGAAAATAGTGCTACCTTCAGCAATACTCCGCCCGTTGATCTCGTTTTGAGCAAGAATGTCGTCGTTGATCATCTCGGACAGCCCGCCGACATCGTGGCTGAAGGCAGTGCGGTAGTTGATCCCCCCAAGGATGAGCCAACCAAACCCAGGGGTTTCTTCCCTCAACTGGGGGATCTGCGGGTCGCCTTTGGGCTTGGAGGCTCTGGACCGTAGACAGTTCGTTGTGATTTAGCTCCACCCACAACGTTTATAGAATAGAATACCGGATAACCTCCGTAGATGACTCTAGTCAACATCACCTTCCAAAAGGCGCTTTACTTCCAATCTCAGGCTGTTATCCAGGCACCTCATGCGCCATAGGCAACTCTCATCACCGTCATCACTTTCCTTAATCCTGAACAGGGCTGGGTGCGACGGTCCCGGTTGCGGAGGCTTCAATGCGACGATCTTCAGTTCACCTGCGGCGTGGCTTATCAGTTCCTGTCGCAACGTCAGGACGAGGGTAATTATATCTGACCTTCAAAGGGTGGTTGGTCTGCGGAGATGACTCGCAGCTTTAGCTGGAGCTTCTGTAGAAGGCGAACAATATCATCTGAAGATCGTTCACACCACCCTCTCGAGTTAGAGTTCTCCAAACTGTTCCACACAGACTCGAAGTCGAGGGTTTGAGATGACGCGCTCGAGTCCTCGTGTACGATTTGGTCCGGAGGGTCCGCAATGAAGGGGGAGTCTAAGGTGATCAGGTCCGCCCTCCCAGCCTGCAAATGGTCACATCCTATATTAATAGGATGTCTACTGCGATGGGGATGGGACTCACTAAATGGTCGACTTCCTGATTTAAATTTAAGAAAGGAGAGTATTCTAAGTTTCTGGCCTCGCTCGGCAGCAAGGTCAATTCTCCTGCAGTCATCGTCTTCGCCATCTCCGGGTCAATGAAGTCGGAACTCAGCGAATCCACAGATAGCTGGGAGGGGCTCCTTGCTGAGGTAGAACTTCTACTCCTGTGTTGGGTGGGAGAGCGGGAAGCGAGCCGTCTCGCCGGCGACGGCGCTTCGTAGGCGTCGTATCGTAGTGGACGTTGCGGGGGCGACTGAGGGGGGGACAATCCTGGCACTAACGAGGATGTCTCAGACGTCGAGGGTTGAGTGATTGGTTCCTGCGTCTGTCCGTAGTTGAGCTCGATGGAGAGGGCGAAATCTGGGAGCTGTGAGGCTATGTCAGCAGCTTGTTTGAGGTCACCAATATACCACCAACCGAGGATGATTTTGCCGTAGACACGATCTTCCGCAAAAAATTCTTGTTCTCGATTGAGAATAGGAACTGGTCGTATCTCTAGAAGGCAGGGCACATCAGCTGTGTATCAGCAACGGGTGAGAACTACCAAACCCTTCGTAAGAACTTCCCGGCAACCTCTGCCATCTTCCTGACCCTCTCTATGACCTCTTCGGGGACTTCCTCGCATTCGTTGGCAAGTCTAAGCATAGCCAACACGCATGCCTCCTTCACGGATGCTGAACGATCATGAGTCAAGTCAATGCAGACATCGTCCACCGGATCAACCCACCTGTAGACAAGGGGAACCTAGTCGATAGCCCCCGCAGCAGACTTTCGGGAGAAATTGCGATGGATCTGCTATACTCGCACGCCAGTGCGGCAGTGATCAGGAGGAGAGTGGGGCCCATAACTACGCTTTCTTCTGTCAAAGTTGTCAACAGCACCGTGACACCGTCGACGACCGGGAACGAAGCTAAGGGTGACCGGTAAGCATGACCACTCAATCGTTGCGGAAAACGCACCGGTTCGGATGTACGTCAAGGCATAGTCGACCACCTCTCGGATCACCTTCCCACCCGTGTCCTCGCCTTCGATGGTTTTCAACACCCGCATGAGGTACTGCGCGTATGATTCGCTGTCTTCCCCACTAAGGACTTCGGCCACTTGAAGTACCCGGAGGGCGTATTCCGCCTTGAGGTCTATGGTCACCGCAGAGGAGACAGACTCTAACATCCGGGAAAAATAGGTTACTACGATCTCAGGCTCAACTTTGTGCAGGACTCTAAGCGTCTGAGGCAGTTGGGTCAGAGACACTTGGATACTACCCAAACTGCGTCGCCTACCTTGATCCGGATCAGACCGTCGGAGGAATCGAGTTGTTGCATTACCAGCTCCACCTCAAAAGCGTCCAGCACCGCGGGGATTTTTGGGTCGGTCCCCGCCCATAGTCGTGGCTCAGCCGTCTCAAGCAAACAAAGTAGAAGATATTTGTCGTTCGGAGAGGTGGATCCAACCAGGTGCCGCACATAAGTGATGGGGGAAACGGAGGAGTTGTCTGGCGGTATCGCAACGGCCGTTATGGCTTTCGTTGCTTGGAGCAACAACCCTGGGTGGGGATTTAGTAGCAGCTCATGGGTGGGGATGTCCTGTGCACCTGGATTTGTGCTTTCCTTTCGCGAAGCGAACCTGACGATGGTATTGTAGAGCCTCAACTGGTCTGCAGGTGGCCTGTCCGAGGTTCAGAACGACGACAGCAGGGAAATGATGGGGTTCTTACCCAACTTGACACAAAACGCTAAGTATATGTGTGAGTAGGGACAATTGGGAGGGGTCTGACCGGTTTTTCCAGCACTGCAGCAATAGCGCTACCGTCCGGTCCCGAGCATCATCGTTGGTAACAAGAGACGCCTGTAGGATAAGTTCAGCCGGGGCAGATTCACCAGGAAAGCAGGACGCCCACTTGGACGAGGTCGGGAATCAATATGAGAGCGGTGTTTGCAACCCCAGAGTCGAGGTCTCTGAGTCGCTTTTGCACCTTCACGGTCATCGGTTCGATGAGAGTTCGTTGCTTCGTTGAAAGAGCCCGGAGCGCAAGAAGGGTCCTTCGACGAACGTGGGGTCTTGATTATCCGAAATGTGAATAAGATATATTTTATTGCTGCAGACGATGTATACTGACGAATTATGAGAAAGGATATCGTAAAGGCGGGTCTGGACGGCGGGTATTGTGTCTTCCAGAGGATACTGGATGATTGTGTCCAAGGCCAGACAGACTCTTGTGACGGAAGGGCTTTCCAAGTCCTGGGTAGAACATGGTTGTGCAAGGTAGTCTCAAGGATGAAGGGCAACCAAACCTTCCGGAGGGTGTTGACCAGCAACAAGTTCGTCGGGTGGTCGGGTGGCATTGCCTCTATACAGAACAAGTAACCTGCAGGGGGTTAGTCCAAACGCCGCGTGATGTCACATGTACTCACCGATGCGTTTATCGGATACACCGCGCCCCATCTCGGCTAGGTTTATCGCGTAAGGCAGCGCAAAGCTCATATCGGGGCGAGGAGATCCAGTAAAAGTCATAACGCAGTACAACAACATGATCAAGCGCTCCTTGCATTCGCTCTAGGCACCTGTCTAGCTTAGAGTCCGGAGGTCAACAGGATGGCGGACAAACCATAGACAGCGGTCGACCAGCGAACTGTTTCCGAATCGAGGCCACTTGCACCAGCAGAATATCGTCAACGGCCTGCAAGGAAGCAGCGTTCTCGACCTGTCGCACAAGCGCATAATGCGCTCTGCTTAAGGCACCAGAGGAAAGGAAAGGGACATCCATGGTTGGTAACGGAGGCTGGTGGGAGGCACGTGGCTAGTCTTAGTAACCTTCCCGTTTTGGACATCGGCGCCGTCGTCCACTTCGACAGTGTTTCTAACGACGCGTCCAGTCGCGTTCATCCGGCATCACCCCGCCCCGAAGCTTATCTCCCTCGATGTCGACAACAGATTCTCCAAAACGAACCGCGTCACCCGTGTGTAGTTCCTTGCTCGCGTACACGCTTTGTTCTTACCGTCCAGCAGCAGACCCAGGGTGCTACACCTGTTGATCCAGAAAACGCTTCTGGGAAGCGCGGCGAGCTCGAGCCTATCCAAGGCGGAGACATTGGAAACCTCGCCCCATTTGAACCCCCTGCAGGTGGCGAACCTAGCTCTGTCCCACTTAAAAACGAAGAGGATGTAGATATGGGGGAGGGTGGAGAGGAGGAGGGGGAGTCTGCAGAAGAAAACGAAGAAGAAGATGCGGTCCTTCTTGAGGCTACTAGGATGCGCCTCGAGGACCAAGCTCGAAAATACCTGGCCCAACAAACACACCAAGTTATCATCCCATCCTATGCTGCCTGGTTTGACATGTCCAAAATCCACGAAGTAGAACGGCGGGCTCTCCCGGAGTTCTTCAACTCTCGCAACAGGTCAAAAACACCATCCATCTACAAGGAATACCGCGACTTCATGATTAACGCCTATCGTCTTCGACCCACGGAGTACCTCACGGTCACCGCCTGCAGAAGGAATTTGGCTGGGGATGTCTGCGCAATCATGCGAGTTCATGCTTTCGTGGAGCAGTGGGGATTGATCAATTACCAGGTTCGCCTTGAACTTTCTGTGAGGTGGCGTTACGTGGGCTAAACTATAGAACATTAGATTGACCCAGAGCAACGGCCTGCGACTCTTGCACCACCATTCACAGGCCATTTCCGTGTCATCCTTGACACCCCACGCGGTTTACAATCTCTCCATCCCGGCACACGCCCAGGACACCCTCGAACCCAGATTCGGGCGCAAGGCCAGAACGGTCAGGTCAAGGCTGGTTCTGGCAGTAACGTAACCCCAACGCTCGAATTGCGGTCCAACATCTACCAATCAACTCCCAAAACCGCCCGACAGGTTTCTTTGGACGAGGCTAAGTCCTTGGCAGAAACCTCTGTGAATGGAACAAGTCAACCAACATCCCACTCGTGTAACACCTGCGGCGTCGACTGTACCTCCGTTCGCTACTATTCCCTCAAAGTCAAGAACTTCTCGCTCTGTTCCCCATGTTATCTCGACGGCCGCTTCCCCACAACCATGTTCAGCGGCGACTTTGTGAAGTTGTCCTCTTCTACCAACGGCGTCCACCACGCTGGGGATGACGACTGGTCAGATCAAGAGACGTTGCTGCTCTTGGAGGCCGTCGAAATGTATGACGATGATTGGAACGCCATCGAAGAGCACGTCGGCTCGCGCACTGCTCAGCAGTGCATCCGCAAATTCTTGGAGTTACCGATCGAGGACCCATACCTCCAGACGGAAGGTTCCATGGGCCCACTGCGGTTCGGCCGAATCCCATTCGAGCAGGCCGACAATCCGGTTATGAGCGTCGTCGCCTGGTTGGCCGGTGTTATGGGGCCTGGGGTCGCGAGCCAGGCCGCGAAGACGGCCCTGCATAACCTAACGGATGGGAAACCGGAAGAGGGCGACCGGAAGTCGGCAGACGCTACGAAGGAGGGCGAGACCACCCGAACTTCACCCAATAGGGACGAGACACCTGCGAATGATGCCGGAGATGGGATGAACGTCGATGGTCCTGATCAGAAGTCCGAGCCTGGAATCCCACACTCGAAGGTTGTTCAGGCGGCAAAGCTCGCTCTCGGGGCGTCAGCGAAAGCAGCAGATACCCTCGCAGATGTAGAGGACGCCCATATCAAGTCGACGTTGGCCAACCTCATCAAGCTCACGCTCACGAAACTGGAAATCAAGATGGCACAGTTTGAGGAGCTCGAGGATCTATTAGAGGACGAGAGAAAGGGGTTGGAGAGCGCACGGGTGGCTTTGTTGAATGAGCGGATGACTGTCAAACAGTCGTTAGAAACAGTCCGGGCGGAGTTGCAGAGCAACGGAGTCGACACTGGCGTCATCCCCAATATGGGATTCACAGGGCAGGGGACGAGGATAGCTGGCGTCCAGGATGGCACTCCCCTGGAAGGTGAGAGCGGCCCCATTTCCGGCGGTTCAATGATCCCTCTCGCTTGAGTCTATATGTATTATCGTAGATAGCGGCTTCTGTATTCCTTGCTTTCGAAACCGTTTAAAGCGGCCGAAAACAAATCACATTGAAGACCAGGTTACAAAAACATCAAAGGATCAAGGGTCGGCAACTTCAAAAGGGTGGCGTACAAGCTCATCGTAAAGATCGCTTGGGAGGTCTCGCACCAGGGTGACGGCGATACCTATCACTGGTAGTGCCTCCAGAGGGGGGAAAGTACGTAGTAAACGCATTGGGCTGGAGACACTGTGAGCCACTGCGCACGAATGGAATTCCAGGCTACTCACCTTGAGGAGCTCATGACCTCTTCCCTAATCAAGAGCAACTGAGCGATGACGCACAGCACATTCAAGTGTACGCCGAAAGCCAAAAGGAAGTCCCACAGTTTGAGAACCTGGTCGAGTGGTGGTGTGCACGCGCAGAGCGTTAACACGGCTACGACACTGATGTCAACACTGTTCTCGTGGAGAATGTGCCGCGGTACTGACAAGGGAAGGCGTAAAGTTCTGCCGAAAGGTTCTTCGACCGGAGGTATTGGAAAAGTTCTGGGTCTACAATCTTTAAACACCGATCCAGCAACTTCAAGCCGCGGTGCACGCCTTCGAGTGTTGGTTGGACATATAGGGGGCAGGATTCTTCGATGAATTTGGCGAAGCAGAAGAAAGCTTCGACCTCAGATGGCATGGTGTAAAGGAATGGAGCGGCCAAGACGTTCATCCCCTGTACATATGTGAACCCAAGTCGCTGGGAGTCTTCACGATCTGTAACCAACGATCGGTTCCTGACAGTGATGCGGGGCAGAGCGACGAACCATGATTCCTCCAGACGAAAGCATCGAGAAGCCGCACAAGCATATCTTCGCGTACGCGCTCCTTGAAGCCTCGGTCTGTAGCGAGTGTCCTAGATGGTCCACTCTTAATCTGAGTTGAAATCCGTGTACTCTTGGGACGTTACCTGAAAGTATCATTCCTGATCTTCTCCCTAACCGCACAGGGTCCTCTGGAGACATACTCCAAGAAGGTGCCTGCAGGCAGTTCCGTCACACCCAAGAGTATCTTCCATACCCTGTGCCTGAGGGTAGGATCCTGCACGCGTGATATGCGATGAGCACTTCATGAAGCACGAGACTGAGCTGACCGTTGCAGAGGGAATTCCATCAACCAAGATCAGGCGTCGGAGTTTCTTGACCGCTTCACTGAGGTCCGCCGCAGACCGCGCCCTCGACGACGACCTCGGTAGGGACAAGATCTTGTTGAACGACTTGGCGGTATCGGAGGTTGAAGGTTTTGAAGACATCCTTCCGTGCTGAGAGTCACGTGCGGCATTGCATTTTCTTCCGCCACGACCGCTGTAGGTTCCATTGACTATCTCCTCGTATTCCCAAACGGTTCATTGTTGATCATGCGCTTCAGGTACACGAGGTTTCTGGACGGAGGTCAATCGAGAATTGAAACCCCCGAATATCTATGGCAGCATGGGTAACACCCGTGTCTGTCCTTCGAGTGCCAGCCCGGATGGAACTCTGGAACTGGGTAACTAGATCAGCCCCACTCTCATTCGCAAGGAATTCCGCCATCTCCACTCCTTACGCCGAAACCACACCTATGGTCGCGCTTCGGGAATACCCAGTTCCAACAACTCAACTGGACACTGCAATATTCGAGGTCTCGGAAGAGGACGAGTACCGATCCATTGCCGAATCATTCAAACACTCCGTTACTGCCACGACGCCCGTAGCCACCAGTTCGAGCGGATTCTCTTCCTCCTCTCTACTTCAGCTGGTTCACCAACGCAACTACGCCAGTGCCAGTCGTGTGCGGGCAGAAATGATCCAACACAATCTGCCCATCACCCCCAGCCACGCGTTTATCTTCCCCGCGATCTGGGCAGTCAAATCCATAGCGGATCCAGCCGTGAGGTTGAGAGAGTTTTCCTGGTGGCTGTCCCTCCTTCCGGTGGCGACGAAGTTACGGTCCAAGTTCGGTCGCCTGACCCACTTGCTCAGCAGCAACCCGCAAGTTGACATTGACCTTGTCATGGCCTTCACGCTTACATGCGTCTCGAAGGGCTACGTGGTCGAGATTCCGGACCGGATGATCCCCCTTGTCATCCGATTTGCTCCCCCATCCGTCAGCCTTCAGTTCATCAAGGATCTCTGCTCCCTGGCCGTCGAGAAATCCACCCTCAGCAAGCATATCAAGCGCAGGGTCCGATTTTGGTACAAGGTCGCCATGATTGAGTACCTCGGCATCGGCCTTGTCGAAGAAGCGACGAAAATCGCACAAATGTGTTTACAATACGGCCTCTCCCTTCCTCGTGTCCCCTCCTACTGGCTGTGGAAGGCGGTTGTCAACGACTCCGGCCGCCTTGGGATATCTGAAGAGACCGTCCTGGCGCTCAAGCGTCCGAAATTCCGCATTTCACTCTACAGGGGGTCCTCACGTCGCCGCTGCCTCGTATCAAAAATCCCCTCGGCCCTCAGCCCCCTTAGTCTGGGCACAGACCCGTCCGATCAAGAGGTACTCCTGTCGAGAGTGTGGGAGAATATCCGCACTGTGGAGCCACCAAACCCACGCGACGTTGCGCGTTTTCTGGAGATCTTCGACTCACAACCCACCATCATCCATTCGTTGTTCACCTACAACCAAAGCAAGCCTCCCCGATATCGCGGGCAGTGGATTTTGGGCGAAATGCTGTATTACGCCAGGCGAAAGGAATGGAGAGAACTAATCGGGGTTTTCGACACGCACTTCTTCCGGGTTGGGGCTCCGGGGAACATCGACGAGCACAAATCGCGGGGGAGGGTAACAACCAGCAACGTGCAGCGGCGGTTGTTCCCATCACCCTGCCATACCAGCCTGGTCTGGATGGCAGCTGTAGAGCTTGCGCAGAAAGCTCGCCCTATATCAACGTTATTCAAGGAGATGGTTGATCAAGCAACGGCGGCCAAAACCAGAAATAATGCACGAGTGGGACCACCGTTGGTTTCTACGTCTACTGATATGTTCGACGCGGGCCACTTTACCCCGTTCTTGCTCGCAGCGTACCGGGGACAGAGATTCAAGCGTTTGGTGGCCGCGTTTGGTGAGATGTCTCGCCTGGGGATCGAGCCGAACCTGGGACAGCTTTCATTACTGGCCGGCGCTTACGCCGGAAGGGCCGAGGGTCATGAAGCCGTCCGTGTATTGGACAGGATAGAGGGCCTTCTGAAGGAGGAAGGACTAAACCGGTCATCTCGGGGTCACTACAGTGTCTCCCGAATTGTGGCTCTCTACCTGCCTGCTCTGAAATGGTTTATGGCGAGGAAGGATATCACTCGGGCCTCGCTGGTGAGGTCGCGGATACTGGGTCAAGGTTATGTGAAAGATACACATCCGTACCTTGACCGAAAGCTGGCGAAACTTGAGACACCAACTGCCGCTCACAAGCCGTGATATTCTGTGAGTGTGAAACGCCCGACCCCAAAGGCTGACTAACCCCGTTCTTGTTAGATAACTTGCACCAATTCCAAAACAGGGTGTTTCTGGAGGAGCGGGTTTGATCGTTGGGACGTGAAACGGACGTATATGTATTGCAGTTAGAACTTGGAATGGAGTGGTTCGATGTTACGGGTCGTAATCGGTCCACTTTTCACTTCCCGCTCGTATAAGTACTACCGTCGGCTAATCATCCAAGATGTCCAACTCAGTACACATCCTCCTCCCACCTCCGCCTCGTCATGGCTGGGACGTCCGCTAACGATTGTTCCGTCACGAAATGGGGGTACCGTCTCGTCGTCCTGTGCCTCGCCTACGTTGCATGTCAATGGCTCGACAAAATCAAGGTTCGTCGCGTCGGCAGTCTCGTTCTAATTACAAGCGGTCTTCATTCCATGTCTGTAGGACCAGTGGTACGTGCTCGACCCGACGCACCTCCACAGCCTCACCAAGGACGCTATTGCGGTTCACGGCGAAGACATGAACGGGATTATCCAGCATATTGTAACGAACCTCACGACCGAGTACCCTCAACTCTCGCCATCCACGTCTCTGTGGTCAATCCCCTTGCAAAAAGCACCTTCCCCCATCGTTTTAAACACCGACACTTCAGAGTGGGTGTTCAACAATGCCGGAGGTGCGATGGGTGCCATGTACATCATCCATGCGTCCGTCACCGAATACCTGATTATTTTCGGTACCCCACTCGGAACTGAGGGACATAGCGGTCTTCACACCGCCGACGACTACTTCCACATCCTCCAAGGCGAGCAATGGGTCTTTGAGCCCGGCCAGCTCACCAAGACAGTCTATGCTCCCGGCGATGTCAACCTCATGAAACGGGGGGTGGCGAGGCAGTACAAGATGCACGAAGGGTGCTGGGCCCTTGAATACGCCCGAGGTGGGATCACATTCCGGTTGTCACAGTTTCCTGAGTTCACTAACGTGTGCGCCCCCTTGGCAGGTTGGATCCCGTTGATGTTACCATTTGGCTACGCCGACGCCCTTTCCTCTACCCTGGACTACGTGACCCTATACCATACTACTGTGTGGACTGCCCGGGAGATCGTCAAGAATCTCCTCGTCGGCAAGATCTAGATGACACATTTATTTATACCCATACCATAAGAGCGAGTAGACGTCTAATACCAAAAATTCGGGCGAGCCCGGTTCGCCTTCCCGCATCGCTGTACAGCTTGGCAAATGCCCATGGGCTAGTTTGCACCTCAATGAAGACGTGACTTCGTGCTGTTAAAACCTCCAGGTTTGTGGGTACCCGACTTCGACGAGACACCCACTTCCTGACGTCATGGATTCAAATACACCAACGCCCACAACATACAATCGGCCTCGCACTCAAAGTGAGGCAGCCCAGGGTGACAGCCCCAACCTGTCGCCAAGTTCCAAGCTATT
>Ga0307509_10005521_pt1 | contig 17554 bp, 16 predicted proteins | sample 10_EM_MG_FD_202245 | JGI IMG/M metagenome (GOLD analysis project Ga0307509, IMG submission 202245) | Populus trichocarpa ectomycorrhiza microbial communities from riparian zone in the Pacific Northwest, United States - 10_EM | ecosystem: Host-associated > Plants > Roots > Unclassified | place...
GAGAATGGCACGACTCGGGCCGTAGCGGTGGAGACCGGGCTGTTCGCCGACGGCAAGGTGGAGGTCGAGGGCATCGGGTTGCGGGCCGGCATGAAGGTGGTGGTGCCGTCGTGACCGCCCCGGAAACCGACACGGTCCCCGCCGGTGACGTGGCAGGTGGCTACCCGGTGATCGAGCTGGCCGGGGTGACCAAGACCTACCCGGGCGGAGTCACCGCGCTGCTGTCGGTGGACCTGACGGTCGAGTACGGCGAAATGCTGGCGATCGTCGGGCCCTCAGGCTCGGGTAAGTCCACGATGCTGAACCTGATCGGCACCCTGGACCGGCCCACCGAGGGCACCGTGCGCATCGACGGACACGACGTCGCCGCGCTGTCGGATCGGCAGCTGTCGGCGCTGCGGTCACGGCGAATCGGCTTCGTCTTCCAGCAATTCCACCTGGCACCGGGCCGCCACGCGCTCGGGAATGTGGCTGACGGCCTGCTCTACACCGGCTTGAGCAAACGCGAACGCGAACAGCGTGCCGAGGTGGCATTGGAACAGGTCGGTCTTGGTGACCGGATGACGCACTGCCCCCATCAGCTCTCTGGCGGCCAGAAGCAGCGGGTCGCGATCGCCCGGGCCGTCGCCGGGCAACCGCCGCTGCTGCTGGCCGACGAGCCCACCGGCAATCTCGACTCGGCCTCCGGTACCGGCGTGATGAAAGCGCTGCACGACCTGCACGACGCCGGAACAACCGTGCTGGTCATCACCCACGACCGGGATATCGCCGACAGCGTGGCCCGCCAGGTGCCCATGCTTGACGGGCAGGTGGTTTGAGATGCCGACCATGACTGGGACTTCCGGCGGCCGCCACCCGTCCCCGAACACTCTGAAGCCGGCCCGGCTGCGGCTGTCGGACGTGACCCGGCTCGGTGGATACGGGCTGCAATCTCGGCCGCTGCGCGCCGTACTGTCGGCGCTGGGAATCGCGATCGGGATCGCGGCGATGGTCGCGGTGGTCGGGATCTCCGCGTCCAGCCACGCCGACCTCGACCGACAGCTGAAGACGCTCGGCACCAACCTACTGACGGTGAAGCCCGGTAAGACGTTCGGCGGCAAGGACGCCCAACTGCCCGACACGGCGGTGGCCATGATCAAAAACGTCGGGCCGGTGCTGTCGGCGACCGCAATCGGCATGGTCCCCGACGCGCATGTCTATCGCAACGACCGGATCCCGGTAGTGGAGACCGCCGGCATGAGCGTGGCCGCCGCCAGGCTCGACCTACTCAGCACGGTGAGCGCCGAACTCGACCACGGCACCTGGCTCAACGCCGCGACGGAACGGTATCCCACGGTGGTGCTGGGCGCCCGGGCGGCGAAGCAGCTGGGCAACCCTCCAACGGTCTACATCGGCGGCCGGTCGTGGGTCGTGGCCGGCGTCCTCAAGGAGGCTCCGCTCGCCCAGGAGCTCGATCTGTCGGCGTTGATCGGCTGGCCGGCGGCCACCACCTACCTCGGCTTCGGCGGCCATCCCACCGTGGTCTACACCCGGTCGACGGAATCACAGGTCGAGGCGGTGCAGGCCGTCCTTGCGGCCACCGCCAACCCGGAATCGCCCAACGAGGTCACCGTGTCCCGGCCCTCGGATCTACTGACCGTGCAACGTGCCGCGAACAAGACGTTCACCGCGCTGCTGGTCGGGCTCGGTGCGGTGGCGTTGCTCGTAGGCGGCATCGGGGTCGCGAACACGATGGTGATCTCGGTGCTGGAACGTCGTTCCGAGATCGGCCTACGCCGATCACTTGGCGCCACGAAGGGTCAAATCCGCACCCAGTTCGTCAGCGAGTCGCTCCTGCTGTCCATGCTCGGTGGTGCCGTCGGCGCGCTGCTGGGCTACCTGGTGACCGGAACGTACGCCGCCATACAGAAATGGCCGACGGTCGTACCTTGGTGGGCCTTGGTCGGCGGCGTCGGCGCCACCGTAGCGATCGGCGCGATCGCCGGCCTCTACCCCGCGATCCGCGCCGCGCGTCTCGCTCCCACCGAAGCCCTCGCATCGAGCTGAGTTCCGTCTGCTTCAAAACCAGGCGTGCCGTCGGTTCTGGGTGCGTCCTGGCCAGATGCTGGGCGGGTTCTCGGAAACGAGAGTTCGCCCAGCTGAGAGCGGCGGTCGATGGCCCTGCGGTTACCGCCAGGGTGATCGTCCAGTTCGAGTCCCAGACGGAAAACAGGACATATGTGGGCCTGCGGTATCAGAATGTGAAATCCGTGCTGACGGTCGCCGGTGACCCGCTACCGGTGCAAACGGCCAGGTCACGGGCATCGGGAGGGCAAAGAGACCCGGAGAGCTCCCCGCTTACGAGGGACCGCACCGACCCGTCGATCAAGGGAATCGAGTACGGAAGCAGCGTCATGCCACGTTGAGCTGTATGTTGCCGATCCGCGCGACGATGTCGAGGTGCCCGCCCAATCCGACGACATAGGCACGCAACGTGTCCAGTCCCACGGCGTCGCCACTCTCGATCTGGCTGATCCGCGCCTGCGACAGCCCGGTCGCCTCAGCCAACTGCACCTGGGTCAGTCCGAGCTGCTGGCGGATCTCCGCCAACTGCGCGCCGCTGACGGCGGCGAGCATCTGCTCGCGCATCTGCTGACGCCGGGCGATCCGGTCGTTGCTGTCCCAGGTCGGGTCGGCGGCGCGAGCCTTGGCCTTGACATCGCGCCAGTTCGCCGCCTCGGTCATGAGGGCTCCTCCTCTTTCAGCACTGCCAGGTGTTCGGTGAAGCGGGTGTCGGCCAGCGGGATTGCCGCCCGGTACCAGGTCTGCCATCGTCCCGACTTGTCGCCGGCGACAAGGAACACGGCCTCCCGCACCGGGTCGAACGCGAAGATCATCCTAACTTCGGTAGATCCGGCCGATCCGGGCCGCAGCTCCTTCATGTTGTGGTCATGCTGCCCTTCAACCGATCCACCAAGGGACGGCCGAGGGCTGGTCCCTGCTCGACGAGCACGTCGATCGCCTCCGCCACCAGATCTGCCGTGGTCGGATCAGTTCGGCACAGATCAAGGAACCATGCCTCGACCTCGGGATGCAGTCTCACCTCCCACATCACCACAGCATAAGCCAGGCTTATATCGGCGTGTCCGGCAGCATGAACGGGGTGCCGGGCGAAATGCGCTTGGTCACGTGGCGGTAGCCGATGTGGTAGCGGAGTGTGTGAACGTCTACGGCGACACGGTGGTAAGCGCCACCAGGCAGATCGATCGGCCCGCTCTTCCCGCCCAGGTCTCCGCGGTGACCGGCGCTCCGGTGCTCGCCGCTGTGCGCGCCGAGGCGCTCAGCCGCCTGCGCGAAGCGGTCACGGCCGGCGACTGAGAAGGAGACCCCACCGGAACGCCGAGAGTGGCGGTACCGGCTGACCGGCGCGTCAACCACGTACCACTCGGGCGAGGGTTTCGACGAAGAAGTAGTCGCCCCACATGACGCTCTCGTCGACGCCGAGCCGTTTGCGCTCGTGGTAGCTGCCGTGCTTGAGGACGCCTTCCCAAGCCGGGTCGATGGCGAGAAACAGTGGATCGCACAACCGCCGCACCGTCACCTGCGCATGCTGGTGGTAGCGCTGCGCCAGCTTGTCGTCCTCGACCAACGCGGCGAGCATGATGAGGCCGCCGGCGGCGCAGGCCGCCGCCGAGGATTCCCACGGTCGGCTGGGATGGGGTTCGTCGAAGTCGTTCGGTGGCACCGGATCTTCCTGCGTGTGCTCAAGCCAGTAGTCGGCGTCGGCGACCGCCGTGCGCAGCAGACGAGTGTCGCCGGTGAGCGCGTACATCGAGGTGAAGCCGTACATCGACCAGGCGAGACCACGCGCCCAGGAGGAGTCGTCGCGCCAGCCCTGTTGGGTGGTTTGCCGCAGGAACTCGCCGGTGCCGAGGTCGTAGATGCCTTCGTGGCTGACCGAGCCATCGCCGCGGACCAGGTGCTTGCGGGTGGTCTCGCAGTGCCGCCGGGCGACGGCCATGAGGTCGTCGTCGCCGGTCTCCAGCGCGGCGAGGGCGATGATGCCGACGTTCATCATGATGTCGATGAAGTTGGAGTCCGGGGCGAGGAAGGACCGCAGGAAGCCGCCGTTGTCGTTGAGGCGAAGCGCCATGGTGCGGCCGCCCTGGACGACGACTTTCGTCTGTTCGGCGCCGCCGCCGAGCTCGGCCCACTTCTGCCAGGTGGGGCAGAGGACGAAGCCGAGGTCGTGTACGTCGCGGTCGTGCTGCCGGTGTTCGACCAGACGGGAGTAGTGCTCGGCCCGCGTCCGCCACTGGTCGCCGAGCCCGAGCTCGTGGAACAGCCACATCTGGCCGCCGAGGAATCCCTCGCACCAGTTGGTCCACGACTGCTTGCCGTGCTTCCACCGGCCTTCATGCGTGTAGAGCGGGAAGTAGTCCGGGTGCAGTTCGGCGAGCCGGTCGACCTTGCCGGCGGCGATTCCCAGCGCGACGCGTGCGGTGTCCCGGGTGGACGCGGCGAACGGCAGCGAGCGTCTCTCGGTGACCTGCCGGGAGTTCCAATACATCAGTTCACCCATGTGGGCAGGGGTGTGCCGGTGCGCAGCACGATGCTCTTGTGCTCGGAGAACTCGTCGCAGGCGGTGCGGCCCAGCTCGCGGCCGATGCCGGAGGCGCCGTAGCCGCCGAAGCAGACCTCGGGGAAGCCCTCCATGTAGCAGTTGACCCAGACGGTGCCGGCCCGGGTGGCCTGGGCGTATGCCAGGGCCGTCCCGATGTCGCGGCTCCAGACTCCGGCGGACAGGCCGTACCCGGTGGCGTTGGTGATCTCGACTGCCTCGGCGAGGTCGCGGAAGGTCACCACGGACAGCACCGGCCCGAAGATCTCCTCGCGGGCCACCCGGGCGGTCTTGGGCACGCCGGTCAGCACGGTCGGCTGGAAATAGCGGCCCGCCGGGGCGTCCAGGCGTTGTCCGCCGGTCGCGATCGTGGCGCCCTCGCGCTCGCCCAGGGCGACGTACTCGGTCACCACGCCGAGGTGGTGGTCGGAGATCAGCGCGCCGACCTTGGTGGCCTCGTCGAGCGGGTCGCCGACGACGACATCGCGGGTGCGCTCGACGACGCGCCGGGTGAACTCCTCGGCAACGTCCTGGTGCACCAGCAGCCGCGAACCGGCATTGCAGCATTCGCCCTGGTTGAAGTAGGCGCCGAAGACGACCTTCTCGAGGGCGGCGTCCAGGTCGGCGTCGGCGAAGACGACCTGCGGGTTCTTTCCGCCGAGCTCGAGGCTGACCTTCTTGAGGTTGTCGGCGGCGGCTCGGGCGACGCTCTTGCCGACCCGGGTGGAGCCGGTGAAGGTGGTCATGTCGGTGCCGGGGTGCTCGGCCAGCCATTGCCCGACGTCGCCGCCGCCGTGCACGAGGTTCGCCGCGCCCGGCGGAAGGCCCTCTTCGTGCAGGATCCGCACCAGGCGGGTGGTGGTGCCGGGGGTCATGTCCGACGGCTTGATCACGGTGGTGCAGCCGGCGGCGAGCGCGAACGGTAGTTTCTGGCTGACGATCAACAGGGGAAAGTTCCACGGCGTGATGACGCCGACGACGCCGACCGGCTCCTTGACGACCATGGCGAGGAAGCCCTCGCCGAGCGCGTTGTGGGCGTCGCCGTAGGTCTGCTGGGCCAGGCCGGCCGCGTAGTGCCAGATGCCGGCGGCGCCGCGTACCTCGTCGCGGGCCTGGCTGATCGGCTTGCCCGACTCGACGGTCTCGATCAGCGCGAGTTCGTCGACCTCCCGCTCGATCCGGGTGGCGACGCGGCGTAGCACCGCGGCACGTTCGGCTCCTGACCGGCGTGGCCAGGAGCCGGTGTCGAACTCCTGTCGGGCGGCGGCGACGGCGGCGTCGACATCGGCCTCGCTCGCGCTGACGTAGCGCGCGGCGACCTGATCGTGTCCGGGGCTGATCCGTTCGGCGGCGGAGCCGGAGCCGTCGACGGCCTTGCCGCCGATCAGATTGGGCCAGTGCTGGGTTTCGATGGTGGTCATCAGAGCCCTTTCGGTCGTTCAGGCGCCGTGGAAAGTCGGATCGCGGCGCTCCTGGAAGGCGGCAAAGCCTTCCGCGGCGTCGTCGGTATATGCCGTTGCGACCGAGGCGAGCGGCTCCATGAGCCGGTACGCCGGTCCGGAGTCGATCGCTTGCTTGGCCATCTGCACGGCGATCGGTGCGCGTCCGGCGATGCGCTCGGCGAGCGCGATCGCGGTCGCGCGCACGTGATCGGCGGGAACCGTCCGGTTGACCAGGCCGCAGGCGGCCGCCTGGCCGGCGGTCAGCGGGGTGCCGGTGAAGATGAGTTCCTTGGCCTTGGCGGTGCCGATGGCGGCCGGCAGCCGGCCGGTGCCGCCCCAGCCGGGCACGGTGCCCAGGCCCGTCTCGGTGAGCCCGTGCATCGCCTCCTCGGACAGAATGCGCAGGTCACAGGCGAGAGCAAGTTCGAATCCGCCACCGTACGCGTTGCCATGGATCGCGGCGATCGTGGGCTGCCGCAGGCCGGCGAGGAGGTCGAACACGCGCAGGCCGGTTCGGGTCCAGCCGGCCCACATGTCCAGCGGCGGCAGGGCCTTGAAGAGCTTGATGTCGGCGCCCGCGCAGAACGACCGGTTTCCGGCGGCGGCGACGATCACCACGCGTACGTTCCGGTCGGTGTCGAGGTCGATGAGGATGCGTTCGAGTTGCTGGAGCATCGCCGGGGTCAGGGCGTTGTGCTTGGCCGGCCGGTCCAGCAGGACGGTGGCGACGGCGCCGTCGAGGGTGAACGTGACTTGCCCGGTCATGCGCTGACCGCCTGGTCATCGACGCTGGCGACCGTGCCGCCGAGCACGTGGTGGGCGCCCTTCTCGCCGATCATGATGGCGGTGGCCTGGGTGTTGCCGCTGATCAGCGTGGGCATGATGGAGGCGTCGATCACGCGCAGACCCTCGAGGCCGTGGACGCGCAGCGTCTGGTCGACCACCGCGAGGGGATCGGCGCCCATCTTGCAGGAGCCGACGGGGTGGTAATCGGTCTTTGCCCAGTTGCGGACGTAGTCGCGGATCTGCGCGCCGGTGCGGACGTCGTTGCCGGGCATGTGCTCGCGCTTGACGAAGGGCGCGAACGCCTTGGTGGCCAGCATTTCCCGGCCCCAGCGGAAACCTTCGAGGGAGACCTTCCAGTCGTACGGGTCGTCGAGGAAGTTGGGGTCGATGTTCGGCTCGTCGGCGGGGTTCGACGAGCGCAAGGTCACCCGGCCGATGCTGCGGGGTCGCAGGTTGCAGGTGTTGATGGTCATGCCGTGGCCCTTGACCCGCATGCGGCCGTGGTCGATGACGTACGCGGGTAGCGCGTGCATCTGGATGTCCGGCGTGGTGACGTCGGCGCGGCTGCGGACGAACATGCCGGCCTCGCAGACCGACGCGGTGATCGGCCCGGTCCGGGTGGTGAGGTATTGCAGGCCGGCGAGCAACGCCTTGTCCGGGCGGTCGGACTGGTTGTAGCTGACCGGGACGGTCTCGGCGGTCAGGTAGACGTCCATGTGGTCCTGGAAGTTCCGGCCCACGCCGGGCAGGTCGTGCACGACCTCGATGCCGAGCGCCCGCAGCTCGTCGGCCGGGCCGATCCCGGACAGCAGCAGCAGACGGGGCGAGTTGACCGCGCCGCCGGACAGGATGACCTCACGGTCGGCGTACGCGGTGGTGGGGTTTTCCTTGTGCAGGTAGCGGAGGCCGACCGCGCGGCCCTTCGCCACCAGTACCTGGGTGGCGAGGGCGTGGGTCTGGACGGTGAGGTTCTTGCGGTTGCGGACGGGGCGCAGGTACGCGGTTGCCGCGCTTTCCCGGCGGGCGTTGCGCTGGGTCACGTCGTACCAGCTCACGCCCTCCTGCCGGGCGCCGTTGAAGTCGGCGATGAAGGTGACGCCGAGCTCCTGCGCGGCGCGGACGAAGGCCTTGCTCAGCGGGTTGTGCTGAACCTGCTCGGTGACGTTCATGGCGCCGTCGCTGCCGTGGAACTCGTCGTTGAGCCGTTCGTTGTGCTCGGCGCGCTTGAAGAACGGCAGGACGTTCGGGTAACTCCAGTCCGGGTTGCCGAGCCCGGCCCACCGGTCGTAGTCCTCGCGTTGGCCGCGGATGTAGATCATCGCGTTGATGGAGGTGCTGCCGCCGAGGGTGCGGCCTTGCGGGTAGTACATGCGCCGGTTGTCCAGCTGCCGCTGCGGCACGGTGTGGAAACCCCAGTTGACCTTGGGTCCGGAGAGTTTGGTGAAGCCGACCGGCATGTGGATCAGTGGCGACCAGTCGCGGCCGCCTGCCTCCAGCAGCAGGACGGTGGTGTCCGGGTCGGCGGACAGGCGGTTGGCCACGGCGCAGCCGGCGGCGCCGGCGCCGATGACGATGTAGTCGTACCGGGATGTACTCATCGTGGGGTCCTTAGGAAGCGATGGGCTGGACGGTCGGGTGCGCCGTGAACCGGGAGAGCCGGGCGGGGCGACGCGGCAGGACCAGGCCTGTCGGTTCGGGCCGGAACAGGGCGGGGTCCATGAGTTTCAGCTGGTCGCTGACCTGGAGTGGGAATTCGGCGCGGCCGAGCACGTCGCGTTCGAGGTCGACGCCGGGGGCGATCTCGACGACGGTGAGTCCGTCGTCGCCAAGTTCCAGCACGCAGCGTTCGGTGACGTAGAGGACGTGTTGACCGCGGCGCCGTGCCATCTTCCCGGAGAAGGTGATCTGGGCGACGGCGGACACGAACTTGGCGACCGGGCCGTCGCGGATGATGACCAGCCCGCCGTCCTGGATGCGGATGTCTTTGCGTCCGGCGGTGAAGAAGCCCGAGAAGACAATCTTGGGCGCCCGGGTGACGATGTCGGCGAAGCCGCCGACGCCGGCGGTCACGTGCGGCCGCGACGGCAGGTGCGAGACGTTCACGTCGCCGTGCCGGGAGACCTCGAGGAACGACAGCATGGCCGCGTCGAAACCGCCGCCCTGCAGCTGGGTGAACTGGTCGATGCTCTGCATCAGCGCTTGCGGGTTCAGGGCACAACCGAACGCGAACCCGGTCAGCGGAAAGCCGCCCACGGCGCCCTGCTCGATGATCCAGGTGACGTCTTCGGCGTGGTCCTCCTCGAGCAGGATGCGCGGGACCGCGGCCGAGACACCGAAGCCCAGATTGACGGTGGCGTCGAGGGTGAGTTCGGCGGCGGCGCGTCGGGCGATCACCTTCTCCAGGCCGAACTCGACCGGCTCGACGTCGTCGAGACTGCGGCGTTGTTGTCCGGAGAGCGCGGGGTCGTACGCCGTCTGGGTGGTCTGCAGCTGGTCGGGCGACACCACGATGGCGTCCACCAGGATGCCGGGAACATGGACGCCCGGGGCATCGAGCTGACCGTCGGCCAGTCGCTTGACCTGGGCGATGACGATGCCGCCGCTGTTGTGGGCCGCGTATGCCTGGTCCAGTGCGCCGAGCGATCCGCCTTCCTGCTCGTACGACAGGTTGCCCAGCTCGTCGGCGGTGGTCGCCCGGATGATCGCGACGTCTACCTTGATCGCCGGGTAGAACAGGTATTCCTTGCCGTTGACCTCGCGCAGTTCGACGAAGTCGGGCGTACGGGCGTTCATCTTGGCGCCGTCCAGCCTCGGATCGGCGTAGGTGCCGAGGCCGACCTCCGTGAAAACGCCCGGCTGCCCGGTCGAGGCGGCGCGGTGCATCTGGAACAGGACGCCGGACGGGATGTTGTGGGCCTCGATCTGCTCGCCGTGAATGAGTTGCCGGATGAGTGGCGGATCGAGCTTCGAGGAGCCGGAGGGCAGCGAGCCGGCGAACACTCGCCGCAGCTGGCCCGGCTGACAGAGGTGGTCGATGCCTTTGATGCCGTACATGTCGCCGGCGGCGATCGGGTGGATCATGGTCAGGTCGCGCGGGGATGACTCGGCCCCGTATCGCTCGCCGATCGCGGCGAGGACGGCGTCAGGGCAGCCGAGACCGGACGAGGACGAGACCGAGATGACGGCGGCGTCGGGGATCAGCCGGGCGGCTTGCGATGCGTCCAGGACGGGAACGGTGCGCATGGAGAGTCCTTCGTGCGTGAGAGTGTTCCGGTAGCTCGGCGTCGGCGCGGCGAGCCGGTCGGGCCGCGTCAGGAAGGGATGACGGCGGGACTTAGACCGATCTAAAAGCGTGTGCGGCGACATTGTCAAGGCACGGCGACGACGGCCTTGATGACCTCTCCTCGGCGCAGCGCGGGTAGCAGATCGACGAGTTCGCCCAGCTCGATGCGGTGACTGACGATCGGGGAGAGGTCCAGCAATCCGCTTTCCAGCAGCCGGATGGCGTCGGGGAAGGCGTGCTGGCCGACGAAGGAGCCGATGACCGTCAGCTCCTTCAGGGTGATCTGCGCCTGAGGCACCTCGGGCCGGGCGTGTTCGTTCAAGCCGAACAGCAGGATCCGGCCGCGCGGGGCGGCCAGGCCCACGGCGGTGGCGAACTGGGAGCCGACGGCGTCGATCACGATGTCGGCGCCGATGTCAAGGTTGTCCTCCGGCGTGAGCACCCGGTCCGCGCCGATTGCCCGGGCCGCCTGTGCGCGAGCCGGCGAGATCTCCACGACCGTGACGCTCGCCGCGCCGGAGGCTTTGAGGACCGCGGTGAACAGCAGGCCGATCGCGCCGGCGCCGAGGACGACGGCGTGTTCGCCGGCCCCGGGCCGGATCCGGCCGACGGCGTTGGTCACGCAGGCCAGCGGTTCGGTAAGCGCGGCAATATGCAGTGGGAGCTCGGCCGAGACCCGCATGCAGGCAGCCGCCGGGACCGCAATCTTCTGGGCGAGGCCGCCGTCGCGCCACACGCCGAGATCGACGCGGTCGGTGCAGTGGTTGGGAAGGCCGGACAGGCAGGCGCGGCAGGTTCCACAGGTCAGGATCGGCCGGATGGCGATCCGGTCGCCGACGGCGACGTTGGTGACGCTGCCGCCGATCTCGGCGACGTCGCCGACGATCTCGTGGCCGAGAACGACGCCTTGCTGGGCGGGGTAGCCGGGTGGGTCGCTGAGGATGTGCAGATCGGTGCCGCAGACGCCGCAGGCGCGAACCCGGACGATGACCTCGGCGGGTCCGCCGAGGGCGGGTTCGGGGCGGTCGGCGAGGGCGAGGACGCCAATGTCTTGAAGGACGGCGGCGGGCATGGTCGTCATATCTCTCACCTCAGGAGGTCGCCTTCGCGGGCGACGCGAATGGCTTGGGCGGCGATGGTCAGGGCGGGGTTCATCGCTGCCGAGGACGGGAAGAACGAACTGTCGACGACGAACAGGTTCTCGACGTCGTGGCTGCGGCAATGGCTGTCCAGGACGCTGCCGGCCGGGTCGGCGCCGGCAACGGCGGTGCCGCACATGTGCGAGTTCGTGGCGATGCCCATGGTCTCGTGCAGGATCACGGGGTAGCCGATCTTTTTGAGCATGGTCCGGGCTTTGCGGATCAGACCCCGGTGGGCGCTCATGTTGTTCGGCCGCCAGTGGACGACGGGAACGTTGTCGCTGTTGAGGGTGATCCGGTTGGCGGTGTCGGGCAGGTCCTCCGACTCCAGGTAAAGGTCGGCGGAGTACCTGGTGGCCAGGTTCAGCAGAGGTAGGGGCAGGTAGGGGCGGGCGGGTTTGACCATGGCGCCCTGCAGCTTGCCGAGCATCTGGATGTTGCCCAGCGGCTGGCCGAGATCAGAGCCCAGGTACCAATCGTTGATCGAGATGGTTTTCTGGAAGTTCGTGCGGTTGGGCCGGCGCGGATCGAGCGCCACCATGAACGTGGCGTTGTGGACCATGTAGCGACGGCCGATCAGTCCGGAGGAGTTGCCCAGCCCGTCCGGGTGCTTGTCGTTGGCGGACATGAGCAGCAGTCGTGCGGAGTTCACGGCGCCGGCGGAGACCACGAACGTACGAGCGCGGACGCGTACCTCTTCGCCGTCGCGCACGCCGTCGGCCTCGACGACCCGGGTGCCGGCCGAGTTGGTGCGCAGGCGCAAGATCCGCACCGAGGTCTCGAGGCGGGCGTGACCGGTCCGCAGGGCCGGGTCGATGGCGCGGGTCTCGGCGTCGCCCTTGGCGTCCACGGCGCAGGGAAAGCCGTCACAGGTCCGGCACCGGATGCAGGCGCCCCCGTCGCGCCGGTCGACGGCGATCGCCGCCGACGCCGGCGAGTAGCCCGCCGCTCGCAGGCGGTCGTGCAGCGCCGTCATGTACGGCTCCTGCGGCAGGGCCGGATAGGGGTAACCGGTGCTGCGCCACGGATCGGACGCGTCCTGCCCGGGCGTGCCGTGCACGCCGAACCATTGCTCGGCGATGCCGTAGTACGGCTCCAGATCGGCATAGCCGAACGGCCACGCCGGCGAGACGCCTTCGCGGAACTGGATGGTGCCGAAGTCCTGCTCGCGGAAGCGGACGAGGCTGGCCCCGTACACCTTGGTGTTGCCACCGACCCAGTAGTGCACCCCCGGTTTGAACGGGTTGCCGGTGGTGTCGAGCCACGGGGCAGCGTTCTTGTAGACGTCGTCGACGAACACTCTGCGCGGCGACCAGTTCTCCTCCGCCGCGCGCGGCAGACGGGTGCCGCGCTCCAGGACGCAGGTGCGAATGCCCTGCTCGGCGAGCGCCCGGGCGATGACTCCGCCGCCCATGCCGGAGCCGATCACGGCGACGTCGGTCTCGATGGTGACCGTCATGGCTGGTTCTCGCTTCCGGCCCGGCGTTTCTAGTAAGCAGTCGTTACTTAGCGGCGGAGTGTAGACCGGGCCGCAGATTCTAGGCAAGGGACCTCACTAGAGCGTTTCCCATGGTGGGTACAAATCCGCTCGCCCCATTGACAGCTCGCACGCGCTGTCCTTAGATCGGTCCAACTCGCGGTTTGGACCGATCTAAGCGACGGTACGAGACGCCTCCGTAACACGCCGGAACGTCGCCCGGCACTCGAACTCGACCTTTCAAGGAGAGCTGATGTTCAAGAAGCGGACAGGTGCCGGCCTCGCCGTCGGCCTCTCGATAGCGATGCTCGCCGGCGGCTGTGGCGGCTCCGGGTCAACCGACAACAGCACCAAGAGCGGCGGTGGTGGCAAGAGCCTCGAGGTCTTCTCGTGGTGGACCTCCGGCTCGGAGTCCGAGGCGCTGCAGGTGCTGCAGAACGCGTTCACCACGGCCGACCCCGGCGTCACGTTCAACAACGCCGCCGTCTCCGGCGGCGGCGGCTCCAACGCCCGCACCGTGCTGGCCACCCGGCTGCAGGGCGGCAACCCGCCCGACTCCTGGCAACTGCACCCCGACCAGGACCTGATGTCCGCCGTCGAGGACGGCAGCGTCGCCGACATCAGCGACCTCTACACGGCCAACGGCTGGGACGCCAAGCTGCCCGAGACCGTCAAGGCGATGCTGCAGAAAGACGGCAAGTACTACGCCGTGCCGGTCAACGCCCACCGCGCGAACGTCCTCTGGACCAACCCCGCCGTCCTCAAGAAGGCCGGCGTCGAGCTCACCGACACCTCCACCCCGGCGGACTTCGTCGCCGACCTCCCCAAGCTCAAGGCCGCCGGCGTGGCGCCCGTCTGCCTGGGCGCCAAGGACTCCTTCGCACCGGCCCAACTGCTCGAGGCCTTCATCCTCGGCAGCGTGGGCGTCGACGGCTGGAAGCAACTGCTGACCGGAAAGCTGCCGTTCGACGACGCCAAGGTCCGCACCGCCGTGAGCCAATTCGGCGAGACGCTGAAGTACGTCAACTCCGACAGCGCCGTGCTCACCTGGGACCAGGCCGCTCTCCAGGTCACCGACGGCAAATGCGCCACCACCCTGATGGGCGACTGGGCCTTCGGCGAATACCTGGCCAAGGGCAAGAAGGACGGCACCGACTTCAGCCATGTCACCTTCCCCGGCACGGCCAATCTGTTCGACTACGTCGGCGACGCCTTCGCGATCCCGGCCAAGAACGCGCCCAACGCCGACGCCGAGAAGATCTGGCTCACTCAGCTGCTCAAGCCCGACGTCCAGGCGCAGTTCAACCTCAAGAAAGGCTCCGCCCCGGTACTGTCCGGCGTCTCGCTGGACGGCTATCCCGACTACCAGAAGGACGCCGCCGCGGCATTCCAGAAACTGCCCGTCGTCAGCTCCCTCGCTCACGCCCAGGGCGCCCCGGCCGAGTTCGCGAACACCTACGTCGACGCGGTCACCTCGTTCCTCGGCTCGAAGAACATCGACACCCTGCTGAAGACCATGACCGAAGCCCAGAAGACACAGCTCACCAGCTGACCAGGAGCCGGGGCGGGCTTCCGCCCCGGCTCCCGCGCCCGGACACCGCTTTGGAGACACCGATGGCTGCCACTACGGCGACCACGGGGCGCAGACGACGGCGGAGATCACGATTCCGCTCGGCGCCCTGGTTCATGGCCCCCAGCATCCTGCTCACCTTCATCTTCATCTACGGCTTCATCGGCTTCTCCGGGCTCATCTCGCTGTCCCAGTGGAAGCGCCCGACTCGCCGCGACCTGACGCTGCGGTCCCCGTTCGGCGGCACCTACGTCGAAATGTTCAAGGAGCAGCGCTTCCAGGCCGACCTGCGCAACGTCACCGTCTTCACGGTGCTGTTCCTGCTCGTCACCGTCGTCGGCGGCCTCGTCATGGCGCTGCTGATACACCATGTCGTGGTCGCCAAGGGACTGTTCCGTACGGTTTTCCTGCTGCCGTACGCGCTCAGCTTCATCGTCACCGGCGTGGCCTTCCGCTGGATCTTCAACCCCAGCAGCGGCATCAACGTCTGGCTCGGCGACCTCGGCATCAAGAACCCGCCGAAGTGGTCGACCGACACCACCGTCGCGTTCACCATCCATCACGCCGGCGACGGCTTCTGGCAGATCGACCTAGGCATCCCGCGGGCCATCATCCCGATCGTCATCGCCGCGGCCTGGCAGCTCAGCGGCTTCGCGATGGCCATGTACCTGGCCGGGCTGGCCGGCATCCCCGAGGAGGAACTCGAAGCGTCCAGCATGGACGGCGCGGGTTACTTCCAGCAGCTGCGCCACATCATCCTGCCGCAGATGTGGCCGGTGACCGTGACCTGCCTGGTCCTGCTGCTGCACACCTCGCTGAAGATCTTCGATCTGGTCGTGTCCATGTCGGGGTCGGGGCCCGGTTTCGTCACCGACGTTCCCGGCATCTACGTGTACGACATGATGGGCCGCGCCAACCGGTACGACAAGGGCACCGCCGCGGCGATCGTCCTGCTGGTCATGGCCTGCGTCTTCGTGGTGCCGTACCTCGCTCGCGTCTACCGGAAGGAAGGAAAGGGCGCGTGACCTCCGCCGTCAACACCCTCGACACCATGGCGCCCCCACCGCGCACCACCGGGGCGCGGCACCGCGCAAGCAAGCGCCGAGGCTACTGGCGCCCGCGATCGATCGGCCAATGGCTCACCCTGGCCGCCTGCACGGTGCTGCTGATCTACTTCGCCTTCCCGGTCTACGTCATCGTCAGCACCGCTCTCAAAGGCCCGGGCGCGGCCGGCGGATCACTCGGACTGCCGTCATCGATCGACATGTCCGGCTTTCGCCTCGCCTGGGGACAGCTGAAGGGCAACCTCTGGAACTCCATCCAGATCGCCGTGCCCGGCACGATCATCTCCTGCCTGCTCGGAGCCCTGAACGGCTTCGTGCTCGCCAAGACGCCGTTCCGCGGCGCGAAGCTGCTGTTCGTGCTGATGATGGTCGGGATGTTCATCCCGTTCCAGGCGGTCATCATCCCGCTGTTCATCTTCCTCAAGACGCTCGGCCTGCAGGGCACGCTGACCGGCATCGTGCTGGTCCACGTCATCTATGGACTGCCCTTCGTCACCCTGATCATGCGCAACTACTACGTCAACATCCCGGACGGCATCATCGAGGCCGCCACCGTTGACGGGTGCGGCCTGCTGCGCACCTTCATCCGGGTCGTGCTGCCGCTGTCGATCCCCGGCTTCGTGGTCGCCGGCATCTTCCAGTTCACCAACATCTGGAACGACTTCCTGTTCGGGCTCATCGTCACGTCCCAGCAGACCTGGCCGGTGACGGTGCGGCTGAACAACCTTCTCGGCGACACCAGCGTGGACTACGGCACCCTGATGGCCGGCGCCCTGATGGTGGCCGCGCCGACCGTCCTGGTCTACATCGGGCTCGGCCGCTATTTCATCGGCGGTCTGACCTCGGGCGCGGTCAAGTAGCTTGCGCCGGGCGCGGGCAACCACAGGTCTCCCGCGCCTCGAGCCGCGTCGGCAACTCCTCGTATATGGGATCAACGGCAAGGCCCTGCGCCCGCTGCAACACGATCTCCGCCGCCCGGCGTCCGGTCTCCCGGGCCGGGACGGCCACGCTGCTCAGCGACGGCCGGTTGTGCCCGGCCTCGTGCACGTCGTCGAACCCGATGACCCGCACCGCCGAGCCGACCGGCCGTCCGAGGTCGGCAAGCGCGTCCAGCACGCCGAAGGCGACCACATCGCTGAAGCAGACGACGCCGTCGATGTGCACATCCCGAAGCAGCGCCAGCGCCGCTCGGTAGGCGTCCGAGCGCAACGGGGTGCATTCCGGAGCGAGTTCTGCGGTGAGGTCGAGCCCTTTGCTCGCCAAGAACTTCCGCACGCCTCCCGCCCGCTCCTTGCGGGCCGATGAGTCCTCGAATCCGCCGAGGAAAGCGACGCGCCGGCAGCCATGCTGATACAGGTGTTCCGCCGCGGCCGCGGCCCCGGCCTCATTGACGGCCCCGACGTAGTCGGCTGCCACGCCGGGCAGCTTCCGCGCCATCAACACCAGCGGAGTTTCCAGAAGCGGGGGCAGGTCCGCGGCGGTGGTGCCATGGGCGGGGATCAGCACGATGCCCTCCGCGCCGCGTTCCACCAGCGATCTGACCACGCGCGCCTGCTGTTCGCGATCCTCGTTGCTCACCCCGAGCAGCGGCACGATGCCCTGCTCGCCCAGCACGTCCTGCAACCCGGCGGCGAATTCGGCGAAATACGGGTTGTTGATCTGCGTCAGGACGACCCCGATGACCCCGCTCTTCTGATTCCGCAGCGATGCGGCGGCCCGGTTGTAGACGTAGCCGAGCTCACGCATCCCCTCCTTGACGCGCTCCCGGGTAGAGTCGGCGACCAGCGGGCTGTCTCGCACAACCAGGCTGACCGTCGCCCGCGACACGTCGCAGTGCCGCGCGACATCCATCAGGGTTACCCGCGCCAAATCTCGATCCTCCGCGTTCCGATGCGGCTTAGATCGATCTAAGCCGCATCGAATATACGTCCCTACTGCCGCCAAGTCGATGACAACGACGCCCGAAGAAGCATGCCTCGAACGCACCTCGTCAGAACGCCTCGTTGTCACTCCCCGGCGGGATTGGCGTCGCGTCGTCGCCGTTTTACGCTCGGCCAGGGCGCACCAAACTGAGCGCTTCCAACGACCGCGGCAGGCTGATGCCCGGGCGTCGTGGGAGGTGCGTGCGATGAGTGAGGTTGAGACTGGCCTTCGGGTCGGCAGTTACCGCAGGGTCGTCGTTGCGGCCAGCGT
>Ga0307509_10005522_pt1 | contig 17548 bp, 19 predicted proteins | sample 10_EM_MG_FD_202245 | JGI IMG/M metagenome (GOLD analysis project Ga0307509, IMG submission 202245) | Populus trichocarpa ectomycorrhiza microbial communities from riparian zone in the Pacific Northwest, United States - 10_EM | ecosystem: Host-associated > Plants > Roots > Unclassified | place...
GAGAGCGCCAGACTGCTTGGACAGCCCTGTTTATGAACCTGATGAAGAGCATGCGACGGCCACGTGCCGAACGCGAAGGAACGCATGGACCCCGCCTGGAGAATGCAGACAGCATTCGCGTTGACGGGCGGACTCTGCCCGCATCGGTGCAGAGAGAAAGGAATTTGCTCATGTGCGCGAAATCGCAAAATAGCGTAGTTGAGAGTTGACTTTGTGCGCCCGATTAGGAAGGCAAGGGAAAAGCACGGCCTGCCGGCGTGCTGATTGTGGTTGTGGGAGTTGAGGTTAAGGGGACATCGCGTAGAGGACGCTGCTGGCGCGTCGGTCAACAACATGAATGCTTTCAATGCCCCGAGAGCCGGCTGCCCCATCGCGTCCCGTGGGCAGTGATCCGCACGAAGGAGCGCCGCCGACCTGATCATTCGGCTCAGACACATCCAGCACCGCGGCAGCGAGCGCCCGAAGACCTTCGCCTGCCGATGATATTGCGAGGAGGCAGGGCCAGCGGCACCGGCGCGGCTTCGGCCGGACCACGGTCGACGGCCGCGCTGCCTCAGGCACGATCGAGGTGGCGTGCTTACCCCTATCTCAGCGTTTGACCTCTCCGCGGGGGCGATGACGAAGACTCTCCTCACCCGTCTCGGCTCGGCCAGACCCTGCGTGCGCTGGATCAACCTGCGGGCATGTCCGGAGGATCAGGCTTCGCTCTCGAAAGCGCGGGCAGGAATGACCGACAGAAAGTCGAACCAATCGGACGGTGGTTTCACCGCATCACCGCCCGTGGCGGCGTTCGCCCCAGGACGCCCGCCTCTCCCTCGCCCCTTGCGTCGCTGTCGAATCGATGCTCGCAGGGAACCGTTTGCCGGGCATTGTCAAGGCTCAGGCCGAGCAACTTCCTCGGGTGAACGTCCCCGGCAAACGAACGAAAGCTTGGCATCGGATCGACGCCAAAAACTGATTCTTTCTGCTGTAATCGCGCCCTACGCACGCAAGTCCCTGGTGGAACTTGTATTCTGCCAAATTGCACAGCGGGCTGTCAGCGATTAAACGTCTGTAAACAACGCTCCCCAGGGGAAAAAACGCCTCACCCCAATAGGATAGCCGCGCTCGGCCCGCGAAGCGTCAGCACCACAGGTGCATAGGGTGTGAGAAGAGACCTTGCTGGATTTGTCTGGTGTTTGGCCTTCGAGCGAGTTCGGTGAAGGCGCTTCGCCGCTCGTGGGTCTGGCTTTCGTCCGGTGGCAAGGTTGCCGATGCCGCGCGGGGTATGGATCAGCGAGGGTCTTCGCGCCTTGTGTGAACGCCGGCGGCGAGCAGCAGTGCCACCGCCATCGGATCAAGGACGGCGACAAGCGCCAGAGTGACGAGCCGGACCGCTCGCTCAAGATCCGTGGCGGGCATACCGACCACCTCAGCGAGATATCGGACCGGTCCGACCTCCGCGTCGGCGCGTTTGCGCTGCGCATCGATCTTCGCCTTTTCGGTCCGAAGGCTACCGAGCACCTGAGCCTCACGCTGACGCTCCGCCGTGATTTCAGCGCGTTCGCGCCGCTTCTGGTCAGCGATTGTCATCGCCCCGAGGGGACGACCGAGCCGCGTGGATTCCTCGATGGCCGAGTCGATCTGGGCGATGCGGCGATCGAGGTCGGCGACCGTCCGTCCCTGGATCGCGAGGCGAGCCTCGATATCGGCGGTCCTGTCGGCGAGGGCCAGATCGATGGATGCCATGTGGTCGAGATGAGCCCGGGTCAGAAACCCGAACACGCCGATCGCATTCAAGCCCATCAACACCCCAATCATCGCGACGAGGACGAGACGCAGGAGAGACGGCGCCGAGTTCCAATGCTCCGTTAGCCAGGCCGCCGCGACCAGCTTGCCGGCCTCCAGCACAGCTCCCATGATGATGATGATGGGCCAGAAGGCGCCGGCAAAGATTGCGGTGAGGCCGTCGATGGAAAAGGTCGCCGATACGCAAGCCAGTGCCAGCGCCACGATGAAGGCGGCAAGCCTGACCGATGTCGCGGAACGCCGCATCGCCTGAGGACCGAAAACGCCCGTGACACCGACAGGCTTCGTAACGGCCGGCGGATCATCCATAACGGCAGGTGTTACAGGGGTTGTTACGATGATCGCTTCGGCGTTACGACGGATCAGGCCTGCCACCTCCCACGCTTTCAACCGGCGACTGGTCCGCATCCTGTTCCAACCCCACTGGCGCCCGAGCTCCGCCGCGCTGGCGGTCACTCGTCCATCAGGCTGGGAGCGCAGCCAGGTCAGCGCCTCCATGTCATCGAAAGGATGGGGAGGAGCGGTTTCGGTCATGATGAGCTGTGCTTTCATATTCGGCCGGCGTGCCCGCGGAGCGCAATCTGGCTGCCCGCTCCGAAGAAGGACCTCAAGGGGCCGGAAGGGAGGAGCTACCTGCCGGGAGCGCTATATCTATTCCTTGTTCCGCATCGCGCTGATCGCCGGAGAGAGGGGCCGAGCACGGCAGTCTCAAATCTCGGTACGGCTTGGTCGCCGCTACGCGAAACCACCGCGCCATCGCGCGTCCTGACCGCGTGCACAATCCGGTAAAGGTGGCATGTACTGAGCCACGACTGAACGGCCAAATTGCACGCCAGAATACGCAGCAGTGCTTTCCTTAACGGCTTAGACGATGTCGTTGAGAGGCTCGATCACAGCAACCCGATCGCAGCAAGCAGATGCGATGCTATGGCCATTGCGCGGTCCAATCGCGTCAACATTAGCCGACAACACATGGCACGCAGAACCACATGGCACATCGAGCCCCGCCGATATCCAGCAGCTCTTCGTTCGGGCCGCGGATCTGCAGTTCGCCTTCGCCGGCGTGACGCTCGTGCCGCAGTTCGCCGGCCTCGTCCTCATGCTGGCGGCCACGCTATGGCAGTCGCGCGGACGCGACGCCAAGTAGGCCTATGCAGAGCCACCAGAAACAAAACTTCGTTCCACACTCAGGGGACCAGGCTAGCTCCAGAAATAGATCTGGTTTTGTCGACGCCACTGAGCCCCGAATGTCGCCAATTTGGCACTATTTTCGGCGAACCTCTACCTTTCGCAGGCGCTCGAACGGATGACCGATCCGATGGGATGGCAGCAAGTGATGAAAGAATTATCGGCGGATTCCGATCCAACCGAAGCGCGCAAGTTTTTGTGCGACCATGAAATGCGATCCGTTACGCCGCGACCAGATGTCGTGCGATTGCCGCTGCTGTCCCTATCCAGATCTTGGGGAGCGATTTCGATTGTCGTTGTCCATCGCAATGCTGATGTTGGTCGGGATCATCACCGTTCAAGCGACAATCAGTGGCATTGCGATGAAGGAGACAGTTGCTCACGGAAGCAAGGACAACGCCCGGTCCAGCGAGCCGGAGTTGAAGCTTGCATCACAGAGCGCCGATGCGCCCGACCCGCGCCTGGTCAAATTCGTGCGTCTGCTGGCTCGTCGCGCGGCGCGGGAATGGTACCAACACATCGTCGAGGAGCGCCGTCCGAAACGCTCCTGAGCTTGCAGGAGGTCGATGCATGAAGGTCGCGCTCTATGCCCGCTACTCCTCTGACAATCAGCGGGACGCTTCGATCTCCGACCAATTTCGCGTCTGCCGCGCCTTTGTCGAGAAGCAAGGCTGGCAGATCGTTGAGGAATATTCGGATCATGCGATTTCTGGCGCGTCGCTGTTGCGCGCCGGCGTCCAGGCGCTTATCGAGGAGCATCCAGCGCGACCGGCTGGAGGGGCGGGTATTGAACGCCCTACGGTATCATTTGATGGATCCGGCGCTGTTCAAGGAATTCTGCGACGAGTTCACGCGCGAAATGAACCGTATTCGGATGGAAGGTTCAGTCTCTCTTGAGACCGCGCGCTCGGAGCTGAAAAGAATCGAGCGTGAGCTAGATACCCTGCTTAGCTTGATCCTAAAGGGCGGCGCGGCGGATAGGATCAACGCCAAGATGGTCCAGCTTGAAGGTCGAAAGGCCGAGGTTGAGCGGCAGCTGGCCGATGCCGAGATCCCGCCGCCCCTGCTCCATCCCGAGATGGCAACGTTCTACCGTGAACAAGTCAGCGCTCTCCACGAGGCGTTACAGGATAATACCGAGGCAACCCGGCTCAAAGCCGGTGAGGTCCTGCGTTCCCTTGTGAAGGAAATCATCCTTACCCCCCAGGCCGGCGAGCTCAAGATCGACGTCCGGGGCGATCTCGCCGGGATCTTGGCGGTTTCCCTCAAAACGAAAACCCCGGCCGCTGGGGCCGGGGTTCCGCAAGTTGAGATGGTTGCGGGGAGACGCAACCACCGATACCGACATTCACTGATGGCTCAGATCTAGCCGAGTTACGCACCACCAACCAATCGAAAAACCTCCGCTCTTGGTTCGATCCATCAGGGGCCGACGAAGATTTCCGGCTTATCTTTTATGTCGCTATCCCGGTTCCGCCGGGCTCTCTCCTCGAACAACGTCTTCGGCGAACGCATGTGACGGATGACGTGTGTCGCCACGCCGGTTTTGTGGGCGTACGTACATGATGACGGCTTCCGGAAACTCCGACTTCACCTTCAGCGCGGCGGCGAGCGCGTCCTGTGCGTCCAAGACGACATGGTCTGCTTTTCCTTTTAGCTTGAGCCCAACGGTAAATTGCATCCAAAAACCTCCACGCCTTACGCCATTGCGGCGTCCTTGCGAACTTCTTCCGGCCGGCACAGTCCCCGACCCGACTAGAGCTTTTTCCGTTCCGATAGAATCGGAACGGAAGCTCTAGGTTTTTGTTTTGACGCGTTTTCTTCACGCGAACCGGTATCCACTTCGCTGGAAAACGCTCTAGCCCAGCGAGTTGATGATTTCCCGATAGGCGGCTTCGGGAAACGCCTTCAGCGTGCGGGTCCGGACGTTTCCCTGCATCCCCAGCTGCAGGCTGAAACGCGCCGCAACAGCGTCGTCCGGAGCTTCGAAGATCACGACCATGTCATAGTCACCCATGGTCAGGTAGAAGGATTTGATCTCGCCGCTCATTTCTTTGAGAGCTCTCTTCGCAGCGTCCAGACGGCGTGGCGAGTCCTTCGCCTTCAGGATGCCCTGCTCAGTCCAATTTGCAAGCATGACGTAGGTGGTCATGGCCCTCCTCCTCCCGGTACGAAGCAATGCTAGCTACGCCGTTGGGGCGAAAAACAAGACCCGGAGCAGATGCGTGTAGTCGGCTTCGAACACCATGATCGCCACGAATACCAACACCAGTACCGGCGGCAGCAGGATCGCGTAGGCCAAAGCCAGCCGCTCCCAGGCCATGTGCATGAAGACCGCAACGATCAAACCAGCCTTCAACACCATGAAGAGCAGGATCAGCGACCATCGGAGATGGCCATGGAGGCCAAAATAGTCGACGAGATAGGAGCAGGTGCTGAGCACGAACAGCCATCCCCAGACCACGAGATAAAGCTTGATCGGGTGCTGCTGGCCCTTTGTGTGCGTGGTTCCTGATGCGAGTGCGTCATGCATGTGAGCTTGCAGCGAGGGTTGCTGCGCTTCCAGATGTACCGCGACGTTTGTCATGCTGCGACCTCACCAGAGATAAAAAAGCGCAAAGATGAACACCCACACGAGATCGACGAAGTGCCAGTAGAGGCCGGTGATTTCGACGATCTCGTAATGCCCTTTCCGGCTCGTGAAAAAACCGCGCCTTTCGACATCGAAGTCTCCCCGCAAAACCTTTCGCGCAATGGCGATCAGGAAGATCACGCCGATCGTCACGTGGGTGCCATGGAAGCCAGTGATCATGAAAAAGCTCGATCCAAACTGCGCCGCACCCCAAGGATTGCCCCAGGGCCGGACGCCCTCCATGATCAGCTTGGTCCATTCGAAGGCCTGCATTCCGACGAACGTTGCGCCGAATGCCGCTGTTGCCAGCATCAAGGCTGCGGTTTTGGCGCGATCGCGGCGATAACCGAAATTGACGGCCATCGCCATCGTCCCGCTGCTGCTGATCAGGATGAAAGTCATGATGGCGATCAGGATGAGCGGGATTTTCTTATCTCCGATCGTGAGGGCGAAGACTTCGCTGGGATTCGGCCACGGCACGGTCGTGGACATTCGCGTCGTCATGTACGACAGCAGAAAACAGCTGAAGATGAAGGTGTCGCTGAGGAGGAAGATCCACATCATGGCCTTCCCCCAGGAAACATTCTTGAACGCGCGCTGATCCGAGGACCAATCGGCGGCGATGCCTCGCCAGCCCGCGGGCCGCGTGGCCGAGACTGCCGTGTCTGTCAGCGCGGTCTCTGCCATGGCGTCTCAACCTCCTAGGTGAGCAACTGGCGACAGATGTCGACGAAGTCGTCTGTCCAGCCTGTCAGCAGACCGAGTAAGACCAGCCAGACCAACAGCAGGAAATGCCAATAGATTGCGCAGAGTTCCACGCTTAGGCGCACCTGGGCCACCTCAGGGCCGCGCCACACCTTGGCAGTCGTTCTGCCGAGGGCCACGAGACCGCCCATCAGATGCAGCCCGTGCATCGCGGTGATCAGGTAGAAGAACGAATTGGCTGGATTGGACGCGACGAAATACCCCGTGACCTTGAGCTGTTGCCACGCCAATAGCTGCCCAGCCAGGAATATGACGGCGGACGCTCCCCCTGCGAGCAGGCCGATGATGACGCCGTCCATGTCGTTCCGGCGCGCGGCCATGTACGCCCATTGCAGCGCGATACTGCTTGTAATCAGAACGCCCGTGTTGAACCATAGCAACTTGGGCACGGGCAGCGCCCGCCAGTCCACCATGTTCATGCGCATGGAGTAAGCGCTGATGAACAGTGCGAACAACGAGCCGACGACCGCGAGAAACACGCCCAATCCGATTTTCGCCGGCGGCAGGGACGAAGGGCTCTCCTCGCGCCAATCGGCAATTACTCCTTCCTCGAGCCAGGGTTTGGCTCCCAGCCGTTGCTGCGAGAGCCACCATCCCGCAATCGCCGCTATTCCAGCCATGAACAGGATAATGGCGCTCACGGGTGGACCCCCTGCGCCGATAATGCGGCCGGCGGTTCATTTTGCGGGACGAAATCCCTGGCGGCGCCGGGTACGCTGTAATCGTAAGCCCAGCGATAGACGATCGGGAGCTCCTTGCCCCAGTTGCCATGCCCCGGCGGGGTCTGCGGAGTTTGCCATTCCAGCGACGCCGCTCCCCAGGGATTGCCGCCAGCCTCTTTTCCTTTGAACAGGCTCCAGATCAGATTGAAGAGGAATACAAGCTGGGAGAAGCCGACGATCAAGGCGGCCACGCTCATGAAGGCATTGAGGTCATGGGCGGATGCCGGGATGAAGGCCGTTTCGCCAATGTCGTGATAGCGGCGGGGCATGCCCAAAAGACCGAGATAGTGCATGGGGAAGAAAACCGCATAGGCCCCGAGGAACGAGACCCAGAAGTGGAATCGTCCAAGCGCCTCATTGAGCATTCGTCCGGTGACTTTCGGATACCAATGATAGATTCCGCCGAACACGGCCATAATCGGCGCAATACCCATCACCATGTGAAAGTGGGCGACAACGAACATCGTGTCGGATAACGGAACGTCTACGACCACGTTGCCGAGAAACAGGCCGGTCAGGCCGCCGTTTACGAAGGTGATGATGAACGCCAGCGCGAACAGCATCGGGACGGTGAGATGAATGTCGCCACGCCACAGGGTCAGCACCCAATTGTAAACCTTGATGGCGGTCGGGATGGCGATGATAAGCGTCGTGGTAGCGAAGAAGAACCCGAAATACGGGTTCATGCCGCTCACATACATGTGGTGCGCCCATACGACGAAGCTGAGCGCGCCGATTCCCACGATCGCCCAGACCATCATGCGATAGCCGAAGATGTTCTTCCGCGCGTGGGTGCTGATCAGATCGGAAATGATGCCGAAGGCCGGCAGGGCGACGATGTAGACTTCGGGATGCCCAAAGAACCAGAACAGGTGCTGGAACAGGATCGGGCTGCCACCGCCATATTTCGTCAGCGTTCCCATCTCGACCAGCGTGGGCATGAAGAAGCTGGTTCCCAGGAGGCGGTCGAGCAGCAGCATCACCGAGGCGACGAACAGCGCCGGAAAGGCCAGCAGCGCCATGACGGTGGCGGTGAAAATGCCCCACACCGTCAAGGGCAAACGCATCAACGTCATGCCGCGCGTGCGCGCCTGCAGCACCGTCACCACGTAATTCAGCCCGCCCATGGTGAAGCCGATGATGAACAGGATCAGGGAGGCCAGCATGAGAATGATGCCCCAATCCTGCCCGGGGGTGCCGGAGAGAATCGCCTGAGGTGGGTACAGCGTCCAGCCCGCGCCGGTGGGCCCGCCGGGCACAAAAAAGGTCGAGACCAGCACCACGACCGCGAGCAGGTAGACCCAGTAGCTCAGCATGTTGACATAGGGGAACACCATGTCCCGGGCGCCGACCATCAGCGGGATGAGGTAGTTTCCGAAACCTCCCAGAAACAGCGCGGTGAGAAGATAGATCACCATGATCATGCCGTGCATGGTGATGTACTGAAGATACTGGTTCGGGTCGATAAACGAAAAGGTGCCGGGGAACCCGAGTTGCAACCGCATCAGCCATGACAGCACCAGCGCAACCATTCCGATGGACAGCGCCGTGATCGAGTACTGGATGGCGATAACCTTGGCGTCCTGCGAAAAGACGTACCTCGTCCACCAGCTTCTCGGATGATAGAGCTCGACCTCGCCCACTTCAGCCGGCGGGACGCCTGCAACTGTGTCAAACGGGACATCGACCATTGGAATACCCTCCCTGGTCTCTCTTCAGCAAGGAGCTCGCCTTACGATCGGTGGAATCTCCTCGTCGGTATTCTCATTCGCTTCCTGACTTATAGGCCGCTTTCGCGACATTGCGCTGCCCCGAAAGCTCGGCGAACGTGTGCTGCTTCTCCAGCCACGCGTGATATTCTTTCTCTTCCTCTACGACGACCTTGCTTCGCATCTGCGCATGCGCGACACCGCAGAGTTCCGCACAGAGAACCTCGAATGTACCGGTGCGGGTGGGCGTGAACCAGTAATACGTAACCGAGCCCGGTATCATATCCATCTTCGCCCGGAACTCGGGCACATAGAAATCATGCAAGACGTCAATCGAGCGGAGCAACACCTTCACCGGTTTTCCAACCGGCAGGTGCAAATCGTCGTTTTGAATGACGACGTCGTCTTGTCCGGCGGGATCGCCGGGATTCAACCCCATGGGATTGTCGGAACTGATATCGCGGGCATCGGAAGTCCCGAGCCGGCCGTCCTTTCCGGGAAGCCGATAGCTCCATTGCCACTGCTGTCCCATGACCTCGACCTCGGTCGCATCGGCCGGAACCGTGACGAACTGGTGCCAGACAACCAGCCCGGGTGCCAGCATGGCTGCGACGCCGATTGCAGTCCCGACGCTAAGCCACCATTCGAGCTTCTTGTTTTCGGGATTGTAGGCTGCCTGCCTTCCCTCCGTGTGACGAAAGCGGAAGACGCAATAGGCCATGAACGCGACGACCGCGAAGAACACCGCCCCGGTGATCCAGAACGTCAGGGTGATCGTGTTGTCGATGTAGCCCCAGTTTGAGGCAAGCGGTGTCCACCACCACGGGCTGAAAATATGAAACAGCACCGAGGCGACGGCTACCAAGAGCAGAATAAGTGCTACGGCCATCCCTCATTCCTCCTTGCCATTAAAGGCAACGGAGACGAACTAAAGGGCGGAGCGCACGTCTGTCGCGATGGCCGACTTGACCTTCGCCATCCTCGTGCCTCTTGCCTCGCCCATTCAACCGGTCGCGACGCCGACACATGGCACAGAAGTCCACGTCACGACCGCTCACCTCATTGGAGCTGGCGTCGTTCAGGATTTTAAGATGGTCCCCGCCGCGCCCGGCGTCAATAGCTCAATACGAAACCTCAATAGCGAACTATGCCACGCCTTGGTCTGGCGCGTATAATGCCCAATGCCGCCGAAATCCGGCGAGCATCCGTCGGCACCAATCGTTTGGTGACGCAACGCAACACACGATGTGTGCAGATGCACCATCACCCAACCGTGAGCGCTGTGTTGCTTCCATAGCGCTAAGTTCACTGCACCGGTCGCGACAGGTGTCGTCCGGCAAAGCTCCTTCTCGTTGAACCTGATTTGCCGGGCTCGATCGCGATTTTTGCGCACGAGGCGGATGCGCGTTTTGAGTGCGCTCCGTTCCCCTGCGATCACAAGCAAGGAGATCGGAGCCATGGCCACAGTATTCGCAAGACCCAAACTGCAAGTGTTCGGCGTCTCCACCGCCTTTGTCGTTCGCAAGATCAGCCTCTCCGACTTGGGCGACGCGCTGCGCCTGGGCTGGGAAGACTTCAAGGCCATCCCAACTCACGCCGTCGTCCTGTGCGTGATTTATCCCGTCCTCGGACTTGTCCTGTTCAGGCTTGTCATCGGCTATTCGGTGCTGCCGCTGCTCTTTCCGCTCGCCGCAGGCTTTACCCTGATCGGTCCTTTTGCCGCGCTCGGCCTCTACGAACTCAGCCGCCGCCGCGAGCGCGGCGAGGAAGCCGCTGCGTGGGATGCTATGCAGGTGCTCCGGGCACCGTCTTTCGGCGCCATACTCGAACTCGGCGCACTCCTGTTCATTTTGTTCGGGATCTGGATCGCCGCCGCGGACGCGATCTACATCGCAACCTTCGGCCACGCTCCGGCTGCAACCATCCCTGACTTCGCGACGCGTGTGTTGACGACACCGGAAGGCTGGTCGCTGATCATCGTCGGCTGCGGCGTCGGCTTCCTGTTCGCCGTGGTATCCCTGTGCGTCAGTGTTGTTTCGTTTCCGTTGATGCTCGACCGGCATGCGACTGCGATAGACGCAATCCGGACGTCGCTGCGGGCCGTGAGGGAAAATCCAGTTCCGATGGCGGCATGGGGCCTGATTGTTGCTGTGCTGCTGGTGATCGGTTCGCTACCGTTCTTCGTCGGTCTCGCTGTCGTTCTGCCGGTGCTCGGTCATGCCACCTGGCATCTTTATCGGAAACTGGTGGAGCCCGACCCGACCCCCCCGGAGGAACAACCCCGCCCGCCGATAGGTCACCGCTATGCGGCGGATTTCCCGGCCTCACTTTTCCCGTGGAGCCGCGAACGCTAGGCAGGCCAGCAACGAACGGTCGCATCATCACTGTGTTCGGCGGAACCGGCTTTCTCGGCAACCGCATCGTTTGCCATCTGCGCAATCACGAATTTTCCGTCCGGATCGCGTCAAGGCGTCCGGACGGGGGACACGGCCAGTCGGGTCCTGAGAATCCGCAACTTCAATCCGTAGAGGCCAACATTCACGACGAGCGATCAGTCGCGGATGCGCTGGTTGGCGCCTACGGCGTCATAAACGCGGTCAGCCTTTATCGCGAGCGCGGACTGGAGACTTTTCATTCCGTTCACGTCGAGTCGGCTCAACGGGTCGCAGCCCAAGCCCGCCGGGCGGGAGTCGAACGGCTTGTTCACGTTTCGGGGATCGGTGCCGACGCCGCCTCGCCATCCCACTACATCCGAAAGCGCGGCGAAGGCGAACGGGCGGTCCACGCGGAATTCGCCGATGCATTTATCGTCCGCCCGGCGGTGATGTTCGGACCGGACGACGCGTTTCTCAGCACCGTCCTCAAGTTCATTCGCCGGCTTCCGATCTATCCGATGTTCGGCCGCGGCCGGACCAGATTGCAACGGGCCTGTGTCGAAGATGTTGCGGAGGCAGTTGCCCGAATCATGAAGCGAGCGGAGACCCACCCGACGGTCTTTGAGTTCGGCGGCCCGACCCCCTACTCTTACGAGCAACTGCTCAGGGCGATCGCGCGTCAAGCCGGCCTCGCGCCTCTCCTGATTCCAATCCCGTTTGCCATTTGGCACGGGCTGGCATGGGCCTCCGAAACACTCCCTCGTCCACCCCTTACCCGAAATCAAGTGGAGCTGATGCGGATCGACTCCGTGTCATCACCGGAGATGCCTGGATTTGCCGAGCTTGGCATTTCGCCACATTCGATCGAGGAAATCCTCCGGAGGATGTTATCGAATCGAGGATGAAAGAAGCGTCCCGGCTCATCCGCTTCAACGGCCGACGATTCACACGCGAATGCTATTCGGATCGACTCGGTCATCAAAAGAAGACCCCAGCAATCAATTGAGATTGCTGGGGTTTTCGCCGTCGAACTTGGTTGCGGGGATAGGATTTGAACCTATGACCTTCAGGTTATGAGCCTGACGAGCTACCGGGCTGCTCCACCCCGCGATAAACCGTTGCGCGTCTTCCAGGAAGTTCCAAAACGAAACGGAGCTGGCCAACGCGCGAGCGCGCCGATCGATCCCGTCCCAAAAGGCTTCCTGAGAAGGCAACCCCGGGACCAAGTCCAACGGGGCGCGAGGGGTATGTACCAACGCCGCCCTGCTTTGGAAAGGGCTGAGAGCGGGTTTTTTCAGATTTTATGACAGCGAAATGTGCCAAAACGACCCGAACACGCGCTCTTGCCACAAGGCCGGGCAAAGCCCAGCTTCAAGCGCAATAAACAAAGGGAAACGCCATGGATCAGTCCCTGAAAAGCCCCGGCCTGTCAGCCCTGGATAACGCCTTCCACGCCATGTTCGACGCCTCGCGCGCGGAACCCGCGCCGACCCTCGACCAGCGCGTCGACAGGTTGATGCGGCTGCGCGCTGCCGTCGCCGAGAACGAGGCGCGGTTTGAAGCGGTGATATCTGCCGATTTCGGCCACCGTTCGTCCACCGAGACGACGATCGCCGAGACGCTGTTCCTGCTCGGCGAGATCAAGCACACCGCCAGACACGTGAAGACCTGGATGGCGCCGCGGCGCATCGCGACCGCACTCCAATTCATGCCGGCCAAGAACCGCCTGATCCCCCAGCCGCTCGGCGTGGTCGGCATCATCGCGCCCTGGAACTATCCGCTACAGCTGACGCTCGCTCCAGCGATCGGCGCGATCGCCGCGGGCAACCGGGTGATGATCAAGCCGAGCGAACTGACGCCGCGCTTTGCCGCGCTGCTGCGTGAGATCGTCGGCGCCAAATTCGCCTCCACCGAGATGATCGTCACCGGGGTCGAGGACGACATCGCCAAGGCCTTTGCCACGCTGCCGTTCGATCACCTGGTCTTCACCGGCTCGACCCGGGTCGGGCGACTGGTCGCGGAAGCCGCCGGGCGCAATCTGACGCCGATCACGCTCGAACTCGGCGGCAAATCGCCCGCGATCGTCGACCGCTCGGCCGATCTCGATGAAGCCGCAGAGCGCATCGCCTATGCCAAGTTGATGAACGCCGGCCAGACCTGCATCGCGCCGGACTATGCCTTCGTGCCTGAGAGCTCGGTGCGGGACTTCGCGGACAAAGTGCAGGGCCACATGCGGCGCATGATCGGCACCGATCCTGCCAACAAGGACTATACCTCGATCATCTCGGACCGGCATTACGCGCGCCTCGAGGACCTCAGCGCCGATGCCGCGGCGAAGGGCGCAGATATCATGCAGCCCGCGAAGCCCGACGAACTCGCATGGAAATCTCTGCGGAAATTCCCACCGACCATCGTGGTCGGCGCGACGGATGCGATGACGGTCATGCAGGAAGAGATCTTCGGTCCGCTCCTGCCCGTCATCGGTTATCGCGAGGCTCAAGAGCCGATCGCCTATGTCAATCGCCATGACCGGCCGCTGGCGCTCTACTGGTTCGGCAGGGACGCGACGGCGCGCGACGAGGTGCTTTCCCGCACGGTGTCGGGCGGCGTGACGGTCAACGACTGCCTGTTCCACTTCACGCAAATCAATCAGCCGATGGGCGGTGTCGGCGCCTCCGGCAGCGGCGCCTATCACGGCGAATGGGGCTTCAACACCCTGAGCAAGCTCAAACCGGTGTTCTATCGCTCGGCCCTCAATCGGCTCGCCGATCTCTATCCGCCCTATGGGAGCAAGATCGCGCGGCTGGAAAAGATGCTGCGGTTTTTGTCGTAAACCGATTTTGAGATCGTCATTCCGGGGCGATGCGAAGCATCGAACCCGGAATCTCGAGATTCCCCGATGCGCAATTGCGCATCTGAGGTCTGGTCCTGCGGACCATCCCGGAATGACAAAACAAGAATTCGGGGGAAATACGCGTGACGGATATTTTCGACTTCGTGGTGGTGGGCGCCGGCTCCGGCGGTTGCACGGTGGCCGGGCGCCTGTCCGAGGATCCTCAGACTTCGGTGGCGCTGCTCGATGCCGGCGGCAGGAACGACAACTGGGTGGTCACCACGCCGTTCGCGCTGGTGTTCATGGTCGCGGGCCCGGTCAACAACTGGGCCTTCAACACCGTGCCGCAGCCGGGCCTCAACGGGCGCATCGGCTATCAGCCGCGCGGCCGCGGCCTTGGCGGCTCCTCCGCGATCAACGCCATGGTCTATATCCGCGGCCATCGCTGGGACTACGACCATTGGGCTTCGCTCGGCAATCCCGGCTGGTCGTTCAATGACGTGCTGCCCTATTTCAAGCGCGCGGAAAACAATTCGGATTTCGGCGGCGAATATCACGGCCAAGCCGGCCCGTTGCATGTCAACAAGCTGCGCACGGACAATCCGATCCACGACACCTTCCTGCAGGCCGCGCGCGAGGGACAGTTCCGCATCCGCGAGGATTTCAATGCCGACGACCATGAAGGCCTCGGCATCTATCAGGTGACCCAGTGCAACGGCGAGCGCTGGAGCGCGGCGCGCGCCTACATCCACCCGTATATGGGCAAGCGGACGAATTTGCGCATCGAAACCCAGGCCCACGCGACCCGCATCCTGTTCGAGGGCAACCGCGCGGTCGGCGTCAAATATCGCAGGGGCAACGAGGTCAAGGAGATCCGCGCCCGCCGCGAGGTGATCCTGGCCGCCGGCGCGTTTCAGTCGCCGCAACTGCTGATGCTCTCGGGCGTCGGCGATCAGGCCGAACTCGCCAAACGCGGCATCGCCAGCGTGCATCATGTGCCCGGCGTTGGACAAAACCTGCAGGACCATCCAGATTTCATCTTCAGCTACAAGTCCGACAATCCCAACTTCACCTCGATGTCGCTGAAGGGAATTGGCCGGATCCTGAGCGGCATTGCGCAGTACCGGCGCGAGCGGCGCGGCCGCATGACGTCGAATTTCGCCGAATGCGGCGGCTTCCTGAAGACCAGGCCCGAGCTCGACATTCCCGACGTCCAGCTGCATTTCGGCATGTCGATGGTCGACGATCACGGCCGCAAGCGCCATCGCGGCGGCGGCTTCTCCTGCCATGTCTGCCTGCTGCGGCCGAAGAGCCGCGGCAGCGTGTCGCTCGCCAACGCCGACCCGCTGGCCGCACCGCTGATCGATCCGAACTTCCTCGGCGAGGACGCTGATCTCGAAAGCATGGTCGCCGGCTACAAGGTCACGCAGCGGCTGATGCAGACCCCGGCGCTGCGCGCGCTGCAGAAGCAGGACATGCTCACCGACAATGTCAGGACCGACAACGACATCCGCGCTATCCTGCGCGAGCGGGTCGACACCGTCTATCACCCGGTCGGCACCTGCAAGATGGGCGTCGACGATCCGTTAGCCGTGGTCGATCCGAAGCTCAGGGTTTACGGGCTCGAAGGCCTGCGCGTGGTCGATGCCTCGATCATGCCGACCTTGGTCGGCGGCAACACCAACGCGCCGACCATCATGATCGGCGAGAAGGCCGCCGACATGATCCGGGAGGAGATGCGGGCGAATTAGGTATTGTCGTTCCGGGGCGCGCAGCGCGAACCCGGTATCCATTCTCGCGATCGTGGCTATTGATTCCGCGCCTGGTCCTTCGGACCGCCCCGAATGACGCCGGGGCCCCTAGTGCCCCATCGGATGATACCCGCTCGCTCCCATCGGCTGATAGCCGCCATTGTTGCGGGTCACGGTGGTGGAGTAGGTTGCGCCGTTCGACGTGCGCGAAACCTGGGTCGTCACCGCGGTGGTGTTCGGCCCGGTCACGGTAACCGTTTTCGAGTCGCGGTTGACGACGGTCGTGTAGGTCTCAGCGTTGGCTGCACTTGCCGCCAGCAGAAACGCAAGACAGGTGAAAACTCGCATGACGATGCCCCTTCGCTGTCAGCCTGCGCGCCTGACTATCAAGAGAGCTTTGAGGAAGCTTTGCAGGATTGCTTCAAATCCAAGCGAATCGTCAACTCAGCAAAAACCCTCCATCCACCGTGACCACGCTGCCGGTCATGTAGCGCGAGGCCTGCGAGGCGAGCAGCAAGATGGCGCCGTCGAGATCGGATTCGGTGCCGACCCGGCGCTGCGGAATCCGTTTTATCAGCTTTTCGCCTGACTGCGTCGACCAGAACGCGTGGTTCATCTCGGTGTCGATATAGCCGGGCGCCAGCGCATTGACCCTGATGTGGTTTCCCGCCAGTTCCAGCGCCATCGACTTGGTAGCCTGCACGATGCCGGCCTTGGAGATCGTGTAGGGCGAAAGAAACTTCATCACGCCAATGCCGAGCACGGAGGCGATATTGACGATGTTGCCGTGCTGCTTGCGCGCGATCATCCGCCGCGCCATTTCGGTCGCCGTGAAATAGGCACCCTTGAGGTTGGCGTTGATCACCGAATCCCAATCAGCCTCGGTCTGCTCGACCGCGAGCTTCTCGATCGCGATCCCGGCATTGTTGATCAACACGCTGATCGGCCCCAGCGCCGCCTCGGCGGCGTCCAACGCCTTTGTGATCGACGCCATCTCCGTGACGTCCATCTCAACCGCGACGGCGCGCCCTCCCCGCCCCTTGATTTCCTCCTCCAGGCTCTTGAGCTTCGCGGTCTGCCGCGCGGCGAGCGCAACCGGGGCGCCGTGCGCCGACAGGACCCGCGCGAACTGCCGCCCCAGGCCTTGGCTCGCGCCGGTGATGAGGATGGTTTCTTTACCGATGTCGAATAGGTCAGACATGACGAAGTCCTCGCAATTGATGGGCCATTGATACCGACGATTTTAGCGATCGCAAACCCGATTCACTCAGGAACAACCGGGTAGGAATCCTCGGCCATGAACGTCTTCGACGGCCTCGTTTATCTCGGACTTGTCATTGCAATCGTCACCGGCTTCAACATCGGGATGTTGCGCAGCGCCATCACCATCCTGGCCTATCTGGTCGCGATGCCGCTGGCCGTGGCGGCGATGTCGCTAATATCGCCGCGCATCGACGGCAATATCGCTTCGCCGTTGACCCAGAACTCGCTCTTGTTCTTCGTGATTTTCCTGATCCTCGGCATGGGCCTGGGAAAACTGGCGCGAACATTGCTCGACGAAACCCTCGGATCGGACACCGGCATCGGAGACCGGCTCGGTGGCGCGACGCTTGGCGCGATCCGCGTCGGCCTGGTCGCGACCACGCTGGTGCTGCTGTTAGATGTTTAGTCCCGGCATTTTCTGGAGCGGATTGAGTTTGAATCGTTCTGGCTGGGAAGTCCAGCATTTGCAGATGTATTCGTAAGGGGTCAGGCCTTTCAGGGTCTTCAGCCGCCGAGCGTAGT
>Ga0307509_10005523_pt1 | contig 17547 bp, 11 predicted proteins | sample 10_EM_MG_FD_202245 | JGI IMG/M metagenome (GOLD analysis project Ga0307509, IMG submission 202245) | Populus trichocarpa ectomycorrhiza microbial communities from riparian zone in the Pacific Northwest, United States - 10_EM | ecosystem: Host-associated > Plants > Roots > Unclassified | place...
ACTTTTCCAGATGTACTGCGGGCTAGGCGGGGTTGGGACTGGCGTACTCCTTGGAACGTACTGCCGTATGGTTGTGCAAGCCCGGATAGGTAGTCGCTCCATTAGCTAGTTTAGTTATAAATAAAAGTATTGAAACTATTGTCAACGTTTCCTTTTTCTACTTTGATTGGGTCAAGCACTTCTCTCCTACTATCCTCTATCCGGTGAATTAAGTGGGTCAGCATCAAGTCAATCCCCTACCCAACTATCTTACGGTTTAGAAGAAGGTCACGCCGCGGGCGACAGGAGTGGAATACAGCTTGCGCGACACACCATCCACACAAGGGGAGAAGTGAGAGAGCCCGACACCGGCCTGCTAAATGGCCGTAGGGCTAAACGGGCCCTTATGGGTCATATTATATTTTAAGTGAGTAGGGCAAGCCACAGAGCTATGTTGAACCTCAAATCTACTAGTAGGTGGAGCTTTTCTCTTTTTTCTCTTCCTTCGGGACTTTATTCTCCCCGGGTTTCTATGGGAAATTACATTGAACTATTGGGCACTCTTTGAAGTTTGAAGTGCCCCCCAGTTTTGAGCCTCAAGCATACAGGTGGTGTGGCGCCCAGCCACAACCTTGGCACAAGATTCCTAATTGCGAGCATCAGCCCTCCCTTTTTGCTTACAAAATACGTGAACCCCATTCGCAGACTTGATCTTTTATCCTCCCATATGTCTTTGAGAGCTGAACTCTTATTCTTTGAGTATATAAGTAAAATATAAAATAAATCTTATTCTTGGAGTACTGTACTCGGAAGATCAGGTTTGTTTTGTTCTATGGGTGACGAGCCATCCTATGCGAGCCAAGGCGCGGAGAATACCGAAAACATCCTTTCACTCCCCCCTGACTCATCCCAAACTCTTCACACTACTCGCTTGACAATCGCCGAAACCTGCTGGAGTTATTTGAATTCGCAGCATATCAAGGCTCTCCCGGCCAGTTGTTTCCCCAATCTCCTAGGCACATCCACCCTAAGATATTCCTACTGTACTTATATTCGGGGGCTCACGCGAAACCAGAACCTTCCGATCGCTCTAAATTGCTTACACAGAAGCGATTCGACCACTACCAATACCACATATCCACTGTAACCCCATTGGAAGGATAGCTACTTGTACACTATTAATTCCGACAACCCTTGATTGTTCGGTGGGCTATACTGTGTCTCCGTTTTTGGGATAGTCTGGATTGTTTTTGGTTCGGTAGGGGTGGAAGGCTGTGGCATCAACAAGGAATACTATGTATGCTGGTAATCCACCTCTCGCGTGGGCTGCCTGTAGTGGACACGAGGAAGTGGTGGAAATACTGCTCAGACGGGCCGACCTCAACCCCGACAAAGCGGGTCAGCACGGCCGAACACCACTTTGGTGTGCTGCGCAGAACGGGCACGAAGGAGTGGTGAAGATCCTCCTGAGGCGGCGTGCCGTCAACCCCGAGAAACGCGATAGCCGCGGCATGACACCGCTCTTGCGTGCTGCCCAGAATGGGCACGAGGAAGTAGTGAAAGTACTACTCGCACGCGACGACGTCAACCCTGACAAAGCAGATATCTACGGCCGAACACCACTCTGGTGTACTGCTGAAAAGGGCCACGAGGGAGTGGCGAAAATACTACTTGGGCAGGACGGCGTCAACCCTAACAGAGCGGGCTTATTCGGTCAAACACCACTCTGCCGTGCCGCCCGGAATGGGCATGAGGGAGTGGTTAGAATACTACTCAGACGGGGCGATGTCGACCCTAACGCAGCACGCAGGCTCGGCGCAACGCCACTCTACTGTGCTGCCCAGAATGGCCATGAGGGAGTAGTAAAGATTCTCCTTGGGCGGGGCGACGTCAACCCCAACAAACGAGATATCCATGGCACAACACCACTCAGCTGTGCTATCCGGAATGGGCATGAGAGTGTGGTAAAAATACTACTCGGGCGGAGCGACGTCAACCCGAACAAACCCGATAACAGTGGCCTAACACCACTCGAATGGGCTAACCGGAGTCACCATACGCAAATTAGGGCGCTACTACAACCCCCAGAATCTACCACTCCCAGCGTCACATAGGGCCGGGGAGGCATTATCCCTCTCACTCCCTTCAAATCTGGATGGCCTATTCCCCATTTCCGCAATCTCCACAGCCATTGCATAAATATGTTCGTCGACGCCCTTTCCTCTCTTCTCATTCCCACTCAACTTCAACCCGCAGTGTCTAGTTCAACATTTTTACCTTTCCGTAGTAAGCCTGCCCTTGCAAGTCATCTCCAATATTTCCTTTTTACCTAAGGAAATCGTGTGTTGTGGGGATGCCCATATCTGCCTCATATACCTCCAACTGTTTCTAAATTTTCTCATGTTGTGCCGTCAGTCCATGGTGCGGCGTTGGTGGTGGGCTATTACCCCTGTATTGAGATAAACTTGTGTGGTTTGAAATTTCCATTATGTTTGTACTTCCTTCCGTTTCCTGGTCGTAAATTTCCGTCGCGCACTTGCCGTTTATTTGTTTTTTTCAAAGCGCTGCTTGATTTCCATTTTCTCCTCCCCTCTAGCATATAGACCCGGGCGCTGGTTAGGTACAGAAAAGCAATATAACTCACCGCTTAGTCAAAGCAGAATGAAAATGCTGCGCTATAATCACCCAAAGTCACTCGCTAGCAGATATCCACCTCCCCCCCGCTTAATGTCTTCCGCCCTCGGACTCACCCAATCATCAAGTGCCATCCCCCGGCACCGCCGCCCCCCGTTTCCCGATATGCCACCTTCATCCACACCGACAGCACCTATTCCTATCTACCCAAGTTGGTCCTTAAACTGACTCCATATTTAGGGATCCTTTTTTCAATATGCAAGTATTAGAGTAAAAACACCCAGCCTGAAATCGGTCCAAGCGCATTGTCAAAGGCTATTGTGGAAACCTATTAGGTGTTATTGTATTACAAAGCCGGGAGAGATCTGTTTTACGATAAGAACGGCAGTGGATGGGGGGACTATCCCCATTTGCTGAAGGAGGAATGTGCAAAAGATGCGATTGTATTTACACATTCCTGGGATTGCTCAGATTGTGAAATTTAATGTCTAATTACTGGGGTATGGAATTGAGTTCTGTTACATAATTCCTCACTTGAGCTCTTGTCTTATGATAGTCCCGGAAGGCCGACGTCTGGGCTGTGGGTAGGAGACAGAGATGGAAGATTGATATAATACTTTGCAGGTACTTGCTGACTACGGATCCGCTTCACAATTCTAGTTTCTGTTCATACATGCAGTGTTCCCAACGGGCCAGGTAGGCCAGGCTTTAATGAAGCCGGGCCCGGCCTGTCGAAATTCTCGTGGATCTAGCTTAGCCCGAGCCTGCAGGCCTGGCTAAGCCTGAGCCTGGCCGGGCCGGGTCCGCCTATAGGCCATATAGGCTTTTTCCCGGCCGCTTGTATGGCCTTGGCCGACCCGCTCATAGCGAGCCGCCACTCTGTGCTGTGGGGTTACAAATTGCTCTAGGTGGGGTTTAGCTAGATAGTTCATTTCTTTATAGTGACAGGCGGGAGAGTTTTTTATTTAGTTAACGGGGAACGGGAAAGGTGCAACTCCCTGGCAGAGAATGATTTGTAAGCACTTGTATGTATCGTGGGATTCGGGTGGCGGGCTTGGCCAGGAAAACAGGGGCGTCAACTTAAACTCTTTGTATCTACACCACGGTTCTTTAGTCCCACGAGCTATGGTTTTCGTTCATTAAGGTTTTCTCATTAGCATCATCGACAAAAGGGTAAAAAGGTTCCGATTGTGTGAGCGGTGATAGCCCGATTCGGTTTCCTTATTTCTTTTCCACGAATTTGATCATTTCTTCTTGTTTGTTTCCTCTCAGAGCGACTGGGAGCTGGTCTGGGAGGTATCGTTCCTCTGACCGGAAAACATCGTTTAAGTGCCAACCGCAAAGTTCACGGTAAATATTTCCCAAATACCCAATATGATTACTTTATTAGTGAAAAAAAATACTAAGAGATACTAGGTAACTTAGTGAATTAATTAATTGAATTAATTGTGGAAAAAGAGCTGCTGTTGTTGTGGATTAACTGTGCGCGGGTATGATGGTGATTATATCGAAGGCAACAATACCGGGGTTAACTATAAATAGTTTACAAAATAAATTCAAAATACAGCAGTTTCGCATTATTTTCTTGGGGATTTAAAGTAGTTCTTGCTAAAGACGAAAAATAGGGGAGAACAATGGTAGGATAGAACTGTGCTGGTGGCCCTGGAGGTAAATCTTTAAAGACTTTATTGAGTTGGTTGAGTATCACTCGTTATTTGATTACTGTAATTGTTATAATATGCGATGGGAATATGTGAACGGAACTCGGACGAAGAAGTGATAACAGAAAGTAGTGAAGATCTCTTATTGTGACAACGCTTATTCTTTCAATAATAAGAAAGACATAGCTCAGCTATATAATACAGCAATTGAGTCCAGCCATTTGCACAACGTTCCCTTAATAAGGAAAAACAAAAAACTATCAAAGAAGTATCCTGAGAGGAACAAAAGGATGAAAGAACACACAATAGGCTTTCAAGTCAACCAGTAACGAGTATGAAAACATAAAGAGCTAAAAGAAACATTTGAGAGGAGAAAGAAACCATATTTGAGAGGAGCAGAAAACCATATACGAACAGTCATTAAGAAGCAATGGTCGAAGGTAAAGTGGAAGAAAATCAAAGGCGCTAAACTCGAAAGAGGGGAGGGGGTTGGAATACCCCTGGGGCGATCTGTCCCCCGCACTAATCTCCGGGCCTGGGCGCCTATCTGGCCTGATAGGCTTTAGTAGGCCGATCGAATTCGGCCTAGATCGGCCTAGGCTATCTTTCGGGGTGGCCTGCCTTGGCCGGGCCTGCGGCCTATAGGCTAGCCTACCAGCGGCCTGGCCCGTTGGGAACACTGTTTAGATATAGAGGTAATAGACTGCAAGTGTTTCCGGTGCCCGTAAAATGTCATGCAAAAACTGGTTAACTAAGATATCATGCATGGAGGTCGTACTTACGTGCTCCAGTCCTCCTTGGTGAGGCTGGAAGGCTGTCTACACTTACTTGCGAAGGAAACCTAATGCAGTCAATGCTCTCCCAACCCCGAAACTAGCTCCCATCCTACGTGCACCGGGGCTAGCCTAGCTTGTTAAGCGTGATTTCACAGCCTGCCGCGCTTTCGGATCTCGAGTCACAAGAAACCTAAGAAAAGTGCTCCACCCTTTTACCCACGACAACATCTTCCTTCCGATACTCGTGTTAGGCACCGCCAACCCGTACAATCTCCCGAGCTGTGTTGGAGATGTGTGGAGATACGGCTACTCACTCACGTTGTGTCTTTGAGTTAGACTAGGGTCGGTCTAAGGGCCCGTTGACATAGACGACTGTCTAGCGCTTCGAGACAACGGCGACCGCTAAGGGGGGGTTAGACGATTCGCGTGGTACGGGCAAGTAAACGGTGGCGTGCTTTCTAGAGTCTGGTGGGATTTGCAAACACACCTCCGAGGCAACATCACGTTTTGACAGTTTAGCTACAGGAATTTTAGACGGCAGAAAGATAGGTACTGAACAGACTTTTGCGCCATCAATCGGATAATGTCGGTCGTAATTCCACCGCCTAGTTTTATTATCCAGATTTTAGAAGTAGACAGTTAGGCAAACGGGCCCTAAGTTTATGTTCAGGTCAACTATTGGTTGTGCGGGAGTGGGTTTGGCATGTAACTTATAGCATGTTTCCTACTTATATACCAGTAGCTTCCTCTCTTGTACGACCACGGTAGACAACAGCGAACAACACCTCTCTCACTACACACAACAAGCCGGGCAGATTCGCCAAAGTTTCCCAATGAGATTTTACGCTACCGTAAATTACAACTTGAACTGTAGGGTAAGTAGAATATCTAGGAGCGATACCTGCCACACAAAAGTTTGTGCCTGGCTAATAGCGTCTTTCGCCGTAGGGGTTTACGTCGTGGGGAGCGCTGGTGAGTTAAGGTTCGCTATATCAGGCGGATCTTGGATCGTCGGCATGTAATGGTTAGAGGGTGGCTATGGGGAGGACTTGGAGGTTAGGCTTTAGTAGTAGGTGCGGGGATTGTGTGTGGGTAAGCTCTTCTGGGGGGGTGTTCGGAACGGATCTGCGATTTTCCCACTATGCAATCCCGGGGGTGAATTGAGCATTTAAAAAACTTAAGTTAGGATTTCGCTTCCTCCTCTCAACCGTATGGGTAAGATCCCGGCTCTTACATCCCAATTGAGATCTAAGGTACCCCTTTATACTGGCCCAGCCCTCGGCACCGGTTAACCCTAACGGCGGGCTGCTGTGTTATACCGTGTTGTTCCGTGTGGTACCGCTACGCTGTACACGTATAGACCTATGACACGAACGAGAAAATTAGATGAACGACCGTCTATGGCGGTTTTACAAAACAACCGAGGAAAGAGTGATAATGAGTAAGTCACCGTTTAGGGGTAGTAGCATTAGAAGCGGGGTGCGGCGAGATGAATAGCAGCGGGGATAGTGTGTTTGTGAGGCGGTTGTTGGAGGAACTTGGACAGGTGGAGAAGGTAAAGCGGAGCGATCAGCGGGAAAGTGTGAGCAGTGGCTGCAGTCGAGATGAGGAAAGAAAGGAGGTAGAGGAAAGATCAAGGCTACAGGTAGACAAAGCAGATTGAGTGTTTTTCTGCAGGCAGAAAGGATGATGTCGGCATCTGAGGCGTTAAGAGAGGAGAGTTTGAGGAAAGCATGGCATACCAAAGGACCAGCCTAGCTGGATGACTAAGCAACCACAATCCTCTCTCGCGTCCAACCGAACAAATGGCACCCTGGCATAGTAGTTTGTGTGGACTGGCCGAAGCAGAATTGTTCTTCTTTTCTTCTTTTCTTCTTTTCGCCTATATTGTTCTAGTTATACCAGCTTTTTCTATGTTTTTGGTACAATATATGAGGAGTGTAGTTAATAGCGTAATGCCGGAGATCTACTCTACCGTCTTAGTTAGTCAGTTTGGTGGTAAACCGTGGATAGTCATGGTACTGCGCTGGTGCTTGAAATAAGTTGTAGTACCCGAAACCCAGCAAGGAAACCATATGGGGGGTAAAGAGTAAGATCTCTATCATACCATGAGCATTTTGACACAGTAAAAGCAATAAACGCTCTTCCTTCGCCTTGTTACTGTGCAGGTGACCATTCCTGATTTTGGGAACATTGTTGACTTTGGGCTCTGTCCCAATCTAATGTTCTGATTGTTTTATGGTAGTTTTTATTCATGGTTTTATAGAACACAAATATTGGCCATAACATATTTTAAGAGAGAGTAGGGAAAGCCACGAAGTTATGTTGGGCTGCAAAGTTATGTGGAGATTTTCTCTCGGCACTTTGTTTTCTTCCGGCTTTCTGTGGGAAGTTACCTCCGAGTACTTGTAGAGCTACCCGGCACCAGTTGTGAGCCTCTAAGGCTTTGTCTAGTGTAGCGCGGAGCCTCAGCCTTGGCACGGGTACCGTTTTTTCCTTTTTCGCTTACAAAATACTTGAGCCTCATTCGCGAGCTCGATCTTTTATCCCCACATATTTCTTTGAGATAAGGAGTTGAACTCTCATTCTTGGAGTATATATGAGTAAAACAAAAATCAAATCTTATTCTTCGAGTCCCCGGAACATCGGGTTTGTTTCTTCCTGTTGATGATGAGTCTAGTACAAGGGTAAGAACCTATTAACCAGAGCAGACAAAGATATATTTAGCTGCTTAACCTTGAATAACTGTTCCATAACATCTTACCGGACCTTGTACGACGTGGGAGCCAAGGCGCGGGGGATACCGTAAACGCCCTTTCACCCCCGCCTGGCTCATTACAACCCTTTTAAACAACTCACTCGCCGAAACCCGCTTGAGTTATCCGAATTCGCAGTATATCAAGGCTCTCTCAGCCCTCGCTCTCCCAATTTCCAAGGCACTAAGATATTCCTACTTATATCCAGGAACCCCCGCGACACAGGAACCTTCTGATCGCTCTAAATTACTTGCGCTGAAGCGACTCGACGACTACCACATACCCACTGTAATCCTATTGGAAAGGCAGAATAACTACTTGTGCACTCTTGATTACGACAAGCCTTGACTGTTCGGTGTGCGATACTGTGCCTCCGCTTTTGGGATTGTCGGGATTGTCGGGATTGTTTTTGGTTCGGCGTCGGTGGAAGGCTGTGATATCAACAAGGAAGACTGTATGGATGCCGGTAATACACCTCTGGCATGGGCTGCCTGTAGTGGACACGAGGAAGTGGTGGAAATACTACTCAGACGGGCCGACCTCAGCCCCAACAAAGCAGGTCAGCACGGCCAAACACCACTCTGGTGCGCTGCTCAGAATGGGCACGAGGGAGTGGTGAAGATTCTCCTCGGACGGGGTGACGTCGACCCCGAGAAACCTGATAACGATGGCCTGACACCGCTCTTGTGTGCTTCTCAGAATGGGCACGAAGAAGTGGTGAAAGTACTACTCGCACGCGACGATGTCAGCCCTGACAAACAAGATAACTACGGCCGAACACCGCTCTGGTGCACTGCTGAGAATGGCCACGAGGGGGTAGTGGAAGTGCTTCTTGGACGGGATGGCGTCAACCCTAACAGACCAGGCTGGTTCGGTCGAACACCACTCTGCCGTGCTGCCCAGAATGGGCATGAGGGGGTGGTGAAAATACTACTTAAACGGGGCGATGTCGACCCCAACACAGGGTGCTGGTTCGGTGGAACCCCGCTCTACTGTGCTGCCCAGAATGGCCATGAGGGAGTGGTGAAGATGCTCCTTGGGCGGGGCGACGTCAATCCCAACAAACAAAACGACCTCGGCACAACACCGCTCTGCTGTGCTGCCCAGAACGGGCATGAGGGAGTGGTGAAAATACTACTCGGGCGGAGCGACGTCAACCCCAACAAGCCAGATAACGGCGGTCGAACACCACTCTGGTGGGCTAGCCAGAGTTACCATACGCGAATGAGGGCACTACTACAGCCCCCGGAATATATCACCCCCAGTGCGATATAGGGGCGGGGAGGCACCATCCTTCTCACCACCTTCAAATCTTGATGACCTATCCCCCATATCCGCAATAGTCACAACCACTACATAAATATGTTCGCCGCCGTCATTTTCCTCTCTTCTCATTCCCACTCAACTTCAACCTGCAGTGCATAACGCGGCATTGTGATAACTCCCGTGTTCCCTGCCTTCCGCCCTAAGCTTTCCCCTGCAAGTCGTCTCACATATTCCCTTTTGATCCGAGGAAATCATGTCTGCTGCTCATACCTCCACTTTCTATAAATTTTCTCATGTTGTGGATTCAGTCTGGTCGAAGCTGCGGCATTGGTGGCGGGCTATTTTTCCTGTATTGAGATAAGCTTGTGTAGCTCGAAATTTCCATCATATCTGCATTTCATTTCGTTTCCTAGTTATATTTCCTCGTCGCGCACTTGCCGTTCATTTATTTTTTTCAAGCGCTCCTTGATTTCCGTCTCCCCCATCCTCCAGCATATATCCCTAGGGGCTGTTTAGCCACAGAAAAACAACATAACCCACCGTTTAGTGAAGATAGAAGTAAATGCTGCACGATAATCACCAAATGTCACTCGCTAAGAGACATCAGACATCCACCTCCGGGCCCCATGCTTAAAGTCTTCCACCCTCAAACTCCCAGCCATCAAAGACCATCCCCCCTGCATCGGCCCCCATTCACTGATACGCCAACTTCACCCACCCCGACAACACCTGTTCCTGCCCACCCAAACTAATCCTGAGCCAGGTTTCATATTTCGGGATACTTTTTCAATACTCATGAAAAAAATAGAGTAAAAAACCCCAACCCAAGATCCGTACAAGTGCATTTTTAAAGGCTATCGTGGAAACCTATTAGGCGTTATTGTAATACAAAGCCGGGAGAGAGCTGTTTTATCATAAGAGCGGAAGTGGGTGGTGGACTATCCACACCTGCTGAAAGAGAAATGTTCAAGGGGTGTGTTTGCTCATTCCCTGAATTGCTTAGATTATGGAATTTGTGGTCTGAATTCGATTACCGGTTTTGGGCACGGAACCGAGCCCCGCCACATAATTACTTACTTGAGCTTGTATTTTATAACAGTCCCGGAGGGTCGAGGTTTGGGTTGTGGATGAGAGGATAAAGGAGATGGATGATTGGTATAAAGTGCAAGCATTTCACTTTATGAAAAGGGGCGCAAAAGCTAGTGGCTAACTGAGGAGCGATTGTACTCGGATTCCATCATCGACCTGGTTTAACGAAGTTTATGCTTAAATCCTGCAGTCCTTGATGTGAGCTTGGGAGTGGGGTTGGGGGCTATCCGCCTTTTTTGGTATATCCTGTGGGAGAAAATTCATACAATAAGGGTATTTTTTAACTCTGAAATTGGCTCCCACGCCACGAGCGTCGGTGCCCTACCCTAGTTTTCCAAGGGTGCCCACTGTTGGATATTAGCCTAAAACACAGCTGGCGGGATATTCCTTCCTTTCATCTACCATAGCCCCTTCCTTCTCTAGCATCCTGTCCGATGCTCAAGTGGGACATTGCAGACCCAAACAACCCCCAGCCAGACTCAGAGAACCTTGCCGTGTCCTAGGCGGCGGTGCTCCAACGATGCTGCACTGTATCGAAATTACCGCTCTAGAGCTCACTATCGGGGAATTGTATCTTCGACCCTGCCATTTGATGCTAGGTAATGGTGTCTTTTACCATGGCATCTCACGTCGCAGAAATGCGCTGGTGAGCTAAGTCTCCTTATAGCAAGAGGATTTCAGGCGGCAGCAGACCTGGAGTAATCATAGGGTTATGGGGCACGATACTGAAAAGATGGAGCCTTGGTAGTATACATGGGGATTATATGTAGAAAGCACTACTGACGGGGGGATTAATTGAATATTTAAAAAGTTGAGTTTCAGTTTTCTCCCTGCACCAGTGTGTAAGCCTCCCCGCCCTACATTCGGACTGAGCTTTGGGGTGCCCTTTCCTGATTTCTTCTACCTGCCCGGCCTACGGCACCTGGTGCGTCTTCTGTAGCCAACCATAATATATCCTCTTGTGGGGTATGCTCTGTCCAAGTGCTTGAGAACCAAAACTCGGACGAGTGACCATCTGTGACGTTATATAGAATGACATCGGAACGAGTGGTGACAACAGGATTACCCGCCGAAGACAACAGCACCCAAGTGTAGCAACGTTTGTGAACCGGCTAAGGCAGGGCTAGCTTTTTCTCGGGCTCCTTGCGCGCATCACACTGCTCGGGTCATAGCAGTTTTATTTAGTTTAGGGCCCTACCGTAAGAACTGGAATAATTAAACCTCGTGCTAGTTCAATCAAATATATTCTCTATAGTGAACAAACCTGACCGGTATATGCCACTTAACTAAACATAATTCCTGCCTATCCCACAGGACATTTAGAAAGTGCCACCTGCACAAGTGGTAGCCAGAAGGCTAACCGCCAAATTGGTAGACAGGGCAGCCCCAAGCTAGGATGTTGGAGTTGCCTTTGATGGAAATGTTTTTCTCTTTTTTCTCTTTTTTCTGTCTTAAGCTTGTTCGAGAGTGCAACCTACTTTGAAGGTCATTTAGCGGTGTTCGAAGTGGTGGGAACCTTGGTATGGTTACTTCTTGCCACGCTGTGGAGATTTCGGATGGAACTATGGGTTTGGAGCTTGGGGAGTGTTTTGATTGATATGGAATTGAGTTTGGCGCCGCCTTTAAACGGGGGGTGAATATACGGATTACGACTAATAAAACCCTGTGAAATTTCTTCCGACCCCCCATTAAGCTATGGTAGTCGGATTTGGATCTCAGCACCTGATATTATTTGCCTAATGAGACATGGAATGGGTCATAGCGTTGAGTGTTTACGGGATGGACTGATATTGAACCATAAACTTATCGACGGAGGTCAAAATTACGCGACCGAGGGTAGGTAGTCAACCTTGCATCTCATGTACTCCTACTCAACTCCACATAGCTAGTTCATCACTCCCAAAACGCTCACTATATTAATAGTCTACCTTATTGGACTCTGATTTCTTGAGCGGTTTAGTTAGGAGCATGTCTGAGAGGATAAATGCTAGTGGAATGGTGCACCACATATTTACTTCTACCAATTCTATTATTATTATTTTTATCAATATTGTTATTATCATTAAAATTTCACATTGTTTTGAGTCGAAGTACATGCGTCAACGCTGGCCACATGCCTTCGGTCGGGTAATTTTGAACCCCGTCGATATTTGTGCCACAAAGTTTTGTTGAGCCGCAAACTCTGGCAACCCAAAAAGTTATCTTGAGCCGCAAAGTTAGATCGCGGGGTCTGGCACTTGGTGGTTGTGACGCCAAGCCACAACTTGGCACACGTATCTCCATTGTGAACATCTCATCTCCCTTCTCGCTTACAAAAATACCGAACCTCGTTTGCAGACTTGGTCTTTTACCTTCTTATACGTCTTGGAGATAAGGAGTCGAACTCTTATTCTCAGAGTACCACAGAGGATTAGGTTTGTTTCTCTGGATGTGCAGGCCAAGCGGCGGAGAATAGCGTGAGTGACTTCCCCCTGACTCATCCCAAACCCCTCAATTCAATAATCACCGAAATCTGTTTAAATCATCAGAATTGGCAGCAGATCAGCTCGCTCGACCGCTCCCTCTCCCAGTCTCCGAACCTCATCCTTCCTCGGATATTCCTGCTTATATTCGGAGACCCACGCAAAACGAGAACCTTCGGATCGCATTAAATCTCTTGCGCCGGAGCTATCTGACGACCACGAATACCACATACCAACCGAAATACTACTTGAAAGGCAGGAGAACTACTTGTACACTGTTGACTGCGACAAATTTTGCCAATTCGGTGGTCTGCACTGGGCATCCATTCTTGGCACCGTCGAGATTGTCTTTGGTTAGGTGGAGGTGGAAAGCTGTGATATCAACCAAAAGGACTGCATGTCTGGCGGTGATACACCTCTCGCGTGGGCCGCTGGTCGTGGGCACCTGGAAGTGGTGGAAATACTCCTCGGGCGGGGTGATATCAACCCTGACAAACCAAATAACCATGGCCTGACACCACTCTGGTGTGCTATCGGGAATGGATATGAGGGAGTAGTGAAAGCCCTACTTCAGCGAAGAGACGTCAATCCTAACACACGGGCATTAAATGGTCTAACGCCACTTCATTGGGCCGCCTGGAATGGGTACGAGGGAGTGGTGGAAATACTGCTCGGACGGAGAGACATCAACCCTAACGGACTAAGTGGCGACGGCAAAACCCCACTCTGGTATGCTTCTACTGCCGGGCACGAGGAAGTGGTGAAAATTCTGCTGGGACGGGGTGGCGTCAACCCCAGCGAACCAGATAACCGTGGCAAAACACGATTCAGGTGGTGTTGTTAGGCATGGCCATGCGGGAGTGATGGCGCTGCCACGGCCCCAGAACCCGCCACCTTGGATGACCCAAGGCCGAGGAGACGCCATCCTCCTTACCGTCTCCGGATATGGACGGCCCATCAGCCATTCCGCAAAATCACACTGATTCCAGAATCATGTCTGCCCCCACCCCTTTCTCCCTACTCTCTTTCCCACTCAACCTCAACCCATAGTGTATATTGTCCCCTTATAATAATTACCGTGTTTCCTTCCCTTCTGCCTTAAGCCCGCCACAGAAACTCAACTCAAATATTTTATTTTGTTTGGAGGAAATGACATACGATTGGAATACCCTCATCTGTCACACCCCCGCCCAACCCTCTCTACGGATTTCCCTATGCAGTCAGGCCAGTGTAATCAAGAGTTTTGTGTCGGTAGGGGGTTATTCCGGCGAAGCTTGAAATTTCCGTTTCACCCCACTTTCATCCTATCCACTTTTCTTGTTGCTTTTTGGATGCAAATCCTATTTCCGCGTTCGTTATTCATTTATTCTCTTCTGCGGTTCCACAACCCCCATTCCCTCTCACCCCTCTGAGGTGTGGACCCGTGCTGTTTAGATATATAGAGATAGTACAAAGTGCAGGTATTTCCGGCACCCGAGGCAGGAGATGTAAGGGCTAGCTAACAAGTACGATGGATCGGATTCTAGTATGCACATGGTTTCACGGGGATTATTCTTATATGCTAAGTCCTCGCAGTGGGAGCTTTGAGATGAGGTTCGGGGGCTGCCAACACTTTTTTTATTAGCATTGTTTATGAAGGAAAATTAGCTCAGTAAGAGGACTTTTGACTCTAAGATTAGCTCCCATTCCACGAGCACTGATATCCTTCCCTAACCTGTCAAAAGTGATCGCGCAGCCCGCCACGCTGCTAGATGTTGAGTTACGAGAGATGTAGGAAAGATATTTCAATCCTTTTATCCACCGCGGCATTTTCCTGCAGGAGCATTGTGGTGGACGATCATGCCGGGCATCATGAACTCAGACTCCCTCCTCAGCCACGCAGTGAGAGCTCTGCCATTCCCTGGGCATTCGTGTTCTAATGATACAATACTACCGTAAATTCCGGCCGCAGGGCACAATATCGGGAATGATCTGCCGTATTGCGCTACAGTGTTAGATGGTGTGTTTTTCCATAGGGGTTCGCGTTGTGGAAAGCGCAGGTTAGTTAAATTTTCTTATCCCAAGCGGGTTTAGGAAGTAACTGGGTGGCTGTTAGGCAATAAACTTAAAGGTGGGATTTTGGTGGTATATCGTGGGGGGGCCGCATGTAAGAGAAGTTTAATAAAGTGGAGTCGAATCAGATTTACAATATTCCTCCCCCTCAAGACGGGGGAGTAATTTTGTACCCAAAGGGGCCAGGTTGAGCTTGGTGCATAGAACCAAATACGGTGCATAATGGCAAAGGGTGTGAATATAATAGTTGGACCGGCCATCAACGGTGACCTTCGTTCAGGAACTTCTTGAGTATATCCACGCTAGTGGTAGGGCCGTATATGGGATAAACTTACTCCCCTGTCGTTAGAAGGATGCGATAGACTAGTGGCCTATTATGGCACTGGAGTGCTGAGGTTTATGAACACTACTCGAGTATAGTCAGCCTCCTTGATGAATATCAAGAAGAAGCGCCCCCGCTATTTTCAACTGTGAGGGTTTGTGTGGCGGGATTGTCAGAAAGTGATATGCCACCGGGCTTCACCTAGTGTTCTGTTAATTTTGTTGATATCGTACGGTAAATGATACGGCGTTGTAGGAACAGCTCTGCAACCTACTGAGATCACGGGCCGGGCGGGTTGAATGGATCACTTCGCCCCTACTAACTTCTCTATATTGGGTTGGGCTGTTCAGCTACTGTTGAACCCTACTCCTACAAAAATCCAGGACCTAGGCCATCACCCCAAGAACAATGTCTTTCTAATTTTCTGGCCCAAGCCGATTGTACGGTAGTGGGGGGAACCGCCTAATAATTACCAATGGAGAATACCTTTTCTCTATCGAATCACATCCTCCGATACCCCGTCTGTTCTCCATTATGTGCATTAACAGAGAAGGACTAATGTGTAGAGAATCATAGCCTTGAGGTTGGTTGACCGACCGGTTAGGCGCACGTTTCCGGATTTCTAAACCATTTCGGATCTGAAACCGGAGCGAAAATATTCCAAGGCCGTTTGTAGATTCCTCCTACTCTAGATTCTCTGGGCGGTGCTAGGAAATGATCGGTTAATACTTGATACCAATGATTGAATCCTAGATTCTTATATCGGGTCCTCAATTCTATTACGAGTGGCCTGTGGGGAAATTTCAATGATTCACCGCAGTCTGAATACGCGGGGCTGCAGAAGATTTCCACTCGCTTTCTCGGTTATTTCTGAGCATGTGCTGCAGACGTCTTTCGTGGGGTATGCTCCTGGGCTGCGATCGATGGTAGGGTTGCAGTTCGATGACGGTTATTTTGGAGGTATCATAGTAGAGTAGGAGGATATGGCGATACGGTAGTGACAGGAGATATTTTAAGATGGTGAGAGGGTTTCGGAGGCAAGGAGGACGGAGGTTTCTGTTCTCAACGGGCTACGGATCAGGGTTGCGGATGCAGGTTAGAGCCCGATAGAGATGGAAGCAGTGGTGTTGAGCAGTGCTAGCCACCGGTTCGGCAGCCGGTAATCGTGCCAAGGTTGCGGCGTGCGGCCGCAACCCCCGCATGTTCGCTGGCTCACATCCTGGGGCACTCCTACAGAGTGCCTGCCAGCTCAACGTAAGATTGCGGCTCAACATCACTTTGTGGCTCAACATAGCTTTGTAGCGTAACATAACATTTTAAAGTAGTATTTTATTATACATCTAATCCTGTAAAATAACTTGAACATGTTGCTTAATTGCCTTAACAATAAGCCTGGAAACCTTCTTCCTATATGCTTGGAGAGTAGCCCTGGCCTTTGCATGTAACAATCCTATTGTTGAGCAAGTATGCAACAGGCAACGACCGTCGTGTCTTGCGTAAGCGAGTCTCGCTTTTCTGCACCAAGGCATAGGAATGTACTATCTCTTCAGATAGTACGGAACTGGCTTGCTGGTCTTGGTTATTCCGTGAGGGGTGCTATCTCTTCAGATAGTAAGATGGGTGGATTGTCGTGTTGGATAGAACTATCACAATAGTCCTATGTTCGGGCGACCTGTCGAGACTATCACAATAGTCTCCAGGTTCTTAGAGCGTAGGCTCTCGTAGAGGAGGAGTGTATGTAAAGAGAGTAGAGCGTGATCGTATTGCAATATCTTAAGTATAGAAAAGTACTTAGATGGTTGCGTGAAGATCCTATCTCTTGGTCGGAACCAAGCTCCTTTTATAGGCATCTTCCCACAAGCCTAACCCTGGTGACTTTGTCACCATCGCGTAACATAGCCCCCATGACTCATAATTAGTCATGGTGCGAAATCCATCAGCTGATTCTTACAAATCAACTGCGCACATCCTTTTCACTTGATCCAAACCAATAAACCCGATCATACGCTCGAATGAGTCGTATGCGTGAAACCCATGACTCGTAATCCGAGTCATGTGCAAAATCATTACATCGTATGACGTCACCATCGTGACGTCATGAAACCATTAACCAATCATACTCAACCGATGACTCGCAAGTGCGCAGTCATGTGAAAGCTATGAGTCAAATGACGTCATAGTGCAAAAACCCAACATACCTTATGACTAATAAGTATTAGTCATGTGAAATCTGCCTTGCTTAGTCACGATTTGTGACATTGCATCAGCCTTGGCCTGAGCCTTTTCTTTGGCCTGCAACCTAGCATTTACCTCTTTTCCTTTTTTCTTAATCTCATCAAGAAAGGGTTTACGCTCAGCTTGCAGAGCTCTTTTCCTAGCATTTTGTGCTTTACGTAACTGTTGCTCAGCTTTATCTACCTCAGCATCATCAGCAAAAGTACACATTTGCCCCCTATACCTCATGAGGCATGTGAGGGATGGGGGGCAAAATTATCAAACTCCAGTTGATGTATGGGTCATCCATACCCTCATAAACCTCGGTTAAATCCT
>Ga0307509_10005524_pt1 | contig 17546 bp, 24 predicted proteins | sample 10_EM_MG_FD_202245 | JGI IMG/M metagenome (GOLD analysis project Ga0307509, IMG submission 202245) | Populus trichocarpa ectomycorrhiza microbial communities from riparian zone in the Pacific Northwest, United States - 10_EM | ecosystem: Host-associated > Plants > Roots > Unclassified | place...
CGCTTGGGAGCAACTGTCAATACTGGAAGCGCTTCCAAGCGCTTCCAATCTGACTCAGCATTTTCCTGATGGGGGCCTCGCCAAGATGCCCTGCGCACACCCCATGGGAAATCCAAACATCCAGCCGTCACCCCTCCTGGGAGAACAAATAACAGGGATTTCTGAGCGACGATCACAGCATGGGGTTCCTTTCGTGACTTGAATCATCAACTCGCCCATCACTGCGGTCCATCTAGAGGCGGCACGAGACCCGGGGGGCCATGATTGCTGTTCTCCTTGGGGGATTATATCGTTCCATTGTCCGGCCAGAAATCGAGGCGACTTGCGCCAATAACATGGACACGGCCCAGGTAACCGTGCTCCCAGCATTTGGTTCACCGCTTCCCCGGCTGTGGGAGATTCGTTGGAGCTTCTTCCACCGATATTTAGTTCACAAAGGACGTGCTCAAGGGTTTGTAGAACGAAGCCCGCTCCCGGACTGTGGCAAAGTTTGACTTGTGAGAATTTACAGGAAATCCGGGTTTGTGGCGGCGTCGGCGGGCAAGTATATCGTTTGATTTCTGAGCCAGTGGGTGGCCGCGAACCCTCGTGGAATCCTCCCATACGGAGTTGGAGGAATAATCTGGAAGGATCAAAAGGTTCTAACCACCAACCAGCGCGCCCACTCGCTCGGATAGGAGACAACGAACTCTTCACCGTCGGTTACGGCTCTGCCCAACGTTCGACTTCCCTCCCGCCGCAGCCGACTTCTTCATCTCCTCTTCATCCAACCCAGCTTCCATTAGGATACGTTCGACTTCCTCCAGGATCGGTTTATACTCCGCTACACGTTCGGCAATGGGACCCAAAAATCAGTCCACACAACGAACAAGGAGAAACGGGAGCCAAGGGAAGGAAACTAACCGTACCGCTCTTCTGCGAGAGCAAACGCGTCTCTTCGAAGCATTTTTCCACGGTTGTCGCTGACACCGAACGCTTTCTGAGTCCAGTGTTCACCTGGGTATCCAACCCGACGTCAGACAGAGGTTCCCGGAACCGAACCCGCGCGACTTACGAGATCTGGCGTAGAACATGGCCAGAGTCTCTCCGGGAAGTGGAGTACTGATCACGTCTTCCGGGGACCGAGCGGTGTCTTTCGAAACGCCCAAGAACTGCGTGGCTTTAACACGTAGGTCCTAACCGACGATTAAGCTCCCACTCTACGCAATTGGAGGGGCTACTCACGTCGTCTTCCTTCGCCTCAACCTCAACCTCGACCTCCGCTGGTTCCCGTTTCGGAGTATCCGGTCCATCGTCACCAGAGGCTTCGTCATCTTCATCCTCGTCCTCCTCACCCTCATCCTCCCCGTCATCTTCGTCGCTGCTGCTTTCCTCTTCCTCTTCCGTTGGGATCACAACGTCGCTCTTCTTCAAACACAGGTACCTGTCCATCTTATCCAGTTGCAACGCGTAGAAATCATCAAGGGTGTACTCTTTCGACCCCCGTTCAAAAATACCGCCGTATCTGCACAACAAGCCACATTCAGTCTTGATTCAGGACCGAATAGGATGAGGTGCGGTTACATGTACAGCGTGTTCCGCAAGACCGCAAGCATCGCGTTGTAACGAGGCATCGGCGTCGTCAGAATCGGATCGTCTGGATCGACCCCCGGCTGTGCAGGGGCGTTTTCAAGCTTTCGTGTTTTCGGCGGAACGTCTTTCACCTGTGAGTATGGAACTCCCGATCAGTCGAAACGAATACCCCATAATATGATTCCTCACCTCATCCTCACCCTCGGACTGTTCACAGTCGCTATTCTCCCTCCCTGTCTTCTGCTTAACGGGGGCAGTCTGGGCCTTCTTTTTCTTCCCCTTCTCCTGCTTCGGTTTCTTCAACAGCATACTCACCCACCTCCCATTCCCACCCGCCTGGTACCCATACAGATCGTTATGAAACACGCTCTCGAGGGTTTCTTCGTGTCTATCCTCATCCGTGACGCCACCGAACATGATCCCCATAGCTTTCGCCGTCCACAGGGTCATCGTGCATCCAGATCGAAGTGACGGGGCGAACGCCGTCGACGGCCGTTTCCTTCGCTCCCATTTTAGGGTGAGAGGGTCCGCCTTGGGGTCCGCCTCTGGGTTTAGGGACATTCTAGGGACAGGTGGGGAGTGTCCAACGGGCTTTGAGATGGGTCCCTCACTTTAAGAACCAGGTGTCTTCCAACATAATGCCGATGGGGCGTTTTCCCTTTGAATATTCCTTGCAGTACCCACCTGTGCGGCATCGCTCAGATACGCGGGCGGAGAGAGGCGGGCTCACACACCACGGAGAATGATTCCATCAGGAGTTGAAAGGAAGGAGAATCCACTCCTAGGGCTGATCGGCCACTGTCAAGCAACGGATATCTGATGGAGAAAGGCTGAACACCCACGAGGGTTTACGTTCATTGTCCCTCATAACGATCTCCTTCCACTTGTACTCCTGCATGTCGAACAGCCATAAATCATTAAGGTAGTTAGCTGACCAAGCGTCAGACGAAACACAGCCAACCGAGGCGCGAGAACCCACTTGTGTACCCTGGATCATAGAAGCCACCGAAAAGGACAATATAGTGTTTCCAAACGGCCATCCTACCAGGCGGCAATCAGAGGGTGGAATATGCCGCCTGCCGCAGACAACATACCTGTGTCCGGACCGGGCAGTTGGCCGAATCTTGGTATCAATACGATCCCACGACTGAGACGACACGTCGAAACACCAGAAATCCCTGTAATGATGGAAGCTGTTTTGGTACAAGGACGAAAACTCCCCACCTAGCCGCACGGCAAGGTGTGAGGAAACTGAGTGGGTTTCCGACTCTCACACGGGGGAGGGTTTTGGGAAATCGTACCGAACAAAAACAGTTTCCCGCCCCCTGCAGAAGTGGCGACCACCGCATGAGCGGATCTCGGTCCAGGACAGGTCGGCGAGACGAATTTCCGCCATTCGTCCTTGTCCATTCGTAAGCTCTCTTGCCCCGTCGCGGGCGGTGAATCGGCAAACTCACCTTCTCGGGAGAATAACGGAACACGTCGTTGTAAAAGTACTGCCAAAGCGGGTGGCGATCAGTGAAGATTCCCCGGTGGATACACCGGTTTCCAACTCACCGCCTTTCCGTCGTCACTGAAGAATTCACCCCCGATCGCCCATATGTAATTCTGACCGCAGTCCCTTAATTAAACATTCCGCTGCTTTAGGAGGGCAGCGCGCTCACTCCATCAGGCGACGCCGTAAACGTGGCGTTCGCTCGCCGACTAGGCGGTCCTTCCACCAACTCCTCGGTAACCTTATGCGCCTCCTCCCACTCTCTTTTCATCTACTGCCACGCAACACATGAGCAACTCACACATGCCAACGAAAAAACCTCACTTGATCAAGGATCCCTTCCAGATCCTGATTATCATCATCATCCTCATCGACCTGAGCTTTCGACTTTCCCGCTTTCTTCTTCTCCTTCTTCTCAACCTTCTGGGCCGTTCGAACCTTTTTCTCCGCTTTGGCCTTTGCCCTCGCCGCGGGCGCTTTCTTTTTCGCCATCGCCGAGACGGTCCGGGTGGTGGAAGGATCGGCCCGAGGATGAAGATGAAGGAGGGAGAAAGTCAAGATCACCAATCTGATCGGAGTTTCGGAACAAGACCCTGACCGTTGGCAAATGCTACCGCATTCCGAATCCGAGTTAGTGCCGGAGGTGAGACTATTGAACGCCCTCCCCCGGCCCTCCGATAGAACCGACAACTCTAACCCAAATCCAACCGCACTGCAAAATTAAATGTCTTGACGGGTCGGTCATCCTTGATTCTCAGCAAACGCAAGCGTCTCTCGTTACGACGATAATTACAGAGGGGCAAGGGATACAGGACCGAGCGATGATCTAAGAAACAGAGAGTTCTATACAAGGGGCGTAGATATAAGGCAATAATACCAAATGATAGGATCCGAACTATTGAAAACATATCGTAAATCGCGACGCGGCGAACTTAACTTATATAAATATAACGCAGATAGGAGAGCGGGGTCAAAGTGTGGAGGGAATAAAATAGCGGAACAAATGGGCAGACGGAAACGGCGAGTTAAACCTCGACGTAAGGTTTTATGCGCAAAGGCATACGCGGCCCCTTGTCTTCACCACCCTTGACGTATGCCTTTCGGATGGCAGGGATATTGGACCAGGTCACGGCATCGGCTGGCGTCGTCAACGAAAACTCGAATCTCCGGACCAGGGGGTAGAGAACGGCTTTGATCCTGTGGGAGCAGAGTACGGAGGTCAGCAACCGGGACATTAAAGTAGTCAAAACAGTCCACTTACTCATAAACGGCGAACTGAAACCCGATGCAACCCCGGGAGCCACCCATGAACGTCATTTGGTTCCCCCAAATACCAGGTGTCTCCATCGCGGCTTCGGAAATAGACATCCATCGGTCTGGGCTAATAAAAACAAACAAGCAGAGCAATCAGCTTCCGATCGACGAGCTTGGGAAACAGTGAAAATCGCATACTTGAACTCTGCGGCGTCTTCTCCCCAAACATCCTTTGCCGTGTTCATCGGGTGGATCGGTACTCGGACTTCGTCACCCTTGTTCAGCTTGAGGACCCTCCCATCCCTCAACGGGATCAATACATCCTTAACGGCGACCCGCTTCGAGCTCGAGATCGGCGACCAAAGCCTCAAAGCCTCCCGGACGACCATGTCCAAATACTTGAGATCCTTAAGGTCACTCATCGTTGGCGAGTCGGTGTTGAGCGTCAAGAGCTCTTCCCTGAGCTTCCTCTGAGCTTCCAGGTTCGCGCTCAACCCAAACAAGGTCCAACTAAGAGCGGCACTCGTCGTCTCGTGTCCAGCTATCAGGAAGGTCGGTATTTCTAGCGAGTGTGTAAGTCGATCGGCCCAGTGAAAAAACAAGAACACTCACGGGCAAGCACGGCTTCGTCAGACATGCCATCCTTATCGCGAACATTCGCCCGAATCAACAAAGTCAACAGATCCTTGCCGGCGGCGTCTTTAGTGCCATTCGCTTCCTCTTGGATGAGGATCTGCTTCCGCTCTTGAATGATCTCCATCCCCATCTTGTCCATGAGGGCTTTAGCACGGTGCCGAGTTTTATTAACTCCAAAAGGCTAGCACAGATTCGAATCAGTGTGTGTCCGTCATCAAGAAACTGATGACGGTACGAGAACTTACAATGGAGATTATCCACGGGGCAATGCTCCCAACCAGCGGAATAACGGTCGACTGAGCCGGAGAGCTATCCGTCTTCATAATCGCATCGAACGCGCTGCTCAGGTCATCCTCTCGGGACCCCAACGCGTCAAAGTCGTATCCAAACCCTGGAGAAGAAGAAAGAACGACACAGGTTCCGAGTCAGGGACTCCAATCCAACAATCCAAACCGGCGCGCAATGACAGGACGTGGGAGACGGAGTCGAAAGGGGGATCTCACCTGCAAGTCCGACGATGTCCAGCGTTACGCGATTCATGGCAGCCAGAACATCCGTCGTCACGCCGTCGGATGGGCTGTCGTCGATTTGGGACTGCCAAATTTCACACATCTGTTGGCGCTTAACAGATCAGGGGCGCGCGCTTAAGCAGACGACAGGAAGAAGAGGTCTGACTTGGAGCGCCTTGTCATTGAAAACGGGGATCAATGAACGAATTTGTGCAGGGCCGAACGCGGGACTCTACGAGAAGGGTCACGTTTAAGTTAAGGGCCATATAGAATTAATCTCAAATGAATCACCATGATACGCCGCTGTTGTTGTCGGGAGGAGAGGAACACCGACGGGTAAGGAGGCAATTCACCGCTGGGAGCACGGAGTTTGACAAACCTGTTGCTTGTGCGTATGGCCTTCGGCGAAGACGAGACCTATGGGCCGGAAATTTTAGCGCCGATGTATCACGTAATGCAAAACGCGATCGGACACGGGTCATACCTTCTCCCAAGAGTGTCAACGCTATCTTGATATCTGTCGGTTTCACGAACTCATCCTGATGAGCGAGGATGTAGTTCATCGCTCTCGTGTCCGTGGTGTACAAAGCGGGGGCCTGGGGTGAACGAACGCGGTGAGCACGGTCAAAACTACAATGGCGTGACCCGGAACTAAAGGTAGAAGACAGGGGGACTCACGTTGAAGAATGTCGAGAACTTGAACGTGTTCCCGTAGATTTCGGTCCAGTGGTCCCAAAGGACGGACTGCCCCGCCTCTGTAAACTCCCGGACGTTGCCATAAAGCCAGCTCGTAGAGACAGGTCCGGGAAGTTGGTGCAGAGGGGAAGTGGCGCATCTCCAGAAGAACCGGAGGACTCGGAGGACGACCAGAGAGACAAAGAAAGCGGTCAATCCGAATACCGATGTCAAGAACATCCTAGCGGGGGGGTACATTTCAAGATGGTCGGGTAGAGTGGTGTTGGGGGTGGGACGCGAAGGGTGGCAGGAGACGGTCACACGAGCCGCAGGGTGGAGGAGGTTAGACGAAACAAACAGGACCGGCCTCTTAAGTAAACGATAGCGGGACTTGGGCGTCACAAGTAGACAGAAAATCGGTTTGGTAAGAGGTCGTCATGCCCATGCGAAATTTATATCGGCAGGAGCGGGATCCGCGATCGGCACGGTGCGGTGGGTGCAGGGCCCTTGTGGGATCATCATGGCCGATATCCAATACATGGCATGTATACGAAACCCGTGAAGCCGTACAGTACTCTACTGATCGCTTTCAATCATCACCTGACACCCGTCTTGCCCGCTCCACTCCCGACCCATATCCGGAAGCTTTCCCGGGGGAGTTGTGCGTGTAAGATCTACCGAAGAGCGGCATTCAAAGGAATTGAAAATCCCAAAACATAGGGACAATGGGGGGGAGGAGGGGGCGGAACCTGAAACCATTTACGAAAAGCAAAATGCTTCCAAAGGGGGTGGCCGTCTGACGCCTAGTGGGACTTCTCACGCGCAAGACAAAGGTTACGAACGGACGCTCTGCTCGCGCGCCTGTTGTCCCTGGGGGGTTGCGTTGTGGATTCTTGGATATTCTGGAGCCGCCGCTACTTTTTATTCCTTTTCGTCGGCTGATCCTTCGCACCGTCCGAACGAGGTTGTTGTCACCCTCATCCATGTCCTCCCTGCACGGATAGCCGTCCTTGACGTCCTGGAAGCGCGCCATGGTCGGGGCGGTCCCTCCTACCTAAACGGGGGTGCGGGAAGTGTCAACCAATTGGCTTCAAGGTTTCCCAACTGACCGCGACGCTGATGGCGTGAGTTTGATGGATCCCAAAGCTGTCACTGATGCAGAACGCGGGCGGATGCGGCTCCAGCAAGTCCAACAATATCAATCTCCAGGGGTACACCCTCTCTCGTTAGACGAAGAGGAGGAATGCCACTTGCGCAACGTTACGGCCTCCAATAATCACCACATTTACCTCACCCCCCTTCCCCGCCTGTCCAGCCGTCATCGAGCGTTACCACACGCGCTCTGTGGAGGAAATCTGGAGCCCCGAATGAGCGAAGGTACTGGCCGGAAGTACAAGATTGCTCTCGCTTCATCCGCAACCCCGAACTCCTGGCAACACGCCAAACCCGCTCCTCCAAAAGGAATCATCCGAACCCCGAGACTATCGCGGCTACCGCCGGCGACTCGCGGTCGGGACCCAACTGATCTTCTCGGCTTCTCGATCCTACGGGCACAGCCTTCGATGTTGTAACCGAGCTTCCGGCCGCGCGACAGCCTCGCAGAACGCGCCTATTTCGACTCTCGGTCTCGGTCAGCGAAAAAAAACGGGGATGGGAAAGGCGCCGGCTTAAACGAGCGAGGGAGTGTTACACCGCAAAAGCTCACCTCAACTGTATTCCTTCCCACCCACGAGCAATGTTATGCCGACGCGAATGATTTCCCAAACTGAGATGGCGGGCAACCCCGGAGACATGGCACGGAGACCTCGAGGACGTAAGAAAAAAACAAGGTTTCAAACTCCGGTCTCACTTCATGGGCCCAGAAAGGTTGGTCAGGGACGGAGGCAAAAGTAAGTTGGGCCTCGGATCGAGCGGTCCCCGGTCTGCGGACCATCAGACCTGCCGTCTGCTGCTTCCAAGGCGCTCGTTTACAAATGTCAGCGACCAACCGAGCAGGGACCAGGGCAACGGTGCGGTGGTGATAAGGAATAAAATACAGCGTTTCTCATGTACTTTTAATACACGTACACGACGGGGGCAGACGACCGGCGGAGAACCGGGTCGGGAGATCCGCCGTTTCCACAAACACACGGACGTGTGCGCGTTTACCGCCACAACAAACTCACATCCTCATACCAAGGTTAATATGGACCGCCTTGACGTTGGTGTAGTTGTTCAGCGCGTATTCTCCCAACTCGCGGCCAACTGTGGATCGGAAGCGATTAACATCATGTTCGGAGGTGGGGCCGGGAGAAGGGGATAATACGTACTTCCGCTTTGTTTGAAACCTCCGAAAGGCACATTTGGTTCCAACGTATTGACGCAGTTGATCCACGCAGTTCCGGCCTTGAGTTTTCTGGCAGTCTCCAAGGCACGATTGATGTCTTGGGTGAACACTGCGGCGGCAAGACCGTAGAGGGTGTCGTTTGCCTGGCGAATGACATCTTCCTCGTCCTCGAATTTGATGAGAACACCGACAGGGCCGAAGATCTCTTCCTGGACGATCTTCATGTCCGGCTTGGTGTCCGTAAAAATTGTGGGCTAAACGAATCAGATGGTAGGTGAGCCCCGGCACGCCGCAGAACGGGAGAAAGAACCGTGAACGCGCCTCGATAAAGTAACCCTCATTTCCAACACGGCCACCACCAACGTGGAGCTTGGCACCCTGCTCCTTGCCAGAATCGATGTACGACATGATACGCTAGAGAGATCGCATACCGTTATTTCGTTGTAGAAAAGGGGAGCGACGGCAAACGTACGTCGTACTGGCCCTTAGAAACCTGTGGTCCCTGGTGAACGCCCTTGGTAAAAGGATCGCCAACCTTGATGGCCTTGATCCTCTCAGTGAAGCTGGCAAGGAACTTGTCGTAGATTCCAGACTGAACAAAGATACGAGTACCCGCGCAGCAGGTCTGGCCGTGGTTCCAACTATAAAAAAAACAGATCGATCAATCTCAATCCGACACGGTATGACGGGAGACTCACAAGACACCGTGAGCTGCCCAACCAACGGCCTGCTCGAGGTTGGCATCGTTAAAGATGATGTTCGGGCTCTTTCCACCCAGTTCGAGTGTGACATTCTTGAGGTTGCTCTTGGCGGCGGCCTCCATAATCTTCCTGCCGACGAGGGTCGAACCGGTGAACGCGACCTTCTCGATCCCGTGGTGCCCGCTGATGGCCTGACCGACGGTGTCTCCGTATCCGACAATGAGGTTGAAGACGCCAGGGGGGAAGCCGACTTCGCGGATCATGTCAGCGGTCATGAGCGCGGTCAAAGGGGTCAGCTCGGAGGGCTTCATGACGATTGTGTTTCCGGTGGCGAGAGCGGGACCGATCTTCCAGCAGAACATCAAGACTGGGAGGGTAAAATACGTCGGACGACACGTTCGATGAAGAGGAAAATCGGGAAAGGGACGTACGAGGGAAGTTCCAAGGGATGATCTGACCCACGACACCGAACGGCTCATGGGTGGTGTAGACGAGCTTCCTGTGATCGGTCTCGATAGTCTGGCCGTGGATCTTGTCGGCCCAGCCAGCATAGTATCTGAGGGTAGAAATCGAAAAGGAGACGTCCGCGTTTTTTGCCCATTCGAAGGTTTTGCCTGGAATGAACCGGAAAGTTCCGACGTCAGTCACGAGGGTTGCTTTGAATAGATTAGATAAAGGCAACGAACCGTTGTCCAAAGCCTCGACTGCGCAAAGTGCATCGAAACGAGCCTCCATGAGGTCAGCGAGTTTGTTGAGGAGCCTCCCTCGCTTGGCGGAGGGGCAATTATGACCCCAGACTGTGTCGAAGGCCTTTTGGGCGGCAGCGACCGCCGCGTCGACGTCCTTAGCGCACCCCTCGGAGATTTTGGTCAAGACCTTGCCGGTCGAGGGGTTTACGACGCTGGAAGAAACGGGTTGAGCCTAGTGTGATGGAGGGGGAGGGGCAACATACTCTATGAAGGTTCCCGAAGATCCCTCGACCCATTTTCCATCGATGAAAATGCCGGTGTTGATATCGACCTGGCCCTTGAAGTAGTCGTTGCTGAACTGGGGGGAGTAGACGGCTGGCATAACGAGAAGTGGGAGGGAAGAAGGGGAATTCGGAAAGATGAGGGGAACGGATGAATGGGTACGCTATATATACCCGACGGGAGCTCCAACCTCCAGGTCAGGTGGGGCTGGGGAGCTGCCGCTAAATTGTACCACGTGTGAGCAGGGTAATACCCCTTCAAGCGTGTTCTAAAGAAGGACCCCGGAAAATGAGGGGGGGGATTCTCGCAGGCGGAGATCGGGGGTGGGGCGAAAACGTTCGGACTGACAATGTCAGATAAATAATTTGCGCGGGGGTCAGCGCAAGTTCCATCCCAAATTCGTTCGGACGGTCGACAAACCTCCCCCGCCCATTCCCCGGGATTCTTGTAGAGAACACCCAAAGGCTGTGTTCAATTACTGCACGCATGGAAGGACGCTTCCTCGAGTGTATTGCAGAGCACGCTCGGATTGCTCGGATGTCGAGATCAATCGCCACCTGCAGGGAAGATTCGAACGTGTATTGTACAGAAAAGTTGAAGACTGAGTTCAATAATCTCAGGGTCCCTTACGCCTCTTCATTTGAACGTTCGCGTAACAATGAGCTGTAGGTTCTGACCGTAAACATCTCGTAGATATGTGGTGATCTCGAGCTCCCAGCCAGATGTCCAAAGAACCCTTTCATCTCAAGATATATCGGCAACATACGATGGAATCATTCTGGTGCCCCACCAGATCTGAGAGCCGGACCTTGGTCATGCGATTGATGGGTCCCTCGTGAGTCCACCCCACCCTCCACCGGGCGCGGGGCGGGTGTCTGTGCCCACTTCGGCTTCCTGCGACCGTTCGGGTTGTGCCTTATGTGCTAGTATGGAAAACCTTCCAGTCAGAACAAGACACCTTTCCAACGTATTCGTATAGCACCTGTACGTAGAAATTGTGGATGCCACCTTGTTTCGGTCTCAGAAACTGCGAGTTCAATGCGGAGAACAGAGGTAGGCTTACCTGGAACGAAGCCGCACAACGTCAAGACGACGTTCGTCCAGAAATCCCTTCCAATCCCAAAGCTCAGTGCAACCGCTGCAAGACGTGTGTCAGTCGAGGGGACGGATCAGTCGTCGGAACGGTACGTACCCAGTGGTGGTAAGATTGATCCGATGATATGAAGCAAGATTGCATAACCCCACCATCGCTTGGGTTTTACAATTTTCTTTTTCAACTTTTCAGCTCTTCCGGTGGCCATGGCGTGTGTTTGAAAGGGAGCGACAGGGGTTTTTCGGACGCGGAAGTCACAAGATCAGGGGCGGCCCCCCCCTCCAGTCGTTCCACCCAGGAGCCACGGGATTTATCATATCCAACCTTTCTCTCCAAACGCACGCATGTAGAAGAAAGTGACCCGTTATGGATTTGGGAATGAAAGAACAGAACTATTAAGTACTTAGTTCAATCGGAATCACCACGCGGGCTCCCGGCGGACCTTGGCTTTGGTCCGTACTGATATTGAATGACGCCGTCCGTACGTACACAAGGGAACCCAATTGGTTTGAAGACTCGAAGAAAGGTTAAAAACACAAAACAGGACGGCGCGTGGTCCCTCCCCCCGGAATTGTGCTTTCGTCACGGGCTGTGGTGGGGTGGAAGTTTCCGCCACCGTCATCCCACCTTGACAACGACCCCAGGGCGTTCGGGTCCGGTTCGTTGGTGTGCTCATCCGCTTGCACACTGACGGGTGCGTGACGGTGTGGTCTGGTTCTTCCTACCAATATATCAGACTCGCGTTCGTGCGGGGCCCGTAGGAGCTGGGGGGTTTTCTGGTGCTTGCTCAATCACGTGCTTTAGAATGGGCTATGCGGAGGGCTCCGGCGTTTCGATGAAATTTGGACCCCACAGTTGACCGGGGTTCGTATAACAAGAGAGCATAGACGAAGCTGGCAGCGTATATTTACCGAAAACCCAACTTCGAAAACCGGTTCTCTACATTTCCCTGATGAAGGGGGGAGCGGAACGTGATCAAACCATTTGACCTCGCGAGCGGCAAAAAAGTCGTGAAGGTCCACCAGTCGCCAGACTTCATGATTACAACCCTGAAATCAGGATTACGCTTCGCTAGGACCTCCAACAACGTATCCACGGCCTTCCAACAGTCATAATCCAGCAGACGCCGTTGCATCCCGGGCGAGTTCAGAACCCAAATCACGAATTCGTTGAACACGGGTGACTTTATTGACCGGAGTGTCCAGTAGACCCATTCTTGGACAAACGAGAGACTAGCCATCTCGATGCTGAATTCGAATCTTTCGAGCGCCACGTTTCCCTTGAGGTCCAGCGGGATTTCTACAGTCTCCAGCTGTTACAACACTTCGTGTGCTGTGAATGAAGAGCTTTGACCCACTGCGGTATTTCCATCGCCATAGGTAAGATATCGGCGTCGTAGTGCGGCCACACGCCGAAAGGATGGCTTGCGGGTCTTTGCAGGATATTTCCAATGAGCGGAAGTTGAGCCCACCAGGGAACGCCGCGAGGCCTTCAGAGATTCCCTCAAGAGTTCCTGCACCAAAACGAGTTTGCCTCGAAGGGGTGGTGACTGTGTGATCGTTGGAAAAGGGTGCAGATTGCAGGGGTCTGCACGGAGTTGTCCTTCTGGGTACACGATGGTCAGGTCTTCCAGCAGAGAGAATTGCGATATGATGTACAAGAGGTGCCGTTCCGCGCCACCATGCCGAAATGTTCATCGAAAACTGGAATGAACGGGGGGAGGTAAAGATCGTCGAGAGTGAGACTATCCAATTTCGTGATCGACCAGAGGTGCGGAAGGTACACCCGTAGGTGTATAGGTCCAAAAGATGGCTTAAGGGAGTCGGAGCTCGGTTGGAAAGTGAGGTGTCGGGTGTAGCGTAGAAGGCCCGAGCGATCCGCGTCGATCAACCGGCCGAACGGTCCGGGATATATGTCGCGTCCGCTGAAAAGAAATAGCTTCGGTGCGGTAGGGAGCGTGGACCTTGAATCCGAACACACGAATCGTCGGTGAATGAGAGGTCGCGTTGCACCGAACAAGCGTTTGCACGTCAGGGAGCAGGCCTTCAGGGTGCCAAGGTCACTCAGGAGGTAGCCCAGGATCTCATCCACGAGCTCCTGGGGAAGATCCTTCCATCCACCGCCGGTATATCGCTTGGAGATGTCATAGACTCTACGTTGCATATCGACCAGCCCGAGTTTTTGCCGCAAGCGGGAGGCAAATCCTACGGAATATCAGCACCGTTGACAGGATGAGCGAGAGTTTGCGTTTGATATTCACCGGGACGTTGGGTGGTCTTCATGCTCGGATTTCAATGTGGTGTTGGGGGTAGGGCCGCTGTTGGATTCAATCCGGCCCGCAGCTGTAGTCGCAAAGTGAAAACCTCCTAAGTGCGGGGTAGGAATGAAGGGAAGGACGAGTGAGGATCGTGCCTTTGTCCGCGTGGTCGACACTCAGGTCCGCAGCATCCCGCCAACTTCCCCCGACCGGGAATTAATTCTCCGCATTGAGCCTCAGCAGCACAGATACCGATGTTATTCAGAGGAACCCAGGAGTCAACGAGAGGTAAGGGGGTACGTGGGCCGGTGAATAGCCAGCGTTCTGTGGTGGCGGGCAGGATGAGACCAGCTGAGATCGGTATTTGACACTCCGATCCAGACTCCCAGACAACCCATCGACTCCAGTTCCCTCTGTGCGGCAGTGCTCGTAGAATCCCTGTCGTAGAATGTGGATCCCCCGCCACTTGTTGCTTGGATAGCTGATCAGCGGTTCGGCATCCGTCACCGACCCAGGCTGCCTCCACCAATTCGAAGATTGGACCAGTACGGTCCTCATGCTGAAAGGTCTCACGGGTCCTGCGATAGGGTCGGTTAGCCCTACCCGTGTGGTGGGCCGCCCAAGCAGCGACATGTGGGACAGACCGGTCAACTCCAGTGACGCCGTCCTGCCACCACAGTGGCCGTACCATCTTGGCGTTGGTGCCGGGAACTATTTGTTAATCGGAGACACCGTCGTTGCGTCATCAGGTCACGGGTGTTCTGCTGTTGACGGTTTGTTAGGCTGGAATCCAACCTCGAGTTCAGAGGGGGCAGCTCTGAACTGCCTTTTACATCATATGCCAGTCCCCCCTGCTGGAGGACCTGACCCCGTGGGATCGCTGCGCGCCCTGGTCACCCCATTCCAGCGATAACACAGTCACCGCCGCTCCGGGGTAAACTCGTTTTAGGGCATGCAGACTCTAGGGAGTTCCTGCGTGGCGTCGCAGGAATTCCTTGCGGACTCAACTTCGTACTACTTGGGTGTGGGGGTGACTTGTGGGCCGTCTCTGCGGTATATAGGCACAATTTGACGTCGACTCCATACTTACGGCCCCTGAGGGGCAGCTACCCGGCAGAATGCGGCGCTCAAAAGGCTCGAACTACACGTTGAGTTGGTCTCTTTCCCGCAAGCCCACGACTGACTGGGTTTACTCGACTTTCCGAGGGATAACTTTGCCCATATTTAACGGGTTCGTGGTTTGGGTTCTGGACGGGGATTATAAGCGGGGACTGGTAACCTCCAGGCGGCGGCGAACCGTTGGAGGGCCATGGAGTTGTCATTGGGGCACCCTAGCTGAATGCAACCCCGATTCGGGTTGTGTTCGGGGGGGTGTTTCCCGGAGCATTTACGACAGGGCCGCTCAGATTTTCCTCCCAGGTATTTTGTCGAAGGCTTTCGCGAAGTTTGAGTACATACCTCATGTAGATAACCAGTGTTGGCAGTTGCGTTTTCTGTAAACCTTCCCCGGCAACCCCGTATACGCTTCCCAGCCAGTTGGCATTATCTGATGACGTGGAAGACTATGGGTGGGGCACTTTGGCCTGACGCGCTCGATACGAGGCGTATCACAAGAACCATACAATCAGGGCCCTCCTCCTTCCAGTTCGCCTTTGCCAGACATCCCCTTGCCCCTGAGTGGCACTGTGTGAAGTATAAATAAAGGCGTGGAGCCTCATACTTTGGCCACCTTCTTGATTATCATTATGTACCCGGTCGTCAGTTGTTAATGTGATGGGCCAGGCCCCTTGAAAGTTGAGGGTGCGCGTGGCGTTATCGACGCCCGACATCCCAATTTCCATGCCACACCAGGTCCTGGGTGTGTCAGCAACGGCGCATATACTTAGACCTTGGTGCAATACAGGGTGAAACGAAAGCAAACGAGGTAAGGTGGATAGCTGGGTGTGAGGCCATAAAAGGCACGTGCCTCATTCGAGTTGCCGCCCGTGCAAGCGCAACTTTCCCAGATCGTCCCTCTCTCATGCGAAGGTCTCGCACATCGTGGACGGGCCAAGACCAAATCCACCCAGATCTCGTCCGAGCATGAAAATTACAAGTGAATATCAACCATGAAACCCCGTACATTCCGTCCATGACGCTGACGTTATTCCTGTAGGCTACGCCTCCCGCCTGTGGAAACAGCTCATGCCAGGCAATATACAACCCAGGTTCAATGACACCTCCGAGGAGTTCATTGGCGGCGCGTGGAAGAATGTCCCCCAGGAACTCGTGGACGAGGTCCTAGGCCACCTCTTGGAAGACCTGGGCGCGCTGGAGGCCTGCTCCCTGACGTGCAGGTTTCTGTTCCGTGCGACGCGACCTCTCATCCATCAATGGCTCACGTGTGTGTACTCAAGGCGGGTACAGTCTAAGCCGAAGATACCCCTGGTCAGTTGTCGCAAGAGAGATCCCGGAGCATTCGAACGGGTGATCGACGCAGATCGTTTGGGCGTCCTGCCTTACACCCGACACCTCACCTTCAAGCCGGACCATGCCTATTTTATTTCGTTGTTCAATCCGACGGACCTGCAAGAGTACCTGCCACACCTTCGGTCGATCATCAAGTTGCATACTCTCACTCTCGTCAAGTTTCATGTCTCACAATTTATCCCGGTTTTTGATGAATATTTCGGTATGTTTGTCAACACTCTACACCACCTCGACATACGAAGAGCCCATGTCACGGCACGGGAACTGTCGTATATCATTTGTCAGTTTCCTCTCCTGGAAGACCTAACCATCGTGCATCCAGCCGGACAATCCGATGCACCGCCTGGAGACCGGGTTCCAATGATCACGCAATCGCCGCCGCTTCGGGGCAAACTCATTTTGGTGCAGCCGGGTTCGATGGAACTCTCCAAAGGCCTTGCGGCGTTCCCCGGAGGTCTCAACTTCCGCTCATTGCAATTATCTTGGTCTAACCACCTGGGACCCGTTGTTGCGGCATGTGGCCACACTGCCACGTCGGTATCGTACTTATGGCCACGGGGTGACATCAATGGTGAGCCTAAACCGCTTATCCAAGTGCGCACCGTGATGTAACCTTGGGAATATAGCGGTCCCCCTGGACCTTGAGCGAAACGTTGTACTGGAAAGACTCGAATTTGACATCTCGTCGACCAGTACTTCGCCGGTCCACGAATGGCTCTACCGGACGCTCCTAACAATAACTTCCCCCGTGTTCAACAAATTTGTGATTTGGCTTCCGAATGACGGGATTCCGTGGGATCGGAGGCCAATGTATGATGCTCGTTGGAGGCCTGTAGATGCGTTGTTAGACTCCCTATCCAAACGTAATCCTGATTTCAGGATTGTGCTCAGGGGAGATTCCCCCTCATCCTTTTATGGTACCTGGCGTGCTCACAACGGGGTTCCCTCGTTTGTTGTGAGTTACTTCCCACTTGTTTCGTCGAAGGGATTGGTGAAGTTCGAGTGTGTATCTCATGTGGAGGACTGGTTTGGGATGTATGGTTTTCTATAATTACCCCTGTTCTTCCTTTGTGGGCGTTGTGTGTGCTTTATTTCTAATCCCTGCCATTCTCTGCCTCTGATACCAAGGAAGACTGAAGCCAGCCAGGATATAGCTAAGGAGAAAGCAGGTGAATCATTAGGATGTTCAGGTGGGCTTACACTTACAGATGATACAGGAATACTTTGTGGTTGGTGTGCTTGATTGAGTGAGTTATTACAAAAGTCATACAGTCAGAATTTGCATGAGACCTTCCAGTTTGCCTTGGTCAGATACCCTCTCACCCCTAACAGGCACTGTGTAGAGCTCAAAGTACAGATAGTCTGTAAAGTGCAATAGGGGGTACCTTGTGTCATGATTTTCACCGTTTTTCCTCCTTTTTCACTCTAAGTCCCAGACGCTCACACTCCTTCCGTTCAACCATGACATACTTTTCCTTTATCTTATCTTATCTTATCTTTCTTTTCTTTATCTTATCCTCTCAGGTCACACGATCAAGATGGCAAACGAGATCTCATTGGGAATGACTATCTACAATTCCGGGCTATC
>Ga0307509_10005525_pt1 | contig 17544 bp, 16 predicted proteins | sample 10_EM_MG_FD_202245 | JGI IMG/M metagenome (GOLD analysis project Ga0307509, IMG submission 202245) | Populus trichocarpa ectomycorrhiza microbial communities from riparian zone in the Pacific Northwest, United States - 10_EM | ecosystem: Host-associated > Plants > Roots > Unclassified | place...
CGAGCGGCGCGAGCTTGCCGGTCTGCGCGCCCACGAGCGTGGTCGTGAGCATCACGCGCACATTGGTCAGGACCTGGCGACTCGAGCGCGAGGCCAGCATCACGACGATGGCCATCACGCCGCCGGCAAGCAGCGTCACCAACGTGGCGCTGAGCAGCAATTGCGGGCCGAGCCACACGCCGACCATGGCGAGCAGCTTCACGTCACCGGCGCCCATGGCGCGCAGCAGATAGAGGGGCATGAACATCGCAAGCCCGGCACCGAGGCCGAGCAGCGCCTGCCACACACCGAGGCCGCCCCACCAGAACTCGAACAGGCCGGCGCCGTGCGGCGCCAGGGCCTGCAAGGCGACACCCGAGACGATGCCGTTCGCGACCAGCAGGTTGGGAACACGGCGCTGACGCAGATCGAACCAGACGGCGATTGCGAGCCAGGCCGCCAACACGATGGCGCACAGGATGTTGGGCGAGGGCATGGTGATTAGAATCAGTGGCATGGTTTCAAGCGCCTCGCGACGATCGGACCAGACGTGACGTCCGATCCGATCGACGATTGCGGCAATGACTCAGCCGGTAACAACGGCCCCGCAGACGGTGGCATTCGGTGTGGCCATGCAGGCTCCGAGACGCGTGAAGATGCCGTTCAGGCTTGTGCCCAGCGCTGAGGCGCCGACGATAATGGCCACCGCGATCAGCGCGGCGATCAGGCCGTACTCGATGGCCGCTGCGCCGTCTTCTTCGCGGATGAACGATTGGATGAATTGAACGAGCTTCATGGCTATTTCCTCTTTCAGGGTGAATGAAAAGCAGCGCCGGCTCAGCCGGTAACCACGGCCCCGCAGACCGTGGCGTTCGGTGTGGCCATGCAGGCGCCGAGACGCGTGAAGATGTCGTTCAGGCTGGTGCCCAACGCCATGGCGCCAACGATGATGGCCACCGCGATCAGCGCGGCGATCAGGCCGTACTCGATGGCCGCCGCGCCATCGTCCTCGCGGATGAATGATTGAACGAATGGAACGAGCTTCATGGATCCTTCCTCTCTGCCAGTGAATGGGGATGCCGTTGCCGGCTCCGTCGCATGAGACCCGTTTGAGGGCCGGGCCCAAGACCTTGCCGACCTGTTGAACGCCGGCCAGCGGAACGCGTTTTAGGTTGTCTCGTTGCGGGTGATGTGTGCTCGGCCGGGTTGGGTTTCGCTCACGTTTCTCGTTGGGTTGACTCTAGGGATGGACAGCGCGCGTCGCATCGGATGGATTGCGCGCCTCCTATGGCCGATTGATCCCAAGCCCATGTGACAAAGCGCTCCCCGCGTTTGCGGGGGCGGCGTCGGCAGATTCGCCCCCGACGGCGTGGGCGGAATCGATCGCGGCAATCAGGTCGGCGGCGGGGGCCGACTTGTGCAGGCACGCGCGCGCACCCAGGCTCAAGGCGAGCGAGGTGACACTGCGGTCCGAGAGGCTGGTGAGAACCACCACGGCACAGGGCGCGGCGCGGCGCAGCGCGGGAATCAGGGCCAGCCCGTCCTCGCCGTCGAGATTGACGTCGAGCACGACGACATGGGGCTGCAGTTCGCAGGTGCGGGCCAGTGCCTCGCGGACCGTGGCAGCCGCGCCCACGCATCCCATGCGAGGCCGCTCCGCATCGATCAGGCTGGCGATTCCGATGCGAATGCCGACGTGGTCGTCGACCACCAGAACTTTGAGATGACCATCGCTGTGCATGCGCGCCCTCGCCGGGTTGCTCCGGCATGCCGAGGTGGCATGGCGGGAACCCTCAGACTAGAGTGGCGCGGGCCGGATCGACAGGTCGAATGCTGTGGGCAGCGTCGGGAGCTTTGTCCCGGGTCGCGGGGCCGTCGTCAGAACACGAATGGCACGATGCGCCAGCGCACGGTCGTGCAATAGGCGATGTAGTCGGGACCTTGGTCGCCACACTTCAACACCGCTTCCTCGCGCACCATGCGAATGGTCTGCGCGCCGTAGAGCAGCGCGAGCACCAGCACGTTTTGCAGCGAGAAGTTGCTCAGCAGGAAGCCCGCGTGGACGATCAGGTAGCCGAGATAGATTGGATGACGCACGACCCGGTAAGGCCCGCGCGTGACCAGCCCTCGCGTGGCCGGAAGGACGCCGAAGGAGCGCCCGAGCGTCATCTTTGCCAGGACCTGCCAGGTCATTCCGAAGGTCTGCAGTGTCGCGCCTGCCCACTCGGGGATGAGGCGGGATGTCCCTGCGTACTCGAAGAACAGGAAGAAGCTGAGCGACAGCGCAGTTGCGGCGATGGCCAGCGGCGACGCGTCGCGCAGCACGGCCCGGCGCGCGAACAATAGCAACATGACGGTGAACCCTTCTGCTACGAGCAGCAGCAGCAGCGTGTAGCGTCCCGGGTTGGCCCACCAGTATTGGGCAACGATGGCGACGAAGCTCCCGTAGACGATCAGTGCGAAGCCGCGAAGAACGAACTCCATCAGCGCATCGCCGCGCGTGTTGGGGTCTTTCACCATGATGGGTGCTCAGGCCGACGCCGGCCAGGCGGAGCCGGGACGAACGGCGTGCTCGCCAGGCAGCGGCTGTTCTGGTGCCAGCCTGTGTTGCAGGGCAAACGCGTAGAGATCGAGTTTGCCCTGCACGTGCAGCTTGCTGTAGACCACGGTGAGGTGATTGCGCAGCGTGTGTTCGCTCATGCCGAGTTCCTCGGCCACCACGAGACTCTTGGCACCGCGGTGCCTGACGATCGCCTGGATCACCTGGCGTTCCTTCGGCGTGAGCGTCTCGATGCGCAGCGTCGCATCGTCCTTGGCGGCGGGCCGTGCTCCAGGCAGACCGGGTACCGCGCCGAGCAACATCGACATCAACGAACCGTCGAAGCAGACCTCGCCGGCGTGCACGCGCTCGATGGCCTGGAGGATGTGCTCGGTCGGCTGCGACTTGAGCACCACGCCGCGGGCACCCCGCATCACGGCCTCACGATGGTGCGACGGATCGAGATCGCCGGTGAGCAAGACCACCTTGACCCCGGCGTCGTTGACGAGTTGGCGCACGCAGTCGATCGCGTTGGCATCGCCCAGGCCGAGGTCGAGCAATACGACGTCGGTCTGCGACAGGGCGGGATGCGCCAGCAGCTCCGCGCAGGAGGTCGCGGTTCCGGACACGCACATCCCGGGCCGGGCGCTGTTGATCAGCTGCCTCAATCCCCAGAGGGTCACCGTGTGGTCGTCGGCCAGCAGGACGCGGATCGAACGCACCGAGGCACCCCCGAGCGCGCTGTCAGACGCTGCACAAGTTTTCATCCGACGATTCCCAACAATGGCAGTGTGATCACGATTTCGGTGAAGTCTGGCTGGTGGTTGACCTCGACACCACCCCCGAGCTCGGTGGCGCGTTCCGTGAGCGACCGGGGCAGAAAGTCCGCGGGCAGGGTTTCCTCGGGGCCGTGGTCATTGCGCAATCGCAACAGAACGTCGGTCTGATTGACGTCCAGCAGAACGGTCACCGCCCTGGCCGACGTGTGTCGCCGCGCGTTCGTCAGGGCCTCGTTCACCATGTGCAGCACGGCCTTCGCCGCCGCACCACGCAATCGAGGCGCGTGCGGCGCGAAGACGTTGACCTTGAGCCCATAGAGCGACTCGAAGCGCAGCGCTTCGCGCTGCAGGGCGGCCAGCGGTACGCAGTCTTCCTGGCTGGGGTCGTCGCCACGACGCAGTCCGCTGACCACATCGCGCAGCGTCCGCAGCTCCTCGGTCGCCATCGCGACGAGTTGGTGGATGTGGTGGCTGACGGGATTGTCGGGTCCGGCCTGTCGGGCGAGCGCCTCAAGACCGTACTTGAGCCCGAGGTAGGGCTGCACCGCGCTGTCATGCAGGTCGCGGCCGATGCGTTCGCGCTCGCGCGAGGCGGTCTCTCGTTGCAGTTGCTCGAGCAGGTCGCTGCGCTCGAGCAGTGGGATCGTCTCGCGCATGACGTCGTTGAGCCAGCGCAGATCGGCGGAAGAGAATTCGGGCGCCCGCCGCGACAAGCACAGCATGCCCAGAGGCTGTCCGTAGCTCATCAGCGGCAACGCAAGTGCCTGCGCACCGATGCCAGCGATGGCGCGCTTGGCGTCCTCGTCGAGCACGTTGGATCGCGCGCCAGTCGTCACATTGATCGCGGTGGTGGATGCGATCGTGCCGCCGGCCGTGCCTATGCAGCCCGCGTCACGCGGCAGCGCGGACAGCCGCTTGCGCCACAGCACCGCGTCCTCATCCGACAAGACGACCGTCGGTGCACCTTGCCTCCAGTGGAAGACGCGCGGTTCGGGGCCGTGCAGGCTGACCGTGGCGGCACTCAATCCAAAGTGCGAAGCGAGCTGCTGAAGCAGCGCGTCCACGTGATGACGAAGCCCCTGACGAGGGTCGGCAAGGCCATTGACCGTCTCGACGAGCTTGAGGCGCTGTCGCAGCTCGCGGCTCGGTCGTGCGAGCAATGCGGCCGCCGGGCCGAGCGCCAACAGGATGACGGGCACGCTCACCGGCAACGCGGGCAGCGAGCCGAGGCTGCGCAGCGACTCGGTCAGCGCCAGCATGACGGCTGCACAGGTGATCGCCAGTATCGTGGCCGGAAAGGCACCGGCCAGGACGGCGACGGCGACCACCGGGAGCACGGTTGCGATCCCGAACAGCGGGAGCGTGCCTGCGACGAGCTGGCTCGTGACGAGCAGCACGCCGGCGTCGACCCAGAGCCAAGCCTTCGAAGCGGCGCGTGGCCACCCATCCAGCGTTTTCCACAGCAGCACGCCGGTCCAGATCAAGTAGGGCAGCAGGATCGCGAGGTCGAGACCCCAAGAGGTCTCGGGGTTGATCAGCAAGACGATGCAGCTGAGAACGGCCAACAGAGCGCGAACGCCCGCGACAAACCGCAGGAAGGCCAGCGCAGAAGGAGCCAATCGCGTGGGACGATGCATATGCGACCGGGTCAGCAACATCTGCGCGTTCGTTGCACGTTCATGGCCTTGCAGGGTACCGGTGGTCGACATGACGGGACGTGGTGTGCGCGCGGTGTTCGAACCTGATCATGCGTTTGGACATGCGCTGATTTTCTGGACTGACCTGAAGCAGCGCACCCCTTGGTCATGGGATCAAGAGGCGCGCCCGCATCGCGGCCGTGACTTACTCCCGTCGGATTCCCGACAACGCCGGAGCAGGGGCTTTGGTGCGAGTGCTCTGCGCCGACGCCGTCGCTTCGAAGCATCGCGCCCGCGGAGCGCATCTTGTGATGCGACGCATGCTGAACGAAGCCTGCCTCCCGGGCTTGATCTGCGTCAACGAATTGCATGAGGCCTGGCGTCCGCACTGCTGGACGCGGTCGGAATGCTCGATCCGTCGCAGCCGACCGTGGGCGGGAGCCAGGTCGATGAGGGCCGCTGAAAATCGCCAATGGAGCGCTGCATCCCCCTCGCGCATGCAGAGCGGGCGTGCTCAGTCGCTTGACTCGCCGAAAGCGCGGAGGAACTCGTCGATGAAATGGGATGAGCCTGTCAGGGTCAAAGTGACTGCATGCCAGTGGCCATCCTCCACGGACACTTGCAGGTCGTGGTCCCAATCCATGCCGTCATCCACCGGGCCGTGCGTGTGAGGAAAACACCGCCGGGCCCAGTCCAGCACCTGATGCACCTCGGCCATGACCGCGGCGTGGTGCTCTGCGGTGGTGGAGGCCAGAGCCTCCAGCGTCGAGAAGCCTTCATCGTTGTCGCTGAGATCGAAGGCGAGGTAGTGCATCGAGGTGAGTGAGACGGCGGAAAGGTCAGCAGGTGTTCGTCAGTCAATGCTTGAGATCGCACTGTGTTGCGACGGCGCCGCCACGGCAATGCCGGTCGCCCACGAGAGATGATCGCATCGACTTCGCGTAACGTGCCCTTACGAGCTCAGGCCGCGCGATGGCAGCATCGCGCATGTTCAAGAGAAGACCCCGTTGGATCGATCAGTTTGCGACGACGATGAGCAGCTTTGGTCTTGAGGCTGACTCGGATCAGATCGTCGAGTTGGGCGAGGTTGTGTACGAGCTCCACTCCCATCTCGACCCCGCAGCCGTGGCGCGATCGGAACTCCACAAGTGGCCGCTGCCGCAGGACCCGTCCTCGATGGTGGTTCCCCTTCCTCGGCAGTCCCGTCTGTGGTCGTGAGTGGGGAGGGGTGCCTCCCATCTTTGCGCGGCCACGTTGTCCGTCGCAGGCTCAGCTTCACCCGAGCATTCGCTCGCTGAATTTGCGGGCCAGCGTGTCGGCGTCCTGCTTCTTCATCGGCAGACCTTCAAAAGCGCCGTCTATGAGCAGATGACTGAGGCCGTGCGATAGGCTCCAGCCGGCCAAGGCCAAGCTGGCGCCATGCTTCTTGTCGTGGGCGTTGGCCGCTTCCAGCACGAAGCTGAAAGCCCGGTGGGCCGCACTCTGCAGCGCCGGATGGTCGTGCTTGCGGGCCAGCAGCGGGCCGAACATGAGGCGAAACCGCTCCGGGTTCGCGCGTGCGCAGTCAACGTAGGTCTCTGCGACGCGCAGAAGCCGTTCACGCGTGTCCGCAATGGCCACTGCTTGCGCCAGCGCGTCACCCAGGATCACGAAGCCGCGCTCGGCAACGGCCGCGAGCAGCTCATTCAGGCTGGCGTAGTGGTGGTAGGGCGCGCCATGCGAGACCCCGGCCGCCCTGGCCACATCGCGCAGAGTGATGCCGTGCGCGCCGCGCTCGGCCAGTACGACCTCGGCAGCCTCGAGCAAGGTGGCGCGCAGGTTGCCATGGTGATAGGGAGGGGCCTTCGTCCGTGCACTTTGCGCGGGGCGTCGGACGGGTGTCGGGGTCGCTTTCGATGCGGGCATGACGATATCTTGACACGAGAAGGATTCAGTCCAAGAATGCGCCTATCTTTCGCATGTAAAGATAATCCCGACACTTGAACGGTTCCCTCCCATGCACGCCAGTGACTTCCTCTTCGCTGCCAGCGCTGCCGTATTGGGCGCCTTGGGCTGCATCCACCTGCTGTACACGTATCACGGCAACAAGCTCGACCCCCGGGATCCGGCGGTGCGCGAGGCGATGGAGAGGGCGAACCCGGTCATCACGCGCCAGACCACCGTCTGGCGCGCCACGAAGGGCTTCAATGCCAGCCACAGCCTGGGCATCATCGCGTTCGCGCTGGTGTACGGTTACATGGCGCTGTGTCGGCCCGGCGTGCTGAACGGTTCGCTGTTCCTCTTGACGCTGGGGATGAGCGTGCTGCTGGCCTACCTGGCACTGGCCCGACGCTATTTCTTCAGCATCCCTTTTCGCGGTGTGGCCCTGGCTTGCGTTCTGTACGCGAGCGGGTGGGTGCTGTCGTGAGGCGTCGCTCGCTCCAGATCGTGTCGGGGCTGCTGGGTGTCATCCCCGTTGTCACCGGTGTGCTCACGATGATGGGTCTTGCAGACCCGATCTACGCGGCTGCCGGTTTGCCCGTGCACGCGCTTCTGGACAGCAATCTGCGTTTCTTGGGCGGGCTGTGGCTTGTGTTGGGGCTGGCGATGTTCTGGGTGATCCCGCGCATCGAGCGCGAGACAGCGTTGTTTCGCGCGCTGTGGCTGATGATCTTCGTGGGCGGCGTCGGGCGCCTGCTGTCGATGGCTTTGGTCGGCGCGCCGCCCTGGCCCTTCATCGGCTTCACGCTGCTGGAGATCGTCGGCGCACCGTTCTTCATTGCTTGGCAAGCACGGCTGGCCAACGGTGCTGCGCCTTCGGGGCGGTCAGTCTAGAGGCCGATATCCTCGGGTGCGGGGGGCCTGCTCCGTCGCTCATCCAAGTTGCCCCACCGACCTGCCGCACGCACGTGAGGCCCGGGTTTCGACCGCTTTTCGAGCGACCGGCGGCCGCGGGCGCCACCTAGCATCGCATCTGCCGTCACTGAGATTGCGGAGGGATCGTGACCGAACGTTCTGCTTGGGCCACTGCCGCCCTGGCCCCTGGATTGCGCGCGATGCAGCGCCTGGGCACGGGTGCCAAGATCGCGCTGTTCGCAGTGCCGAGCCTGGCCATGCTCACGATCGCCGCCGCGCGCGAAGCGCAGCGCGACGCCTCAGGTTGGGCGATCCATGCCTCGGTGGTCGTCATCGTCGGTCTCGCGTATGCCGCGATCGCGCTGTATGTCCATCTCGCCCGATCGCTCACGGATCTGCAAAGCGCCGCCGCCGCGATGTCGCGCGGCGATCTGTCCCTCCGCGTCGCGATCGCGGGACGCGACGAATTCGCGGCGATCGGCCGCGCGCTGGACGCCGTCAACGAGAAGCTGTCGGGCGTCGTGGCCAACATTCGCAGCAACTCCACGCTGGTCTCGCAATCGGGCGAATCGCTGGCCGGCGGCACGGCCGAGTTGTCGGCCCGCACCGAGCAACAGATGGAAAGCCTGGAGCGCACGACGGCCAGTCTGCGCAAGCTCGACAGCACCGTGCGGCGCAATGCCGACGACGCCAGGGCCGTCGAGCAATTGGCCGGCAACGTTCACACCCTGGCCGAGAGCGGCGGCGGACAGATGAGCGGCGCGGTCGACTCGATGCACGCGATCAAGACGAGTGCCGACAAGGTGCACGACATCGTCGGTGTCATCGACAGCATCGCCTTCCAGACGAACATCCTGGCGCTCAACGCCGCCGTGGAAGCGGCGCGTGCGGGCGAGCAGGGGCGCGGCTTCGCGGTCGTCGCCTCCGAGGTCCGCGGCCTGGCGCAGCGCAGCGGAAATGCGGCGCAGGAGATCAAGGCACTCATCACCAATTCGGCGACCGAAGTGCAGAGTGGCGTCGGCCGCATCGATCAGGTCAGCGCGATGCTGAACGAGATCGTCGGCGGCGTCGCGCAACTCGCCGAGCGCATGCGCTCCATCACGTCTGCCGCGAGCGAGCAGAGCGACGGCCTCACGCAGATCTCTCACGCGATGGTCAGCCTGGACACGATCACGCAACAGAACTCGAAGATGGTTGAGCAGACGTCCAACGCGTCCACCGGCCTGGGCGACCGCGCGCGTCAGCTCGCCGACGCGGTGCGCGGCTTTCGTCTGCGCCAGGGCACGGCCGACGAGGCGCAAGCGCTGGTGAACAAGGCCGTCGCCCTGTTCAAGGCCTCGGGGCGCGCATCGCTCGCCAGGTTCACGGACGGCAGGGAAGACTTTGCCGACCGGGACATGTATGTCTTCGCCTGGGACCGTGCGCTCGTGTACCACGCCTTCGCCGGCAAGCCTGCGAACGTCGGCAAGCAGGCGGCACAGATCATCGGTACCGACGTGACGCAACTCCAGCATGACGTGTGGGACGCCGCCCAACGCGGCGGCGGCTGGGTCGACTACGATTTTCTCAACCCGGCCACCGGCCTGATCGCCCCGAAAACCTCCTACGTAATGCCGGTGGAAGACAACCTGGTGCTGGGCTGCGGGATCTACAAGACGATGTCCTGAGCCAGCTTGGACCGAGCGGCACCGGATTCGCGCGTCGCAGCGGATCTCGGTGGATACGACCTTCGCGAAAGCCGCTCATAGGCAGTAGTACCGCCTTTCAGGCGTCGGCATTGAGTCTGATTCCATCACAATCTTCGTCGACCAAGTTCCACAGGTACGAAGTCGCATGGAGTTTCCTCAGTTCGAGCAGATGGTCGCGCGCTTGGAGGCCAAGAGTCGCCAATCGCCGGCTGCCTACAAGACCAACGTGGCGCTGCTGGCATTGCTGGGCTTCGTGATGTTGGCCGTGGTCCTTGGGACGGCCACCGCCGCCATCCTTGCCCTCGTCGCTTTGCCCTTCCTGCTCTGGATGGGCGGCATTCACGCCGCCGCCGCACTTTTCGGTCTGGGTAAATTCCTGGTGCTCTTGGCATTGCCAATCTGGTTCTTCGTCAAGTCATCGGTCTCGTCCCTGTTTCAGCGGCTGCCCGTTCCCAAGGGGCTCGAGCTGCGCCCTGACCAAGCGCCTAATCTGTTCGCCGCGATGGATGCCATGCGCCGTCAGATGCACGGGCCACGCTTTCACCATGTCCTGGTGAGTGAGGAATTGAACGCCTCCGTCATGCAACGGCCGCTGTTCGGTCTGATGGGTCCTGCTCGCAACTACCTGATTCTTGGCCTGCCGCTGCTGGAGTGCCTGTCGCCCGAAGAGGCCCTCGCCGTCGTGGCGCACGAGTACGGACACCTTGCTGGTTCGCACAGCTACTTCGCGGCGTTCATCTACCGCCTGCGGAACAGTTGGGGGACAGCGCTGGCGATCTCCCAACAATGGAGAGGGTTCGTTGGGTCGGCAATGGGACGGATGGTCGGCTGGTACGCACCGTACTTCAACGCGTACACCTTCGTTCTTGCCCGAGCCAATGAATACCAGGCCGACGCGGCGGCGGCTGAACTGGTGGGAGTCGAGGTGACGACCAGTGCGCTCAAGCGAGTCGATGTCAGTGCTGCGCACTACGGCAAGTTCATGCAACGGACCTTCCGGCAGATCGCCAGCAGCGCGATGCCGCCTCCCGACCTGTCCGCTCAATGGGCTTCTGTCGCTCACGCTGCCCCTGAAGATCAGGCGCAGCGGTGGCTTCAACGTGCTCTCCGCGTGGAGGCCGCGGTGCACGACACCCACCCTCCGCTGCGGGAGCGCTTGCGTGCCCTTCAGGGTGATGACGCGGTGCTGGCTGCGAGTGTCCCCACGAATCTCGAAGGCCCCACTGCGGCCCAGGCGTGGCTGGGCGCGAGCGCAGACCTGGTGCGCGAGAAGATCCAGACCGAGTGGCGCGATCGCGTCGCTAATGCCTGGAAGGAGAGGCACGAGGAGGTCGACAAGCAGAAGCGTCGGCTTGAAGAACTCTTGTCCCTAGACGAGCCCACGCTCGACGAACATGCTGAGCGCCTCCGAGCAAGCCTTGACCTCCATCCTGAGTCAGATCTGTCGAACGACTTCGCCACGTTCATTGAAAGGCACCCGGGGAGCGCCTTGGGGCCCTACCTGATGGGTTGCTGGCGACTCGCGAATGATCACGAGGATGGATTGCAGCATCTTGAGCGCGCGGTGGCACTGGACCGCGATGCCACCAAGCCCGCTTGCGAGAAGGCATTCGAATACTTGACGGAGCGGGGCGACCCGCGTGCTGACGCGTATCGGAAGCGATGGAACGAACGCGATCGCATGGACCAGGTCGTGGCGGGACAGCTCCAGCAGCTCGATGTCGAGCACGAGCTGCGCGATCCAGACTTGACTGACGGTGAGCTCACCGTGGTCTTGAATCTTGTGAAGGCGCATCACGATGGAATCGCCAAGGCCTACTTGGCGAGACGCGTGTTGCCGGCCGACCGTGAGCGCCGGACATACGTTCTCGCGCTGGACCTTGAACCAGCCCCGCCTCGTGTCGAGACACCGCACCAGATCGTCGACCGTTTGGCAGGCACCGAGGGCTGACCCATGCATGTGATCGTCTGTGTTCTCGAAGGCAAGAACGCGGCGCTTGGACCTCGCTTGCGATTCCTTGCGCAAGCGGAGCTGAGGCTGTTCCCTTGAATCGGCGGCGACGCTCTGGCACTTCAATGAAGATGACGTGCTTGAGCTCGGAGCTCAGATTGCCGCGGGTCTACCGGACAGTTCAGCGAGATCTCCGACTAGAGAAGCGATCGCTCGCGCCGCGTACCTTCACTTCCAGGTGCCTCGCCTGTTCGTCATCGTCGACTCAAGGGCTGTTGAGTCAATGCGCGAGTCTGCTCAAGTTCAGAGCCTCGCAGCTGGACGGGTTTGTGCTCCCAGGAATGCCCGCTTTGCCCGGGAGTTCTCATCAAAGTTGATGATGCCGCGGTGGGCCGCAGCGCTTACGGCCGCATTTCATACCTGCAAGATGTGACAGGTAGTACGCTCGCGCAGTCCCTGTTCCAATGGGATTAAGAAAAGAGGAAGGGAGGATGTCAGGCCCATGGAAGCCGAAGCAGTCGCACTGATGACGAGTCAGTCGCCCGATGCGCTGATCTTGCTGACGAGTCAGGGTCGAATCGTGCACTGGAGCAGCGGCGCGAATGCGATCTTCGGCTACGACATCGACGAGGCCCGTGGACGCTCGTTGAGCGAGTTGGTGGTTCCCGCCGATCGGGCTGAGGAGCAAGCGCGGCGCCTCGACGAGACGCTGACCAGCGGCTCCGGCACTTACGAGTCCGTGCGCCGTCGCAAGGACGGTTCGCTGCTCTATGTCGACGTCTCGACCCGCCTCGTGCGTGCGGCCGATGGTGCCCCGCTCATTCTTTCGGCCGAGAAAGACGTGACCCACATCAAGGTGTTGCGCGACGCCAAGCTCATGGAGGCACGCTTCCGCGATCTGCTCGAATCGACACCCGACGGCATCGTGATGGCCAATCCCACCGGCCACATCGTCATTGCCAACAGCCAGGCCGAGCGACTGTTCGGCTACGAGTCGGGTGAGTTGCGTGGCCGCTCGGTGGACACGCTGCTGCCTGCACGGTACCGAGAGGCGCATGTGGGGCACCGCTCCAGCTATTTTCTACAGCCGCGCAAACGCGCCATGGGATCGGGGCTCGACCTCGCCGGCCTGCGCAAGGACGGCAGCGAGTTCCCGATCGAGATCAGCCTGAGCCCGTTGCGAACGGAAGAGAGCGCCTTCGTGATGAGCGCGATCCGCGACATCAGCGAACGCAAGCGCTTTGAGAAGGCCTTGCAGGAGAAGAACCAGGAACTGGCGAATGCCAACCAGGCCAAGGACCGCTTTCTCGCCGGCATGAGCCACGAGCTGCGCACCCCGCTGAACGCCATCATCGGATTCACCGGCACGCTGCTGATGAGACTTCCCGGGCCGCTGAACGACGAGCAGCAAAAGCAGCTGCGCACCGTCCAGTCGAGTGCCCGGCATTTGCTGGCGCTGATCAACGACCTGCTCGACGTCTCCAAGATCGAGGCCGGCAAGGTGGAGCTGACCTTCGAGGAGGTGGACTGCAAGGCGGTGGTCGACGAAGTCGTGGCCACGCTGCGGCCGCAGGCGCACGACAAGGGTCTCGCGTTCGCGTTCGACGCGCCAGATCTTCCCGTCGTCACCCGGACCGACCGGCGCGCGCTGAGCCAGATCGTCTTCAACCTGGCAGGCAACGCCATCAAGTTCACCGAGCGCGGCGGCGTGCATCTGACGCTGCGCTGCGATGTGCTGGACGGCGCACAACGCACCGAGATCCGGGTCGAGGACAGCGGGGTCGGGATTCCGCTGATCGACCAGGATCGCTTGTTCGGAGCCTTCACGCGTGTCAACAGCGCCCGTCCCAACGCGCCCGAAGGAACCGGGCTGGGACTGCACCTGAGCCAGAAGTTGGCCGAGTTGCTGGGCGGCAAGATCGTGTTCCACAGCGAAAGCGGGAAGGGCAGCTGCTTCTCGCTCGTCCTTTCGGACAGGTAGGCCGTGGCAGCGCGCATCCTCGTCATCGAAGACAACGCGGCCAATCTCGAGTTGGTGCGCTACCTTCTGTCGTTCAGCGGCTACACCGTGCTGGAAGCGCGCGATGGCGCGCAGGGCGTTGCCATGGCATTGCAGGAGCGCCCTGACCTGGTCGTCTGCGATCTTCAGATGCCCTTGCTCGACGGATACGAAGTGCTGGCGCGATTGCGCGAGAACCCCGCCAGCGCCGCGACGGTGATCGTGGCAGTCACTGCATTCTCGATGCCCAACGACCGGCAGAAGGTCATGACGGCTGGCTTCGATGGCTATCTCTCGAAGCCGATCGAGCCCGAGAACTTTGTCCACCAGATCGAGGCATTCCTGCCTGTCGAGTTGCAGGCGCCGCGCGCTGCGCCGAGCGTCTGAACAGGCCCACAACCATGGCAACGGTTCTTGTCGTCGACGACCAAGCCTCGAACCGCGAGCTGATCGTCACGTTGTTGAACCATGTCGGCCATACGCCACTGGAAGCGGCGGACGGACATCTGGCGCTGGCGCAGGTGCGCAGCGCACGGCCCGACCTGGTGATCTGCGACATCCTGATGCCGACCATGGACGGGTACGAATTCGTTCGACAGCTGCGCGCCGACCCGGACATCGCCCACACCAACGTGATCTTCTACACCGCGACCTTCATGGAGCGCGAAGCGCGCAGCCTGGCATTGGCCTGCGGTGTTTCTCAGGTGCTGATCAAGCCGAGCGAACCGGAGGAAATCCTGCGCACGATCGAACAGGCGCTGGGCCGGTCGACGCTGGCCCGGCCGGTGGCCGACGAGACCCAGTTCGATCGCGAGCACCTGCGCTTGCTGACCGACAAGCTGGCGCACAAGGTCAACGAACTGGAGAGTGCCAACCAGCGGCTGTCCGCGCTCACCGATCTCAATCTGCAGCTGGCGTCCGAACGCGATCCCCATGTGCTGCTCGACAAGGTGTGCCGCGGCGCCCGCGATCTGCTCGGTGCGCGCCATGCCGTGCTGGTTGCCCGAGACAAGAACGACGGCGAGTCGACGCATGTGAGCAGTTGGGGTCTCGCGCCCGAGCAGGCGGAACGGCTGCAGTCTCTGGCCGTCGACGCCGGCATGCCCGGCCAGGTGATGGCAGACGGGCGCGCGCGACGGATCGTGAATCCAGGGGGTGACCCCATCGGCGTGGGACTCCCGGGGGATTTCCCGCCCCTTCACAACGGCCTCGTGGCGCCCATCGTTTCCTTGAACCGTGTCTACGGGTGGATTCTGCTGATCGACAAGCTGGGCGCGGAAGCGTTCGCCGACGACGACGAGCACATCCTGGCCATCTACGCCGCCCAGGCCGGACGCATCTACGAGAACGGCAGCCTGTACAAGCAGATCAAGCACACCGCAGAGCAACTGGAGATCGAGGTCGAAGAGCGCAAGCGCGTCGCGCAGGATCTGATCATTGCCAACGACGGCCTGGAGCTCCGCGTCAAGCAGCGCACCGCCGAATTGCGCGAGGTCATCGACGGGCTGGAGAGCTTCAACCGCAGCGTGTCACACGATCTGCGCGGGCCGCTGGGCGGCATTGCCGGTGCCGCCCGACTTGCCCAGGAGTTCATGGCCGAAAACCAGAGCGAGAAGGCCACCCAGTTCCTGCGGGTCATCGCGGCGCAGGCGGACACGACGGGCGAGCTGGTGGATGCCTTGTTGGAACTCGCCCGGGCGAGCGACACGAGTCTGTCGATTCAGCGGGTCGACATGACCACGCTGGTTTCCGAGGTGGTGGCATTCTTGCAGCTGGCGCGCCCTGGATCACAGCTTCCAATCGTCGTGGAGCCCTTGGTCGAGGTCGACGCGGACCGCAAATTGGTGCGCCAGGTGCTGGTGAACCTGATCGGCAATGCGTTGAAGTTCGCTTCCGAGAATCCGCAACCTGAGATCCGTGTCGGGATGCTCGATGCGACGCCGGTGTACTTCGTCAGCGACAACGGCGTTGGTTTCAACGCCACGCAGGCGCAACGCCTGTTCAAGCCATTCCAACGCATGCACGGCTCGCGCTTCAAGGGCTCGGGCGTGGGCTTGTCCATCGTCAAGCGAATCGTCGACCGGCACGGGGGACGGCTGTGGGCGGAGAGTACACCGGGCCAAGGCGCCACGTTCTACTTCAGCTTCGGTGGGGCCACGCCATCTGCGAGCGGCGTTTGACGATCACTTCGCGGCCGACGCCGCAGGCGTTGCCGCCGGGCTCTTTGCGCCCGCCACCATGCTCAGTGCGACGTTGACCGTGCCGTCCTTGCCGGCCGTCGATTGGGCCTCCTCGACACGGATGCGGTCCGCCGCCACGCCCAGCTTCACCAGCCCGCCACGGATCGCATCGCCGCGCTGAGCGGCGAGTGTGCGCAGACGGGCATCGTCGACCACGTCGGCATCGAGCAAGGCTTGCAGCATCAGTGCGTGCAGATCGGCACCGCGCAGGCGCTGGGCTTCGTCGGCCGACAGCGGCGCGGGCTTGGCCTTGAACAGCGAGGACAGGCGCGACACCAAACGCCCGGCACCGTTCGTCGGTGCGGGGTCGGGGTTGGCCTGCTGGAAGCGTTGTTGCAGCGACGCGAGCGCCTCGGCGCCCAAGCGCTTCTCGAACAGCTGCTCCAGCGCTTCGCGCGTCGCAGGCTGTGCGGTGCTGATCGGGCCGGGGTCTTCACCGGCGGTCAGCGTGCGGCCGTTCTGCTGTGCGACGGCGCGCCGCAGCTGGAATTCCTTGATCGCCTCGCGATCCGCCTTGGGGTCGAAGTCGGCATGCACCGAGAGTGCGATGCCCGCGCGCTTGCCCATCAGCTTGGCCAGGTTGGCCAGCTTCTCCTGCTCGGGCGGTGCGAGTTCGGCCGAGCCACCGTCGAACGCGATCTTGTCCAGCTTCTCGCCGTCGATGCCCAGCGCCGCACCCAGCGCCCTGAAGGGCGACGTGATGACCTTGGTGATGACGTTGACGATCGCCTTCCAGACGATCTGCCCGTAGCTGAACTGCGGGTCGTCCAGGCTGCCCGAGACCGGCAGGCCCAGATCGATCTTGCCGTCGGAGTCGGCGAGGATCGCGATCGCCAGGTCGAGCGGCAGGCTCATTGCGGTCGGGCTCTCGACGCGCTCGCCCAGCGTCAGCTTGTCCATCACGATCTGGTTCTCGCCGGCCAGCTGGCGCTGCTTGATCTTGTATTCGAGGTCCAGCGACAGCTTGCCCGATTCGATCTTGCGCCCGGCGAAGGTGGCCGAGTAGGGCGTCAACGTCGTCATCTCGACGTTGCGAAACACCACTTTCAGATCGGTGAAGCCGGTGGGGTCGAACAGGTTGATCTGCCCGACCGCGCGGGCCAGGCCGTACTGGTCGACCACGCCGTCGAACTCGACCTGGGCCGCACCGCCGGGTCGACTGGACAGACCGACCATCTGCCCTTTCAGGTTGTTGATGCGCGCGCCGAACGGCAGGGCCAGCGACAGGTCGGCGAAATCCATCTCGCCGTTGGTGACGCGCACGCTGGCGACGTCGACGCGGTAGGGCGCCGCGTTGCCCGCCGGCGCAGAGGCCGCGGGCGGGGGGGCGGGCGACTTGGCCTCGGGCTTGAACAGCCGGGTCACGTTGACGGTGCGGTCCTTGAAGATCACCAGCTTGCTGTTCAGGCCGTCCAGTCCGAGTTCGCCGATCTGAAGCCGTTCCTGCGTCGCCGCCAGCCGCTTGCTCGACAGCGACTTCCAGCCCAGGATGGGGTCGTTGGTTCCGGCTTCGTTGAGCTGCAGCTGCTTGACCGCGAACGCGCCGTCGTACGAGGCCTTGCCGCGCTGGTAGCGCAGACGACCTTGGGTTTCCACCTTGCCGCTGGCCAACACCAGGTTGGTCGTCTTGGCCAGCAGCGGCTGCGCCGGGGTCAGGGCCAGCTCGGTCAGCTTCAGGTTCAGCTCGGCCGACGGGCCCGCCGGCGAGACGCGACCGCTCGCCTCGAACTGCCCGCCTTGCTTGACGCGGAACTGCAGTTTCACCGGCAGTTCGGCCTTCGGATCGTCGCTCAGGCCTTCTGCTGCGGCGCTCAGCTGCTCGATGTTCAGGGTGATGGGCGGCGTCACCGATTCTTCGCGCAGGTTCAGCTGGAAGTCCTGGGCGTCGATCTTGCCG
>Ga0307509_10005526_pt1 | contig 17539 bp, 16 predicted proteins | sample 10_EM_MG_FD_202245 | JGI IMG/M metagenome (GOLD analysis project Ga0307509, IMG submission 202245) | Populus trichocarpa ectomycorrhiza microbial communities from riparian zone in the Pacific Northwest, United States - 10_EM | ecosystem: Host-associated > Plants > Roots > Unclassified | place...
CAAACTTGTATGTCTTGTGTTCCAAAAAAAAAAACGCTCAGTCAATCTGATACACTCCATTTATTCGATAGTGGAATGAAATTGATAGAATTCTGCTACTCGATTCCGAAGCATCATCGCACCACTCGTGCTGTGTGCCCTCATCATCAGACTCACCCACGAAATCCAAATCTATATCTACCTGGACGGACGCATGGCAAGTGTATGAAGACGTGTGTATAATATGTGCCGGCCTCTGGATGGGCAGCTGGCGAGGCAACTCACCCATGTCCTATTCAACCGCAAACGGGCCGGAGAACTGGGGCTCAGTACGCCTTGAAGGAGACGACGATCTCACTGTCGACGGAGCGTATGTGAGGAACGTTGGTATGGGAATCGAAGGTCGGCCCGTTGACGGAGGCTCGACGTTGGGTGTTAGCTTGGCGACATCAAAGTCTTCGAGGAGGGCCAGCGCCGTGTCTTGGTCAAGCGGGAGAGCGACAGTCGTTGGAACTGGGAATGGGAAACAGCGGCAGGTGTCGTCGACGTCAGCTCCACCAGCTGCGGCCTCTGCTGATGGGGATGATTATGCAACTGGCTCTGGCTCTGGCCAAGAGGGCGACGGGCATATGAAGGATGGCCAGCTTCTGACAACTATGGCCATTCTCCAAACCTTCCATGCGCATACGCTATTCCAACTTTCGGTGCTGGAAAACCTCCTAGCTCAACGGGGCCTTTCTCAACTATCATCCTCACCGGTGGCTGCCAGACCAAGAGATAATGTGTTTCAACTTACACCCAAGGACATCCTCGCGTTCGAGTTGGGCCCATTGAGCGGATTTGATGCCAAGTATCTCGAGTGGCTTGTACAGGAGTACGCTGGGAATGGCGTGAAAGTGGTTGTGAAACGTGGGTGGAGAGATTTGCTGAATGCGCTCTTTGGGTATAGCTAGCTCTTATGATGGAGCCTCAGCGTCGCTGATTTTTATTCTGTATTTTCCGACTGACATGCTCCGAGGACACACTCCACCACGGATCTCTTCTTTTCTTTTATTGTTGATACCGATACCCATTTTCATCATTCATTTTTCCTTACCAAGTTAGTCAAACCTTACCCTGGTGACGATCTGGAGGAAGTAAATTTCAGGTTTGTTATTGCTGATGTATCTTACATGCGTATCCCGTAGACGCTGTTGCTTGCTTCTCCAGACTTACTAGGCTATCCAATACCATAAATTGTCCAGTTTTCGTGCACGTCAAGTATATCGTTAAGTCTATCTTGGAAAAACTGGTGGCGCCCAGCTGGACATCGCGTTCGCATCACAAGCTCACGACAGTGACATATCCTCAGGCTCGCTTCGGCATCAAGACCTGTTAGTCCGGCCGTAGGTATGTTGCAATAGCAATGCTTTCAAAATCTTATTCGCAGGGATTGATTGACAAAAAGGAACATGCGGAGCTGGACCAGTCAAGGTTGCCCAATGCACCAATAGCAAAACTGTGAAAGATTATTCAATAAGAGCATTTCTTTATTTAACAAATCAGTTCTACGTTACATTTAGTTATGAATATAATATTTGAGCTGGGATTTGATGGAAGCCATGGTCAGTCAGGTAAGCAAATCGACAAATGGCCGATTAGATTTCAGCACGCCATACAAAACACGCCTCTTTTTCTCAAACTTTACATCAAACGCTTCGGGAGAGAACTCCCGAGGAGGATTTTCCAAATTTCGGGTCCAATCAGTTGCTTGAGTATCACCTTCGAGCCCTCCGACACGGCTATCGGGATCCACAGTCAGCTGGAATGACTTCAAATGCGGAAGCTATGTCTTGTCCGATGCGTGTTCGATCCAGTCGCCAAAATAGTGAAGGAAGGGGAGTGAACGAGTGTAGCGCAAGGTCAATTTCTCGACGGATGGAGGAATATAAAATGCCAGGTAGGTGTCCAAGCTATCCATGTAACCCGCAGTTAACCGAAATTCTCGGATGTTTGTGCACTTTCGAAGACGGTCTTTGAAGTCCTGAGGATAATACATGTTCAAATCACACCCATTTGTGCTTTCGATTTCGAGAACTTCTAAAAACTTTGTAAAGTTTGCGACATTGTCGACTCCATAACAAAACATGTCGCAAGCACCATTCTCCAATGTGCGTAGGTGCTTGAGACGGGTGAGGTCGCGTGGAAAATGTTCTGGGCCAACGCAGTGGTTCAATGTAAGAGATGAAATCTGGCAGAAAATTTTGGGTGCCCGTTTGATAAAGCCGCAGGCGCCAATATTATGGAGAGTGAGTGATTCAAGGTCATTCCATTGATGTTGAAGGGTGTTCAGAGGCTTGATGCGGCAGGAGATAATGTCCGGTGTAGGGAATAATGCCAAGTGCTTTGGGGAAAGTCCATCCAAAGTTTTCCACTCCCTCGCTGTAGGTTCGATTTCAAAACGCGGGTACCACAGGACAGAATCTATACGTTCAGAGGGAGCTTTCTGCATATCTTCCTTGACCAATTGCCTGAGTTTCTTCAACATGTGGTTCCAGGACCATGTTCCTGCAGAATCGTCAGGATATTTTACCACTTCGCCCAGACCATATTTCATAGCAGAAAGGTCCACCCAGAGAATGCGTTTGCCTTGCGTACAAGCCGAAATATGACTGTAAGGTTCTGGTAGCTGTCCAGCATCAGATGTGAATTGGGCTATCGGTTTAATGCTGGAAATATGAGCGGAATGAAACCTCCATCGGCTCGCCAAATTAGAAGGATTCCAAGTGCGTCGAAGGCCGAGTCTTGACGTCAAAGAGAAAGAGCTTCCATTTCTGAAAGCAGAAAATGGGGAGAGCCTGTTAAGCAGGGCCATTATGTATCACTTTAGGATCGCAAGATTCGTATTAATCGTTAGCACGACCAATAGTGAAAAGAAGAATTATTTACTTGAACACGGTGGAACTAGTGCAAATCGAAGTTCAAAGGCTCTTTCAAAAAAGTTTCAACCTTGAACGGAACCTGATGATCGCTGGCACGTGATACTGATACTCCTTGCTTCGTACCTACCACCTCTAGGTCTCAACCATCGCTCGCATTGGCGGGCTTCTCAGTTTTCACCCACTTACCGTTCTAGATGTGGCTGAATATCTTTGACTATTCAGCAATACTCGATTACATGGATTATCCCATTTTTCCTAGTCTTCCAGAGACATGTTAGTATAAAAGCAAATCGACAGCGGTGATGTTTCCTCCCGCCCGTCGCAGCTTGTCTCGAACGGTCATGTCTTCCGAAATGGGCCGGAGAGCACTACCATGCTTTCGCCCACTTGCTGGCTTTTCTGATGCTAAGCTACCATAAATGACTGACTAGTCGACCCCTTCGATACCTCCCGCGATTTACAACCAACTATAACCAACATTGCCTATAAACACCTCCAAAAGGTCCTTCAGCTCCCTCGTTCCATTTCTACCTACAACCAACACCCCACTACTTAACCAAGGTGGCATATCGATGTCAATCCATACTACCCCACCCATTTTTGTCTTCCTTACTCTTTCCGGCCGCACGCACACGTCCTACCCTCTCACAAAGGACCAATTTTTTCTTCTTTGAGTCCGAGGTTTTCCACTCCGTCAATGTCGCAAAACAAGAGTCTTCGGAACCATTTCTTTTCTATTTAGCTGCCTCACCCGCTCTACTCTATACCTTCATCACCACTCGTCGAAAGTCTCGCATATGAAAATGACTGTTTAACGATTTCACGACTGATCATCTTATAGATCGCTATCACTGGGAACTGGCCTTCGCATCCCACCATGCAGCTACTCCTCCTTTATCTTCTGTGAAACCTACATGAACACGATGGTAAGAGTGACCTTCCAAATTTAGATATACTTTCTAAATCAGGAACATCATGTTCTAACGACAATAGAGGCAGGAATATTGGATTTGTTATCATCCTTGGTGGCAAAACAGTTGGCTGGCAGAAAAAAACCGAATCAATCCTTCACTGAAGCAGTCTATGCCGTTCTAATCTGGCTGGTATTAAAATTCAAGATTGGACTGGACACTCAATTGTTGCATGTCAGCCTCACAACATATTTATCATGTCAGCCTCACAACATATTTATCATGTCAGCCTCACTACATATTTATACGACATCAATTCAAGGCTGCCTTTTCTTTGAGCATCACAGCCCATCGACTGTTGTATGTTTTTTACCTGTCCCTTGCGCCTCGACCATGCTCATTGTTGTATCTCCGTCCAGGTGCATTCCAAATCTCCAATATGTTGATGGCAGCACTGCGTGAATTCTTCATCCACCGTAGCCCGTTAAATGGCATCAGAGGAAGGCCCATCACCATGGCCACATTTGCTTGTCCCAAGGAGCTCAGAACACATCCAAAGATTCGGCAAGAAGCCATCTCATTGGCGTGGAGGTTTGCGGCTATCTCTGGTTTGGACCAAGCTGGCGCAGATTCCATATCCATCTTGTACACCAATCAGTTTTTTGTGACATCCCAAAACAATTGACTTTGCCCTGTAGTGGATCTTTCCACAAGTCCTTGAAGCCTGATGCACTCCATTCTGACAAATACAAGAGGCTGACAGCCAGCGTCTATGATAAAAAGGGGGGAAGGCTCTATTTTCGCAGGATAACAGATGAAACCTTTTGGAACGGGGTACATATCCCACGTAATACAAAAGGTGCTCATTGGCCTGCCGGGCCAATTTATGTCAAGTCAACCGAACAAAAATTTCGCAAGTGCGTATTTATTACCATGCAATATATTGACTAGCTGACACACACTGAATGGCAGATTTATCAAGGCCTTGGTGAAGGCGAAGGCGAACCCGTTGGCGAAGGCGAACCCGTTGGCGAAGGCGAACCTGTCGGCGAAGGCGAAAGCGGCGAAGATGAAAGCAGCGAAGGCGAAGGCAATGGCGGTGAAGGCTACAGCGAAGGCGGTGAAGGCGATGGCGAAAGCGCTGATGGCGATGGCGATGGCGGCGAAGGCTATGGGGGGAGGGCGACAAAGGCGGGAGCAGTAGCAGGGCAAGAAGCGATGAAGGTCGGATATGAGAGCAATAAAGGCGAGGGTGAAGCTTAGAGCAACCAGGGAGCGGTGTTTGGATTCTTATTTCATTCCTTCGTCATGACCTTCCAGATGTCATAACAGACTAAGTTAGAACATCGGGATTTTGGAGTGAAAAATCACTGGTGGCTCTAGTAGTAGTCTACGAATCTAGTTCTGATTCACTTGCTTTTCCAGAATTAGGCTATCTAAATACTAAAGAGTTCATCTCGTCAGGCTGGCTATGGGAAATTAATCTAATACCATAAATTGCCCAGCTTTTATGCACATTGCTTTTACTTACATATATCACTGAGGCGTCGCTCAACGTTCAACACAGGCCTTGGCCACAAATCGGTCAAAACTGTGACCATACCGTGACCTTGCTCATCACTTTACCACAGCTGGAATCTAGCACTTCAGATTCATACCAAATTCGTACTACACCTATTCATTTTATCAGGACAAATGGATCCCTTCGAAGTGCGGATGCAGTTTATTGAGGTCCTCCGTCGACTCAATGCGTCAGTTGAACAGCCCCTCCCTGTCCCAAAAACCATTGATTGATTTTTCTCTCAAGCCCAGTTCACAACATTCCATTCAAAAAGTCGTCAGTTTTGCGGTCAAATACTTCCCTCCATGTGGTGAAGATATCTGGGATTGTATTATTGAAGAAACAGAAAAGGTGTGTCTGTATACTGCGAAGGAGGCTGGCCACTCACTACGGGGCGCTAATTTTCTTGCTCACGCAGGGTTCAATCAATTCTCGAATAAACATCCTTTACTTCCTGGACTCACTATGCGAGACCTCGCTAATAGCCAAATCTCACTCAAGGTCTGAGCGATCGAGAGCTGCCAACGCAGACGGCCTCTACGTCGCATTTGTCTCGCGAGACCTCCACCGAATCATCGATTCAATCGTACCGCAAGGTAGACAGGGCCTCCCAAACCTCGTCAGCACAAAACAAGTTCGTTGACTATCATTTTTATGTTCTCCGCCCCACTAACGTTCTGACAAAGGTTCTCGAAAGTTGGAGAAGTAAACGATACATGGACCCCCAAAAAATCGACGAGGTCCTCACCTCCCTCGATTCTCGTCCAACTATTGCCTCATCCGAGGAGCCAATGAACAATAAAACCAGTCCTAAATTCACCTCATCCCCGCAACAGGCCCTCCCTCGCGGAGAAGTCAACAAACGCATCGAACAAGACCGAGAGCGACACAAACGACTGCGAGAACGAAGATGGGTACAGCCGACTTCACACAACCCAGCAACATTTCAACCTCCACAACTAGCTACCTTTTATCCATTGACGGAGCCAGGAGACGGACAGGAAGAGCTGGCGCTGGATATTGAATTTGAGAACGAGTGGGAAACGACGAGTGATTGGAACGAGGATGATGAGGAAGCCATCGGAGAGGAGGCTGAGCTAGCATTTCCCAGTGACGATGAAAAACCTAGTCTACGAGCCTCCAAGGTTTCGTGATATGTTTCGTGCTATGTATATTAAATGGATAAGTCTACGCTTGAGCATGTCTCCACGGATAAGGTATTCTAGTATCATCATGAGTTGGCAAAGTAGATCGTGAGGAGGGACATGACGGTCATAGAGGTGGTAATTACTCCTCTCTTCGCCTCTTAAACTTTCCCTTTCCTTCCCTGGTAAAACGATCCATCATAAGTGACAATCCGACAAACACGAAGAAGGGAGTGGCTCACAAGAATCCTCGTTCTTTTCTCTTCCGACTGTCCTTCTTAATCACATTCCTCTGCATCTTCCGTCTCGCAGCCGCTTCTGGGTTCGTCGTGGCCTGGAGAACTCGTGCCGTCTTTCGCTCTCTACGGAGCCCAAGTACGCTCTGCCGGATTTGGTTGTACACGTTCGCGAACTTGGTTGTGCCGACTTTGGACTGTACAAGGTCCTGCAGCTCAACGGCAGTTGTCTTTAGTTCCTCTATGAATTTCGTAAGCGACAACCCACTAGTTGAAAGTAGGGAAAAAAAAAACTTTACCCATTTGCGAATCGCGGATCGTATCATCTTCTGTCAATCTATACACAGGCGTGAGGATGTGGACGAGGAACTGCTCCAACCTGGCTGCATCCATGTGCGAAGCCATGCAAGCAAACCAACGGAGCCCAGCCAGAGGTTGTTGGGACCAATTAGGCTGAAAATTGTAAGGATTAGAAAGTTATATATCTTGGGGAAATTAGAGAGAGAGGTTACCTTGCTCGCAGCCTTGCTCCGTCTGGCAATATGACCCGACTTGATCTGGTACGACAATTTCGAGAATAACCAAGGCAAAGGGCTATTAAGCCCCTTCAGATTATCTCCACCCATCTGCGTATGCGCATTCACGACGTTTTCCCCGCCTTCGTCGTCCAGAATATCCTCCGCATCCTCGTCGATGGGTGCAGCGTCAATGATGGGGACGAGGTAAAAGCATTTTCCGAGGTAGAAAAGGTTCTTGACAATTTGTACGCTCAGCGCTTCGTCAAGATGCTCGCTCTTGAGTTGTTGGGTAAATTTCCTCGCAATGGTTTGCATTCCGACCCCCGAGAATGGGTGTTCCGCAGGCAGGTCCGGCTGAGGTGCAGCAACGGGCATAGAATTGAAGAAAAGGCCAAGTAACCTGGAGGCGGCCGTCCGCACCCATGCATGAGGGAAGAGGAGATGGTCGACAACTAGCTTCCAGCTAATCTTATTGTCTTCCTTCACAAAATCGGAGAAGACGCCAAGAATCTTCGAGAGTACGGTCAATGCATGATAAGGGAGCTGCCATTCGAGTTCGACGTCTATTTGATGATTTTCTTCCAAATCCTCTGCCGTCGACATGGAGGAAGCACTTCTTTCCAAGCAGACCTTGAGGTTATCCAAAATAGAGCTAACATACGGCGATGAATCCTCTCGAGCAACGTCAATGATAAATCCATAAACTTGAACAGACACCCATGTCAAGAGCGGTTTGGAAGTTTGGGAAATCCAGGAATGCAGGTGCGAGAGAAGGATGGCTTGGCGTTCTTCGTCAACTCGAGTCCATAGGTTCTTGAGAAGTTGGGCGGCCATTTCACGGCATTTCGCAGACTCGTCGTTAGCGATAACCATGACGAGTGCCACGAAGAGCATGTCTGCGTATTCCTGAATCAAGTTGGCTTGGAATTTGATAATGACAGCTCCTAAGATTTCCATAATGCTCGTCCGTCCGCTCTCGTGAATATAGGAGAGGTTATTCGCAAAGAAGCCCATCTGTTTCTGTAACCGGCCCTTTCCCTGCGGATAGTCGAGGAGGAATTGGAGGAGAACCCCGCGACAGAGTTCCTGGACTTGCGGGGATTGACTGGTTACTGCAACCTCTGAGACTTTAGCCATGAGGTCGTAGATTTCCGGAACAACAAATTTCCGCGCAACGATGGCACGTAAAAGCGCGAAAACCGAGGCTTGGCGAGTGGGTTCCTCGAGATCTGGAGAAAGGAGTTCGATAAGGTAGATGAGGTCTTTCTCTTTGACCTGAACAGGTGGCCCGTCCCGCAGAACCGTTCCCAACGATTTGAATGCGACTTGGACAAGTTCGGATTCGGTGTTGCCTGTTTGCCTGATGATGTCGAGGATCTGTTGCACGATGACCGGAAGGGATTTGTTCATGGCTTTCAAGGGACATTTGGCGAGATCGGCAGCACACCGCATGCCGAGGATTAGTACAGAGGCATTGGTCGAATAAAGGGTGTTTCCTACAACGACGACCATAGATTCCAGACGAGACATGAGGCTACTATCGCGGAAGTCGAAGCGGTTCCGTTTCAAAGCCGTGTGTAGAAGGTCAAGGCCAAATGTGACGAACCTGAGGCAGTCCCTTGTCAGATGCTAGTCAGTGAAGATACAAAGTAGACATACCGGTAAGAATTGTTAGCGTAATGGTCCACATTGGTTTCGACCTTCCGCTTCGTTTGAACGATTGCATCGCCTTTAACGCTTTGCTTCCTTCGAGATGGCGTTTGCTGGAGGAACTTTGCATTTTGGCTGATGAACGTGTTGCAAAGAACGAGGAGCTCCGGTGGTATCAGATGAGGATTGCTGTTAAGACCCGTCGCCACCCGCCTGAGGACCTCGTCAACGAGACTCATCACCTTGACTGACTCCGTTTCATGCATCACATTCTTGATCGGAACCAGGAGGCTACTGATCTTCGATGGAGTGATATTTTTCGCCATTATCGCGAAGGAATCGAGGCCCCGAGAAGAGGATGCACGAACCTCCCTCATTTTGGTTTTGAAACCCTCAGCCTGTACATCCTTGCCCGACTCTCCAAAGATTACCTCTGAAGAGACGTAGGCCACATCGTTGACACAATCATCCAGGCCAGGGAATGATTTCGCATGATCTCCTGAGGTAACGTGGATGATCAAGGAGTGAACGGCGTATGCAAGGACATGCAGTTGTGGGCCTCGTAAGAGCGCAGCTCGTAGTTCGCGAAGGATAATTGGAAGGTAAGATGGCCCCAAATTGACGGCTATCCGATTCAGAGAGTCTCTCACTAAATCTCTAGTCTCCTGAGATTTACTTCGGAGAATTTGACTCAAGATGGTTAAGAGGCGAGTGATTTGCGATTCTCGAGACGCTGCAGGAAGATGCATGGCGACGGTGACGATACCAACCGAGATTGGAATTCGGGCGTTGTCGTCGGTGTTGACGTCGTGTTTCTCCAAGTGGGCCAAAAGACTAGGAAGGAAACGAAGGTTTACAGCGTCGGCTATTCGAGTAATCTTCTTCGATTCCCGAGCAGTCAAGGTAGCATCTTCAGTCAGCTCTACTTCGGCGTCTGTCGTATCCACACCCTCCGCATCCTCCAGTACCCCTTCGTTATCATTTGCACTCTCGGTTTCAATAACAACATCTTCCATCGGAAAGTGGAAGTTATCAAGTAGGGCCACCAATGTCCTAAGGTAAACGCGTTCAGATTCATCTTTCGCCCTCGACAATTTGAGGTACTTCTGCACTAATGCATAGTACGATCCCCAAGGTAATTGCTTTGCCATACGGCCGGTTGCGAGAATTGCGTCATTTACAAGGTGATGGTCGATGGAGCTGGTAGAAGTAATGTAATTTCCGACCAGTGGCACGAATATTTCTGCGATCGTGGTGCTTCGTAACTCTCCCGCTTCGCAGTGATCGGCCAGCCTACGAAGCGCTCGAGAACGTCGATGGACTTGAATGTGAAGAATATTGTTGAAGAAATTGGCTTCTTCATCACCACCCTCCAAGAGAACCCGCATCTCCTGTAAAGACGATACACCTTGGCATTTATCGACTGCATATGCAATAACTCCAAGAATCTCAGCGCGAACCAATTCGTTTTTCGATCTTAGGCCATTCTTCAACCCAGGATAAAGCACTTTCAGGAAGGTATTCTCGTGGTCGGAGGGCGTCGAACCTGCGACCAGATCAATGAAATGTCGCATCGTATAGGAAGCACTATTCCGGACAGCCAACTCCGCTGGATCTTGAATAAAATTGAGCATGTTGTACAAGATAGGAATCCATGATGAGTTGGCAAGGGACTTGTAAACGGTTTCGTTGAGGGTCGAGAAAGCGTCAAGTCGACGATCGAAATCAGGTTCATCCATGCGCTTGACAGAATAAGCATTCATAGACTCCAAAAGGTTGGCGAGTTCGACGAGCGATGCATCGAGGATGGCGAGACGATGGAAAGCGTAAACAAGGTTGAGTCTCGCGGGACGTGACCTCAAAGACTGGAATAGCTGTGATAGCAAGCCATACGCCTTCTGGTACGTGGCACTTTGTCGGTCCTTCATCTCGGGGATCAAGTGCACAAGTTCTCCAACGATCTTCACCAGTCCAGCCTTGACCTTTTCGGGGACAACTTTGGCAGGTTGTCGAAGAAGGGGGTTGAATAAAGTGAGCAAAGTCGATGCTTGATCCGCATTTGTGGAATATTGCGCGATTTCGGACAGGATATGGATTTGACGCTGACCAATAGGCGTGGCAATGGTGGAAAAGCCCTTCATCCTCTCCGCTAATATTGAAAGGTTGGTGAGAAGGCGAGAAACGTGCGGCTTCAAGACGTTGTCGCGTGTATAGTCGTCTTCCATGGAGCAACTTAGGAGGTTGTCAACGATATCGAATATCTGAGAGACCACCGAAGGCTTCACATTCGTGGCAATGAGGCAGTCGTAAATGCGAGGAAGAGTTTCGTCGTTGAAGTCCACCAACTGCGGGATATGTACTCCATCTACAGTCCAGACATAAAATAATTCCAGCAACGCTGAGGGAGCCTGAATGTTCTCCCTATCGAGCGTAGGAAGTCGAGGGGTAATCAAAGCGGCGAAAATGGTCTTCATATAAGGAGTAAAGTCGAAGATTACAGGAATTCGGAAGAAATCCGCGAGACGCTTAAGACCGAGCTGCCGAATGGACCTGATCAACTTGGAAGACGAAGTCGGTAGATCTCCTGTTTCTGCAGCTTCAACGATTTCGAATTCATCCACAGGTGTGTCGTCTGTTGCACCAGCGACCTCTCCCTTCTCCTCAAGGTTCATTTGTCCTATGGGCGCTGCTATTCGCGCTTGGGCAGTGCCAGTCAAATTGATCGTCATGCCGAGGATTGCTGGCCAATATCCAAGGAGCCGTGAACCGAGATTTTTCAACACATCGCCAAGAAGTGTCAAAAATCCGATGAATTGCTTCTCAGATCCATTGTCATCACTCATGTTAATGACTTCGAGCTGGAAGCCATCCTTCAACCCCGAGGCAGGGGAAGTGTGATCCCAGCCAAAGGGCCTCAACATCAAATCGACCAATAAACCGAGCTCCCTCTCGGAGCAGGCACCAAACGCACTCAAAACAGCTGCTCGACGATCCGCACCGCCACCTCCGCCACCTCTCCCTCTCCCTTTCTTCTCCAGCATGACACCGAAGAGAAGACGAATAAAGACGTCTACGAGCTCTGCTCGAGACGATGCTGGGATGTCGTCCATATGAAGCAGCGACAGTTGGTCTCGCCATCTTGTTTCGTCGAGCAATGCCCAAATACTATCTTCGTAAGGCGAAAGATGTGGTGATTTGTATGTGAAGAGGCACGAGAGTGCGGTATTCTGTAGAGGGCGGTCCGGATGAGAAAGGAGTGTAGTATACAGTGACTTGAGGTTGTCAGTGCCGTAGAGTGCCTTTGGATTGGAGAATTTAGAAAAGAGAGTTAACCACGAGATAAGTTTTCCTTTGGGTAGGGCGCTAGATGTGATTGACGTCTGACTTTGACCATTTAACGACAGAAAGTGAGGTATAAGTTCGCGGTTGTGCTTTTCCGCCAAAGATGAACACTCGCTGAGTGTTGCGAGGAGCTGATGTTCGTATGAGGCGACATCGAATCTGTCGTTGGCGGCCTGTTCCTGAAAGCCAAAGTCGTTAGCTTAGATTGTCGAACAAACGTGATGGATCAACCCATACCTTCATTAATCGTCTGTTCTCTCCTTCAGGATCTTCCCATATCAAAATAACACTCCTCAGCTTATGCGCGCTAGGATCGCGCCAAGTTCTCTCCTCTTCCCATGGATCTCCTACGGAGGTTTCGTCGCCGCCACAGCCTTCTTTCGAGTGCTGATTATCCCCCAATGAGGATCCTTCCAAACCGTCTCCAACACCTAAATCCTGCGATGTGACCTTCCTCAGCTCTTCAAACAAAAGCCTCCAGACAAGGTCTCCAAACCTCTGGGCCAACAAGGAAAGTGCTGCAGCTGCCGGCGACCAGAGCGGCCTCAAATTGACTTTCAGCTGCGCAATTAACCAACGTGCACACAAGTCTGCGCCTTTCTCGTCGCCGACCACCTGCCCTACCCGTCCAATCCTAAGAACCCTCTCTCTGACACCTTGGAGGTCCAAAGGAACTTCCTCGCCTTGTAGACAGCGTTTGAGAACTTCAATTTGATTGTGGGCTGGATCCACGAGTTTCGAGTCCATAAGTCGCAAGGCAGCAAGGCGGATTGGACGCGAGTGCGAAAGAAAGGCGGAGTGTAGCGGAGGGTATATCAGAGGTAATGGGATAGGCGCGGTGAATGGACTGGAAAATAAAATAAAAATAAGCATATTCCCAAGCAACGGATGGTATGAAAAACATTACGAACCTCGTCTGCGCGACTGCAACAAGACCAGAGAGGACTTCTGCAGACCAAGTCCAGTTTTCCAACGTTTTGCGTGTCCATGAACCCAAGTCGACCCTGGCTGCCCACTCGGAAGAATCACGCTTAGAAATAGCGTGCATGCACAAACCCAAAATTTGAGCTGAATGCAATTCCTTCGTCGTCAGGTCTAAGTGGGAGTTGACGATGTCAATGAGCGGCGCCGTGACAAGGCCTGAGCACAGAGGTAGCAGGGTGCAAAGGTCGTCTAACTCGGAGATCTGGAAACTTATGTCAGTAGGATTGAGACAACCAACTGTCACCAGACTTGCCGATTCTTCTCGAGACCCCTCCTTCCATTTAGCGTCCTTCAATCTCGCGACAACAAAAACCTCGATCTTTTTACTCCAAGCTAACCAGACCAACTCTAACTCCTTCGTGTTTTCCAAATGCTTTCCCCTCGCCAAGCCGCCTAAGAAGGCTAAAAACCTCCTCGGTTCGTGCTGGAAAAGTCCCAATTCTGGCTTGGTGGTGGACTTGTAAACCAGGGTCAACGCAAAGCTCCTCCATCCTGTCCAGCCCATGTCTGCCAGACACGAGTAAAATTTCAATGTAAATGGAAGAGTTGTCGGGGAACTCCAACACCGTTGGAGGAATTTGAATCCGGGTCCTGACCAGAGCGAAATGTCGCCAGCGACGAACAAAGCAGTCGTATATTGAAGTAGGGCTGAGTGAATGCCGGAAGAAATGGGCAACTTGTCGAGGTTTGCATATAGAGTGGTTTTTTGGGATGCTAACACAGAAGCTTTAGAACAGGAAACATTTAGGTATGAAAATAAACATACAGGTCAACCTAGATCCCTGACGGACGCCGCAGAGGACGGCAGTCACGTCCAACATCCTGCGAAGACATTCCAAGTCTTGTTCCTTTGTCGTATCAACATCATTGATAATAGAGGAAAGGCGATCAACAAATAGATCTCCTATCAAGGAGATTTGCTCGGCATTTTTGACATGATGGATGAGTGCTGTTAAACTCCTTCGCAGGAGCGTATACGTCGCCTTTGGATCCGGAGCTGACAGGTGGTAAGAAATGAGGCGCTCAAATATCGATGGCGCACACGTGTGCAGCGTTTGAGATACCGACTATAATGGTTGAAGTTGAGGTTTTTTTAAAAACAGAAAAAAGTAGTCAAAAAATTTACTTTGCAAGCGAACACGACAACCCATGCGGTAGCATCTTCGAGAAATCCCGCGTTTTCTGCGAGTAAAATGGCGGCCTTTTCCCGAGGGCCTGCTTTCATCCTCCTCAGCACCCCACCCCAAACCTCGGCCAAAGCTCGTTGGATTTCTCCGAGACATTTCGGTAGTACAGCGCATATTTTCGACCATGTTTGATCCAATAATTTGGGGTCGATGCCAGGTATAAGGAGGTATCGAAAAAGTGAAGAAAAGGTCTCAAGCAGTGCCGTAAGAGCCGGAGCGGAAATAGACCGGGGAAGGAGAGATAATAGACGATCCAATAGTTCCGGGTAAACGGGGGAAATTGTCGTGCGGAGATCGTGTGCCATTTTCTGCAGCAAGCTGGGAGAGAATCGTCAGAGGAAAAGAAGAATTGACAGTGAGTAACAAACTCACTCAAGTAACGCCCGTAAGCCCTCATCGTCCGCTTGCTGCATGGCGCCATCCCACAACGTGTATATTTCGCGCCAATTATGTAAAAGCAGAGGCATGGAGGCTGATAGCCCATCGGCCTTGATAGCGAACTGGATGAAGCTGGGTGCAAGGTTGAGTTGCCGCCAGTGGTTGAGCGTCTCGTGGAAGTGCGAATCATTCTCCCCAACATCATTTTCCAGATGAGATTGCTTAAATGTCGAAGGAAGGTGGACCTCCTTCAGCGTCTGGTTGTAAGATTGGTGCTAATTGTTTTGAAAAAAATAAGCGTTCTGGATGATTAGGAGAAATTCTACCGTATACCTTGAACCGTTTCGGTAACGGTGTAACATCCATAGCTTCATCGAATTCCATGATTATAGAATTTCTTGCGTCCCTGAGATGATTAACGTTATTTGAGAGCTGGAGATTAGCCACCTCAATGTGTGGAGGTGAAAGTGAGGATTTTCGCAAAAAAGATTGGGTTGTTCAGCCCTTCGTGTAGGCGAAAAATCGGTCACAGAAGTTGGAGGATTCACGCTGCCAGGACTGTCGGATTATCGAAGTGTAGAGTCAACAATTGACATAATGAAAGTTGAAATTGCTCAGAGGCGTTTGCACTATAGGAGCAAACATGGGCGGCCCGGGACACCTCAAGCTCCCTTCAACGATTACCGTGCATCATCCGCTGCTCCCCTCCGAGAATAACTTGGGTCTAGAAGTATCCGTCTCATGGATTCGGGTTCTGCCCTTTTTTCGGTTTTCCAGTCTTCCTTTCAAACCCTGACCCAACAACGCTGGCTTGTGGACTCCTTCAAGAGCGATTCCAGGCTCGTAAAAAAGGATCGGCTCTTTTGCTGGACCTCAGAAAGGCTGACCTGGAAGGTGCTTCTTTTTGGTAGGAATAACGCTGTTGGGGAATAGCACCTACCTGGTTCGTTGGCCCTTATACGGGCTTGGACGGCCTGAGGTGCGTTGTTGGTCTTTATCTTTGCGGAACTTGAACAACCTGCGGTTACGAATCAGCAGACGTTCAGGCTGACGCTGATGCGCAGTATGTGATCTCTGGGATGGTGGGTATTGTTGCCAATGTGAAGAGCGCTCCTTTGGATCTACTTGACTGTTGAATTCTGGCGTTCTGGCTATTATGTATGGTGCTTGGCTTGGCTAGGGCCCATTAGGAAAACTAGAGCTAATGTTATACGACACCCATCTGGTATTTCGAAGTATATTATCTGTATTCCGGATATTCGATATCTTTTGCAGAACACACTTGCCTCAGAGCTGCGAAGTAAATTGATGTGGGAAAAGTGCGCCACATCGACTCCCGACCTCTTCTTCCAAGAGCAACAATATCAACCCCCCGCTACAAACCCCCTCAGATCAGTTTTTTCACGTTGGACATGCACGCCGCCATCTCAAAAAAGGTTGGGCCTGCTTCTCAAATCCAAATTTCACCACATGCGCATACATCCCTACTTTTAGAATCAACAAGAGCGAGCGATTTCTCTTCAGCTTGAGATTGATAAACTTCAAGCTCAGCTTGGGTGAGTTTGCTACTAATCTGCGCATATATGCACCATCCCTTGACTGAAATACTCGTGATTGTAGGCCCAACGAAGATCCGGAAAAGATCGTCAAGCGACACATTGAGCTACTACATAAATATAACGAGGCCAAAGATGCAACCCAGGTACGATCTCAGTAGTATTTCTGGAGAGCGAATTCTGATACCTTTGGGAATTGGTGGTGTTGACGGTCAGATATTGATCGGAAGGGTGAGCAAGCGCTTGGCATATTTTTTGTTCTTGATTTCTGAAAACGGCGCTTTAGCTCGCTACCATAAAACAAACGACAATTAGGCAGATACACGAGGAGTATGATTTGACGGGCGATGATTAATTTGCACCTTTCAATATTGTCAATGGACAGGAGCGACGTCAAAAGTAAAAGCTTTTTTAGGCAGCAATTAATTGGACATGGAAATTTTAAAATTATGAGGGAAGTAAGGTTACAAATGAAGGGATCATACTGTACGTCGCAGTGAGGAATTAGATACGACACGAATAAGGGATATGCTCTTCATCCAACTTCCCACTGAAGTGCCCCGATGAGGAAATCCTCCTCTCCACTAAGTTCAATCGAGCAGCACCATGGGTCAGATTCTCCCATTGTGACTCGAGTTTCCAGATCAGCCTCTTGATAGCAGACTAATTCACCTGGTCGGCTCCATTACGAACCTCTGGCTTCCAAAAAATCAGGGAAGAAAGTTCCGTTGTCTCCTTCATGAGCTGCAGGACATCGAGGGGAAGCAGTTGAAGGCGATCATAGTACCCGAACGAGATTGCCGCATGAAGAATAGTTGGGAACCCGGCGGGCGATCTGGCCCAGAGAACGGTGGGAAGGGAGTGCAGGTGAGATACCAGGAAATTCACGCAGACGTCATCGGGGGATGGAACCTATATCTTGTGACTTCCCTGTGTGGGATCGTAGCGAACCAGGACACTGTTGTCAGGAAGGAAATGTCTTGGATAAAGCGCGACGAGCTCGTACTGTGGATCCAAGAAGGTTGGATTATTCAGCTGTGGTCTCATAAAGTCAGATGTGCAAGCATCAACTTGAAAGTAATGAGTTGTCGTGATAAAAATGTCCCGTGGTTCGTCAAGGTGACGCTGTCGGTTGTCGTTATCTTTGACCATTTTCGTAAGTTCTTTGAGA